>Ga0315336_1002555_pt1 | contig 27334 bp, 17 predicted proteins | sample ASW5metaG_FD_204512 | JGI IMG/M metagenome (GOLD analysis project Ga0315336, IMG submission 204512) | Ammonia-oxidizing marine archaeal communities from Monterey Bay, California, United States - ASW #5 | ecosystem: Environmental > Aquatic > Marine > Intertidal zone | place: USA: California... | reverse complement strand
ATACGTTCGAGTGATGACGGATTCCAGACGGGAGATCATCCGCAAGACTCCGCCTTCGGCCTGCAACACTCCGCGTTGATTTGTCTCGGTGTCGTAACGTGTGAGATCGGAAACCTTATTGATCAGAGCGTTGTAACCGTTGGTGAAGTTCGACAACATGTTGACCACGGCGTCGGTGTCTTGGGTGACAGTGATCGTCGCTGTTGTGTCCGATGTGTCGAGCAGCGAAATGGCCATACCGGAGACAGCCTTATTGAACGAATTGTTGGATGAGGCGTGGTAGAAGGACTGATTGGAATCGGCACCCACCTGCAACAGGGCATCGTGACCCGTGTTCCGCAAATCGAGTCCAAGGTCCAGACCTCCATCGTCGACAATGAAACGCCCTTCGGCCCCAGTTTGGGTGGATGTGAGCGTGAGTCGGTGCGGGGTGAACGACGAACCATCGTTGACAACTGCCGCTTGAACGAGCCCCGTTAAATTGTTGATTTTCTCCGTCAGGCTTTGCAAGGTGTCCGTCGTTTCGATTTCCAAAACCGTTGCCTCCCGGCTGGAAATGCGTGATTTGCCGTCACTGCCATCCGCTCCGGTTCCCAGGATCCTCAAGTCGGCTGCGGTGTTGCTGGTGGTGTCTTCGACCTTCAAATCGCCCACGCCGCCTGCCTGGTCGATGAGCACAAAGCCGTCGCCCGTGTCGTTCAACTCGGCCGTGACGGAAATGTCCTCGGCGGCGTTGATCCGCGTCAAAAAGTCGCCCACAGTCAGCACAGCGGAACTGATCTCGATGACTGCTTGTTTTCCGTTGGAGTCGGTGACGCGTATTGCGCCGGGGCTAAAGGTTCCGCCGTCGGAGGCGTAATGTGCCAAAGAGGAAGACTCATTGATGTATCGATGCGTGACGCTTCCGGAATCCACCTCGGTCACGGCGGCGTCGACAGTCAGTCCGAGCTGGGATGCGAGGGTCGCACTACCGACGTCAGCGATCTTGAGATTACTGGTCGTGGCGCCGGATGTGTCGCGGATGATAATTCCGGTCCCCAGGTCGTTGACCTCGGCCGTCAACGAGAGAGCCGTTCCGGATGTGTCCTCCGCGGAGTTGATGCTGTTGACCACGTCGTTCAATGATGTCGCCGTGTTTAGATCAAGGGTCGATGTTCGACCCGTGCGGTCGGTGAGTGCCAGTTGTCCGAGTTCGTCAATACCCGCTCCGCTCCGTAGGTTTCTTATCAAAACCGAATTCATTCCGGAGACCAACGAGCGACCCGCTATGACGTTGCCGGCAGCCGTGGTGTCGAGCCCGAGTTGACGCGTGACGACCGAGCCGTTGATGTCCTGAACTTGAAACGTGGAAGAACCTCCACCACCCGTTGTGTCAGTCAATTCCAGACGACCATCATTCAGGGCCGCCGCGACCTTGCCTGCGTTGTCTGTGTGGTTGTTGATGGTGTTCACGACATCGTTCAAACTGAACGCGTCGTCCAGATTCACGTCGATCGCGGCGTCGCTGGTCAGAGTGATCCGCAGGTCGGGAGCCCCCTGCAGACGGTAGAGTCCGTTGCCGTCGTTAATCTGGTCCAGACTGAAATCGCCCGTCACATCGTAGATGGCGCTACCGGTCAAAGTGGATGACGCCACGGAAGTGTTCAGACCCAGATCGGTTGCAGCGGTGCCGGATTCCACGTTCTCGACTGTCAAATTGACCGACGCCTGGCCTGATGTGTCGACCAGCGTCAGGTGGTCGCCGTCGGCATAGGCTTGCACGGAAACCGTGTAGTTGTCGTTGATGGACTGCACGACGTCGGCCACGGTCTGCACACGGGTCAGGTCGATTTCCGCCACGGCTCCCGAACGGTCCGTGATCCGAATGCTGCCGCGCTGGAAGCCGTGGCCCCCGTTCAATACGTCCAGTTGTGTGGGCCGGATGAGATTGCCGCCACGACTGATCGTCAGCGTGCCGCTGCCGAGCGTCTGCTGGTCCGAATTTGAGAATCCTTTGGAGATGGATTCGTGTGTCGAGGCCAGCCGCAACGACCGAAAATGGTAGTTTCCCGGTTGGACGTCGGTATCGGTGCCGACCGACAACTGTGACGGATCGGTGTTGGTCGTCGAGTACTTCTGAAAGCTGGTTTCGTTGCTCAGTGTTGTGGCCGAGGTGGTCAACGTCAGCAAGTTCGCCTGCAGCGTCTTGAAACCGGTCTGACGCTGTTTCAGCATGGAGACGCGGCTCTCCATTCGCGCAGCGGGGGTGCGCTGGATCGCGATCAATTGATCGACGATTTCGCTGAAGTTGATGCCGCTGAAGAGGCCGACGCCGGTGCTGATGCCTGACATGGAACTCCGGAAGATGAATCCACACGGTTGACGCTTGCGATGTACCGCTTATCGATTTATCGGACGGAGATGCGGTGGGATGGAACGGCACTGCAGACGGCCCAGTGCATCTGAAACCGCTGTGCGCGTTGGACCGATTATGACTTTGGGGTTTAGGGGAAAGGCCTGCAGGTACGTGGTGTCGCGACGATGGGCGCGCCAACGCGGGGAGCCGAACGGCGACCATGTTTGGTGACGTGTGCAACGGCCGCTAAGTTTTTAGGGCAGCGGGTGCGCTTCCGGCTCCGCTCGCGATGCGGTGTCGCGTACACGCGGCAGGGCGTCGCCACGGAAACCGCGGGGCGGTCGCACGCCCTGGTGCGCCGCGTGCCATTCCACCGCGTGTTCCAGGAAACGTTCGATTTCGGTCACCGCCTCCTGGTTTTCAAACAGTGCCTCGTTATGTGCCAGGATGTGGCTGGAGAGTGTCGCTCGGTAGTCGCCGTTGGTAGCCACCGCAACGGCTTGCTGGACGTAGGCCTCGGGGGTGTCGACGATCAAGGAATCCGCTCCGAGCAGTTGACATTGGGCGGCCGTGACCCGACTGCGCATAAAGCGGCCGGGCAGGCTGACGATGGGGAGTCCCAGGGCAAATGCCTGGTAGGACGTGTTTCCACCACTGAAATGCAGAGGGTCGAGCATCACATCGGCACAGCCGAGCAGATGTTGGAAATCGATGGCATCCATCCTGGGTATGATCAAGATCCGTTGATGGCAATCGGGCAATTGCAGTTGCAGACGATGCCGCAACTGGCGTTCCCACATGGGGTACAATCCGGCGATCAACACGATGATGCCGTGGGGGTCGCGGCGCAGAATGTCACCCATAATGCGGTCGAAATCCGGATGCAACTTGAACAAGCTCTGTGGGCAGACGTAAAGGTGGCGGTCTGCGGGAAGGCCCAGTTCGCTGCGGGACTTCATGCGTTCCGGAAGAATCGGGCGCACGTAGTACGTGGGCAAGGTTGACAGTCGCATCAGACGCTCGGTGTAGTGGTCATCGGCTTCGGCAAGTTCCAGCAATTCGCTGGACAGGAAATAGTCGACAGTGTTCAGTCCGGTGGTGACCGGGTGTCCCCAGGTGGTGCACTGCACAGGAGCCAGTCGGGAGTGGGCCAGAGCGTAGGTGAAGGCGTCCATTCCCAGGTCGGAGTAAAACAGGACGTCGAACTGTGCTTGCTCGATCGTCTGCATGGCAGTCGGTACGTCGTCCGTCAGAAGCAGTGTGTCATCGGCGTCGGCACGAATGCGGGCACCAAACGTGTCGTTGTTGGGAAATGAGGAGAGCACGCTGACGTGAAACCGTTCGCGACACAAACGAGAAATCAGACCATACATCAGGACCCCGATGGTGTGGTCCTTGAAATTCTGTGAAACAAACCCGACATGAATCCGGCCATCCGCATGGCGGCCGCAGGACATGTTGCGAGGCGGGCGATAACTGCTTTCGAAAATGCGGCTGCGCTGTTCGAACAACCCGCGATCGTGGACTCCATGGTAGGGCAAATAGAACAGCGGATGAACCGGTGCCTGGGCCGGATCGAGGCGGTAACCCTCGGAATAAAGATCGTCGAGAGATGAGGCCAGGCGCTCGCGCAATTTCCGTTGCTGTTCCGTAGAGTCATAGATGGCCGGCAGCAGAGACGCGCGGACGATTTTCAACGGACTGTTGTCGTTGTCTCCGATCAACGCGTCCAGCAGGCAACGGGCGTCGTCAAGTCTTCCGAGCAGACGGTAGAGGTCAGCCAGGTTGCTGCGAGTCGATGTGTCGCCCGGTCGGAGTTTGAGCATAGTTCGGTAACACGAAATCGCACGGATTGGGTTCCCGTGTCCCAGCCAGCTGAATCCCAGAATGTCCCACGCGGTCCAGTTTTCCGGTTCCAGCAATAACGCTTGCTTCAGGTGACGAATCGCTATGGGAAAATCGCCCCCAGTCGAGTGCAGTCGGGCGAGGGAAATATGAGAGGCGGTGTCGGTGTTGTCGCGTTCCAGGATCGAGTGGTAGGTCGCGATTGAACCCGTTCGGTCATTCAAATCGTTCTGCAAATTGGCCAGGCAACGCAGGGCGTCCAGGTTGGTCGGGTCCAGTTCAACACCCAGTTGATACTGGGTGCACGCGTCACGCTGTTCACCGCGATGAGCATGGCCGGATGCGATTCCAAAGATGGCCCGCGCCAATTTGGGGTCGTGCCGGTGAGCCTCACGAAAAAACGAGTCGGCGTCCTCGCGTTCACCGCAACAGGCGAGGGCACGGCCTAGGCTGCACATGAGATTCGCGTTGTCCGGGAGATGAACCAACGCTCGCTCGAGGATCTCACAAGCCTCCTGGAAATGATGCTGTCTGAGCAATAGGTCGCCCAGGTTGGCCATGGCCTGAGGATGTTCCGGTTGACAAGATAGGGCGGCCTCAAACGACGCGCGCGCCAGTTCCAGGTCTTCGCATTCCTGGAACAGGAGCCCCAGGTTGTTGTGAGTCTCTGGACACTCCGGCGCCAGATCACGGGCCCGCTTCAAGGCAACGATCGATTCTGACAGACGGCCCGATTTGGTCAAGGAATTGGCCAGGTGGTAATGCGCTCGCGGCGATTCGGGCGATTGCTGCACCACCTGTTCGAAACAGCGGATGGCCTCTTCCGTGTTATCGCTCTGCAAACAGACGTTGCCGAGGCCGGTCAACGCGGGTTCGTGGTTCGGTTGAATTTGTAATGCCTGATGGAAGTGGTGATATGCCGCCTGCAATTGGTCGTCGTCTTGCAGCGCCAGCGCCAGGTTGTGATGTGCTCCCGCGTAGGTCCCGTCGAGTGCCAGCGCCGCCCGAAAGCTGGCGATGGCCTGTGTGGTCTGGTCCAGACCGCGGAGCGCGGTGCCGAGATTGCAATAACCAGCCGCCAACTGCGGCGTGACGTCTGTCGCCTGAGTCAACACAGGGACCGATTCGTTGTAGCGTCCTTGTTGTAACAGCAAAACGCCCAGCAGTTGCAACGCCTCACCGTGCCGTGGTACCGCTCGCAGTACATCGCGATAGCAGCGCTCGGCCTCTGCGTGCCGACCCGTCTGGTGATGGTGTCGCCCCTGTTTCAGAACCTGTTGGATCGCTGCCATGGGATTCACTGGACTTTCATCTGCAGAGGCCACCACCGCCGCGGATATGGGGGCCTCGATGTCATGTCAGCCGACGGTTGAGGAAACTCCGGTTGTTGTGGAACGGTGACGCCGGCAATCCGAGTTCAGTGGAAGGACCAGTGCCAATCAGGCGACGCGTTGACGACGACTCCGGCGGAGTATTGTGGGCGGTAAGGCTCCGCTTTGCCCCATGGAATGTTCGTAGGCCAATTTGCTGGTTGAGTTCGGGTAGGGGATGCCGAGTTGATCGCGCACGTGCGCTTCGACTTGTTGTCGCAAATCAACCAGTTCCGTGCGTGACAGATGGTCTGTATGGACATAGGCGCGATATCCCCCGTCTGGATCGCCCTTGTAGTAGTCGGACGTCTGCAGGTAATCCAGTTCATCCGCGTACAGCCGATCACCCGATCGTGGGCACGTGTAAACCCACAACCGTTCCCGCCCGGAGCACGGTTCGGCGTGATCAAAGTAGGGGGTGCCGGGGTAGGTGGTGATGATGGTCAGGTCGAACTCGTCCGGACGTGAGGCCAGTAACCAGTCTCGCGTGTCGCGAATGCTCTGATGTGATTCCCCCGGGTGCCCGACGGACATCAACGCCTTGACTTTCAGGCCGTGATCGTGGGCCGTCTGCAAGCAAAGGGAGTTGTCTTCACGGGTTGCCCTTTTATTGATGTTGTCCAGAATCTTTGGCGAGCCCGACTCGAATCCGACCAGCAGCCAACGGAAGCCCGCTGCATACATCGCCTCGGCTTGTCGGGCGTTGAATAACTCGCTCTTGACAAACCCCCGCAGCCGAAAGCTCACACCAAGGCGTGTCTGCAAATCACGGATTTCCCGCATCGTTTCCACCATGCGTTTGTTCACGTTCAATTCGTCGTCGTAGAACATGAATCCGCGAAAGCCATAGGTGTGGTACAGGTGCTCGAGTTCATCAACCACGTTTTCGCTCGAACGCAGTCGCACCCGTCGCAACATCGGCGATTCACGTCCTCCGCAGAAACCACAATTGAAAGGGCAGCCCAACTGAGCGATCACGCTCGTGGCCCGCAAACCGTCGATTTCATAGCGGTAACCAGCGATGTCGACCAGATGCCGGGCGGCCCAGGGGCTGGCGGTGAGTTTCTCGTTTGTCAGAAACAAATCGCTCTGCGGATCGTCAGCATCGATCAACCGCGGCGCCGTGCTGGACAGAGCCGGAATGATCGCTTCCTCGCCATCGCCGGCGACAACCACGTCGGCGATGCCGAACAGTTGTTCGAGAGCCGCCAGGGCTCGTCCTGGCCGCTGCAGTTTCCGTTCACGGCGGGCGGCGGCGTGAACCAATGTCGGATGTGGACCACCGAGAATGATCTTCGACTCCGGGAGACGAGTTCGAATATGCTCCGTGATTTGTGCCGCGGCGGGCATCTGGGGCGTGGTGGTGGTCAAACCGAAGTTGGGGATGTTGCTGACGCGCAGATGGGCGTCCAGGACGTCCAGAAAGTTCTCGATCCCCGACAGGTCCAGAACTTCCACGTGGACGCCACGCGCTTCACATGATGCCGCAACCTTGAGGATTCCCAGTGACACGAAGACCCGTTCGTCCAACAAGAACGGCGATGGTGGAATGATCAGGCAGATCGCCGGTTGATTGGCGTGGGACGCGGTGGGGGGATCCATTTGCCCGGTCATAAATCGTCGGCCTCAACGCCTCGATCGATGGTTGATGAGTGTGTTCCAGAAACAAGCGGGAGCGGTATGCCAGTTGGCGGTGGGAATCGATTCCTGACGAGACGTGTCGGGCTGGAAGTGCCGGACATCGGAGTCGCGCGCACAGCGGGGTCACCAACGTGGGCCGGACACAGCCTGTCCCCCTCTTTTTCGGCCCCCTGGGACGGTCCCCGAAATCGTGGCCCGGTGTGGATGCGGCTTTGCCGGGATTGCAGGGAAATGCCCGGCGATGGTTGGGGCGCGAAACAGATGCGACGGGGTCTGGCCGCCGCGCGACCCACATCCGCAAAGTGAACGCGTGTGTCTGGTTTCTGGCGTGTGCGATCCGCCCAACGGATGGGCCACGGCACACGCCAGCCGTGAGAATTGCGGGTCCGGGGCGGCAGACGCGACAGCAGCGGCCGAGTTGGCGATAGCGCAACGGCCCGATCCTGGTGTGGAGTCCCTCACGGAACGGCGCGTGGTGAGTTCTGCAGGGGAGAGAGTCGCATTATGAATCGTGGGCGGTTAAGCTGCCACAAGAGAATTGGCCCCGTGCGGTGCAATCTGCGCGTGCAGCGGCCCGGCCGGAACGTTCGCTTCTCTGATATCACTGGCCGGAATCAACAAGGTTCACAGAAAAGGAGTCACCGAGTCATGCCAGAAAATACTGCCTCCGAATGCTCACAATGTGTGAACGACTTGACGCGCCGTCGATTCATGAACTCCATGAGTGGGCTGGTAGTCGCGGGTGGATCGTTGCCGTTAGTGATTTCGAGCAATGAGCTGCAAGCGGCTCCCAAGGCGGACAGCGCCGCCGAAGGCGCCGTCAAACGCTTCTATGACTCACTGACCGCCGAGCAGCGCAAGGTGATCTGCATGCCGTTCCATCACAAAAAACGCATGGAAATCAGCGCGAACTGGCAGATCACGAAACCACGGCTTGGTGACGACTTCTTTACGGATGAACAGCGAACCATCTCGGACCAGATCTTGCGCGGGGTGACCAGCGAAGATGGATACGAGCGCTTTCAACGGCAGATGAGCGCCGATCAGCCGGGAGGAGTTAAACGCTATAGCGTGGCCGTGTTTGGGACACCGGGCAGCGGTCAGTTCGAATGGGAATTGACCGGCCGGCACTTGACGTTGCGAGCCGACGGCGACAGCGTCAAGAACATGGCCTTCGGTGGGCCAATCGTGTACGGGCATGGCCAAGGCAACCCGCAAAAGAACCTGTTCTTTAACCAGACCAAGAAAGCGAACGAGGTGTTTCAGGCCTTGGATGCCAAACAGGCGGAACAGGCGCTGCTCGAGACCGCACCGTTGGAATCCGATGTGCCAATTCAGGGTTCCAAAGGAAAGTTCCCCGGTGTATCCGTCGGGGATTTGTCCAGCGATCAGGTGGAATTGGTGGAACAGACCATCAAGACGATGCTGGCGCCGTACCGCAAAGAAGATGTGGACGAGGTCATGTCCATTTTGAAAAAGACCGGCGGACTCTCCAAACTGCATATGGCCTTCTACCGGGAAGACGATTTGCAAAAGGACGAGGTCTGGGATATCTGGCGTGTGGAAGGGCCGGCGTTTGTCTGGCATTTTCGCGGGGCACCGCATGTACACACCTATTTGAACATCGGCATCAAGGGTTGAGTTGCGGATCCAGGCCCGGTCGGACGGAGTGCGTCCGGCCTGACGACTGGGACGTGACCCCAGGCGGAGGGTGACCCGGCGGAATGAAAATCCGCCAGGCCCCGGCGTGCGCATCGCCGGGGCTGCTGTTGTCGTGGAACTCTGCTCCGGCAGATCGCCCGGGGCAGATCGCCCGGGGCAGATCACCCGGCCCGTGACACGCGCGGACGGCCTTCGAACGGGAGCGACAAGCCACGCTGCGTATCGAATTGCAGTTCGGAATGGCAAGTCGTTGGAATTGGCGGTCGGTAATGTTTACTATCTGCCTGCCAATTTTCAGCGGGGCGTGACACTTGGCGTAACGCTGGTTTGGAGCTGTGAGGCGGTATGGATACGCGCCGGGAGTTGCTGGAAGGAACTGTTGAACCGGATTTCACTTGCGGGAGGCGTGATCGTCATGTTGCGCAGCATCTTTCTGACCGTCGTAGCAGTTGCCTGGGCAAGCCAATGTCTGACACCTGTGCTTGCGGCGGAGACCAACACGTTGACCGAATCGGAAAAACGATCCGGTTGGAAGTTGTTATTCGACGGCCGCACCAAGGAAGGCTGGCGGAACTATCAGAAGAAAACCGTTGGTGACGGCTGGAAGGTCGTCAACGGAGAACTGAGACGCGCGGGCGGCGGTGCCGGCGACATCATCACCGTCGATCAGTACGATAGCTTCGAATTGTCGCTGGAATACAAGATCTCCAAGGGCGGCAACAGCGGGATCATGTTTCACGTGACCGAGGCTGAAAAACGCCCTTGGCAAACCGGGCCGGAAATTCAGATTCAGGATGCCGGCGGACGTGATCCGCAAAAAGCCGGATGGCTGTATCAACTGTATCCGGCCAAAGACGACGCCTGCAAACCGACGAATGAGTGGAATCAGGTCCGGGTGCGGATTTCACCCGATTTGTGCGCGATTTACATGAACGGTGTCCGGTACGCTCGATTCAAGAAAGGGAGCGCCGACTGGAACCGTCGTGTGGCCGCCAGCAAATTTGCGAAATTCGCTGGTTTTGGCAAGGCGACGACCGGGCACATTTGCCTGCAGGATCACGGAAATCCGGTGGCCTTTCGCAACGTCAAGATCCGTTCATTGAACAGCAAACAAGCCACAGCCGATCCGATCGACGGCACGCTGCCGCTGCAAGCCAAAGTGGCCTTTCCCAATTTGAAATGGAGCGGCTGGTCACCGGTGACGGAACAGGGCCGGACACAAGCCTTGCGTCCCATCGTGCTCACGCATGCCGGTGATGGAAGCAATCGAGTCTTCGTGGCGACGCAACGGGGAGTCCTGCATGTGTTTGAGAACGATCAGGCCGCCAGGTCCACCAAGGTCTTTCTCGATATGCAGTCCAAAGTCAGCTACAACGACAAACAGAATGAAGAAGGACTGTTGGGGCTGGCGTTTCATCCTAACTACAAGAAGACCGGCGAGTTTTTCGTCTACTACTCCACCAGCAAGAGTCCACATACGTCCGTCATTTCCCGCTTTCGTGTTTCCAAGGACGATCCCGATCGAGCGGACGCTGCCCACGAGGAAGTGCTGCTGCGGGTCGAGCAACCGTATTGGAATCACAATGGCGGTACGATCGCCTTCGGACCGGATGGCTATCTGTACGTGGCTCTGGGTGATGGAGGCGCGGGCAACGATCCGCACCACAATGCACAGAACCTGAAGACGCTGCTGGGCTCGATCTTGCGGATCGATGTCAACCACAAAGCTCCCGGCATGAACTACGCCATCCCCAAGGACAATCCTTTCGTCGACAGTCCCGACAAGGCCCGCGGCGAGATTTGGGCCTACGGTTTGAGAAATGTCTGGCGACTGGCCTTTGATCGCCAGACGGGACACTTATGGGCCGGCGACGTGGGACAGAACCTGTGGGAGGAAATTAACATCATCACCCGTGGCGGTAACTACGGCTGGAATCTTCGCGAGGGTGAACATCCCTTCGGGAAACGTGGAACCGACGGCCGGCCCGAGTTGATCGATCCGATCTGGGAGTACGATCACGAGGTGGGCAAATCGATCACAGGTGGTTCGGTTTATCGAGGAACCCGTGTGCCCCATCTGAAGGGCGCGTACGTGTACGCCGATTACGTCACCGGAAAAATCTGGGCACTGCGCTACGATGCGAAACAGAAACGTGTGATTTCGAATCACGCGATCCGCACCGGTCGCATGCCCGTCATCTCGTTCGGCGAAGACGAAGGCGGTGACGTGTATTTTACGATTGTCGCTTCGAATGGGCAGGGGTTGTATCGTTTTGAGCCCCTGAAATGAGCCACACATTCCCGGAGGTCCGCGGCGGAAATCCCGCGTCGGAGTCCAGCAGCTGATCCGCGGAGGCCAGCGGTAGCGATCCGGGTTCCCGACGCGTGCCGCCTGCTCTCGGAGACGGTCAATCGCTGGCCAGCGACCGCGGGACCGTTTGACGCCGGGGTCGCGGACCACGACCGTCTGTCTGCCGGCAGCATGCGGAACAGCGGATTCGGCATATTCCACAATGGACTTTCATGACAGTACGGCTCGACATCCGTCACCGATGCCATCCAGTCTAGGTACCAGAACACATGACGACTGAAGCCTTTCCAATGGACTTGGCCGGATTTCAACCCCTGGCCCTGGATCCGACCAGCTCCGAATTGAGCGAACAGCAACGGAGTACGCTGCGGTCCAATATTCAGTGGTGCCGGGATGTGATCGTGTTTTTTACCGCGGTGGCCGACGCCAAAGGGTTGGGAGGACACACGGGCGGCGCCTACGATACGGTTCCCGAAGTCATGATTGCCTACGGCTTCATGTTGCATGGCCGTCAAGGTGGGACTCCCGATGTGCTGCCCGTATTTTTCGACGAGGCCGGACACCGTGTCGCGACCCAGTACCTGATGGCCGTGCTCGAGGGAGATCTGGAAGCCGAGCGTCTACTGCACTATCGGGAATTCGAATCGCATCTGCCGGGTCACCCGGAACGGGGGTTTACACCAGGCGTCAAGATCTCCTCCGGGCGGCTGGGACACATGTGGCCCTATGTCAACGGCGTGGCCATGGCGCATCCCGACCAGGTTGTTCTGCTGCTGGGCTCCGACGGATCCCAGATGGAAGGCAACGACGCCGAAGCCGCACGTTTGAGCGTGGCCCAGAATCTGAACGTCAAACTGCTGATCGACGATAACGACGTGACCATTGCCGGTTACCCCTCGGACTATCTTCCCGGATTCGATGTGGCTCAGACACTCCAAGGGCATGGCCTGACGACCTGTGTGGGGGATGGCGAAGACCTGGATTCCCTGTACCGGAGGATGTGTCAGGCTGTCACATCACCGGGGCCCTGGGCTCTGATCAATAAACGCAAAATGTGTGTGGGCATTGACGGCTTGGAAGGCTCCAATCACGGGCATGACGTCATCAAGGTCTCGGTCGCCCTCGAGTACCTGCGCGGCAGGCAACACACGGCTGCGGTCGACTACCTGGCCGGTGTCGAAAAAGGTCCCGCTGGACCCAGTTATCAGGGGTCGAGTGGTGGTGGCAAGAATCGGGACCTGTTCGGCCGCTATCTCAATGAAATCCTGGAGGCCATGCCCGAACAACAACGGGTGGCCAGCGTCCGGGTGTTCGACTGTGATTTGGAAGGATCTTGCGGTTTGAATCATGTCCGCACCGCGCATCCGGAGGTGTTTGTACGCGGCGGCATCATGGAACGCGGAAATTTCTCTGCGGCCGCCGGATTTGGATATGAGGCAGGCCAACAGGGAGTGTTCGCGACGTTTTCTGCATTCCTGGAGATGATTGTTTCCGAACTCACCATGGCGCGTTTGAATCAGTCAAACGTGTTGGCCCATTTTTCGCATGCCGGCTGCGACGACATGGCGGACAACACGTGCCATTTTGGTGTCAACAACATGTTTGCCGACAACGGGCTTCCCAATGCAGGACAGGACAACACGCGGCTGTACTTTCCCGCCGATCAGCATCAGTTTCGCGCGTGCCTCAACCGGGTGTTCGGCGATCCCGGTTGTCGGTTCCTGTTTTCCACGCGTTCTGCCGTTCCTGATATTCTGGACGAACAGGGAGCACTGTTCTTCGGTCCGGAGTACCAGTTTGAACCGGGCCGCGATGATGTGATTCGCGCGTCTGAGACTGGTTACGTCGTGTCCTTCGGAGAATGCCTGTATCGGGCACTGGACGCGGTCATCACTCTGCGCGATTCCGGAGTCGATGTCGGCCTGATCAACAAAGCGTCACTGAATGTGTACGACGAGGACATGATGCGACGCCTGAGCCAGGCGGATTTCGTCCTGGTGGTCGAGTCGTTCAATGTCAGCACAGGCTTGGGCAGCCGATTCGGAACCGAGCTACTCAAACGGGGTTTCCGCGGAGCCTATCATCACCTGGGAACGCACCTGGAAGGCTCCGGCGGGTTGTGGCAGCAGATGGTGTATCAGGGACTGGGGCCCGAAGCGATTGCCGCGGCGGTTGTCGAGTTGAACAACCAAGGGACCTGACGCTGCAGGACCGGCGCGTTGGCCTGGTCACGATCCGTGGCTGTCGAGTGGTCGCATTCCGGTTGACAGCCGGGCGAATCGCATGACCCGCACTGGGGGTGGAACGTCTGCGACGTCCGGCCGTCGAACTGCCTGGGCCGGCCGGTCGATTGCGGTTCCCACACTCGGCGGGGAAACGCTATGGGGCGAACGCATCATCGAGTACGATGAGACGACTATCGACGTGGCGGGGAACCGGAGAATGCAGCCCGCACCGATCACTCCGGAACCAGCTGGAAAACGACGGGCTACGTGCGCGTGGCACAATCGCTCATGTGCGTTCCTCGTGGGACACGCGACCGGTCATCGGAACATGGGATCTGATGGAGGATGTTGCGGTGAGTGACGAATCCTCGTTAGGGGATCGAAGAGGCTGGGGTAATGCGCTGCGGCGGATCGTTCTGCTGACGATCTGCGTGTTGGTGACGGCCGCCGCTGTGTGGGGCGTGTACTGGTGGCGAGCTCTGCCGCTGGCGCGTGCCGAATCTCTGCTTGACCAGGGAGATTCGCGGAAGGCATTGGAAGAGGTTGACGCCTATTTGAAAGATCATCCGGGCGAGCAACGCGCCCTGATTCTCAAGGCCCGCGTGCTGGCCAAACGGGGACAGTGGTCGATCGCCATTCGGATGTTCGAGAAACATGGGGCGGCAACCGCACCGGAATTGCATGCCTGGGCCGAAGCATTGCTGCATCGACAACAATGGAGCGAAGCCCGTCCGGTGCTGCGACGCGTCCTGGAGTTGGAGCCACACAATCCTGATGCCCTACACGAAATGACCGCCTGTCAAGCGAAATTGGGTCTGCTGGATGAAGCCCTGGCCACCGCCGAACTGTTTTCGAGTCAGCCTGCGTGCGGGGCCCGTGGCCGACTGTTGATGGCCACACTGCACAAGGAGCTGGGTAACCGCAAGTCGGCGCTGGAGGCCTTTTCCCAGGTGCTGGTGATCCAACCTGATGCGGAGAATCTGCAGATTTCCAGCGCGGAGTTCTTTTTGGAATACGGAAAATCGCTGCTCGCTGACGGTCAGGTGGACCAAGCCGCACCACTGCTCGAGCGGAGCCTGCAAGCGGAACCGTCCGACCTGGCCTATGTGGAGCTGGGTGAGGCGTATTCGCAACTCAACCAACCCGATCGCGCCCGCACGGCCTGGCAACAGGCCCTCAAACTCAATACAAACTCCGTGCCGGGTCGCGAGGCACTGGCCAACGCAGCCTTACGTGCGGGAGATCCGAAAGCCGCCTTGAAATGGCTCGCGCCGCTGCGCGATCTTGATGATCCCGGTACGTCGTTGGCCTATCTGTTTCAGCGTGCATACACACTGTCCGGTGAGGAACAACAGGCCCAGCGGTGGACCGAAATCACGCGCAAACTACGGAAACGCCAACGCGTATTTGCCGCGGTCGAAAATGTGCTGAGCGAGGCGCCGCGTTCGTTTTGGGCGCGTGTCATTCGCGCATACCAGTTTGCCAACGAGGGGAACTGGGTGCAGGCCGAGCGGATGCTTGCGCCGTTGAAAGCGTCCATTCAGCAGAAACCCACCCCGTTTGTCGAACAGTTGTTCCAGGCGATTCAGCAGCGCAGTGCTCTGCCATCCCTGGAATCATTGCCCATTACGCTGTTTTGACTGCGCTGTGTGGATGCCCTAGGATGGAGTCACTGGTGATTTCATCCTCGAGAGGCAAAAAAAACGTGACGCTCACCCGGATCGCAATCGCCGCTGTCCTCACGACCGCGGTAGCCGCCGCCGCGTGGCTCGTCATGGACGTTGGCAGTCGTGAACCGGTGCCAAAAGGTGGAGTGCCGCGTTCGTCGAATGCCCCGCCGTCGACGTCGGCCGAGACGAGGCAACGCCCGGGCGATTGGTTCCAGGATATGACCGACGGTTGCGGGGTGGACTTTGTGCACTCCACCGGCACCAATCCCGAGAAACCTTTTCCCGCGGCCAACGGCAGCGGAGTGGCGGCTTGCGACTTTGATCTCGACGGTCGCTGCGATCTGTTGTTCGCCTGTGGTACGGGATTTCCCGTGCGACCCGGCCCGGGAACTCCCACCGACCGACTCTACCGGAATCTCGGTGATTGGCGATTCGAGGATGTGTCACGGCTCAGCGGCTTGGATCACAACGGGTACAGTGCCGGACTGGCAACCGGGGATTTTGACTGTGATGGATTTCCCGATGTGTTTGTCAATTGTTTTGGTTCCAGTTGTTTGTATCGGAATCAAGGTGACGGCACGTTTCAGAGAATGGACGCTGCGGGAACCGACAATCAGCGTTGGGGAACCAGTGCCGCCTTTCTGGATTTCAATGGCGATGGACTGCTGGATCTGTACGTTTGCCATTACGCGGAATGGTCGTGGGAAACCAACAAGTTCTGCGGAGACCGTGAACGCAAAATTCGTTTGTATTGCAGTCCGCGGTCCGTGCCACCGACGGCGGACGTCCTGTACGTGAACAACGGCGATGGGACGTTTGCCGACGCGACCCGCGACGCCGGCCTGCAGGGGCCTGCCGGACGGTCACAGGGAGTCGTTGCGGCCGACCTGGACGGCGATGGAACGATCGACCTGTACGTGGGGAATGACCTGCATCCCAACTCGCTGTTCTTGAATCGTGGGGATGGCCAATTCCGCGATGCCACCGAGACCTCGGGGGTCGCGTATGATTTTCAGGGCAATAGCCAGGCGGGGATGGGCGTGGCGGCGGCTGATACCGACGGGGACGGGCTGTTGGAACTGCTGGTCACCAATTTTTCCAACGAGCACAACGCCTTCTATGCCAATATGGGGCAGGGAGTGTTTCAGGATGTGAGCCACAGATTGGGATTGGCTGGCGACAGTTTGCCCTGGATCGGATGGGGCACCGCGTTGAGCGACTTCAACATGGACGGCTGGTGCGATTTGCTCGTGACCAACGGACACGTGGATGATAATCGTGATCAGTTGGGCCAGGATACATCGCACTCGCAGCCTCCGCTGCTGTGGAGCAATCAGGCCGGGCGTTTTCAGTTTCTGGGTGCCGACGGCGGCAACTACTTTCGCAAGAGTTCAGTCGGCCGCGGTCTGGCTACCGGGGATCTGGATGGAGATCACGCGCTGGATGTTGTGATCGGACACCAGGACGCTCCGCCGGCACTGCTGCGAAATCTCAGTCCGCAGCCAGGCCAGCGGTCGCTGAAGGTGAGGTTGGTGGGCCGCACAAGCAATCGGGATGCCGTGGGTGCACGATTGGAATCCAGTTTTGGCAAGCGGAAAATTGTGCAACAGATTTCCGGGGGCGGCAGCTATCTCTCGGCCCACGAACGGTTGCTGCTGATCCCGGTGGACGCCGAAGGAACGACCGACGTCGAAATCGTCTGGCCCAGTCGAGAGCGATCGCGAATTGAAGGTCTGCGCGCGGGCGGCTATTATGTGATTATCGAACCGGCTAATCACGATGCCCCCTCACATTATATGATTCTCTGGAAATCCTTATGAGTGAAGATACACGCGGTGCGTCTTCGGAACCGCTGGATGTCTCGGCCGCGGACTCCGCCGATGCCACTCCATCGAGCGCTGCAGCGGAATCGAGCGCTGATGTTGACGGCAGTGCCGAGCATGACATCCAGGAGCCGGGTCTGATTCGCTTCGTCGGCTTGGCCGTGCCGATTGTCGTTCTGGTCGTTCTGTATTTCGTGGTGCGGTCGTCTGTGGATTTTGCCGATCTGTTGCCTGATTTCTTTGAACCACCCATGGCTGAGTTCCATGGACGGGTGTTCTATAATGACGAGCCAGTCGAAGGGGCGATGGTCGAGGCCAAACCACTGCAAAAAGGTCGACGGGGTGGGATCGCATTCAGCGAGCCGGATGGCCGGTTTCAGATGATGACCGACATCAATGGGGCATGGGTAAAGAAAGTTTTCTTTGGAGATTATCAGTTAAAAGTGGCAGCATATGGTCGGAGTCAAGGGCCAAGTCCGCCGCCGCGACTGACGCCCCAAAAATACAATTCGTATGATGCCAGCGGCCTGACGATTCATGTGACGCAAGACGTGAAGTCGAATACGGTCGAGATTCGGATGGTCGATTAATCGGTCCGGTGCAATGCATTCCGGGCCGTCAAGGACCGTGATCTGATGACGCAATCGCGATCGTACGGTTGGCGAACGGCAGGAGTCGCCGGATGTCTGGTCAGCGTCGCATTGTTCATCGCCTGGTTCGCCACGCGGCGGCTGGCAACGCCTGACGTCGAATCGGCAAATGTGCAATCGGAACTGCAGCCGATCGCCGACCCTCCGACCCCGAGTCAAGGATTCGTCGGAAGTCAGGTGTGTGGCGAGTGCCACAAGTCGATCGCCGATCAATACCAGCAGCATCCGATGGCCCGGTCCTTGGAACGGGTAACCGTTGTCGACGCGGATTCAACTCAGACCCCATACGCAATCACGCGGAACAGTGACACGACGTTTCACCCGCCCGGCCCACGGGAATACCGTGTCGAAACCACTGAGAACGTGATGCGGCATCACGAACTGGCCCGTGACCGGAACGGTCAGGTGATTTACGATCAGTCGATGCCGGTCGCCTTTGCCGTGGGGTCGGGACGACGCGGTCGGAGTTATTTGCTCGATCGCGATGGATGGTTGTCCGTTTCACCGATCGCGTGGTACGCCAATGGAGCCCGGTGGGATCTGTCGCCAGGCTACGAACCTCATGACCATCAGCGATTCGATCGCCGTGCAGAATTGCGGTGCTTGTTTTGTCATTCCGGAAGGCTGAATCACGAGAACCATCATTCGGGTCGATTGATCGATCCACCGTTTCTGGAATTGGCGATTGGATGTGAGCGGTGTCATGGGCCCGGTAAAGCCCATGTGAGTTGGCACCGGGATGGGCCATCAGAACGTCATGACACTTCCGATCCGATCGTGAATCCAGCCGCTTTGCAAACGGCTCTCCGCGAAAGCGTCTGCAATCAATGTCATCTGCACGGTGATGTGGAGATCCTGCGATATGGCCGCGCGTATCGGGATTTTCGCCCGGGCCAGCATCTGGGTGAAACCTGGACAACCTATGTGAGTGACAGTGGTGTGTCCGATGATCAGCAGACTGTGGCCATCAGCCATGTCCAGCAAATGCGCGAAAGTCGTTGCTATTCCGAAAGCGCGGGCCGCCTGGGTTGCACATCGTGCCACGATCCGCATCGTCTGCCGAGTGCCGATGAGCGCCTGGACTTCTATCGCACGCGGTGTCTGGAGTGCCATACACAGCAGGGCTGCAGCGTTCCGATGGAACGGCGATTGACCAGACAGAACTCCTGTATTGACTGCCACATGTCCAAACTCGAGGCGAGCGATGTGCCCCATACGGCGCAGACCGATCATCGTTTGCTGCGGCCGTCCAGCGGGCCGGCACCGCTCGGCACACGGACTCCAGAGGCCGAATTGACCGTGTTTGATCAACGGGCCTATCGGCTGCCGGCGTCCGAGGCTCTCCGGGCGCGTGTGTTGCTACAGTCTGAAGATGTGGAACGGGATCCGGACCTGGACGCTGCTCGGCAGGTCGAGAGTGCACTGCGGCGCGTGTTGCGGGCGGCACCAGACGACATCCCCGTGATCGACGCACTGGCCTTGATGCTGGCCATTCAAAGGCGTGGTCCTGAGGCGGTTGCCGTGTGGAATCAGGCACGCGATCTGCGGCCAGACGACGATGATGACGACATCCTGATGTCCCTGGCCGGACACTTCGAGTCGCAACAGAAGTGGTCGGAGGCCGCGATCTCCCTTCAGCAACTGGCCCGACGGCGTCCCTGGCAGGCGTCCATCCACGGACGCTACTCCTTTGCGCTGGGCAACCTGGGAAGACTGGAGGACGGGGTACGGGCGGCCAAGACGTCGGCGAAACTGGATCCGTCTAACGTGCGTTCATTGCAGTGGTTGGGAGAATTGCATCACAGATTGGGGCAAGAATCTGAGCGGATCAAGTACGAACGCATGCGGGAACGGCTGCGCAGTCGCTGAACGTACGCGTTGGACAAAACAGTTCAATTCTTGTGGAATTTGATGATTTGTTGTTGAATCTGTCGGTCTTTCAGTTTCCAATTACCGAGATATGCGCCGGAGTACACAAGGGTGGAACCGTTTCCGGTCCTGCCAAGTATTTCGATCATATCGCCACATCGGTTGATGTCATTATTCACCCGCTTCGAAATTTCGGTTCTTATTCGCCGCGTTTTTGTGGCCAATTTGTCGTGAAATGGAAAGGATTGGTTTTATGAGTTCACGGATTCGCCGACGGCGTCGAGCGTTTACGCTGATTGAGTTGTTGGTGGTGATCGCCATCATTGCCATCTTGATCGCCCTGTTACTGCCTGCGGTGCAACAGGCTCGAGAAGCCGCTCGCAGGTCGCAATGCAAGAACAATCTGAAACAGATTATGCTCGCGATGCACAACTACCATGATGTGGCCGGTCAGTTTCCAATTTCGGTCAGCTGGAGTCAGCAGGACGACTTCCGCGGCGCGTTTTCCGACAAGGTCATGCTGCTGCCCTTCATTGACCAGAAACCCAATTACGATCGAACAAACTTCAATGCCAGCCCGTTCGACAGCGGTGGCTGGGAAGGCGGCGCAAACAACCCGAATCGCGTTGTTCAAAGCCTGCGATTGCCGGTGTTCAACTGCCCGTCCGCGTCGCAAGAAGAATTCGGTGGAGCTGGAAACTTCACATACGCGATCAATCATGGCACATCACACAAGTATCATACCGGCGCCGCCGCCCCGATGTGTGTCAACGGCCAGCACAACGGGATCGCCTCGTATTGTGGAACCGGCGGGCGCTTTCGGTGCGATCAGAAAGTCACCATGGCAGCGATCACCGATGGGACAGCCAATACCGCTGGATACGCTGAATTTGTCATGGAGAACCCGGCCTCGAGCCCGAAGGCCAGGAGGACGCAGGTCGGCAACTGGGCCAATGGCAACAACACCCACAACGTGCGACAGGATTGCCTGAGACAGGTCAATTCCCGCAGCGGGCGTCCAAACATGCGTGGTCGCGCTTGGGGTTGGTCGTTCATGGGTGTGGGCGCTGCTTATAACCACACCATGTTGCCCAACGAAAAGCCCTGTCACGGCTACACCGATGACTGGGGTGGCTCCAACTTGATGAGTGCCTCGAGTGAACATGCCGGCAACGTGAATGTTGCCATGTGTGACGGAGCCGTTCGTACGTTCAGTGAGAACATTGATTCCGGAGTCTGGTGGGGCCTTGGAACCCGCAATGGTGGAGAGGTCATAGAATTCTGATCTCGATGCAACGCCACGACACAGGTGGTTTTGGCTTGACATCGTTTCTGAGAATCCCGTGTTTACATCACACCCTGCTGGTGCTCTGTGTACTGGCAGGGTGTGGTCGTCAACAGACCGCCTCGAACGATGGGCCGGTTGCCACTGCGCCGGCGAGCACGGCCGTGACTCCCGCAGTGGTGCCGCGCAAGGCTGCCGTGCGGCCAGGCGTGGTGCCGGTGCTCGTGGATGTCGCCGATCGATTGGGGGTCGCTGCGGAATTCCACGCGGACATCGTGCCCGAACGCTACTTTTTGCCTGAGATCATGGGCGGAGGCGCGGCCTGGATCGATGTGGACCAGGACGGTTGGCTCGATTTGTATCTCATGAACGGATGCGAACTTCGTGATCCGCGACTCGAAGGCCCGCCCCCCGCCGATGGCAAACCGGTCGTTGAGCTGCCGGCCGCTGACCGGGCGTCAGGTGTTAAAAATGACCGGGAGCAGTCGAGCGCCGACGTAACCGAGTCGCAACGCGGGGCAACCGAAGCGCGGGCGTCCGCTGCTCCCCGGGTGTTCACAAATCGGCTGTTCTTGAGTCGTGGTGGACGCTGGTTCGAAGACGTGACGCAACCGTCGGCGACTGGCGACACGGACTACGGACAAGGGTGTGCTGTCGGGGATTTCGATGCCGACGGATTTCCGGATTTGTACCTTACCAATTTTGGTCAGAATGTCCTGCTGCACAACAACGGTGACGGGACATTCACGGATGCGACCACTGAAGCGGGGGTCGGTGATGCGTGCTGGGGCACCAGTACCGCCTGGTTCGATGTGGATGGCGATGACGATCTGGATTTGTATGTGGTCAACTATCTGGACGTGACCTATGACAATCGACGGATGTGTCCCATCCACAAGAAACCCGCGTATTGTGGCCCCGCGCGCTACGATGCGGCGCCCGATCGTCTGTTTGTCAACCAGGGGGATGGCTCATTCATTGAGTCGGCGGAGAAGTTGGGTTTGTTGCTGCCCGATGGCAAAGGGCTGGCCATCAACGTGCTGGACCTGGACGACGACTTGAAGCCCGAAGTGTACGTGGCCAACGACATGCGGGCCAATTTCTTGTTTACGCGGACAGGTCAGGACCAGAAGGGCGGCCCGCGGTACCGGGATGCGGCCACGGCGGGTGGGTGTGCCGTCAGTGACACGGGCCAGAACGAAGCCAGCATGGGGATCGCCTGTGGCGACTTCGATCGCGACGGTCGGTGTGATATTTTCTTGACCCATTTTTACACACACAAGAACACCTTGTATCGTAATTTGGGGTCGTTGATGTTCGACGACGAGAGCCGTCGTTCGCGGATTGCCGCCTCCAGCTATCAGACGCTCGGCTTCGGAACCGTTCCCCTGGATGTGGACCGTGACGGCGGGTTGGATCTGTTCATTGTCAATGGAAATGTGCTTGGTCCGCACCATGAGCCGAATCAGATGCAGGCGCAACTGATGCTCAACGACGGGCGGGGACGATTTGATGATGTCTCGGCGCACTCGGGCCGCTATTTTCGAGAGATGATTCTTGGTCGTGGCGCTGCCGCGGCGGATTTCGACAACGACGGTGATACGGATTTGGTGGCGACGCATCTGGATCGTCCCACAGCATTGCTCGAGAATCGAACACGACCGGATCGTCATTTTGTGGGCCTGACGCTGTGCACACCGACGCGCGTGCGACCTGTGGGCGGCCGCATCGTGGTCGTCAACAACGGTCAACGCATTGTCTGCCCTGTGGCCTCCGGAGGCAGCTATCTTTCGCAATCCGATCCCAGGATCCTGGTGGGTCTCGGGGACGAGGTCGGGCCGATCCAGCTGGAAGTGTTCTGGCCGTCGGGACGCCGCGATCAGTTTCGGGACTTGGCTGTCGATCGATATTGGCGGATCATGGAAGGCCAGACACCCGAACCGGTCTGGTCGGAAGATGTGCCATGAACCGTGGCCGTCGCAATGCTCTGTTGTGGACACTCCTGTCTGTGTCGGTGTTCGCCGGGTTGACTGCCGTCGTGATCGTGTACCGAGCCAACCTGGGCTTGTCGGCCGGTGAACGTGCCATGCAACTCGGCCAATGGGAAGTGGCCCGCAAACAGCTCAATCGGTTTCTGTGGCTCCATCCCGAAGATGATCGAGCGCGGATGATGATCGCGGAAGTCCTGGTCAAGGACGAATCATTGGACGGGCAACAGGCTGTGGACCGAGCGATCGAACATTTGGAGTGCGTCACTGACGATTCCCTGCTCGCGGCCACCGCCAGAATGCGGCAGGCACGCATCGAACTGCTGATGTTACAACATCCTGGTCGGGCCGAGGCGCTACTGCGTCGATCGCTGGAATTGAATGCGGATCAATTAGATTCCAATTATCTGATGTGGAAGCTGTTGGATCTGACGAGTCGCGGGAATTGGTGCGAACCCAATTTTTGGAAGGTGTTTGATCAGACGCCTCAAGCACAACGTGCATCGAGATTGCGCGAATGGTATATGAGTCAGTTTTATCCCGGAAGCGCCAACCCGACGCTGAACCGCATGATGGGATTTCTGGAGGAAGGTCAACCCGATGGCGTGCTTGTCGAACGTTTTCGACTGGTCGTGTTCTTAAAAGACGAGCCCGATCGCGCGGTGAATTATGCGGCCTGGGCCTGGTGGCTGCACGATGACGGCAACCCGAAACTGGCCCTGGACGTGCTGGAGCAGGGCATGCAGAAACTTAAGCAGCCTCAGCAGAATGCGTTTTTTGTGTCGGTCATGCTGACCGTGCTGTTCGACCTGGGCCGTTTTGACGAAATGGGGCGCTGGATGGACCTGTGGCCAGAGCCGCATTCCGGGTTTCCCTACTTGCGCTGGAAGGCCGTCTATCTGGATGAAGTCGAGGGGGAATATGCCGAGGCGTTGACGCAGTACGAACGAGCGATTGTGATCTGGCCAGGCCCTGCCGACTGGCGGATTCAAAGCCAGATGGCCAACTGCCTCAGCCGAATGGGCCGGTTGGACCGAGCGGCTGCGGTGCGCAGCCGCGCCAAACAAATCGAAGAACTGATGGATGTCGAAGTTCATGCGCATCTGCGAAAGGTTCTCGGGGATCTCGATAATGCCGAGAGACTCGAGGAAATCGTCGAGTTCTATCGCAAGATTGACCGGCCTCGCGAGGCGGATGCCTGGCAGGCTCATGTGGATGCGCTGCGGAACAGCTCAGCGCAGGGATCACAGCGTCCGTTGTGAAAAACTCCGGACTTGTAAACTGGGATGTCTGCCCTGGGATTGAGGTGCCGGATGGCGTGTGGTCCGCTGTCGCAGTAGGAATTCTGTCGAAGGGGTGGCTTCCGCGATTGGTTCGTTTTACAATTTGCGATCATATCCGGTGTCATGTTTGAGTGGAGAGATTGTCATGCTCAGAACTTTATGTGCGTTGGGAATTGTTGTGGCGATGATGAGCTTCGCCGGCTGTGGCGCTTCCAAGGGAGAACTGGGACCGGTGGATGCGGCCGATGTGCATGAGGCCAATCCAGACGATATCAAGAAGGGAATGGAAGAAAGTATGAAGCATTTGCCGAAGGGAATGAAAATGCCGGAAGGAACCATTCCCGGCGGTTCCAAGTGACCGAGCGTGTGCGACCGACAGGCGAAGTGCCTCCTCAACGGGAGAGTGACGCCGTGAAAACGATCACGCCGTCTCTTCCGTTTTGCATGTCGCGCAGCCATTGAATTCAGCGGTGAACCGTCGGCCCAGTCGGAGAAACGGGAGCGCCACGTTGTGGCGCTCCCGTTTCGTTTGCATCCCGCCAGATATTCCCCGCTGCCAGATATTCCGCTGCTGGCTGTCCACGAAAACCACGCACACGCATGCCGTGGACTCAGAGCTGCGCCGTAGGCGCGCTACATGCCGGATTCGTGGCCGGCCACAACGACTTCGAAGCCCAGGTCACGAATCATCTGGTGATCTGCTGCGGCCGGTTGGCCGGCAGTGGTCAGATAGTCGCTGACAAACATGGAGTTGGCCGGATACAGGCCCATCGCCTGCAGACTGCGGAGCTGCACTTCGCGGCCGCCGGAAATGCGAATTTCCGTCCGCGGGTGCGCGAAACGGAACAGGCACAGGACTTTCAGACAGTATGTGGGTTCCAGGTCCTGCACATCTTCCAGAGGAGTCCCTTCAATGGCGTGCAAAAAGTTGACCGGGATCGATTCCACCTGCAACTCCCGCAGTTCCAGCGCGACATCGACGACGTCCTGAGGCCGTTCTCCCATGCCGACGATCAGGCCGGAACAGAGTTCTAAACCGGCCGTGCGGGCCACGCGCAGTGTGTCCAGACGGTCCTGGAATGTGTGTGTCGAACAGATGTTGTCATGAAAGCCACGGCTGGTGTTGAGATTGTGGTTGATTCTGTCCACACCCGCCTGCTTGAGTCGTTGGGCCTGATCGGTGGTCAGCAGTCCCAGGCAGCAGCAGATGTGCAGCCCGGTTTCGCGCTTGATGGTTTCGACCGTCTCGGCCACGTGGGCCACCTCTCGGTCGGTCGGGCCGCGGCCACTGGCCACGATGCAGTAGGTGCCAGCCTCGGCTTCCGCAGCCGAGCGGGCTCCGGCCAGCAGCCGTTCTCGGGACAGCATGGGGTATTTGTCGATGCTGGCGTCGGCCACTTTGGACTGCGAACAATAGCCGCAATCTTCGGGGCACAAACCGCTCTTGGCGTTCTTCAGGTAATAGAGTTGGACGCGATTCTGGAATGTGGCGCGGCGGATTCGGTAGGCTGCGTCCAACAGGGACAGCAGGTCCGATTGGGGAGCCGACAGGATCTGCAATCCTTCGTCGTGGCTCAATCGGTGTCCGTCCAGAACGGCGTCAGCCAGCTGGTTCCAAGCCGTCGTCGGCGGGCGAGTGGGGGCTGCGGTGTTCATCGGAGTTCCATCGGTGCCTTGGCCGGGAGCGTGTGGTTGTCTGTCCGTCACTTGCCACAGTAATGGCGCGTTCCCTGAGCCGAAATTGGCACGTTGATTGGTTGGAGAAGACCACTTCGGAGAGTGTGCAACACAGTTTAGCAATTCCGACCGAAGTCGGCCATGGCGTGCTGACGTGGATTCTGGGCTCCGATTTCGAGGCCCGTCGCGGCGTTAGAGGTGTGTGCGGTAGGCGAAACGGCAGCATGCGGCGGATGGTGGCCATCGATTTGGGACTCCACCCCATTTTCTGGAAACAGGTTGTGGAATATCAAACGGACCTTACGTTTGGATAACAGCCTGATCGATTGTAGGAATCCGGCGGAGGCCCCAACGGGGCGTGTTTCAGATGCGATGCGTAATGTGAAAATCGCTTGACAGCAACAGAGACAACCGTGATGATAAGGCCCAGTTCTCCCCCCGAGAGGTGTGGCCCAACAGGTGCCGAGAGATGGTGCTACGGGTTTGTCCCCGTTGCGCGGTTGTGATGGAAGGTCGACCGCGACTGGGGCGTCAGGGGATCGGGTTCCCGGGCTAGAGACTTTCCAGAACGACTGGGGCGATGCGATGTCAGACGGCGGTCACAGGCGGATCGACATTGAGCAGATTGGCGATGTCACCGTAGCACGATTTGTAGACAAAAAGATCCTGGACGAGACCAATATTCAAATCATTGGCAACCAGATGTTTGGTTTGGTTGATGATGAGGGACGGCAAAAAGTTGTCCTCGACTTCACCAACGTGGAATACTTATCCAGCGCAGCGTTGGGCAAGTTGATCACGATGGACAAGAAGATGAAAGCGGCCAAGGGCAAACTGCGTCTGTGTTCCGTGCGTCCCGAGATATACGACGTATTCGCCATCACGAAATTGAACAAGCTGTTCAGCATGCACGACGATCTCGATGCGGCCCTGCAAGGATTGTAGGAGTTCGGTGGTGATGCAAGATTGCGGGGGCCTCCGGTGTGATGATTGTGGAGTGAGATGTCATTGTGGGCCTTGGTCACTGTGAGGGCTTTGCCATTATGCCGTGGGTTGAGCAATTTGAGTTGCATGTGAACAGTCAGGTGGGCGATGCTCATTCTGTTCAGGAGCGTATGATTGCCGCACTCGAGCGTTTGGAATACACCGAACGCGACGTATTCGCAGCCCGATTGGCTTTGGAAGAAGCGGTCGTCAACGCGATGAAGCACGGCAACGGGATGGATCCGGGCAAGCGAGTGACGATTGGGTGTCGGGTCGATTCCGATTGTGCGCGGTTCGAGATCGAGGACGAGGGGCCGGGTTTTTGCCCCGGCAGTATTCCGGATCCCACCGCCGACGAAAATTTGGACAAGCCATCAGGCCGGGGCATCATGTTGATGCGGGCGTTCATGAACGTGGTTGAGTTCAACGCACGTGGCAATCGCGTCGTGATGGAGAAATGGCGCGGCGCCGCGGTGGAAGCCACAGCGGGTTCCAGCCTGTAGGTTGACCGGCCAGGGTGGTTCAAAAAGTACTCCGCGGCGCTTGCAACAGATGAGGAAATGATCTATGAGTTTCATTTCCTCAAGGCGTCATGATCCCCGATAGCTCAATTGGTAGAGCGAGCGGCTGTTAACCGCTAGGTTGTAGGTTCGAGTCCTACTCGGGGAGCCTTTCATTCGGGAGCGAACTGACGCTACCCGTTGGTGAACAGAAAA
>Ga0315336_1002554_pt1 | contig 27336 bp, 16 predicted proteins | sample ASW5metaG_FD_204512 | JGI IMG/M metagenome (GOLD analysis project Ga0315336, IMG submission 204512) | Ammonia-oxidizing marine archaeal communities from Monterey Bay, California, United States - ASW #5 | ecosystem: Environmental > Aquatic > Marine > Intertidal zone | place: USA: California... | reverse complement strand
GCCCCCGCGGCTCAGGCGGTGACGCTGTCGGCCTGTGCGGCGGCGGCGGCCCGGGCAAGGGCACGCTGGCGACGAATACGGCGCCGTTCACGCTCGCTCATGCCGCCCCAGATACCGAACTTCTCGCCGTTCTGCAGCGCGAATTCGAGGCAGTCGTCGCGTACGACGCAGCCCCGACAGACTTCTTTGGCCTCGCGGGTCGATGCACCTCGCTCGGGGAAGAACAGGTCTGGATCGACGCCCAGGCAGTTCGCGTAGTCCTGCCAGGCCTTTTCTTCGGTCTCGATGTCGGAATGCATGGCCATGGGATCCTCCGTGGCGCTCGATGGAATCCAGCTTGGATTCCCCCCGCCTGCTGCCACGAGTGTAATTACAGCACTGTGTTTCCGTACTTGTAAAGGCCGCGAGCCGAATTTTCACTCTCCGCTGGATTCGCGGCGCGCCGCTCGGTTCTCGATCAGCAACGCGGTGATGTCCTCAGCCATCGCCGGTCGGGCCAAATGAAACCCCTGTCCACGGCCGCAACCGAGGCGCACCAGCTCCCCGGTCTGGGTTGCATCCTCGATTCCCTCTGCCACCACTTCGAGGCGCAGCGTGCGGGCCAGGCCGATCACCGACCGAACAATCGCGGTGTCGTCGGGGTCGACGCCGACACCGATCACGAAGGTGCGATCGATCTTCAGAATGTCGACGGGGAACCGTTTGAGATACGCCAGAGAGGAGAACCCCGTGCCGAAATCGTCGATCGCGACCTGAACTCCGAGCTCCCGGAAGCGCTCCAGAATACGGGCCGACTCCTGCACGTCGTCCATGATCGCTGTTTCCGTCAGCTCGAGGCAGAGCCGGTCGGCAGGTAGCCGCGCGGCCGCCAGCGCGTCTTCGACCTCAGCCACCACGGCGCCACGAAGTTGCCGCGCGGAGAGGTTGACCCGCGTAATCACGTCGTGGCCATCGCTCAACCAGCGGGCACCCTGACGGGTGGCCTCGCCGAGGACCCACCGACCCAGATCGACGATGAGTCCGGTCTCCTCCGCGAGGCCGATGAACGACCCGGCATCCAACAAACCTCGTTCGGGATGACGCCAGCGCACCAACGCCTCAGTACCGACGATCTCTCCGGTCTCCAGCAGGAACTCGGGTTGATAGTGGACTTCGAGGTGGCCATTTTCGACGGCCCGCCTCAACTGCGTCTCGGTGTGTATCCGATCCACGACCGCCTGTCGCATGGATCCGTCGAACGAGTCCCATCGATCGCGACCCTGCCCCTTCGCTTGGTACATGGCCGCATCCGCGTGGCGAAGAAGGTCTTCCACGCTGTCGCCCGGCTCGGGGATCGCAACGCCGATCGACGCGCTCGGGAACACTTCGTGCTCCCCCACTGCGACGGGCTCTCGAAGCAACGTGAGCAAGCGCTCAGCGACGGCCCCCGCCGCGTGGTGGTCCGCCGGCGAGCGCAGGAGGATCGCGAACTCGTCGCCGCCGAGGCGACAGACAGAGTCGCCCGGCCGAAGCGAAAGCCGAATCCGGTCGGCGCAAGTGACCAGGAGTTGATCGCCCACACTGTGGCCGAGTGAATCGTTGACCACCTTGAATCGATCGAGGTCGAGGACCAGAACGGCACAGCCGCCCGGCTGCTCGAGCTCGGCGACGATCTCGGTGACGAGGGCGCGGCGATTCGGCAGCCCGGTGAGCTCGTCATGTGTCGCTTGAAATTCCAGCAACTCGCGAGTTCGGCGCCGTTCGGTGATGTCCTCCACATAGGTGAGCAGCAACGGCTCGCGGCGTCCAGGGAGGTTCACCGGCGACGAGCGAACCGATCCCCAACGCACCGATCCGTCGGGGCGCCGATACGACCCTTCGAACTGCCGCATCCCGTCGTACCCGTCGTCGAAGATCGCCGAACTCTCCCTGGCCATGTCGCTCGGCATGATGTCGAAGAGCTGGGTACCCGCCAGTTGCTCGACCGTTCTGCCGACCAGTTCGGCGTAGGCCGCGTTGCAATGGATGAGCGTCATGTCGGCCTCGCGTAGCGAGATCCCGATGGGGGCAGAGTTGAACGCGGCGGCGAACCAGCGCTCTGCTGCCACCCTCGCCTCGTGCTGCGTCAGAATCGAGTGAGCAGACCGGAAGAGCTCGAGCTCATCGGGCGCGAAGTCATCCGCTCCCGGCCGCGACAGCACGAGGTAACTCCCCTCGCCGCGGTGATCTGCACCCGGCGCAGGCAAAAACGCGATGTGTCGCGGCCCGCCGGGAACGGTCGCTTCCAAGAACGTCTGCAGCCCCGGTGGCGCATCCTCGAGGCTCCAGGTGGTGGTGACGCTGGAGAAGTGAGGAGCGACCGCGGGGTCGGTGAAGCCGGCGGGAACGTCGAACTCGAGGAACCGCTCTTCCAGCTGGCCGTGATCACCGGTCGACACGTGGAACACAACGACGGCGCTGAAGCCGTCGCCGTTCGGTTTCAGGTGCCAGATTGTCGCCAGGTCGACACCAACGCCGTCGATCAGATTCCGAAACGAGTCCTCGAGCGCGCCGGGGCTGTCGGCTTCGTGGTCGACCGTGCTCGTTGCGAACCGGCGGAGAAGATCTTCGTGAAGGAGCTGTCGCGCTACCGCTCGATCGGAATCAGCGCGCCGCAGAAGCTGCTCCATGAGCTGAGCGAACCGAGCAAGGACGTCACGCTGGAGGTCAAGGTCGACGAGCAGGTGCGTCGGGCGGGGGGTGACCGCGACGATCATTCCGCGGTGGTCGCCGTCCCTCACGATGCGCTGGACGACCAGCGTGTCGGAGGCGAGTTCCGGATGCGGTGCGAATGCGCCCAGCTCCATGACCCCGCTCTCACCTACGTCGTGAAGAACTCGGGTGAAGGGCTCATCGGGTTCGAGCAGCGCGAGCTTGCTGAGGGCGTCGTGACCCGTCGTTGGACTGCTCCACCACAGCTCGCGGGTGGGTGCCCCTTGTAACGGCGTGGACCATCGACTGATCGTCCGTAGGTCGAAGAACTCTCCTACCTGTCGCATCGCCGCGGCCACCGCGTCGTCGTGGTCGTGCGGCGGCTGCTCGACAAACGACCGGGCGATCTCGGCCACGAGCTGGTCCGCCTCGGCCCGTCGCCGGGATTGCACTTCGATGAGCAACCGGCGGCGCAACTGGGCCAGCAGCGCGATCATCGCGTCGAGCGCGGGCCTGGCGTCGATGTCGAACTCGGTACCGGGTCGATGCGCGGCGACGAGAACGAGGAGGTCTCTTCCCCGCACCGCGGGGAGAATCACCGATGTGTAGTCCGCCGCACTCACACTCTCGAAGAGTTCGCCGAGGCGCCATGACTCGGGGCGCTGCGGGTCGAGGATCCGCGCAATCGCGGGATGGTCCCGTGGGATCGGAAACATGTCCTGGAGCAACCGAAGGCCGTCGTCGGTCACTTCGCAGCTGATCTCCATCGACATCGACCGCGGTTCGAGCTCGAGGAGGCTGAGCCCGGCCAGACCGAGCTGCGCTCGCAGGGCTTCCAGCGCATTGTGGACAACCTCTGGGCTGTTCTCGAGCGTCGTGTCGACGAACTCACGAGAAGCCGAAGCGAGTATCTCATCGACCTGCTGCTGCTGGTCGAGTCGCCGAGCGACCCTCATCCGCATCCGCACGTGACCCAGGGTGTCGGCGACGACCCGGGCGGTCGCGATGCTCTCGTCGTCCCACCATCGAGCCGACGCGTCGGTCAATACAAAGAGACCCGCGAGCCCGTCGACTCCGCCGTAACCAGTGAGCAGCACGCGCGCGTCGTCGGAATCGAGTAGCTCGATCCCGCCCAAGTCCAGATCACGTATTCGGGCCACGCCCCACCCGCGCTCCGGGAGCGGACCGAGATCGGGGGCCGCAATTCTCGTTCCCGGAGCGACGCCGCGCCCGGAATGGCGCGCCGAAGCCCGACAGATCAACTCACCGTCGACATACCGATAGACGGCTGCCTCGGCGACGCCGTAGTGGTCGAGCGACAGACGCAGCATGTCGTCGAGGCGTTCATCGACATTGACGAGGTCGAGATCGATCGAACGAGCGGCGACCGCAGCTGTGAATTCCTCGTCGCGAAGCCGGGATCGAATCAACATGTCGGCGTGAAGCCGAGCGCGGGTCTGATCGGCGAGGTTGGCGAGTGTGCGACACGCAGCAATCTCCTCCTCTGTCCACCAGTGGTCGGGGTCGACGAACACGATCAGCCCCGAGGGCTCGGTGCCGATCGGCACCACGAGGCCGCGGGCGTCGTCGTCGGGCAGCGGCTCGGATCGAAGGTCGCCGATCCGGACGAAATCGAAACCGGTCGTGATGAGCCTGGCTCGATCGGCGAAGGACATCGGCACGACGACGGACTCACGACTGGTGCGGCCATCCGCCCACCGGGCCATCATCCGCATGCTGTGCTCGCGCCCAGTCGCCCAGATTCCGGCCCCGCGCACCCCAAAGCAGTCGATGGCTTTCCGGAGTGTTTCGTCGATCACGTCGTCGAGGTCGTCAAGAGAGGCCGCTGCCGCGAGTGCGGCCACCTCCGACAACAGTTTGTCGAGGGAGCGGCGGTGAGCGAACGCTCGATCGGACTCGGATCGCAGCGTGAGTTTCTGCACGCTCGCGGCCACCGACTTCGCGGCCTCGATCTCGGACGGCGTCCATTCGCGGCCTTCGATATCGGTGAAGACCACGATGCCGGTCACCCCGTGGGGGCCGAATCGGGGTACGGCCAGCACCTCGCCGGAGGATCTGAGCAACGTGCCGGGACCGTCGTCGAACGACGTGAGGTCACGCACGACGTGACCCGCGTGGGCCATCTCGAGACTGCGAGCGATGCTCGCGTCGATCCGATCGCCCACGTTCACGGGCCGCTCGCCGAGAAAGTCGGTGGTCGCTATCAACACGAATTGATCACCGTCGCGAATGAGGGTGGAGGCAGAGGTGACACCCAGTCGGTCTCGGGCCAGATCGAGGAGTTCCTGCAGCGTGACCTCGTCAGCCGCTTCGGTCGCGGCTCGTTTGGAGATCTCGTTGAGCGATGCCTGACGGTCGAGCGATTCGCGAAGCGCGCGTTCGGCCATGACTCGCTGGCGGGCCGCCCCTACCACCGAGCTGAGGAGTTCGAGCGCGAGAACCGACTCGGGCGGCGCCGCCACGCCCGCCTCGAGCAGCACCGCGGTGAACCTCGAAAAGCCGTTGCTGGATGCCGGCGCGGCGACCACGACTCGCCCGTCATCCAGGCGCAGCGTGAAGGGTCCCGAAGCGTCGGGAGCGGCTCGTAGGAGGGCGCCGCCGACCTCGACCTCGTCTCGCGAAACGCGCGACTCGTCGTGCCAGATGACGCCGTCGCCCGTGGTGGTGGATTCGCCGATCGCCAAGACGTCGAGAAGTCCACCAACCTGTGAGAATACGCCCCGCAGAACGGTTTCGAAGTCACCGACGTCGGTGGACGCAAGCTGAGCGATGACCGAGTTCATCGACGATGCGAGTCCGCGGTGCCACGCGGCCGAACGATCAGCGGCGGCGGCGCTCTCGGCACCCGGTCGGTCGCCTGACTTCTGCAGTTCGATTACCGCCTGCCTCGCACCATCGAACGCTTGTGGTCGACAAAGTCGTAGAGGAGGTAGTCGCCCAGGTTCTCGTTGGTCGTGAAGAACGCCCGTCCACCGTTCATTCGAGAAATCTGCTCGACGAAGTCGCGGAGGTAGTGGGTCACATCGAGCACAAACGTGTTGATGCGAATGTCCTCCCGGGTGCACTTCGCGACCTCGGCGAGGGTCAGATCGACGGTTTCCTGCGAGGGCGGGTAGTTGAAATAGGGCTGACCGGACTTGGTGATGTGAGCGGTCGGTTCGCCGTCGGTGATCATGATGATCTGCTTCGTCCCCGTCTCACGGGCCAGCATCTTGCGAGCGATCTGGAAGCTGTGCTGCATGTTGGTGCCGTAGACGTAGTCCCAGCTCAACTCAGGCAGAGTGGCCGCGTTGAACTCGCGGGCGACCTCGCTGAACGAGACCATGCCGAGGAAGTCGCGCGGGTACTGGCTCGAGATCAGCGAATGGAGGGCCATCGTGACCTTCTTGGCCGGCAGGAAGTTGTCGCGCATCGCCATCGACATCGAGATGTCGAGCATGAGCACCGTGGCCGACCGGACCTGCTGCTCGGTGCGTTCGATCTCGAAATCATCGGGGTGGAGAGTGATTGGTGTGCCACCGCCGGTGCGGGCGATCGAATTGCGCAACGTCTGTTCGATGTGGAGGTTGAACGGGTCGCCGTATTCGTAGGCCTTTGTCTCGTACTCGCGTTCGTGGCCTTGGCCCGCCTTGTGGAGCTCGTGTTTGCCCATCATGTCGGCTGACATGCTCTTGAAGATCTCCTCGAGCGCGCCGTTGCCGATCTTCCTGATGGCTCGGGGCGTGAGCTCGTAGCGACCTTCCTTGTTCTCGATGAGGCCCGCCTCCTCGAGCATCCGGGCGATCTCGGCCATTCGCTCGAGTGACTCCGCCGACTCTTCACCGAGGAGTTCGCGGGCACGATCGAGATCGACCTCCGCCAGCGCGCCCGGATTGGTGGCGCCGCGCAGGAGATTGTCGAGCTGATCGATGTCGCCCAACTCGCCCATCATGTCCATTGCCTCGGGCATGCCGAGCGGGTCCTCACCCTGGAAGTCGTAGGACTGACCCCATCCCATCTGCGGGAACTGCTCGCGGAGGTTGTCGGCCAGCTGCTGCATCTGGAAGTTGAGGTCCATGTCCTCCATGAGCTGATTGCTCAGCTCCTGGAGCTGCTGACGCTGCTCGGGCGACATTGAATTCATCATCTGTTGGGCCTGCGCCATGCGCTGGGCCATCACTTCGAGCAACTCGTCGAGGGTCTGGGGATTCTCCGGGAAGAAGTCGCCGTAGTCCTCCATGAACTTCTGGAAGTCGGGCTCTTCGCCGTTGGCGCGCTGCTCGAGCATGTTGTTGAGCTCGGCCATCATGTCCTTCATGCGCTGAAGGTCTTCGGGCGACATGTTGTTGACGCCATCGGCCATTTGATCGAGCTGCTGCTGCATGAGTTGCTCACGAAGCTGCTCCATGAGCTCCTCGAACTTCTGCTGCGCCTCGGCGCTCTCGAACTCGTAGTTCTGCAGGCTCTTCACCTGGCCGGCGAGGTCGGGCGGGAGCATGTCGAGCTCCATGTTCTTCATCGTCGCGGAATCGCTCGCCAGCTCTTGGCGGCGCTCGTCGCCGGATTCGCCGGCTTGCTCGACCATGTCGCCGAGAGCCTGGCGCTCCTCTTCGACCACCTCGCGGAGCGCGTCGGCGATCTCGTCGAACACGCCGCCGAGATCGTGTTGATCGAGGATCTCGCTTCGGCGCTCGCGCAGCTTGTCGAGCATCTCCCGGATGCCCTCCATCTGCTTCCCGTCGCGATCCATCATTCCGCCCTGCATCATCTGGCGGAGGGCGTTGTTGACATCTCCGTGGTAGAGCAGATCGTCGGAGAGTTCGTCGAAGAGGTGGTCGGCGTCGACTTGGAAGCCGGTCTGCGTGCCATCCCACCTCGAATACGTGAAGTGTGGGGGCTGACGGCGTTGACGACGGCGGCGGCGACGAAGGACCATGAACCGACCATAACTCGCCCCGTCGCGACGGACCCCGCCAGCGTGCTGCGGGACCCTTCCACTTGTTAACGTTCACTAACCATGTCCGACGCCGCCCGCGCACTCGATTCCGAACCGACGTCTCGGCGGCCGTCGAATCGACGCGAGCTCATACTCGAAGCAGCGATCCAACTCTTCCACGAGCGCGGCTACCCGGCGACCGGCGTCGACGACATCGGCAAGGCTGTCGATGTGAGCGGTCCGGCGATCTATCGCCACTTCTCGTCGAAGGAAGAGATCCTTCTCGAGGCGATCCAACTCGCAGCCGATGAAGTGCACGAGGCCAACCTCAACGCGAGAGCCACCGGCGGAGGCTCCACCTCCGTGCTCGAGGGCTACGTCCGCGCCTATGTCCGGGTGGCCATCGATCGCGCCGCTCTGATCTATGTCTGGACGAGCGAAGCAAGGCACCTGTCGTCGGCTCGTCGGTCGCCGATGACCCGTCGTCTGCGTGCCTGGTCGGCCGAGTGGTCCGACGAACTCCGCGAGGTTCGCCCCGAGCTCAGTGCCGCGCAGGCCCGCATCCTCGTCGCCGGTGCGATCGGCATGATCTCCACGACCGCCAACAGCGAACTGAACGCCGACGGTCTCCTCGAAGACCGCATCACGTCCATGGCGATGGCGACACTCGCCGCACCGATCAACTGACGCCGTACCTTCTCAGCCATCTCTCACCCACAGGAGAAAACGACATGCCCATCAACCCCGATGCCGTCGGCAACACCAGCGAGCCCGCCGAGATCACCTGGTCGTCGAAGGACAGCCTGCTCTACGCCCTGGGCGTCGGAGCCGGAGTGACCGATCCGACCGGCTTCGAGCTCGAGTTCACCACCGAGAACACGAAGGACACGCCACAGAAGGCGCTGCCGACCCAAGTGGTCGTCATGGGTTCGGGTGGGATGGTCAACTTCGGCGACTTCAATCTCGCGGCCCTGCTCCACGGCGAACAGTTCATCCAGATCCACCAGACGGTGCCGGCCGAGGGCAAGGCGACCGGCCAAGGCCGCGTCGCCGAGATCCTCGACAAGGGCAAGGCCGCGCTGGTTCGCCTCGAGTCGACGGTGTCCGACGCCGACGGCAACCCGATGTGGACGAGCCGCAACGGCCTCTTCATCTCCGGCGAGGGTGGCTGGGGCGGCGACCGCGGCGAGGCGAGCACATGGGCACTGCCCGATCGCGACGCCGACAAGGTCATCAGCTACACGACCCGCGACGACCAAGCGCTGCTCTACCGGCTCAACGGCGACCGCAACCCGCTCCACTCCGACCCCTCGTTCGCGGGCATGGCCGGCTTCGACAAGCCGATTCTCCACGGTCTGTGCACGTTCGGATTCACCGGTCGTGCGCTCCTCCACGGACTCTGCGACAGCGACCCCGATGCGTTCGGCTCGATGGGCGGCCGCTTCAAGTCCCCGGTCATGCCCGGCGAACAGCTCGACGTCCACATGTGGAACGAGGGCGACCAGAGTCTGTTCCAGACCCGGGTCGGCGACCGCGTGGTCTTCGACGCCGGTGTCTTCACCAACCGCTGAGTTCCGCTGGGGAGTCACGTCGTCGTCGGTCTCCGCCGAGGGCGTCGCTCCCACGGCCGACTGGTCTGAATGGGAGCGCGAGAAGCTCGCGCCAAGTTCTGGGGACGGCTTCGGCCTCCACCAGGACTATCGCGACGACCTGCGCCAGTTCGCCGCGCTCGGGTGCACGGATTGGCGGGTGACGATCGAGTGGGCGCGACTCGAGCCGGCGCAAGGCAAGTACGACAGTGACGCGCTCGACCGCTACCGCGACATCCTCTCCGAGGCGCGCGACGCTGGCCTGCGCAACTGGCTGACCCTGCAACACACATCGCTGCCCGGCTGGTATCTCGACGACGAGGGGGGCCACCGCGATGCAGAGGCCCGTGGCCGGCATTGGGCTCGCCACGTCGATCGCGTCGCGGAAGAACTCGACGAGTTCGCCGACGGATTCGTGCCCATCGACGATCCGATCGGCTGGGCGTTGCGCGGCTACGGCCTCGGCTCGCGACCACCCGGACGAGCCGACCCGGTGGTCATGCGCGAAGCGGTGGAAGGTGCCGTGATGGCCACGCACGAGGCCGTACGACTCCTTTCCTCCGGCGATCAGCCGGTGATGACGGCATGGAGGGCCGACCCGGTCCACGCTCTACCCGATGTCGACGGCCGGCTGAGTCACGAAGCGAAGACCGCTCGACAGAGGTGGGACGACCTCCTCTGGCAGACCTGGCTCCGGGCCCACGCCAAGGGCGTTCTCGAGATCGACGGGCGGGCCGCGAAGGAGGTGCCCGCTTTCGTCGACCTCGTCGACTTCGTCGGCATCGTCCACGACCACCCGATCGGTAGCAACAGCGACGGCGCGATCGACGCTTGGCCAGCAAACGGGCGCCGAGATGCCAGTGGTTTCGTGCCGGAACCCGGAGAGCTCGCGGAAGCGATCCATCGCACCGCTGAATCGCTGCCGGACCACACCATCGTCGTGGCCGGCCACGGGGTGCCGACAGAGGACGACGCTTGGCAAGACGATCATCTCGGGCGAGCCCTCGAGCACATTGTCGAGGCGGCAAGCGACACGGGCCTCGCCGGTTATTTCCACGACGCCGGTGTCGACGGCTACGAGTGGAAAAAGGGGTTCGCAGCGCCAAGAGGACTCCTGCGTCGCGACCGGACAAGAAGGCCCGCCGCATCGACCTTCGCCGAGTCGGCCTCGAACTCCGGTCGCTGACTCAGCTGCGGCTGCGGAATTGCGACTTCCCCGAGCCGCCGTCCTTGTTGAGACGCTTCGAGAGGTGCAATCCCTCGAGCACGAGCTCGACGGCGCTCGCGATCATCGCGGGTGACTCTGCGTCGCCCGGGTCCTCATCGGCGAGCAGCGCCTTCACCGGGGTCTGCAGTGCAGGGATCGACTCGAGCATGGCGGCGTAGGCCTCGTCGGTGACATCTTCACCGGTGTCGACAATCACGTCGCCGTCGAACGCGTCGACCACGGCTCGGTGGGAGTCGGTCGGCACCCGGTCCTTGAACACGGCGAGCACCGCGGCGCGCACGAGATTCTCGAGGATCTCGCCGTCGCGACCCTCGTCGAGCGTTTCGATCTCGATCTTGCCAGAGGTCGACGCGGGCAACGCGTCGAGATCGACGATGCGCGGCACCACATGGGTCGCACCGGACCGGAGCGACCGACGAACCGAGTTGGCGACCATGACCTCAGTGTTGGAGATCGACAGCCGCACGGAAACACCCGACCGCTGATTGATGTGTTGGCTGGCGCGGGCGGCGTGGGTGAGGTTGGCGCACACCTCCGTCATGAACGAGGGCACCGCGACGTTGAGATCGTCGGCCGAAGTCAGGTCGGCTTCCTGCTCGATGATGGCCACTTCGGTCTCCACGTCGAGCGGGTAGTGGGTGCGGATCTGCGAGCCGAACCGGTCCTTCAACGGTGTGATGAGCCGACCTCGGTTGGTGTAGTCCTCGGGATTGGCCGAGGCGACGAGAATGACGTCGAGGGGCAAGCGCACTTTGTGGCCGCGAATCTGCACGTCGCGTTCCTCGAGCACGTTGAGCAGACCGACTTGGATCCTCTCGGCGAGGTCAGGAAGCTCGTTCATCGCGAAGATGCCGCGATTGGTACGAGGCACCAGGCCGTAGTGGAGGACGAGCTCGTCGGAGAGGTAGCGACCCTCGGCGATCTTGATCGGGTCGACTTCGCCGATGAGGTCAGCGATCGCTGTGTCGGGGGTGGCGAGTTTCTCTCCGAATCGATCGTCTCGGTGGACCCAGCTGATCGGAGTGTCGTCGCCCTTCTCGGCGACGAGATCGCGGGCGTGGCGCGAGATCGGGGCGTAAGGGTCGTCATTGATCTCTGACCCCGCGACGATCGGCATCCATTCGTCGAGCAGCTCGGTGAGGCCGCGAATCATGCGGGTCTTCGCCTGGCCGCGCTCGCCGAGGAAGATGATGTCGTGCCCGGCCAGCAGAGCGTTCTCGAGCTGAGGAGTGACGCTGTTCTCGTAGCCGAGAACCTCGGGAAACAGCGGCGCACCCGAGCGGATTCGCTCGATGGCGTTGCGACGAAGCTCCTTGCGGATCGGGACGGACTCCCAACCGCTCTCGCGGAGGGCACCAAGGGTCTCTGGTCTCGACATGGCGGCGACCCTACACACCCATCCGCTCCCGGGCGAAGAGCCACGTTGCACAGCTACCCTCCACCCGATGGAACTGTCGGGCGCATGGCGGGCCGCTCCGGCCACTGAGGAGCTGCGACGCACGTTCCACGAGCCTGAACTCGACGATCGCGGCTGGACCGCGGTCACTGTGCCCGGACACTGGTCCGATTCCGATGGGCTCGAGTCGGCACGATCGGTACTCCACCGCACGTCCTTCTCGCTGGCCCCGCCGACAGAGGGGCGGCGCCGCTTCCTCTGCTTCGACGGTATTGCCCAGCAGGGGGACGTTTGGCTCGATGGGGGCTACGTCGGCGACACCGACGGCTACTTCGTGCCGCATCGTTTCGAGGTGACCGACCTGCTCGGCGATCGCACCGAGCATGTGCTCGGCGTCGACGTGAACTGCAGTCGGTTCAGCGATCCCGACAACCGCTCCTCGATGATGGGGGCGTTGCAGGATCCAGAACTCACGGGTGCCGCGGGAGCAAACCCGGGTGGCATCTGGCGCAGGGTCCACATCCACGAGACCGGCCCGATTGCGATCCGCTACTTCCGGGCCGTCTGCATCGATGCCAACCCGAGCCGGGCCCGCGTTGCGATGAGATGCGTGTTCGATGCGCCCGACGGTGGCGCGGTCACGCTCCGCACCGCGGTCGCGGGCCATGACCACGAGCAGACCCACTCAGCCGCGGTCGGCGAGAACCGGGTCGAGTGGACATTCGACGTTCCCGCTCCTTCGCTGTGGTGGCCACACAGCCTCGGCGACCAGGCACTCCACGAACTCAGGTGTGACGTCATCGCCGACGGCCAACTGATGGACCACCGATCGGTACGCATCGGATTTCGCACCGTCGCGTTCAAGAACTGGGTACTGCGGGTCAACGGCGAAGCGCTCTTTCTGAAGGGCACCGGCATGTTGCCGACCACACCGCGACCGGGCGACGCTACGCCGCAACAGATAGAGGGCGATGTGGGCGCGGCCGTCGAAGCAGGGCTCGACTTCATCCGGGTGATCGCCCATATAGCGAGGCCCGAGCTCTACTCAGCTGCCGACGAAGCCGGCCTTCTCATCTGGCAGGAGCTGCCGATTCGCGGAGTGATGGCCCGCGGCGTTCGCAGCCAGGCCACGCGACAGGCGCGCGAAGCGGTGGATCTGCTCGGCCATCATCCATCGGTGGCGGTGTGGTGCGCGCACGACGAGCCCTTTCGTCGCCCCGAGGTGCCCACGGCGACGCCGCCCGTCCTCGGCCAGCAGGCACCGTCCTGGAACCGCGACGTCCTCGACCGGTCGATTCGCCGAGTGCTCACCCGCACCGACGGCAGTCGACCGGTGATCGCCCACACCGATGTGCCGCCGCATTTCCCAACGCTCGACGGCACCACGAGCCACCTGTGGTTCGGCTGGCACGATGGCCGCGCCGCCGACCTGGCCGGGGCCGTGGCCCGGCTCCCGCGTATGGCGCGGTTCGTCACCGCGTTCGGTGCCGCCTCGATCGACCCGGCCGCCCCCCTGCTCGACGATCCGCGGTGGCCGGCGATCGACTGGGACCAACTCGAAGCCGAGACCGGCAGCCGCGCTGGCTCTCTTCAGCATCTGGTGCCTCCTCGTGGTGTACTCAACGGCGCGACGTGGGCAAACCTCACTCGGGTGGCTCAGGCCGAAGTCGTCAAGACCAGCATCGAGCTGCTCAGGCGGCTCAAGTACCGACCCACCGGAGGGTTCGCCCAGTTCTACCTGGCCGATGCTTCGCCGACGGGCGGGTTCGGCGTGCTCGACCACGAGCGTCGTCCCAAGCCGGCCTGGCAGGCCATGGTCGATGCGTGCCGGCCCGTGATCGTGGTCGCCGACCCCCTTCCCGCCGTCGTCCACCGAGGGGAGGCACTCGATCTCGCGGTGCACGTGATCTCCGACCAGCGCGAGGCGATCATCGATGCGCAGGTGCGTGCGACCGTGCATTCCACCGACGTCAGCGGTGTCCAGTTGGGTGAGACCCGACAGGTGTGGGGCGGAACCATCGCGGCCGATGAGTGCGCGTTGATCGGCCACGCGTCCGTGGTCGTGCCCGAGGGTGCAGCGCAGGTGACGGTCGATCTCGAACTCACGAGCGATGATGTCACCGTCACGAATCGGTACCACGCTCCCGTGCGCTGATCGTCGCGCAGAAGTGGGCCGACACGGGTCAGGGCAAGTACCGTTCCCGGGTACTCACGTGAGAAGAAAGTGCACGTTTCATGGCACAGGCAACATCACCGTCGCGACACGACGTCGCACCGGTTCGCAAACGTCCGGCGCAGATGCCCTGGCCGCTCAACATCTACCAGACGGCCATCGGCAAGAAGTACGTGATGGCCCTCACGGGCATCGGTCTTCTCGGTTTCGTCGTCGTCCACATGATCGGCAACCTCCACCTCTACGAAGGCCCACACCAGGTCTACGCCTATGGCGAGGCGCTGCGCGATCTCGGTGGTCACCTCGCCCCGCGGACGTTCATTCTCTGGGTTGCCCGGCTGGGCCTGATCGCGATGTTCGGACTCCACATCCACAGCGCCTACTCGCTGGCTCGTATCAGCCACAAGGCCGACAGCGCCTACGTCGGTAGCCGCAACTACACCGCCGCCACTTTCGCCAGCCGGACCATGCGCTGGACCGGACCGATCATCCTGCTCTACCTGTTCTTCCATCTCGCCGACCTCACCTGGGGTTGGTGGCTGGGCGACACCTACGTGCGCGGCGACGTGTACCACAACGTGTCCGAGTCGATGAGTTCGTTGCCGGTTGCGATCCTCTACGTGGTCGCCAACGTGGCGCTCGCGGTGCACATCTTCCACGGCGCCTGGTCCATGTTCCAGAGCCTCGGGATCAACAACCCCAAGTACAACGCCCTTCGCAAGGGCATTGCCCAGGGCCTGGCCGGCGCCATCCTGGTCGGCAACCTGAGCTTCCCGATCGCTGTGCAGACCGGCTTGATCGACGAGGACAATCGGGCCGACCCGATCGGCTTCACCCACGAGGGTGATGCTGCAGAAGCCGACCACTCCGACGAAGGAGGCGAGTGATGGTCACGCTCGACGCGAAGATCCCCGACGGGCCAATGGCCGAGAAGTGGGACAACCACAAGTTCTCGGTGAAGCTCGTCAACCCGGCCAACAAGCGCAAGTTCGAAGTGATCGTCGTCGGCACCGGCCTCGCCGGTGCGTCGGCGGCCGCATCGCTGGCCGAGCTTGGCTACAACGTCAAGGTCTTCACCTTTCACGACTCGCCGCGCCGCGCTCACTCGATCGCCGCGCAGGGCGGCATCAACGCCGCGAAGAACTACCGCAACGACGGCGACTCGGTGCACCGTCTCTTCTATGACACGGTCAAGGGCGGCGATTACCGCTCCCGCGAGGCCAACGTCCATCGCCTCGCCCAGGTGTCGGTCAACATCATCGACCAGTGCGCCGCACAGGGAGTCCCGTTCGCTCGCGAGTACGGCGGACTGCTCGCCAATCGCTCGTTCGGTGGCGCCCAGGTGAGCCGCACGTTCTACGCGAGGGGCCAGACCGGCCAGCAGTTGCTGCTCGGCGCCTACCAGGCCCTGGCCGCACAGATCGCCGCCGGCAAGGTCACGCTCTACAACCGCAGCGACGTGCTCGACATCGTCAAGAAGGACGGCGAGGCCTGTGGCATCGTCACCCGCGACATGCTCACCGGCGAAGTCCATGGCCACAGCGCCCACGCCGTGGTGTTGGCCACCGGCGGCTACGGCAACGTCTACTACCTGTCGACCAACGCGATGGCGTCGAATGTCACCGCCGCCTGGCGAGCGCACCGCAAGGGCGCCCTGTTCGCCAACCCGTGCTACACGCAGATCCACCCGACCTGCATTCCGGCCAGCGACGAGTTCCAGTCGAAGCTCACCCTGATGTCGGAATCGTTGCGCAACGACGGTCGCATCTGGGTGCCCCGCGGCGAGCAAGACGCCCGCGGCGCTGCGGAGATTCCCGAGGACGATCGCTACTACTACCTCGAAGAGAAGTACCCGAGCTTCGGCAACCTCGTGCCTCGCGATGTGGCGAGCCGCAACGCGAAGACCGTGGTCGACGACGGCAAGGGAGTGGGTCCGCTCAAGAACGGCGTCTATCTCGATTTCGCCGCCGCGATCAGTCGCGACGGCGTCGAGGCGGTCAAGGAGCGCTACGGCAACCTCTTCGACATGTACGAACGCATCACCGGCGAGGACCCCTACTCCACGCCGATGCGCATCTACCCCGCCACCCACTACACGATGGGTGGCCTCTGGGTCGACTACAACCTCATGACCACCGTGCCGGGGCTCTACGCCCTTGGAGAGGCCAACTTCTCCGACCACGGCGCCAACCGACTGGGTGCGTCCGCGCTCATGCAAGGTCTGGCCGACGGGTACTTCGTCCTGCCCTACACGATCGGCGACTACCTGGCTCCGAAGCTCGGCAACACGCCGGTGCCCACCGACGACCCGGTGTTCACCGAGTCGGTCCAGGCGGTCGACGACAAGGCCCGTCAATGGACATCCAACAAGGGCACCCACGGCGTTGAGCACTACCACCGCGAGCTCGGCAAGATCGTCTGGGAACACTGCGGCATGGCTCGCAACGAAGCCGGCCTACAGACCGCGCTCAAGGAGATCCCGGCCTTGCGCGAGGAGTTCCGCTCCAACGTCAAGGTGCTCGGTGCGCCCGATGGCATCAACACGATGCTCGAGAAGGTCAACCGGGTCGACGACTTCATGGAATTCGCGGAGCTCAAGGTGCGCGACGCTCTCCATCGTCGTGAGAGCTGCGGCGGCCACTTCCGCGAAGAGTCACAGACCCCCGAAGGCGAGGCGCTGCGCGACGACGAGAACTTCGCCTACGTCGGAGCCTGGGAACACAAGGGCGACGGTGTAGAACCGGAGCTCCACAAGGAAGAACTGACATTCGAATCCGTCGCGCTGACCCAGCGAAGCTACAAGTAGGAGGCTGAGACACATGAGCAAGATGCTGAACCTCAAACTGAAGATCTGGCGCCAGGACGGGCCGAACTCACAGGGCGCGTTCCTCGATGTCGAAGCCAACGACATTCCCGAGGACGCCTCGTTCCTCGAGATGCTCGACGTGGTCAACGAACGATTGATCGCCGACGACGTAGAACCGGTCACCTTCGGCCACGACTGCCGCGAGGGAATCTGCGGCACCTGCGGCGTGATGATCAACGGACAGGCGCACGGACCCGAGAAGGCAACGGCAACGTGTCAGCTCCACATGCGCAAGTTCAGCGATGGCGACGAGATCGTCATCGAGCCCTGGCAGGCCACGGCGTTCCCGGTGTTGAAGGACCTCATGGTCGACCGGCGTGCATTCGACCGCATCGTCGAAGCCGGTGGCTACATCTCGGCCCCCACTGGCACTCCGCAGGACGCCAACGCCACGCTGATCCCGAAGGAAGTCGCCGACACGGCCATGGATGCGGCGGCATGTATCGGCTGCGGTGCCTGCGTGGCCGCCTGCCCGAACTCTGCCGCCCAGCTCTTCACCTCAGCAAAGCTCGCCCATCTCAACGTCTTGCCGCAAGGGCAATCGGAGAGGTGGAAGCGCACCGAGAACATGGTGGAGACCATGGAGGACTTCTTCGGTTCGTGCACGAATCACGGCGAATGCCACGACGCGTGCCCGAAGGAGATCAGCCTCGACTTCATCGCCTTCATGAACCGCGACTACGTCAAGGCCAAGGTCAAGAACCGCTCCCTCGCCTCGCAGTAGCAGACGCTTTCAGGACCCGCAGGTCGCAGCCGACGGCGTGACACTGATCTCTCGTTCGTACTCGTAGCCGTCGGTGTCTTGGCCGGTGAGCAGGAGTGAGGTTGTGTCACACGCAAAGTCGACGCTGTTCATGTCGATGTGGGCAAACCCGTAGGGGCCGAAGGAGAAGAGGTAGGCAACAGGACTCGACACCGAGCCGTTGTGCACCACCAAGGTCGACGGATCAACCTTGTTGCCGTTGAAGATGATGGCGTGGGGCAGGAATGCGTTGACGCGCACAGTCCCGTCCGAGGAGAACACCCCCCATGCCAGATCCTCAGGCGGGCAGTCGTAGACCGGGTCTCCAATGGTGAGCGGGACCGCGACCGCTGCGCCCAGATCGAAGTCGAACGAATAGGCGTAGAGAACATCGCCATTGCCGAGTCCGGCGGGTGTCGCCAGCGTCTGCTCGCCAAGGAATTGGTAACCGCCGCCCGAAGTTCCCGTGTAGCCAATCGTGATCAGGAAGCTCATGACCTCGTTGGTCTGCGCGAGCGCGTCGGCTTCACTGCCGTGCAATCGGAGGAGCTGCGGATTGGTGCCCGGGTAGGGCTCGCCGGTGACCTTGTTGAACGTGGGGTACTGAGAATCGAAGCTGTCGAACTGATGGACGATTTCGAATCCGAGCGTGACCTCCGATGAACAGACGGCGATGTCATCGCCGTAGACACTCACGTCCGACAGGCCGCGGATCCACCGCGCGTGAGCCGTCGTGGTCAGCGCGGCGAGCACCGCGACGACGATGATCCCGCCCAGCGCAGCGCGCGAGCGAAGTGAACGAGGAGAACGAGGAGAACGAGGAGACTTCACGTTTTGGGTCCTTCCGCCAATGATCCATGCAGACTATTCGCCGCTGTCAGTGTTCGGCAAGACCACTCCGGGCGCGTACGAGCCGAGTCAGGCGCCTTGGCGCGAAGTGTCAACTCCCTGCGGGGCCAGGCGCCGCAGACGCTCGATGAGTTCAACAGCGTCGATCGCGTCGACCTCGGGGGTTGGGAGAACGACGCTCGCCGGAAGCCCGTCGACGTAGATGGCCACACGTCCGCGTAGCGCGGCCGGTGCTCCTTCGTCAGCCACGAGGCGGGCCTGAGCCCGAGCGACGTCGGTCCAATCGGACGAAGCGGTGCCGGTGGCGAGGGCATCGGCGAGGCGGAAGAGCTGCGCTGGTGGCGCCAGCGCAGCGCGGAGCGACTCGAATTGCGCAACTGCGGCCTCAGCGGGCCCGCCGGCCAGCAATCCCCAGTGGGCGAGGTCGACCAACACGTCGAGGTCATCCTCGGCTGCGATGGAACCGGCGGCAGCGATGGCATCGCCGAACGCTCCGAATTGAGCGTAGGCACGGGCTCGCAGCAGCGCCACGTCGTCAGATTGAGCGTCGTTGCCCAGCCGCTGTGCCAGCCGCTCGGCGATCGCGAGCAGGGCCAGAGCCTCGTCGAGCGTCTCGGCGGCAGGGGCCAGTGCGGCCAGAATCTCACCCACGGTCGGGAGATCCCCGAGGAACAGGGCGCGATCTGCCGCCGCTAGCCCGAGTCGGCGGGCCCCCTCGAGATCGCCGAGGTCAGTGTGGATGAACACCTGGTTGCCGCGGATCAGCCGCACGATGGAGCGCTCGTGGCCTACCCTCTCGAAACACTCCGCACCGACCTCGAGCCAGTCGAGAGCGGCGTCCACATCACCTTGCTCGTAGTAGATCCCCGCGAGATCCGCCGCCGAGGCGCCCGCGTGGATGAGATCACCGTCGTCGAGAAACTGCTGGTAGACGCTCTCGTACCGAGTCGCTGCGGCATGCAGATCACCTCGCATCCAGACGAGACCGGCCAAGAACGGCAACGGCTCGGCCGCAGGATGATCGACCCCGAGTCGCTCCCTCCACGACAGATAGCGAGCCTCCACTGCCTCGGCCCGATCGATGTCGCCGAGCATCGTCGCCACGTCGGCCGCGACTTCCATCGCCTCTCGGGCCAGGCCCCACTCCTCCGCCTGCTCGGCCCGATCCATGACCTCGTCGATGCGAGCGAACCCCGTCGAATCGCCCTGGCCGATCTCGACGCGACCAAGCGCGAGGCCTGCTCGATCGCGATCGACGCCGACGGTTTCACGGATCGCGTCAGCGAGGAGAACCGCGGCGACATCGAGTTGACCGGCGATGTACTCGAGTCGACCGAGCTCGATCCGAACCCGACCGGACTCGGGCGCTTCGAGCAAAGGCAGGAGACGTTGGTACCACCCCAACGCCACGCCATTCGCGTACTGATCGGCTGCTTGCTCGGCTGCCGCCGCGAAGTACTGGCGCTGGCGGTCGGTGTCAGCCGTCTCCCCCGCGTGCCTGGCCAGTTCGCCGACGTCGGTCGAGCCCTTCCGTTCGAGCGCGGCCAAGGCAGCAGAGTGAAGCTCTTGGCGGAGAACGAAACTCAGGCGGCCGTAGGCGATCTCGCGCAAGAGGGAGTGGGCAAATCGGTGCCGTTCGAACCCGACGAACAACTCACGATCAAGGAGGATCTCCACCGCCCCCGGGATCGTTCCACCCCCGCTGCGGTCGCCAAACGCATCACTCAGGTCGCTGGTGGCGAACGGTTCCGCCAACACCGAGCCATAGGAGATGGCCGGTTCCGCGGCCTCCGGCACGGCGTCGAGTCGGGCGAGCATGAGATCATTGATGGTCGCCGGCACGTTGTCGCCGAGCGACGCCACGTCCGCTGCTTCACCTCTCGCTGCTGCCCAGGCCACCAACTGATGGCAGAAGAGCGGTACCCCCGATGACCGCTCGACCAGCTCTTCGGCCAGCATCGGGTTCGGTGGCGAGCCGAAGGCCTCGTTCCACAAGCCGTCGGCAAGTTCGGCAATTGCATTGTCGCCCAGCGCCTCGAGTACCTCGACTTCGACGCCGGGGGTCCGCATCACCTCGTCGATCTGAGATTCCGGACGGCTGGTCGCCACCAGGGCGATCCCGGCCTCGGCGAGACGGCCGGCGAGCCGAGCGACCTGATCGACCGACGCGGCATCGGCCCAGTGGAGGTCTTCCACCACGATCGACGAAACGGACCCGGCCGCCATCACCTCGACGAGGACCGACCCGAGAATCTCCGCCCGATCCTCGTCCGACGCCTCTGCGAGCAATGCGCTGTGCCCTGGAGCGACGCCCATCACCAGGTCGATGAACGGAGCCCGAGCGGCACCGACGATCTGTTCAGCCGACGATGCATCCACCACGCCGCACTCCTGCACGACGCGTCTCCAGAGCCGAAGGGGCCGAAGTCGATCGGTTTCCGAGATCGCCACCCGCAAGGGACCGTCGCCGGCGAGGCCCGAGGTGGCCTGGCGAAGCAGTCGGCTCTTGCCGATGCCGGGCGGTCCGACCACGAGGGTCACACCCGGCCGTTCGAGCGATGCATGAAGCGCCTGAAGCTCTCGACGCCGACCGACGAACGGGCCCCCATCGGGTGCCTCGACGACCTGGTCGGACAGGGAGATGAGCGGGGTAGCGGGCTCAGGCTCCGACTTTCCCTTGAGGGAGAGCTCGCGCATCGGGCCGCTCTCGACGCCGGAACTCACCGCGTCGAGCGTGAAGCGATCGACCAGGATCTCACCGGGAGCCGCCGCCTGAAGGAGCCGCGCCGCGATGTTGACTCGGTCACCGAGTACTGAGTAATCCCACCGGTCGTCGCTCCCGACGCGACCGGCAAACACTCGGCCGGATGCGACGCCACAGGCAACGCCCGGGAACTCCGAGCGAATCGCGCACGCCGCGAGGAGGGAGCGTCGCTGACGATCAGCGAGTGCGGTCGGCGCGCCGAAGAAGACAAGGGCCGTCGCCCCCTTGTCACCCTCATTGGCGCTCAACACCGTTCCTCCGAAGTCCGAAGAGATTGCGTCGACGCGGTGAAGCACATCCGCGTCGATGATCGAACCTGGCAGCCCGACAAACACCGCGGTGCCGGAACGGTGCTGATCGAGCAGCGCGATGTCGCCGGCCCGAGCCACGCGCTCCACGCGAGTGGGCTGGTGGACGAGCGCCTGGCGACCCGCTAGCGGCCGAGCGCTGACCACGCTGGTTGTCCCACTCCAACTCGGCGAGACGCGCCGGAATCTCGCTCCTTCACCGTCGGAGGCGACCAGATCACCGGCGACGAGGCCAGCGAGCGAGTCATGGACAATCACGTCGCCGGGGTTCGCATGGTGCTCGGCATCGGCTGCGAGATCGATGGGCTCGCCGGAATACCACGCGTGCGCGGAGGCGGCGTCGAGCGTGTTCCAACGGACCCGTCCCGCGGCGACACCGACCTTCACGCCCAACTCGACCGGCCCGATCAGCGTGTCGATGGGCGTCAGTTCCCCGAGAGCCCGCGACGCATCGACCAGGGCGGCCAAGGCATGTTCATCAGTGGTGACGCTGCGGTCGAAGAGGACGCCGATCGCGTCGCCGGCGAACCAGCCGACCTCGCCGCCGACGGCGTGGACCCGGGAGGTCGCGGGCGTGAAGAGCGAGTTGATGAGATGACCCAAGGCTTCGGTGCCGCGGGCGCCGGCCGCGCCGAATCGCTCCGTCGCCGCGGTGAAGCCGGCGATGTCGAGGAAGCCGACGATGCCGTCGAACTCGACAACCGTGAGCGACGAGTCCGACATCTGTTCTCCTCGCACTCGACCGGCTTCGAACGACACTAGGCACGCGGGCCGGCCTCGTCACGCCTCGTTCCCGGGTTCAGAAGCCGGGTCAAGAATCGGTTGTAGGCGAAAGCGCGGAGGCCGCGTCGATGCGGGCGAGCTCGGCCTCGAGTAGCGGGGTCACAAGCCGCTCGATCGCGTCGACGTCGTTGTCGACCGTGGCACGAGCGACCACGACGCCGGTCTCTTGCTCGAGCCCTCGACAGAGCTGCATCGAATGCGGCCCGCGGGTAGTGACCGGCCGGCCGACCAGCGCCGCAGCATCGTCGCGCCGTCCGGCCGCGAGCGCGACCCAGGCACCGACCAGGGCAAGGTCGCTGCGGTGGCCCGGATGGGTCGACCCGAGCACGCGCCGAATCGATGCACCGAGCACCTGCTGGGCTTCGTCGTGCCGCCCCAGCTGGGCGAGAGCCAGAGCCTCGACGTAACCAAGCGTGTCGCCCCAGTAGGTGTAGCGCTCGCGGTCCGGGTGCGAGCGGGCGAGCTCGAGAGCCTCGTCGCCCCTTCCGAGCCGAACAAGCGCCATCCCGAGGTTGGTGGAGAGGATCAGGTGCCAGACATTCTCGGCAACCACGTGTCGCATCCCCGCGACCGACGCCGCCACCGCGTCGTCCCACCTTCCCTCGAGCAGGAGCGCCCACCCCTCGAAGGCCTCGACCGCGGCGCGTTCATACACGCTGTCGGTCGCGGCCGCGACTGCCCTGGCCGAAGCGAGCATCTCGAGCGCGAATGGGCTGTCCTCATTGTCGAGGAACGCCCGGTGCATCGCCCCCAGAGCCGAAGTGCGATGAGCAAAAGCCACAGCCGGGTGGTCATCGAGCTCGAGCGCATAGATGGCGATCACCCCGCCGACGGTGTGGTCGATATCCATGGCCGCGATCCCGGCGAGCGCGTACGACACGAGCACACTGGCCTGCTCCTCTCGCTCGAGCTGATCGAGGAGGTCGACGCGAGCGCGCATCACCTCGATGACGCGCCGCGCATCGGCGAATACGTTGGCGACGCCCGAGAAGGCGGCGACGAACGTGAGTAGATCCAGTTGCCGATCCTCGCGTTCGAGCCATTCGGCCGCGCGCCAGAACGTGGGAATCAGCGGCCGGAGATGATCCAGCGTGGCCCAGTCCCAGTAGCCGCCGCCGTAGTTGGTCGAGGCAACCTGCCGCAGTCCCACAACAAGGTCGGACATCGCCACATCGAACTCACCTCGTTCGACGAGCAGGCTCACGGCCACCTGACGGACGGGCTCGAGCATCCGGTAGAGGAGCTCCAACCCGTCACGTTCCTGCACGAGAAGCGATCGTCGGGCGAGCAGGGCGAGCTCGGCGACATCCACATCGCCCAGGAGGTCCACATCGGTCGCCCGGAACGAACCCTCGAGAAGCGCCGCTCGCTCGAAGAGGCGCTGCGCGGGAGCGCTCAACGTCTGGTGACTCATCACCACCACTTCGCGCATGGTTCGTCCGCGACCGAGGCCGTCGACATCCTCGGCCACTTGACCCAACATCAGGCCATCGAGGTCTCGGAGCAGCTCGCCGAGCCCGACCTCGACGAGCCGCGCCGCCGCCAGCTCGATCGCGAGAGGCAATCCGTCGAGATGCGTGCAAATTCGAAGGACAGCGTCCCGCACGTCGGCGCCGGTCCCCAGAGGCACACCATGGGCCTCTGCCCGGTCGCGGAACAACTCTGTCCCGACGGCCATCGACGGCAACGACCAGACATGTTCGCCTCGTGCGCCGAGCCGCTCACGTGAGGTCGCGAGAACCGTGAGGTTCGGACAACCGTCGAGGAGTAGGTCGATCTCCTCCCTCGCGGCAGCGAGCACGTGTTCACAGTTGTCGAGAACCAAGAGAACTTCGCGGCTGCCGAGGTGTCCGGCGACGTGGGCCCTCACCGCCTCCACCGTGGCCGACGCCGACAATCCCTCCATGTCGACTCCAGCGCCAGCCGCGACCTGTCGCGCAACCTCGAGCGGACTGCGGGTTGCGACGAGATCGACGAAACCCGCATGGGGGTGGCTGGCCGCGACCTCGATCGCGAGTCGTGTCTTGCCAGCTCCGCCCGTTGCGACAATCGTCACGACACGACGCTCCGAAAGGAGATCCCGCAGCTGGGCCAGCTCTGCCTCGCGCCCCACGAAGGACGAGCGCGGACGCGGCATCATCGATGGTGCACCGAGGTCGGCTCGTGCCGACAAGGCAGCACCATCGAGGCCGAACACCCTGGTGGTCGTCGTATGGCTCCGCAGCGATATTGCGCCGAGATCGACACCTCGGTCGACCCGCCGCATCATCTCCGACGCCGCACTGGTGACGATCACCCCATCGGTCGTCACCACATCGGTGAGTCGGGCCAGCCGATTCACCGTCGGTCCAAACCAGTCGCCGCCGCGGGGAGTTGCCCAGCCCGCGTCGATCCCCAGTCGCACGAGAACGAGATCGCGCAGTTGCTCTTCGACCCCGGCGAGCCCTTGTCGGATTTCGCGAGCCGCAGTCACCGCGTCGTCGGGATCGTCGAACTGCGCGAGAAACCCGTCGCCAGTGTGCTTGAACACCTGACCCGAGGCGCGAGAGACGGCACCGCCGACGACGCCATCATGAAATTCGAGAGCCGCTGCCATCGCGGCCGGCGCGGCGAGCCAGTTCGCCGTACTCCCCATCAGGTCACCCATGAGAAACACGGTCACCCGACCGCCGCCCGAGACCTCGGAGTTCGCCATCGACCGCACCCTAGGGGCTAGCGCGCCCCCTCGCCGCCCGACCTGCAGTGCCGGTCACGCTCGTTCCCGGGTTCACAATCCACCACTGCGCGAGGTTCCCCTTGACCTCTGCTCGACTCGGCGCGACGGTGACAAGCGTCACATTCCAGTGGTTTCGTCGGCGTTACCCGCTCGATGCACTCGCCTCGACACGCCGACCAATCCCGTGACCCGAAGGAAGGACGGCGCCACTACCGCACGGAACGATCCGGCCAACGGAAGCCGTGCTCCAGAATCGCCATACGAACCCACGTTCAACGTGACCGGAACCGCTCCCACGAGCTTCTCGCGCCCAAGCGTCTCTACGAAGGCGTCAGGAGAAGCGCTCCAGAGAGAAGATTCCAAGGTTGCAAGAGTGTGGTGAGGACCTTCCTTCTCAGGCGAGGCGTCCCCGCCCCGGGCCGCCTCGTCTGGCCGTTTTGGCGGAAATCAGTTCTCGCGAAGCCGGTACCAGTCGCCAAAGAGACGCGAGAAGTGACATGTGCCATCGTCGGGCGAGGCCGGCGTGAGCGAGTAGGCATACCCGGACGTCCACAGGCCGAGTTCGCCCGTCACGAAGAGGACGGCCTGGTCATCACACGACGTCGGCCGGATTTCCCACACCGGCACCAGACCGCTGAACTGCGCTCCCCGATCGCGGGGAGCGTCGCCTGTGAGGATCGCTTTCGGCCTACGCGGTCCACGCACTCGACTCTCTGAGGTGATGGAGAATCACGGGCCACAGCTCCTCAATGAGTCCGTCGGGAACCTCATGGCCAAGGCCGTCGACCTCCACGAGAACGGCACCGTCGATCCCGGTCGCCAACGCCCGGCCATGCGCCGAAGGGAACACCGGGTCGGATGTGCCGTGAACGACCAGTGTCGGAGTCGTGATCGAACCGAGCCGATCGAGCCGATTCTGACTTGCATGCACCGCAACGCCGTGACCGGTCTCTGCCGCCCAACCCGTCGCTATCTCGGCCTCGGCCAGCTCTCGCTGGCGCGTCTCGTCGACGGCGTAGGTCGTCCCGGCGAGGAAGCGGTCGAGCTCGACCAGCCATTCGACCTGCTCGGCCTCGCCCTTTGGCGGGCCCGAGAAGAGTCGCGTGGTCATCGCCTCGACGAACGAGTCGTCGGGTCCCCCCAACCCGTCATCACCGGGCGCCGGACTCGACCCGAACATGGTGAGCGAACGCACTCGGTCGGGGTGTTCGAGCGCGAGGACCTGACCGATCATTCCGCCCATCGACCGCCCGATGACATGTGTGGGGCCGAAGCCGACCGCATCCATGAGGGCGACCGTGTCACCGGCGAGATCCTCGAGAAGGTAGGCATCGTCGGCTCCGAAACGCGTCGAGCGTCCGCAGTCGCGATGATCGAAGCGCAACACGCGGTGACCGGCCGACACGAGACGGTCGACGATCGCCGGCGTCCATCGAAACCCCGGCGCGTCGGCCCCAGCGATCAAGACGACCGGGTCGCCGTCATCGGATCCTTGGACATCGGCCCACAGCTCGAGGTCGCCGACCACGACCCGCTCGCCGCGAGCTGCATCTGCTGCCGCGTTGGTCATGGGGCCTGACGGTACTGTCGTCCCCCGTGATGCAAAAGGTCGGTGCCCAACTCGTACGCGGTTTCCTGATGGGCGCGGCTGATGTCGTCCCCGGAGTGTCCGGTGGAACCATCGCTCTCGTGTTGGGCATCTATCAGAAGCTGATCGACTCGATTCGAGACGGCTCTCGGGCGCTTGGCACTCTGCTGAAGGGCGATATCACGGGATTCTGGGAGCGACTGAAGGCCCTCGACTTCTTCTTCCTCATCCCCCTTGCGGCAGGCATGGGCGTGGCCGTGGTCGGGTTGGCCTCGGTGATCGAGACCCAGCTGCACGAAAACGCCGAGAATATGGCCGGCCTATTTTTTGGGCTCGTCGCCGCGTCGGTCATCGTCGCTCTCGGTCTCCTTACCGAGCGGACCCCCTCCGGCTGGGTCTTGATGGCGGCGGTCGCGATCGCGGTCTTCGCGTTGCTCGGATTCCAGCAGGGACCGATCACCGATCCGTCGCCGCTCGTCTTCGTCGGCGCGGGGGCGCTCGCCATCTGCGCCATGATTCTCCCCGGCATCTCCGGATCGTTCATCCTCCTGATGATCGGGATGTACGCCGCAGTCATCCACACGATCGATGAGCGAAACCTGGTCGATGCCGCCCTCATCGGGTTCGGCTGCATCCTCGGGTTGGCCCTGTTCTCGAACGTTCTCGGCTGGGTTCTGGAGCGATCCTTCAACACGGTGATGGCTGCTCTGATCGGACTGATGCTGGGC
>Ga0315336_1002553_pt1 | contig 27339 bp, 13 predicted proteins | sample ASW5metaG_FD_204512 | JGI IMG/M metagenome (GOLD analysis project Ga0315336, IMG submission 204512) | Ammonia-oxidizing marine archaeal communities from Monterey Bay, California, United States - ASW #5 | ecosystem: Environmental > Aquatic > Marine > Intertidal zone | place: USA: California... | reverse complement strand
TGTTCCGCAGGTAGTTCAGGTTCCGGTGGCGCATGTTCGCGTTCAGCGTGAAGCCCTTCTCCTCGGCCCTCGACAGCGAGTGGGCGACATGGATCGACAGATAGGGCCAGGACGGATCCCCACGCTTCCAGAAGCCGTAGCCGCCATCGTGATTCTGGCGACCGCGCAGCTGTTCGAGATCCCGCTCGACCTGCGCCTCGAGCGCGTTGGCCTTCGGGAGTCCCTCGGCGTCGAAGGCGTCGAGCACATCCCGCAGGGCCGCGATGGCCAGGACCCGGGAAGAGATCTGTTCGTTGCAGTAAAATGGGTAGTTCGACAGGTAGATCACGGCATCCGTCAGCGCTTGAAGCGCAGTGGACGAGGTCGTCACTTCCAGGCCGCCAAACTGGGTCCACACATCGGGTGGGGCGGCCACGGGCTGCACGATCGAGCCATCGTCGACCTCTCCGTACGTGGCAAACGCCTCGGTCGTGGCGGGTGTCCAAACCGGGAACGAGATCTGGGTGGCATCGGCGAAGTCACCGGCGGCGACCGCAATCTGGAAGCGGGCGGTGCCAGCCATGTCGGCGGCCACCGGGAATCGGACCTCGACCCGGTCATTGGCGGCCACCGTGATCCGCTGGCCCGCCTCGGCCTTGCCCGGCACCTCGACGGTCTTGGGATCCGACGGAAGTTCGTCGATGAGCAGAGCGTTGGTCGCCCGCATCGCCACGTCCACCGACAGCGGCTCGGCCGTCTGGTTCTGGATCACCACCGGCAGCTCGGCCCGGTCGCCGAAGTTCAGGAAACGGGGTGGTGAGGGTCGCACCATCACGGGATTCCTCGCGGTGATCCCGCTCTCTCCCTTGCCGAAGGCGTTGTCCCCGTGGGCGGCGACGACCATGATCCGGTAGCGGGTCAGGGAGTCCGGCAGCTCGATGGGCACGGTCACCTTGCCCTCTGCGTTGGTCGCCAGATCGGGCTTGAACAGGGCCAACGCCGCGAAGTTGGTGCGCAGCGCGATCGCGGTATTCGGCATGTACCGATTCGCCGCTTCCTGATCGGCGGGCGCGTCGTTCTCCGCGAACTTCGCCGCGAGTATCGGCTGGGACGCCGCTGGTGTAAGAGACCGCATCGCACCCTTCTTTCCAACTCTGCCGTCTTCCCGGCGCGCGTGAGCCATGCCGCCGCCCCCGAGACCAGAACCGCGCATGCCCAGCCCGCCGGACCCCTTGGCCCCGATGAGACCTCCAATCCCGCCCACGACGCCGCCATTTGCATAGCCGAGCTGTTGCAGCTGCCCCTCGGCCTCGGCAGTGATCGCCAGGGTGGTCGGATCGGCGAGGATCACCTGGCTGCGCAGGTGGTAGTCGCTCACTCCAGCGCCGCGCTGCGAATAGAACAAACCCAAGGGGTCCGCGAGCTGGTAGCCGCTCAACGCGAGTATGGACTCGTCGACGACGATGACCGCGACCTCGCCACCGGACACCGGCTTGCCGTGGATGTCGAGAACCATGACGTCGATCTCGGTGGAACCGCCCGGTTGCAGCGCGTCTAGCTTGGGCACAGCAGTGACCTCGAGGGTCCGCTCTCGCGGTGGAACCGGGAGGTTGATGGTGCCCGCCGCGTACGCCGGACGAGCGGCGACATTCCCTGCGGCCTCGCCCGCATCCGTCTTTCGCTCGCGTTTGCCGACCAGATCGACCTGTACGTACAAGTTGGGAACATGGGTGTCTGATATGGGCACCCTCAGGGTGGTGGTGGCTTCCTCCATCCGGAACCGCTTGGAGTGCAGGATCCCCGAGCGGCGATAGGTCAACAGACCTTCAGCCGGTGCAAACGGGGCTTGCACGAAGATCTCCGCGACATCGCCATCGAAGAATTCCCTTCCGTTCGGGATCAGGGTGACCTCGTCCTTTCCGACCCCGCGGTGTTTCGGCTCGTCCCCGCCGGCGACCCACAGCCGCAACGTCGTGTGGTTGGGGCGGCCCTCGGAGTCGACCACTCGGGCGGTCATCTCGTACTGACCGGACTTCTTCGGCGCCAGGGTGCAGCGCGCAGCCTCCTGCTGTGACACCAACGGACAGGCCTGCCGGTCGGTGACCTTCATGGCCCACTTGCCGTTGTCGTCGGTCCCCCACTCCAGTCGCGTGAGCTCGAGCTCCATGTCCTGGCCCGCGACGATCTCGCCGTCGATATCGGAGACGATGGCGTCGATCTCGAACTCGCCGTCGGGCTGAACGAACTGCTTCTCGGCCTTCAAGCCGATGTAGAGAGACGACGGGTGTACGAGCATCGTCGTGTTCGCCGTCCAGGCCTGGCGATTCACGTCGAAGACCGTCGCCTGGAGATTGACCGTCATGGGTCGGGGCGGATTCATGGCCTCGATATGGATGTCGATGTCGTGCACGCCCTGTGCGTCTGTCTTGGCGGAGTGAGCGGCTCCGGGACCCATTGGACGCGGCGCTTGCCAGAAATTTCCACCCCACCACGGCGTCCAACGCCCGAAGGTGTAGTCGGACCGATTCGGTGGCACGTAGTTGGCGTCGGTGCTGTGGGCGTACCAGGTGGTCTCGGCATTGGGGAGGCCACCACCGGCGTAGTAGTGCGCATCGACGGCCGCATGCACGTGCTCTCCGAGGACGTGATGGCCGGGTTCGATCGACGCGCTCACCTCGAACTCGGGGCGCCTGAATTCCTGAATCTGGAAATAGTGGGTGTGCGTCGTACCGGAGAGTCCCATCGGCACCGACAGGCGAACATGGGCCTGGCCCAGGTTGACGTCGTCGGGCAAATCGAAGGAGAGGTCGAAGCCGCCCATCGCGGAGATCGCGGCGTCTCCCTTCGCGATCTCGTTTCCGCGGGGGCCGTACACCAACCACGTGAGGGTCTCCGCCGATACGGTCGAGATGTCGCCCCGAGGTCCGGCCTCGAACTTGCGCATCCAGCCCTTGAGGGTGACGGTCTCCTTCGGCTTGTACATGCCGCGGTCGTCGAAGGTGAACCAGCGCACGCTGTCCGACGCCTTGTAGGGATGCCAGCCGCCGCTTCGCCAGTAGGCGTTGGATTGGGGCAGCAACGCAACGTCATCGCCACGGCGGGCGACGAGCAGGTCTCGTCCGGCGTGGTTGGACAGATCCACGGCCACCATGCCCCTGTCGTCGGTCTGAACCGCGTCGGCGTCGCTACCTGCGATGGAGACCGAGACGTCGTCGACGGTACTGCCATCGGTGAGTGCGTTGGCCCAGACTCTCAGCTCGTCGCCGTCGTGGAAGGCCGTCAATCCCAGGTCGGTGCGCTGCACCCAGTGAATGACCTCCTGTCGATTCCAGCGGTCCTTGGGCGGTCGGGTCGGCGTCACCCAGACGAGGAGCTGGCCTGGGGCGTCCTTCAGATAGGGCTTCAGGTCGATGGAGGTCTCGACCTTGGCGTCGACATCTCCCCCTACCTGCACGATCTTGTCGGTGAGGCGGGTGCCGGGGAGATCGGCGCCGTGAAACCAGTCGTTATTATGTTTCTCCCACCACTTCGCGAGCAGAGTCCAGTCCTCGGGCACGACTTTGTAGACCCGGAGACGCAGCTTGGCGTGGTTGGTGCTGTACACCGACAGGGCGGGGTCGGCTTCGGGATCGAGCACGATCATCGGGCTGCCGGTGCTGGTCAGCGACGGGTCGTCCTTGCCCACCGTGAACTTGACCGTCTCATCGGTGCCCAGCGTCTGCCCGAACGCGTCGGTCAGACCGGCGGGGAGCGTGACGGTATAGGTTCGACTACCCGGTTTCCGACCGTTGACGTAGATGAAGTTCCCGCTCGGGTAGACATTGATCGCCTCGCTGATCTCCGGTGAGATCGTCACGGGTTTCGCGCTGAAGAGCTTGTGATCCAGAGGATTGTTGAACTTCACCCACCAGTTATCGTAGGGGCGACAGGCTTCGTGCCCCCAGTTGCAGCGGTGTTCGACGATCTTGAGCGGCGAATAGGTCTGAAAGTGGAACGACAAGGCCGCGGGAGTGGGCACCGGCCCTTCGGCGGACAGCGGACCGGGAGCGATCTGCACACGGTAGTTGGTGGCTTTATCCAGCGGTTGCACAGCCCGGAACGCCATCCAACGCCCTGGCTCGGCGTTCTCGGCCATGGCGCGGGTGGAGGCATTCTCCTCGACCTCCTCCTCGGTGAGCTGCACGATCTCGATGTCTTGGGTGCCATCGTTGAGTGTCAGGCGCTCCCAGACCGCGACCGAGTCGATGGCCTGGTTGAAGCTCATGAAGATGTTCGGATCGAGGCGCTGGGGTCCGCCGTTGGGCCAATAGGTCACGAAGTTCGTCGTCGGCGTGTCGAAGGTCCAGGTCTTGGGCTCTTCGAGCGCACCACCAGTGGCCGACTTTGTGCCCGCGGGCACCTCGACCTTGTACTCGGTGGACATCGGAAAGCGCGGGTCGGGTTCGAAGAGCACGGTCTTGGTCCCGATCCACCGCCACTGTCCGTGGGGCTCGGGCGCAATCTTCACCGGGACCGTCTTTGCCGCCTCGTCCTGGGACGTCACCGCCACCATGGGCTGATTGAAGGAGACCGAGAGCTTCGGGGCGATGGGAACCGAGCCCTCAGGGGCAAAGCGAACGACGGTCAGATCGTCCTGTTCCGTCGGATCGGGAGCCAACACTTCGGGCTTCGGCGGGAAGGCCACGTCGACGGTCTCCCCGGTCCGCGGTGGCGGCATCGAGCTCTTTCGCAGCGAGAAGACCTGGCGGTCACCGTGCTCCTCTTCCAGATCGGGGAGTCGGGCGAGGAGCTTGGCGGTCTGAGACGCGGAGATCGGTCGCGCCTTGGCGGCGGGCACCGCGTCCGGGCCGGAATCGGGTTTGTCTGCGTCGGACAGGATGAGCCGTAGACCCTGAAAATCCGGGTCATCGGTGAAGTCGACGGGCACGGGCTCGGGAGCGGGCTCCGGAGCGGGCGCCGGCTCATTGCAGGTACAAGCGGAGAGTACGGCCAGTGGTGCGGCGTACGCGAGCAGTCTTCGCATCGATCCCCCGGGATGATGGTGCCTTCGACAGTGACCCTACAACGCGGTTCGAAGGCTTTGCTTACAGGTGACTTTTGCGGGGCGAGTGCCGGGCTCAGTAAACGACGACCCGCGTCGTAGCGCCCCGGCCAAACGTCTCCGGGTGGTACATCTCCTCGGCCTTCGGCGGCGGCACCACGAACTGACCCGGAGTCGTGGCGCGGGCCACATAGGTGTACTCGTGCACCCCATCCCAGAGCAGGCTGGTGAAGGCTTCGACCCGCTCGTCGCGCAGGTTCTCGTGCTCGTACCAGGTCCGACTCCACCACCAGTAGCGGCCCTGGTTCGCGGTCGGATCCGGTGGAAGGGCTCCGGTGACCGCGAGCGCGGGATTCATGGCCTCGAATCCCGCGGGCAGCGGGTCGACCAGGGCCACGTGATAGCGCCGACCGGTGGCGACCATCGTCACCCGGATCCGCACCTTGGCGCCGGCTTTCACATGCCAGATCCCGTCCTTGCGGACCACGTCGGCCGGATCGTCGACCGCCTCGTAGCTCCGTTCCACAGTGAAGCCGCGGTCGGCCGGATCCAGGCGCAGATCTCGCGGCGCGTACCGCATGCCGATTCGGTAATACATCCGTCCGGCGCCATCTTTTTGCAGGATCAGATCCTGGTTGCCCTTCTTCTCGGTCAGGTATCCCATGGGGATGTCGATGCGGGCGCGTTCGGTGGTCCGGCCCTCGAAGGTGTGTTCTCCCGCGAAGCCCTCGCCGAGCCAGGCCCGGGCAATGAAGTCTGGGGTCGTACCCTCGAACTTGTGGAAGTAGGCGTCCATCGCAACCAACACGAACGCATTCTCCTGGGTGTTGCCCCACCTGCCCCGCTTGCGATGGGCGAGCAGGCCGCGGACGACCTTCGGGATCAGCGCGTTCTCCGGCTTGATCTTCACCAACGCCTCGAGGAGCACCCCGTCGGCTCGGCGGTCGCTGTGCAGCAATACGTGGGCGGCGTCATCGCCGTAGCCGGTCACAAAGTGTGCCGCGGCGGCGGTCTCGCTGACCTTGTTCATCCAGTTCCGCTCGATCTGGGCGACGACGTCATCGGCCTTGTCGGCAGCGAGCACGTGAAGCAACCAACCCTGGGCCTCCAGAGACAGGCTGTCCGGGCCCTCCATTCCGGCATCGGCAAAGAGCTTTCTGGCCCGGGCGCCGTCGTGATCTCCCAGTCGTTCCCGGGTGTACAGGGCATAGGCGATCAGCGTCCGCCGGTACTTGAGACCGTAGGTATGGGGGATGTAGGACTCGACGTTCTGCAGATACGAGAGCATGCGATAGCGCATGTTCTGGTCGAGGGTGAAGCCCTTCTCTTCGGCTCGCGACGCCGCGTGGGCGACATGGATCGACAGATACGGCCAGGACGGGTCTCCCCGCTTCCAGAACCCGAAGCCACCGTCGTGGTTCTGGCGACCGCGAAGCTGATCGAGATCGTCCACCACCTGGGCTTCCAGTGCCTTCGACTCCGGGAGTCCCTCGGCGTCGAAGGCGTCCAACACATCCCGGAGGGCCGCGATGGCCAAGACGCGCGATGAGAGCTGCTCATTGCAGGAGAACGGGTAGTTCGAGAGGTAGATCACCGCGTCGGTCAGCGCCTGGAGCGCGGTCGACGAGGTCGTCACTTCCAGGCCGCCGAACTGGGTCCAGACATCGGGGGGAGCGGCGACCGGCTGCACGATGGAGCCGTCGTCGATCTCTCCATATGTCGCAAAGGCCTCAGTCGTGGCGGGCGTCCACACCGGAAGAGAGATCTCCGTCGCATCGGCAAAATCACCAGCGGCGACCGCGAGCTGGAAGCGCGCAGTGCCCGCCATATCTGCCGCCACCGGGAATCGGACCTCGACGCGGTTGTTGGCCGGAACGGTGATGCGCTGGCCCGCTTCGGCCTTGCCGGCGACGTCGACGGTCTTCGGATCCGCTGGCAGCCGATCGATGAGGATCGCGTTGGTGGCCCGCATCGCCACGTCTACGGAGACGGGCTTGTCGGTCTGGTTCTGGATCACGACGGGCAGCTCGGCGCGGTCCCCGAAGTTCAGGAATCGTGGCGGTGACGGCCGCACCATCACCGGATTGCGCGCGGTAATCCCGCTCTCTCCCTTGCCGAAGGCGTTCTCGCCATGGGCCGCGACGACCATGATCCGATACCGCGTCAACGAGTCCGGGAGCTTGACCGGGACCGTCACCTTGCCCTCGGCATTCGTCGCCAGATCCGGCTTGAAGAGCGCCAGGGCCGAGAAGTCGGTGCGCAACGCGATAGCGGTCGTCGGCATGTTCCGATCCGCCGCCGTCTGGTCGGCCTGCTTGTTGGCGTCCTTTTTGAGGTTTCCGCGAACCAACTTCGCGACGACTTCCTTGGACTTTTCCTCCATCGGCATCTGCGCGACTTCGCTCTTGGTCGCCACAGCGGGCGGCGGAGGCGGGGACGACCCGGAAGCCGGGCGGCGCCTGGGCTTGCTCTTGAGAACGTCGCCAAATCGGCCTCCGCCCTCGTCCTCGCCAAAGTCGTCCATCTCTCCGCCGCGGGTTCTACTGGCGTCCGCCCTGCCAACGTCGGCAGCACTGGCGAGGATGATCTGGCTTCGCAGGTGGTAATCGGAGACGTCCGGCCCACGCTGCGCATAGAAGATGCCGATCGGATCGGCCAGCTGGTAGCCGCTCAGCGCCAGGACAGACTCGTCTACGACCGCTACAACCACCTCTCCCCCGGACACGGGCTTCCCCTGGGCGTCCACAACCGTGACGTCGATCTCCGTCGACCCGCCGGGTTGCAGGGCGTCCACCCTGGGCGCCGCCGTCACTGACAAGGTACGCTCGAGAGGCGGTATCGGCAGATTGATGGATCCAGAGGCATAGGCGGGACGCGGCGGAATGCCCTCTACGGGTTCCCCCTCGTCAGTGGTTCTCTCCTTCTTCCCGACCAGATCAACCTGCACGTAGAGGTTCGGTACGTGGGCCTCCCTGATGGGGATCTGCAGAGTCGTCGTGGCGCCGTCCATGCGGAAGCGCTCGGAGTGCAGGATCCCCGACCGCCGGTAGGTGAGCATGCCTTCAGCGGGCGCAAACGGGGCCTGCACGAAGATCTCCGCGACATCGCCATCGGAGAACTCCTTTCCACTGGGTATCAGGGTGACCTGGTCCTGGCCGACGCCGCGATTTGGCGGCTGCTTGCTTCCAGCGACCCACAGGCGCAGCGTGCTCTCGTTGGCGCGTCCCTCCGAGTCGATCACTCGGGCGATTATCTCGTATTGGCCTGACTTGTCCGGGCCCAGGGAGCAGCGAGCGGCAGCTTGGAGGGAGGTCAACGCACAGGTCTGCTCGTCGGTGATCTGCATACCCCAGACGCCATCGTCATCGGTCCCCCACTCGAGCCGATGCAGCTTCAGATCCATGTCTTGTCCAGGGACGATCTCTCCGTCGATGTCGGACACGATGGCGTCGATCTCGAACTTCGCTCCGGGCTGGATGAACTGTTTCTCGGCCTTTAATCCGATGTACAGGGCAGAAGGGTGCACGAGCATCGAGGTCGTGGCCGTCCACTGCTGGCGGTTCACGTCGATGACGCTGGCCTGCAGGTTCAGTGTCATCGGCCGGGCCGGATTGAGGGACTCGAGGTGCACATCGAGGTCGTGGACGCCGTGCACATCGGTCTTGGTGCTGTGGTTTGCACCCGGACTGCCGGCGGTAGGTGGCGACCAGAAGTAGCCTCCCCACCACGGCGTCCACCGACCAAAGGCGTACTCGGAGCGGTTCGGCGGCACGTAGGTGGCCGGGCTCGAGTACGCGTACCAGCTCGTCTCCGCGTTCGGTAGGCCGCCACCCGCGTAGTAGTGCGCGTCGACGCTGGCGTGCACGTGCTCGCCGAGGATGTGGTGCCCCGGATCGACCGTGGCGCTGACTTCGAACTCCGGGCGACGGAACTCCTGGATCTGGACCTGGTGGGTGTGGGTGGTGCCGCCGAGCGCGACCGAGGTGCGCAGGTAGAGCTGCGCGTAGCCGAGGTTGACGTTGCCGGGCAGCTCGAAGGACAGGTCGAAACCGCCCATCTCCGAGACATCTGTCTCCCCCTTGAGGAGCTCGTTGCCCCGCGGACCGCGCAGCTCCCAGGTCACCTTGTCCGTGGACACCGAGGCGATGTCGCCGGTCGGACCGTGCTCGAACTTGCGCATCCAGCCCTTGACGGTGACGGTCTCACCGGGCTTGTACATGCCGCGATCGTCGAAGACGAACCACCGCATCGTGTCGCTTGGCGAGTACGGATACCAACCCCCACCGCGCCAGAACGCATTGGACTGCGGCAACAAGGCCATGTCCTCCCCGCGTCTGGCGACGAGCAGATCGCGGTCCCCACCGCCGTCGAGCTTCAACGTGGCCATGCCGTCGTCGTCGGTGGAGATTGGCGGGACTTCACTGCCGTGCAGCTGCAGTGAGACATCTGCTGCAGAGGCCCCATCGGCGAGCGCATTGGCCCAGATCCGGAGCTTGTCGCGGTCGTGGAAGGCGGTCAGCCCGAGATCGGTTCGCTGTACCCAGTGGATGACCTCCTGCCGATTCCAGGCGTCTTTTGGAGGGCGCGTCGGCGTGACCCAGACCAGGAGCTGGCCGTATCCATCCTTCAGATAGGGCTGCAGATCGATGGCGGTCTCCACCATGGAGTCGACATCGCCGCCGACCTGCACGATCTTGTCCGTGAGCCTCGTGCCTGGAAGATCAGCGCGGTGATACCAGTCGTTATTGTGTTTCTCCCACCATTTCGAGAGATCGACCCACTGGTCGGGGCCGACGCGATAGACGCGCAGCCGGAGCTTCTGGTGGTTGGTGCTGTAGACCGTCATTGCCGGCGACGCATCGGGATCGAGGACGATCATCGGCGAGCCCGTGCCCGACAGCGAGGGCTGGTCCTTGCCGACGTTGAAGGTGACGTCGGCGTCTTTGCCCAGCGTCTGACCGTAGATGTCGGTCGTCCCCGCCGGAACCGTCACGGTGTATTTGCGGCTGCCCGGCTTGCGACCGTCGAAGTAGATCGCCGATCCGCTCGGGTAGATGTGGATCGGGTCCGTAATCTCCGGTGAGATCTCCAGGGATTTGGCACTGAAGACCTTGGGATCCAGCTGGTTGTTGAACGAGACCCACCAGTTCGCATGGGGCGGACAGGCCTGCGGACCCCAGCCACATCGGTGCTCGACGATCTTCAGCGGCTCGTAGGTCATGAATCCGAAGGACAGGGCGCTCGGGGTCGGCTTTGGCCCCTCAGCGGAGATCGGACCGGCCTCGATGGTGACCGAGTACCAGGTCGCGCGGTCGAGGGTCTCGGTGCTCCGAAACGCCATCCACCGACCGGGTTCGGAGCCCTCCACGAGCTGTTTGATGGTCTTGTCCTCGGCGATCTCGGCCTCGGTGAGCTGCACGATCTTCCACTTCTTGTCGCCGCCCACCAACGTGAGTCGCTCCCAGATCGCCACCGAGTCGATGGCCTGGTTGAAGCTCATGAAGATGTTCGGCTCGAGATCGACCGGGCCGCCACTCGGCCACTGCTGGACGAAAGCGGTGGTCGGCGTGTCGAAGGTCCAGGACTTGGCCTCGTCGAGCACACCACCGGTCGCCGATTTCGTGCCGGCTGGGACCTCGATCTTGTAGTCGGTCGACATCGGGAAACGCGGATCGGGCTCGAAGAGCACGGTCTTGGTACCGATCCATCTCCACTGGCCGTGGGGTTCTGGATCGATTCTCACCGGCTTTGTCTTCGCCGCCTCGTCCTGGGAGGTGACCGCGACCATCGGCTGGTTGAAGGAAACCGAGAGCTTCGGGGCCAGCGGCACGGAGCCTTCAGGAGCAAAACGGACCACGGTCAGGTCATCCTGCTCCGTCGGATCCGGAGGCAGTACCTCCGGCTTGGGGGGAAAGGAGACATCGACCGTCTCCCCCGTTCGCGGCGCCGGCAGCGAGCCCTCTCGCAGCGCAAAGACCTTTCGATCGCCGTGCTCCTCCTCGAGTTGGGGAAGGCGGGCGAGTAGCTTTGCGGTCTGGGCAGCGGAGATCGGCTGGCTCTGCGCCGCAGCAACGGAGCTCGCCGCATCGTCCTTGTTCTCCGCGTCCGAGAGCACGACCCGCAGTCCCTGCACTTCGGGATCGTCGATGAATTCCACCGGGACGGGCGTCGGTGCAGGCTGGGTGTCGGACGCCGGTTCGTTGCAGGTGCACGCCGACAGGAGTGCGAGCGGTGCCGCACGGAAAAGGAGACTTCGCAATGGACCCCCCGGTCTTGGATGACCCTACAACGCCCACCGGCGCCGGACCTTACGGGCGCAGTGCCAAACGGCTGTACACAGCGGCCGAGTCGTAGTCGGCAATCGCGCCCGTCGCCGCATCCACCTGCGGCACGTGAAGCGAGTCGGAGGCGATGTAGTAGAGCCAGGGCTTGTCGAAGTTCTCGAGCACGATGGGAATCACTGGTGCCAGCTCGAGCATGCGGCGCTCGACGTCGCGATAGGCGTCGGCGCGATCCGAGCGGCGGAGGGTGCCGGCCGCACGTGAGAGGGCGGCCTGGAAGGCTGGATCGGCAAGGGAGTCACCCAGGATCTCGTCGTTCGCAGTGAGCCCGGAAAAGAACGCATAGGGGTCGGCGCCGAGGCGCCGCTCGAACAGCAGCGTGTAGGTCATGTCGAGAGACCGCTCGGCGAGCATCTCCTGTTGTTCCTCCATTCCGGTCTGTCGGTACTCCACCTTCACACCAATGGCCTCGAAGTTGGCAGTCAACCTGGTGGATTCCTTGCCTCCGCCGCGGAGGCGCAACACTGGAAGACCCTTGCCGTTCGCATAACCAGCTTCAGCGAGAAGCCTCTTCGCCGCTGGGATATCGAAGCCGATCCCCACTGCGGCGGCGTCGTGCCCCATGATGCCCGAGGTCAGGAAACGATCGGCCGGCTCTCCATCGCGATGCTCGGCGACCTCTTTGCGGTCGATGGCGTGCCCTAGCGCCCGGCGAACCCGGGGATCCGACCACGCGGAGTCCGGATCGTCGTTCATGAAAACCGCGCAGAGCAAGCCGTGTAGCGGCAGGAGTTCCGCCGTCATCGCCCTGAATCCCGCCCGCTGCAGCTCGGGTTTCAGCTGCCTCGGCTCGGCGTCTGTAAAGAGCTTGGGCAAGCCGACACCGATGACGAGCTGCAGGTCGCCGCGCAGCATCCGGTCCCAGGGATCGGGATCCGCCCAGATCTCGACGGCATCGAGCATCGGCAGGCGTTCGCCTTGCTCGTCTCGTCGCCAATACAGGTCGTTGCGAACCAGGGTGATCGAATCCTCGGTCAGCTGGTCCTGGAAGCGAAAAGGACCCGTTCCCACCGGCTGCCTGAGATCGTCGATATCGTCGAATTCGCAGTCCGCGAGCTCCCTCGGGACCAACCAGGTCCGGGACAGAGCGAGCAGTGGATAGGGTGTCGGTTCAGCGAGTTCGACGGTGACCATGCCGTCGTGTGCGACCGCCGACGCGATCTCCAGCTCGCTCCTCTCGCTGGCGAGAGCGAGTGACCAGGCGACGTCCTCCAGCTCGACAGCGCGACCCTCCTCAACGCATGGATGCGGATGAAAGCTGAGCGAGTCCTGCATCCAGAGATCGATGGTGCGCCCGTCTTCGTGGACCTGCCAGCGAGCAACGGCTCCGGGCAGTGCCTTTCCGTTCGGATCGATGACCAGCAGGCGTTCGAGGGCCAGCTCGAGAGCCAGATTGCCGACCGTGATCGACTCGCTGTAGAGCCGGTACTCGCCCCAGCCTCCCTGGAACGCCACGCTGAGTGTGCCGCCGCGGTTTCCTTCGGCCTTGGGAGGTTCTTCGGCGATCACCTCGGGCTGCGGACGCATCCACCACGCGCCGGCGATGGCTACGGTGACCAGGACCGCCACTGCAGCTGCGACCGGCCCGCGCCGGCTCGAGGTCGGCTGCGCAATCCACTCCAACCGCTCGTTCGACGGCCGCAGCACAAAGAGCACCAACGGTTCGGGCATGTTCTTCAATTGACGCGCACCCAGTGACTCCGCGGTGGCGTTGACCTTGCGCCGAACCTGGTCGACGACGGATTGCGCCACACAAACCGAGCCCGCCGCCGCGCAGGGCTCGAGGCGCGCCGCGATGTTCACGGTCTCGCCAAAGAGGTCTCCGTCCTTGTCTACGACGTCGCCGGCGTGAACACCGATGCGAACGCGAATGGGCTCCTCGTCGGGGTGGGTGTCGTTGTACAGCGACAGCGCCTTCTGGACCTCCAGGCCACAGGTCACCGCTACAACGCCGCTCGAGAACTCCACCATGAAGGCGTCGCCGACCGTCTTGACCTCCCGGCCTCCGCTGGCCGAGATCTGTTCCCGAAACAGGCGATTGTGAACCTGTAACAGCGCGAGTGCGGCGTCCTCGTCCTCACCCATCTGCTTGGAGTAGCCGACGATATCGGAGAACAAGACCGCAGCGAGCCGACGGCTGGACATGAATCGACCTTACTTGAAGGACAGGATCCAGTGGCCGTCCACTTGAATCCACTCCGCGCGCTGTGCCCACTCTCCAGACTTCTGTGCGCTCTCGATGGAGGTCCAGAATGCCGTTGGATCCTGCTTGAAGACCGCGGCGTACTCCGGCTGCCAGACCACGCCACCGGTGAGGATCCCAAAGGCCATGAAGTCACGCCCATTGACTGCGCGCCCCAATGCCTTTCCGGCTGCATCGGAGGAAGAGTGCGGAATTTCACCCTCCCGGATCACCGCCTGAGGTTCCCATCCCAGCAGCGAATCGTCGGCGACGCAGCTGTTCGCGCAGGTCCAGGCCACCGACAGCCCCTGCGCGCTCGACGCCTTGGAAAGCCCCGCCCGCGAGATAGCTCCGCAGCGCCGGTCGGCGGTGGACGCCAGGTCAGCGGGCGTCGCCGTCGTCGAGATCGGATCGGCAGTGAGGTCGGGACACAACGCCTTCAGGCCCTGGGCAGGAGTCCAAGCCGCGCCCACCGCTTTGGATGCGCCCACGTTGCACAACAGCATCGCCTGTTCAGCGACATCGTTGGCGACGACCAGCGACCGCATGGGGCCCCACGCCGCCGCCACCGCCGCCGCCCGCTTGTCCGCTGGGACGCGTGTCGCCGCCCAACCATCGGCACGTGCCTGATGCGCTGTCGTCCACAAGTCCTTCTGCAACGCCGCCTCGCGGGCGACGTCGAGATCTTCGGCGTACGCGTGGGGCGCCCTCCACCCGTAGGAGATTCTCCGCGGCCGTGCGCATTGAAAGGTGCCCTTCCTATCCGGGGCTGGAAGTCCGCCGCCAGCCGCCTCCACCAGCGGTTCAGACCGGGTCATGCAGTACATGAGGGCGTCGCGAGCATCGCGAAGCTGCACGCCCAGGACGTGAGAACGCTTGGGTTCTTCTGACTTCTCCGACTGCAGAACCGCCTCGCCAAGTCGGTTCTGATAGCCCTTGAAGCAGGTTCGCCGCCGGATCGCCTCCACGGCGACACTCGGGTCGTTGCGAATGGCCTCCTTGTCGTCGCCCGGCCAACGCGCCGTCCACGCTTCGGCCTTTTCCGAGCTCAGGGCGGAGCTGCTGCATTCGCCGGGTTGTACGGAGTAGCCGGGAACCTCCCACCCGTGGGCGGGATCGAGCGCGCCGAGGACCCGGATCTGCCGCTTCGCCAGGTGATCCGGAAGCACCATCTGGCCCAGGAAACGGTCTGGCTGTCCGTGGTATTCGGCGAGCAGCCACGCCGCTCGACGCGCGCGCTCTCTGGCCGTCGGCTCATCGATGCCCCACGCCGGAACTGACACCTCTCCAACGGGGAGCAGGAGCACGGCCTCACATCGATGGAGCCGTGCCCCGTGGGCCGGTAGGACGAGGAGTGTCAGGAGCAGCGCGATCATTGCGGGAGTGTATCCACTTCGGAAACTGGATAGCATGGGCCATGGCACAACGAACTTCCTGGCTCTCGCTCACCGTCATCCTCACCGGCTGCAGCCTGCTCACCGATGTGTTTCCCGCTGTCGAGACCGTGGCCCGCGCCGCGGAGACCGCACCGGTTCACACCAAGAATATTGTTAGTAAGTCCTATACAATCGACAAGAAATACATGTCGATGACCGGGCCGTATAGCTACAACCACGAGATGCTCCTCGAGGTCGACAAGCCCGAGCTGCTGTGGGTCGTCGGTTACCAGTCCGACGTGGTGGACGCCAAATCCGAAGAAGTGGTCTCCCAAGAGTGGATGTGCCACGCCAACCTCGACATGGACACCGAAGGCTACTTCAAGGAGTTCCCCACCGCGCCATCGATGTCGGGTCGGCTGTTCACCCTCTCCCAGGGCCAATCGAAGATCGATTTCCCGGCTGGATTCGGAATCCCCATCGCTTCGGACATGGAGCTGTCGTTGGTCACTCAGGTGCTCAACCTGAATGTCGACAAGCCCAAGAACATGAAGGTCAAGCACAAGGTGCAGATCCGCTTCATGCGCGACAGCGAGCTCACCCAGCCGATGACGCCCCTCTTCCAGGCGGCCGTCGAGGGGTTCAAGGCCCTTGAGGACGCGCGGTACTACGGCATCAGCATGGACGATGTGCACGATCCCGACGAGTTTGGTCCGGGCTGCTCGGTGGGCCAGGCCGCCATTGCCGGCGATGTCGATGAGGACTTTCTCGGGCAGAAGTTCTCGGCCCACTGGCTGGTCGAGCCCGGCGAGGAGGTCAACCGCACCAATGTCACCCGGTTCTTCAACCTGCCCTACGACACCACGGCCCACTACATCGCCGTTCACCTGCACCCGTGGGCAAAGTCCCTCGAGCTTCGCGATCTGACGACGAACAAGTCCATGTACCTGGCGAACGTCAAACCCGCTGAGGGCCGGGTCGGCATCGAAAGCGTGCAGTACTACAGCAGCCCCGAGGGCATCAAGTTCAAGAAGGGCCACGAGTACGAGGTCGTCAGCATCTACGACAACACCAGCGCCGACAACGCCGACTCGATGGCGGTGATGTACCTGTATTTGAAGGACCAACGGTTCAAGAAGCCAGAGCGCTTGACCGCCGGCGCCGCCGAGTCGGTGACCGAAGAGGGCTGACACCTTATAGGCCGCGGATGGCACACCCACGCAACAAGAAGCCCTGGAGCCGCAAGTCTCCGGAAGGTCCCTGGGACTACATCGTCATCGGTTCCGGCATGGGTGGAATGACCACCGCCGCACTCCTGGCCAAGCTCGGCAAGCGGGTGCTGGTTCTGGAGCAGCACTACGTACCCGGCGGGTTCACCCACATGTTCAGCCGCAAGGGCTACACCTGGGACGTCGGCGTGCACGCCGTTGGAGAGGTCACCGCCCACAGCCTCACCGGCCGACTTCTGGCCAAGCTCACCGACGGAAAGCTCGAGTGGGCGTCTCTCGGCGAGGTCTGCGACGCCTTCCATTGGCCGGACGGATTTCGGATCGACTACCCGAACAATCCCCAGCAGTACCGGGACAACCTCGTCAATGCCTTCCCCGAAGAGGTGAACGCCATCGACGACTACCTGCGCTTCGTGCGCGAAGTCGCCGGTGCCATGAAGGGCTACTACCTGGCCCGCGCCGCCTCCCCTCGCCTCGCGCCCGTTGCCGATCGCTTCCTGGGCCGACGCGCTCAGCGATACCTCGACATGTCCACCGAGGACGTCGTCAACGAGCTCACCGACAACCCCAAGCTTCGCGCGATCCTCGTCTCGCAGTGGGGCTACTACGGAAGCCCGCCGTCCCGATCCTCGTTCGCCATCCAGGCGTTGGTGGTCAAGCACTTCATGTGGGGCGGCTACTACCCGGTCGGTGGATCCACCGAGATCGCCATGCACCTGCTCCAGAGCGTTGCCAACGCCGGTGGATGGACGCGGATCAACGCCGACGTCGATCAGATCCTCATCGAGAAGAAGAAGGTCGCCGGAGTCGTCCTCAAGGACGGCGAGGAGATCCGGGCAAAACGGGTCGTCAGCGCCGCCGGGGTGATGTCGACGGTCGAGCGCCTCCTGCCCGAGGAGTACCGCGAGCAGGCCTGGAGTGCGGGCATCCGAAAGCTCGACCCGTCCGCAGCCCACGTCTGCCTGTACCTCGGCTTCAAAGGCGACATCCGAAAAGCCGGTGCGAGCGCGGCCAACAAGTGGTTCTACGACACCTGGCAGATGGAGGGCCAGATCTGGGATGTGCAGCCCGAGCAGGAGGAGCTGCCCCGGGCGGCCTGTCTGTACACCAGCTTCCCTTCTCTGAAGGACCCCAAACACGACCCCGGCCCCGACGTTCGACACACCGGCGAGGTCGTCACCTTCGTTCCCTGGGAGACCTTCGCCCCGTGGCAGGACGCCCGCTGGCACAACCGAGGCCAGGACTATGCAGAATTCAAGCAGAAGATCGAGCGTCAGCTCCTCGATCAGCTCTTCGAGAGCATGCCCGAGCTCGAGCCCATGCTCGACTACGTAGAGCTCTCGACGCCCGTCTCGACCCACCACTTCGTGCGGCCCATGGAGGGCTCCATTTACGGAATCGAGCCGACTCCGGAGCGGTTCAATAATCCCTGGCTCCGCCCGAAGAGTCCCATTCGCGGGCTGTTCTTCTCGGGGTCAGAGGTGGCGACGGTGGGTGTGGTCGGCGCGATGATGGGCGGCGTGCTTGCGGGCGTCGCCGCCGAGCCGATCAAGGCGCTGCGGTATCTGCGGAAGATCAACCGCTAGGGGCGAGCGGGTTGAAGAGTCCGGATCGGCTAAGCGTTTCGCCGTCGAGAGGTGGTTCGGCGTACGGAATCGGCTGATGGATGGTTTTTCGAGGGCGCTGCGTGGCGTTCATGTCACGTGTTCGACCCTCGGAATCGCAGTGCGGATGTGGATCGGATTCAGAGACATCGGATTGGGTCGAGTTTCCGAGGGTCTGTCTCCGAGCGTGGCACGGCAGTCCACACGCCCATGTCTCCAATGAAGGGGGAGCGCTGCGCTTCCCCGTTTCACCCCCTCCGCCCCTTGACGCCCAGAGTGGTGGTTCGAGGTGCGGTCGAGGGGGGCAGCGTGGGCGCCAAGCGCTCTTCGTGGGGTCAGGACATTAGGTCTTAGACTTCGTGAGATCGGACACCTAACGCCCGTCCTGTTCGGAACGCTGCCGCACCGCCAGCGTCTCGGCCTTGATGCCATCCAGCAGGGCATCTCCATACTTCTTGTCAGCCAGCCAGACGAAAGGCCCCCAGATCTTGAGCTCGTTTCGCAGCGTGACGCCCCCGTCCTCGACCTCGATGATCCGGCAGCGGCGACCCTTCACGAAGAGCGTCGTCCATCCGGCGTCCCGCCAGCAGAGGCGTTGGAGAGGCGCGACCTCGAGAACCCGGTGCTGAGCCGAACGAGTCTGGTCGCCGAGAACCACCGTAGCCGTCACTTTCGCGCCGACCTCGCAAGCTCCCACAGCTGTGGTCAGCCAGGGATTCCACTCCCCGTATGCGGAAAAGTCGGCCAGAACCTCCCACACCACGTCGGGAGTCGCATCAATGCGTTCGACGGCGGTGTAGACCACCGCCGCACCCACCAATCCCATTGAAAACAGACTTGCCACGGCCGCCATCTAATCTTAGGCCTCTGAAAAGGAAACGGTTTGCCTAACTAGTCCGCTCCCTCCCCAACATCCTCGCCTGACGATCGGCACCTGCGCCGTCGCTGGGCACAACTGCATATCGAGGAGCCCGGGACGGGAGCGGTAACAAGCCGCGAAACACCCGTCTCGTAGTGCGTCCGCTCTCCCTCGCCTCCCGTGGGAGCGGGTCGTGTCTTCACACCTCATCGAGCGGCGCTGTGCGCGCTGCAAACGCAAGCGTCCTTTTGAATCCACCTCTTGTTTCCGAGTCAACGGAAACGGTCGTAAGCTCGACGTCTGGCTGATCTATGCCTGCATTCGCTGCGGGAGCCGGTGGAATCTCACCGTGCACTCTCGGGTGAGTCCAGAATCCATCGCCGATCGGCTGGTGCTCTACGAGAACAATGACCGCGCACTCGCGCGGCTCGTCGGCTCGAATCGAGCCATCCTTAAATCAGCAAAGGCCAGGGTCTATAGGCGTTAACGCCCCGACTGGGAGATGTGCTGGTAGTCCTTGAGAGAGGACCACTGGCCTCCCCAGCCCCAGCCGGCCGCTTTGAAGGACACCACCAGTGCCGACTCCGCCGTGAGGAGGGCGGGGACGTCTGTCCGCTCCCTGTCGACATACGCTTCACCGGCTTTGGGTGAGACCTTGCCCCGCCGGTTGATGTAGGGGTTCTCGACCGGATTCACGTCGATGGCGGTGCCATAGCTGTGCTGTGACCAGGAGCTGCCGCCGGCGATGTTCCGGCAGTTGAAGGCGGACGTGTTGTCGGCCTCCATGGACTTGTCGTCGTCGCCCCCGAAGTCGCGAACCGGGCGCATGCTCGCAAAGGGATACCCCGCCTCGAAGGCCGCTTTGAAGGCTTGAACGACGGTTTCTGCTGCCGCGGTGGCGACGATCAGCTCTCCTTCGGCAACGGCGCCTTCGAAGGTGTGATGCGTCATGGTGATCTGACTGAGGTCGTCGAGGTGAACCGGGCAGCCCTCCTTCCAGGAGATGCCGGTCATTTCGGTGCGGACCTCCGGTGGCAGTTCGGAGATCTGGGCGTGCCAGGTCGGTTCGGGAGGGGGTTGGGGCGGCGGAGGTGGCGGTTCGGGCACGGGCACGGGCACGGGCACGGGCACGGGCACGGGCACGGGCACGGGCACGGGTTGGGGTTCCGTGGAACAGGCGAGGATCAGCAGCATCCAGGGCATGGGGGCATTTAGCCGGTTAGGGGCCGCCGGACGGAGGTGAGCTTGGAAATCCGGAGCGAGTCGCGCATCCACTACCCGCGTGAGCGGGTGTACGAGACCTACCGCGACAAACTGCGCGAGATCGCAGAATACATGCCGGACATCCGCGAAATCGTCGTGCACTCGCGCGAAGAAGCCGACGGGATCGTGAAGCTCCACAACGAGTGGATCAGCGACCGCGATGTGCCCAAGGTCGTCGCCAACATCATCAAGCCCGAGCATCTCCGGTGGGACGACCACGCCACCTGGCACGATGAGGGCTACTACGTCGACTGGGTCATCGAGACGCGGGCGTTCACCGAGGCCGTGACCTGCTCGGGCAGGAACTCGATGATCGCCGACGGCGACCACACGATTGTCCGCCTCACCGGAGAACTGAAGATCTCGGTGGTCGGCATCCCCGGGGTTCCGAAGTTCCTCGCCAAGCGCCTGGCGCCACAGGTCGAGAAGTTCATTGTCGGGCTCATCACCCCAAACTTGAAGAACACCAACAAGTCCCTTCAGGACTACATGGACGCGGAGTCATAGCGTGGAGCTTCTCGGCAAAGCCGCCTCGGTGACGCCCAAGGGCGAGGCGGACGGCTATTCCATCCCCCTGGCCTACCACGGCGAGATGACCCCGAAGGGAGACACCCGCATCGTGGCTTCCGCTCCGGCGGGCGACCTTCACCGCGTGCATGGGGCGCTCGTCGCGGCGCTGCAGCCACCCTTGAACTTCCTCTATCGGCAGAAAGTCGACCGAAAAGACCCAAAACCACAGGGCAGTCCCCCGCGCGATTTCGTGGCCCTCGACCTCCCTTTCGACCGCGTCAATGCCATCCTCGACGAGGCTTCGTCGCTTCTCTACCACGACGCCCGCTGCGAGATCTGGGTGCGCGGCAGCCTCGGCGAGCAGGTCATCCTCGACACCGACGGCATGGTGTTCTGCTATCCGGACGACCTCGCTTTTCGCGATGCCCTGGCCACCGCCGAGGTGCCCGACCAGGCCTTCGAGGGCATGGACAAGCGCGACTACGTCAAGCATTGGTTTCACGCCGAGAACGACGATGTCGAGGCGGCGCTGATGGCCGGTCTGAAACTCCAGGAGGTTCCGCACCGCCGGGGCTGATACGTTTCGCGCCGGGAGTTGTGAACTGATCCGACGGCTCACCAAGGACGACGAGCACGAGACGGAGGCGCTCCTGGAGAGCGATCCGACCATCAACTTGTTCCTGTTGGGCTTCCTCGCGGTGCATCGCCTGGAGCGGGCTTGGTGGTATGGCGCCTTTGACGCAGGACAACTGCGAGGCGCTGTCATGGTCCTTCCCGGGCGGCTGTCGGTTCCGTGGGTCCCCGTCCGCGAAGACGCGTTGGCCCTCGGCCGAAATCTCGCCCGGCTACACACGCCGTGCATGCTGGTCGGTCCCCGTGACGACTGCGACGGACTCTGGGAGACCTGGGCTCCAGGCGTAGAGCCGACCCGCCGGTATGACCAGCGCCTCTACCTCCTCGAAGACGCGCCCGAGGTGGGCCTCATCACAGGATTTCGTCGCGCTCGGTACGACGATTGGTCGGTGGTCGCCCGCTACGCAGCCGAGATGGAGGAGGAGGACCTCGGAACGAACCCCGCCACCGAAGACCCAGACCTCCACGAAAAGGTGGTGCAAGAAAGGGTCAAGGCAGGTCGTACGTGGGTCATCGAGCGCGGAGGAGAGATCGTGTTCCAGATCAACGTCGGAACCACCACCGCTTGGGGATGCCAGATCGGCGGGACCTTCGTGCCGCAAACGCATCGCGGAAAAGGCCTTGCAACGCAGGGAGTCGCGGCCCTCATGGATCGGCTTCTCTCTCGCCAGCCCCAAGTCACTCTGCACGTCAACGAGGCCAATCGCGCCGCGGTGCGCGTCTATGAGAAGGTGGGATTCTCCAAGGCGGCGCCCTTCCGCCTGATCACTGTCGGGGACCAGCGATGATCCATGCCAACGAGCAATTCAGCGACGCCGTCGAGAAGGCCGTCACCGAAATCGAAGAGTTGACGGACGCCGAGGTTGTGGTGGTCGCCGCCGAGCGGTCCGGCCACTATCGCGATCTCGCCGCTGTGGGCGCCACTGGTTTCACGCTCATCGCGTTGCTGGGCATGATGGCGGTGCCGTTCGAGGTGAGCCCGTTCATGGTGGTCATCGACCTCATCCTCGTGTGGATCGCCGCCGCCTGGCTGGCGAACGGACAGTGGGCCATCCGACGACTTGCGAGCGCCGACCGGCGCGATGCTCATGTACGGGAGGCAGCGGCTGCGGAGTTCCACCGGGAGGCGGTTCACGCCACGCCGGGCCGAATCGGGCTGTTGATCTACGTCAGCGCGCTGGAGGGTCGGGTGGAAATCATCTCAGACGTCGGTCTGGAAGCGAGGATTCCACGCGGTCGATGGGCCGCTGCCGCATCCGAGTTCTCCCACGACGATCTCGAACACTTCATCGCCGGTCTGAAGCGCGTCGGCACCGTGCTCGCTGACGGCTGCCCCCCGACCGAGGGCAAGAAAGTCGATCTGCCCAACGCGCCCCGGGTCCGCTGACGATGAGGATAGGCAGCCGACGCGAAGAGGTCCCCACGTGGTTCGAGGCGATGCCCGTCCAGCTCCAGGTGGTCTCGGCCGTCTCGGTCGTCGGCTTGTTCGCGGGCGGAAACCTCCTCTCTCATGCACCGTTCCTGGACGGATTCGCGCGCCACCTGGCCAGCGGTGGCGGCACAGTCCTGGCGGGATTCACCGCCCTCTTCATCTACTGGGCGTTCGGTCGCCGCGCCCGCACCGACAAGGCCAACGCCCTCGGCAGGCGAGCGGCGAGGTCACCGGAGAATGAGATCCTGCTCGGATCCGGCGGAAGGGCCAATCGCTCCGCGGCGAATGCCTTGAGCGTGGTCGGCCACTTGTCGAAAATAGCCGACCGCGACCCTACGTTCTCGGTGCCCGTTTTCCACGACTTGTGCCGAGTTCTGTTTCGCAAGGCAGCCGAAGCGGAGACCGACGCCGACTGGGCGGCGCTCCGACCGTTCATCGCGCCCGTCGGCCAGAACGTGCTGAAAGGCATCCTCAAGCGGAAGAAACACCCAGACATCCAGGTCGGATGGGTGCACATCCTGCACGTCGAAGAACAGGCGGCCTGGGTCTTCATGCGCATTCGCATCCACGCACTTGTCTGCGACGAAGACGGTGAGTGGCGCTTTCTGGACATGACGTGGGATCTCCGCCGCGGCAGCACTGCACGGTCGATGACGCCAATGGACGTCGCAAACCTGGGGTGCCCGGCCTGCGGAAGCCCGATCGAGCTCACCAGCCTCGGTCATTGTGCAGTCTGCGATACTGGCATCGGCCACGGACAGCTCAACTGGCAGATCACCGATGTCGGATGGAGGTCGGGCGAGACCCTGCGCCCAGAAGGTCTCGGCCCCGACAGCGGTGGAGACGACCCTTCGCTCACTCCCGTGACCCCGCTCGATCCCCAACTCGCCAGGAACCTGCGCGGGCTCGCGATGCGACACGACACCTTCGAACTCGATGTCCTGGAGAAGCGGATCATCGCCACCGCTGAAGCCCTGCACAAAGCACTGCACCAGGGTGACATCTCGGCGCTGGCTCCCTACGCCACACGGGGCATGCTGGAGACCGTTGGGTTACGCATTCAAAGGTTGAAGGCCGCGAACCTCCAGTGGCGCCGAGACGAGGTGCACGTCCTGGAGGTGGAAGCCGTGCGCGCTTTCCAAGACGGCTGGCACGAGATGATCGACGTGAGGATCGAGCTCCGACTCTTGTCCGCCATCGCCGACATGGACGGCGAGATCGAGGCGGGCAGCCTCACCCATCCTCGGCACTCGTCGACCTATATGAGTTTCTCACTCCCGATTTCAAACGACCCGTACGACCCCGAGGGCTGGAAGCTCTGGCGCACGGTACGCCCCATGGATTTTCTGCAATGAAGGTCTGGATCGCCCGAAACACACTTTGGCTCGTCGCCCTCTGCGGCGTCGCGATGTTGGTACTCGAAGAGGCGGCGGACGCCCGTATTGGCGGGGGCCAGGGCTACGGGCGCAGTGGCGGCGGCAGAAGCAGCAGCGGCGGCGGTGGAGGCGGCGGCGGCGAAGCCGAGATCCTGTTCCTGATCCTCCGCCTGTGCATCGAGTACCCGGCCATCGGCATCCCCCTGCTCATCGTCTTCGTCGGCTTCATGATCGCCCGCTACCTGTTCGACAACATGGGATCCAGGCGGGTGAACCGCACCCATGGCGCCGCTACGACGCGGGTCGTGGCGAGGAGACCGCGGCGGACCGGCCTCGAGCACCTGCGGGACAGAGACAAGGCCTTCTCCCTGCCGGTGCTCTACGACTACATGATTCTGGTGCATCGCCGCGCGTACGCCGCGATGGGCACCAAGAACTGGGGGCCACTGGAGCCGTTTGTATCGACGGCAGCGATCGAGGATATCAAGCGGGAAAACCGCGGAGTCAAGTCCGTTTCCGAGATCGTTGTCGGCTCGGTATCCCTGACGCGAATCCAGCCGAAGAAGTCCCTGACCCTCCTGACGATTCAATTCGAATCGACCCGGGTGGAGCAGACGGCCAAGGGCGAGCGGAGAGCTCTCGTACACGAGACGTGGACCTTCCGGCGCGCCGCGGACGCCCAATCGCTGTCCCCCGAAGACGTGATGCGCATGGGTTGCCCATCGTGCGGCGCCGCTGTCGAGTCGACCACCATGGGCGCCTGTCAGAACTGCGATACCCCCATCACCACCGGTCAGCTTCAGTGGCAAGCGCTGTCGGTCGACGTCAAGAGGCGGCGGCCCGTGAAGGCGCCAGAAGTGGGCTTCGTCCAAGGTGGAGACGAAGGCTCCGTTCATCTCGGCACCGTGGTTGCGGCAGACCTCAGCGCCCAGCAGCGCAACCTGCTTGGCCGGCACCCAGACTTCGAAATGGACGTATTCGAAGGTCGCGTGCGGACCATCTACTACCAACTCCAGGAGGCCTGGTCGGCGGGTCGCTACAACGACATCCGGCCCCATGTGACCGATACGATGTACCAGACCCTCCGTTTCTGGATTGAAAAGTACACAACCGCGAAGCTGCGCAACCAGCTCGACGACGTGAAGCTGCTCAAGGTCGCCGTCGTCCGAATTGACGTCGACGCCTGGTACGAGTCGATCACGGTCCGGATCTGGGGCGAAATGAAGGACTACGTCGTCGACGAAAGCGGCAAGGTGGTGGGTGGCAATGCCAAGACCGCACGCCGATTCTCAGAGTACTGGACCCTGTTGAGGGCAGCCGGATCACCGGACGGGACGAGCGATGGCATTCACTGTCCGAGCTGCGGTGCCCCTCTGGACAACGTGAGTGCCGCTGGAATCTGCGGTTACTGCGACACAAAAATCACGACAGGACAATTTGACTGGGTGTTGTCGCGGATCGAACAGTGCGAAGCGTATAAAGGTGGCTGATTCCGGGTCCTGACAAAAAGGATGGTCACCCATGGTCCGCTCCCTCGTCATTTTCCTTGCACTGCCCACCGTCGCACAGAGCGCAACGCTCACGGTTGGTCCGGGGCAAGCGTACACAGTCATACAGGACGCGATCGACGCCGCGGCGATCGGCGACCGAATCGAGGTCGAGGCTGGAACCTACTCTGAAAACCTGGCTATCATCAATAACGTCGAGCTGATCGGCCTCTCGGGTTCGGGTTCCACCATCATCGACGGCGGCGGCAATGTGATGGTCAACATCAACGCGTCCGTGGTCACCATCGAAGGCTTCACCCTCGATAGCACCGGCCAACGTGGAATGGAAGTGACCGCCAATTCCACGGTCACCGGCGACGACCTGGTCATCTCCGGCTTCAACCTCTTCGGAAACAATGAGGCGGCTGGTCTGCTGGTCATCAACTCCGATGTGGACTTCTCGAACGTGGAGTTCGAGAACAACTTCGCGGACGAGCAAGGGGGAGCTGTCGCTATCCACGACAGCGTCGCCACGTTCACCGACTGCACTTTCGATGGCAACAGCACCAATGCAGATGGCGCCGGCCTGGGCAGCTACAACAGCGTGGTGACCCTCGACACGTGTACTTTCGACGGAAACACCGCCATCGATGACGGCGGCGCGCTCGATATCGACGACGCCAGTGACGTGACCATCATCGACAGCATCTTCAGCGGGAATGTCGCCGGCGACGCCGGTGGCGCCATCACAGCCGAAGATGGCGGAAGCCTCACCATGGACAACAGCGTCTTCCTCAACAACTACACCCCCGAGCATGGCGGCGCGATTCGTACCCGTCGCGACATGGATCTCGCGATTACCGGTGGCCTCTTTCAGGGCAATGAGACCTCCGGTGGCCAAGAGTCGTGGGGCGGTGCCATGCGAATCGGAGATGGCACACATACCATCACCGACACCATCTTCTTGAGCAACACAACCGACGATCGAGGCGGTGCTCTGGACACCAACGCCGCCTGCGACCTGACCATCACGAGTGCTGAGTTTTCGTCGAACACGGCCGAGTGGGGCGGCGCGATGTACATCGACGAGGACTCGACGATCAGCATCACCACGACCTTGTTCGATCTCAACGAGGCAACCGCCGGCCGCGGCGGCGCCATCCGTTGGCGCGTGTTGACCGGCAACCTCACCGTGGTGTCTTCGACCTACAGCAACAACACCGCGGCCCTTACGGGCGGCGCGATCAGCACGTGGAGCAGCACCTACGGAGACGCCGGTGATCTGAACCTGATCAACAACTCATTCATCGCCAACGATGCCGACGAAGAGGGCGGGGCGGTCTTCATCGAACGCGCCGACGCCGTGTCCGTGCTCGGCAATACGTTCTGCGGCAACAGCGCTGTCCTCACCGGCGGCGGCGCGACCGTGGTCGATGGCGCCGGCACCGACAACACCTGGGAAAACAACGTCTTCGCCGACAACACGTCGGGCAACAGCGGCGGAGCGGTGCGGTTCGACAACAGCTCGAATCCCGACCTGACCAACAACACCTTCGTGGGCAATGACAGTGGCGACGGCGGTCACCTGCGGGTCTCCAGCACCGCCGCCAACCTGACCAACAACATCTTCGCCGTCGCGACAAGCGGCAACGGCGTCAGCCAGAGCAACAGCAATGGCAGCCGAGACTACAACCTGTGGTTCAACAACACCAACAACAATGTTGGCGGCGGGCTCTCACCGGGTGACCTCGGTGGAAATGCGGTTTTCGGCAATCCAGACCTGGTCACCTACACCGGTGACTGCTTCAGCGACGACTATGGTCTGCAGCCCGGATCGCCGGCCATCGACTCCGGTGACCCTGCAATCCAGGACGACGACGGCAGCACCTCCGACATCGGAGCCTATGGCGGACCCAACACGCCGGTAGACAACGACGGAGACGGATTCATCGCCTTTGTCGACTGCGACGACAACAATGCCGCGGTGAATCCGGGCGCGACCGAGATCTGCGACGGCATCGACAACG
>Ga0315336_1002552_pt1 | contig 27340 bp, 29 predicted proteins | sample ASW5metaG_FD_204512 | JGI IMG/M metagenome (GOLD analysis project Ga0315336, IMG submission 204512) | Ammonia-oxidizing marine archaeal communities from Monterey Bay, California, United States - ASW #5 | ecosystem: Environmental > Aquatic > Marine > Intertidal zone | place: USA: California... | reverse complement strand
TGTCGTGGACGAGGGTGGATATCAACGCGAGCTCGCGGCCGAGATCCTTGTCCTGGGGAGCCAGATCAGAGGCGCGCTGGGCCGCGTGGCGCGCCGCCGGTAGGTCGCCGTCGGTCACGGCGTATGCGACCACCTCGGACCACAGCTTCGCGTCGTCAAAGGCGAGGCGGGCGGCCGTCAACGCGTAGTCGCGAGCCAGACTGATGCGACCGAGCGTCTCGGCGGTTCTTGCGGCTGCCGAGACGACATCCGGATCGTAGGGGGCGTCCGCGATGGCCGCATCGACGCGTTCCAGCACGCTGGAGCCAGCCACTCCTGAGCTCGCTGCGGCTTGTGCCAACAAGATCTCTACGACCGGACTCGGCGCCACCGCGAGGACCTTCTCGAGCATGACCTCTGCCTCGGTAGCCTCGCCTTCGGCCAGAGCCACCTCGGCCAATCGGAGCACGAGGCGGGGATCCTCCGAGCTTCCGAGTTCGTCCGCGGCGGACTGTGCAGCTGACAGAATCGATGGGCGGTCCTGCCAGGCCTGGGCACCGTCGGAGTCTTCCTGCGCTGACGGTGATTCCTCAGGTTGCAGCTCGTCCATCATCAGGAGCGCACGCAGCTGTACTTCGGGATCGAGGTCGCGGCGCAGTGAGGCGGCCAGCAACCACGCGTCGCGGTCGAGACCGTAACTGTCCATGCCTTCCGCGATGCGAATCAGACCGACCGAATCTCCCGCGTCCTTGGCGACGAATGCGAGGCTGTCCCAGGGGATGGGGTCGTTGGGTTCGATCCATTGCCCCAAGGCGTCGACCAAGTCGTCCAGGCGCTGGTTGACCATGGCCTTCTTGAGGATTTTGGCGGGTTTGCGGCGGTTTTCGATCTTCCACCAGAGCATTGACTCGATGATCGAGAGTTCCGCTGGCGCGAACCCGTCGCTGGTCCGGATGGACGCCGCCACGCTGCCCGTCGCCGGCCCGAAGAGCAGTATCTCGGCGCCCAGCGGTGCCTGTTCGGCGAGGAATGCGACGGCTTCGGCTTCACGTATGGCCGTCGTCGAGCGATAGGGCCGCTCGACCTCGACCGTCATGTTGGTGCGCTGCGCTTCGCGTTCATAGCTCCGCGACACCAACGCCACGTCCCGAAACGTGGATGGCTGGGTCGAGGTGGCCAGAATTTGCAGTGCCGGTGGAGCCGAGATCGACACCACCTCGCGCACCCGGATGCTCGGCGGCAGCCAGCCGGCGAGCGACGGGGCGATGACTGGCGCAATCGACCCGGCGAGGCCGTGGCCAAATGGCTTCATCGCCGCCTCGTCTCGCCCGGAGAGAGTCACCTTCACCGGTCGGTCGGTGCGCTTGATTCCGCTGGACGTCGCTGTAAAGCGTTCGAGATCTGGCCGACCTTGAACGACGAGTTTGCGCAGGGCATCGGTTCGGGCCTGGTCGTCCAGGCTCGAGAGCAGGCTGCGCATCGCCTCGGCGGCGGTTCCGGACGCACCGATGCTGGAGGTCCAGGTCGCCGATCCGTCGGTGCGGATCGTCATTGTTGTGTTGATGATTACGTTTCCGTTCACCACCGAGTTGGTACGGATGTCCACGGGGAGATCGCCGGGGATCCAGGCGCTACCGCCGATGAGGGCCGCGGGTAGATCGCCAGGTGCAGCAAGATCGTTCGATGGATCGATCCAGGTGATGCCATCGTCGCGCCGCACCGCGATAACCGGTCGCGACAGCATGTCCGGAGCGGGGACCATCACCGGGAAGGCGCCGCGGCTGGCAGCCTCCCGCACCGAGGCAGGTACCGCATCGAGGCCGGAGAGGCGCAGGACGGAGAGCAGCACCATGCCTCGATCGGCGGCCGATCCGGTGCCGAGCTTAATGGTTTCGGCGGCCGGACGCGCGTCGAGCCAGCTTCCGAAATTCCCCTCTTCGGCTTTGACATCGGCGTACACGCGATCGATGGACTCGCCGACGCCGAGGCTGGAGGTGTCTGCAGCCAGTCGACGACCGAGGGTGTCCTTGCTCGCGATCCCATCGTTGACGTGCTCGACGACGGCATCTCCCGCCACGAGCCAGTCTGCCCAGGTACTCCAGACGAGCTGGCCGACCTGATCGGCTGCCAGATCGTCCCATCCGACCGTGACGCTGCGCCCGCCGCGGGTTCCATGTTCGGGGAGCCCGCTCGGGTCAGACCAGACGTGTAGCGGTATCCAGGATGGGCCTCGAACGGTGACGATGGCGCTTTCTACAGGAAGATCGGGAGCGGTCAGGAAGACTCCGGAATGACTCCCGCGGCCCAGATCGGTGCGTTGTTTGAGCGTGTAGACGGCCCCCGGTGCTGCGTCTTGGGGCACCAGGAGCAGGTTCTCGAGTACCAGCGCCCCGCTATCGGCGGCGCCGTCGAGTCCGTAGGGGGTGATGAGTCCCGCGGAACAAGCCGCTGGATCGTCAATGCGGATAGTCCAGGTCACGTTGTCTACCCGGCGCTTCGAGCTGTCGATCGCGATGTCGACCTTGTGCTCCAACACGGTGGCGGGTGCCGCCTCGGAGGAGGCTCCGGGGGACTCTTGCGCGAAGGCGTCAACAGCGATTGTGACCGCAATGAGCGGAAGGGCAAACCACATCGTTGGCAGCGTACAACAGGAGCTAGGGGACCCGTGCCAGGCGTGAATCCGCTACCGCGTACAACGCCAGCTGCAGCCGGGGCTCGTCACCCATGGCCAGCTGGCGAATCCGACGCTTCGAAAGGGCTAGCGCTGGAGCGAGATCACAGGTGCTCCAGCCTCGAGCGCGTGCCAGATGCACGAAGAGTCTGAAGCAGCGACGGTCGGCGGGGAGAACGCCGAGCACGGCCCCAGCGACGCGGAGAAGGAACGACAGGTCTTCGAGGCCGCCGTGCTTGGGCGGCCACCCGGGTGGGAGTGTGGCACCCCCCGCCAGCGTGTGCACGGTCCTCGGATCGACCAGTTCGCGTAGGCGCGTTGCGTCGAAGAACCCGGCGTCGCGGAATCCCATGAGATCGCGATGGCTCGACCAGGGGTTTGCGAGCGGTCCCTGTGCGCCGTCGTCCACGGGGCCCAGGTGGGTCCAGACAACAGCGTCGAGGAGTTGCGCGCGGCCGATTGGATGGTGATCGCTGGGACAGGCATTGAGGCGGAGGTTCCACTTGCGCGCGGCACGGGTCGTTCCAGTCTTGAGACCGCGCACGACGTTGCTGATCTGGTGCGGATTGCCTTCGAGAACGAGGCGAAGTTCGTTGGAACTGAAACCGAATGCCAGGACCGTGACGTCCCGTCGGCTCGCGGCCTTCTGCAGGCGCTCCAGCACCTCGTACCGAAACAGGGCTCCGCTGAGGCCCTGAATCTGTCCTGTCAGATCGCAGAGAACGCGCTCGATCATGCCAACCTCCGTCGGGTAAACGGAGAAGCAAGGACCAAGCCGGCGATTTGTTCAGTTTGGACCGTTCAGGTGACGGCTGTCAGCTGACGGACGTCCGTCAGACGTCCGTCACTTCCGACACCCCCTGATCAGCTGTTCAGTATGGTGTCCATCGGAAACGTGGCGATGCGTTCCTCTCCGTCGTAGGCAACCCATTTGCCATCATTGAAGGCGACTCTCGTAGGCAGCCCCTCGTAGCGGGGTTGGTCGTGAGACGGGTGGCCGGGGAGGAAGAGGTCGAGACCTGATTCGCCGAAGATCATGATGGGCTGGATCGGGCGCTGCGATCGCGTTCTCGCAGAGTCCCAGATCGCCTGAGCGGACGCGAAGCCCGCGAGCTCGCGAAGCGTCCACCAGGTCGGCGGCGCCATGGGGAAGTCGGCGATGGTGCCGTCCTCTTCGATCACGCGCCGCGGCGAGACCCATGCGCTATCCACGGTTTCGTGATCGTCGTGTCGGCCGATCGCATCTTGCACGAGCGCCACGAGAAAATGGGTGTCGTACCTGCGGGGCTCTGCCTTGGGGGTGACCCAGTACGACCAGGCGCGCACACAGTCGAGATCGAGTGTGACGTCGTGAGCGTCCAGTGCATCCGCGAATTGCACTTCGCCGCGATTCATCGGGTCGCGGATCTCGTCTGGCAGGGCACCCGATCCGAGCCAGATCCCCGACTCCTCGAACGTCTCCCGAACGCCGGCGACCACGTACGCGATGGCCTCGCTTCGGACCAAACCGATCTGCCGAATGACCAACTCTCCCCCGCGGAGTCGGGGGTGGTCCATCAGCGCGTCTCCGGCGTCGACCCTGCCCCCGGGAAACACCCACGCGTTCGGGAGAAAGCCGCTCTTGCGGTGCCGCTGCACCATAAAGACCTCAGGTCCTTCTCGGCCCTCGCGCAGGAGCAGGATCGTCGTGGCGGGACGGGCATCGGCCATAGGGACTCCGGGTCAGCGGGATCGGGTCTTAACCAGGTTGAATCCTCCGACGAGCCGGAAGTCCGGTGCGCCCACTCCCGACGTGAGGCCCGTGCCCGCGCCGAGGGTAAAATGCGTTGCCGGCGAACTCTCTATGTGCATCGATGCGAGCCATTCGACTGGGTTTGCCCCCGACAGCCCTCCGTTTCCGAGCCAGTGGTCACCGGTCAGCTCCAAGGCCGCCAGGACCGGGTCGAACAGGCGACAACTGGCTCCAGTACCCCAAGTGACGGCGGGGGTGACCCGCAGCGACCCGACTTGGCTGTCTGTACCCGAGCGGGCGCCGAGTTCCACAGTCCCCGCCAGCCTTTCCGTCAACCTGCCACTCGCCAAGACACCACCCGTTACGCGGGCTTTCGCGGCTCCGACATAGGCGTCCTCAGAACCGGTTGGCAGGCTCGCCTCGAGGAATGGGCCCAGATCCCACTTCTGTGCGCCGACCACGCGACTCTTGGTTGCAAACCGAACGTCGCCCAGCTGAATTCGACGTGCAATGCCGAATCCGGTCGTGTTCAGGTGCATGGGAACATCGATACCGACGCTCGCGATCCCCAGGCTCCAGGCCCCGGTGAGATTGGCGGTGGTGACGGCGTCCAAGATCGCGATTTCGTCGTTGGCCTTGGGGCGGTATATGAGCGGATCTTCGGCGTGTCCGGCCCAAATGCCTACGGCCAATGTGCCGGCCGGCGCGAGTCGCGCGTCGTCTACTCCGACCCAATCGCCGCCATCTACCGTCGGTGCGAATCGCTGGGCGTTCACCTCTTGGGCCTCCCCACGCCTCGGGATCAGCAATGTCAGTAGCAGGAGCGGGAGCCACCAGATCGAGACCGGTGCCGTCGAACACGCGCCGCCCGTGAACTCGCCGCGGTTGTCTAGCGGGTTTCCAAGTCCCGGCCCTCCGCCTGGATCGTCCGAAACGGAAGGATCGGGCTGCGGATCATCACAGAAACTGTCCTCGTGGTCATCGTCGACATAGTCCTCGATTCCATCGCAGTCCTCGTCGGTGCGACCCTCACTTCGGTCGTCGCCCCCCTGGTTGTCGGAGTTGGTGTCCAGGTAGTTCGGGGTGCCGTCGTTGTCGGTGTCGTCGGTTCCCTCGATCTCGTCGGGGATGCTGTCGCCGTCGGAGTCTGAATCCTGCCAGTTTCCGACGCCATCTCCGTCTACATCGTCCGAGCCCTCGTCGGCGTCGGGGATGCCATCACCGTCCGAATCGTCATCGAGGAAATCGGGAGTACCGTCGCCGTCCGTGTCGCCGTCGCCTTCGGTGCCGTCGATGATGGAGTCGTTGTCGGAGTCGGTGTCCAGGCGGTCATCGACGCCATCGCCATCCGAGTCGGCATCTGGCTCCCGCTCGTCGTGCAACCCGTCGCCGTCGGAATCGGTGTCGGCGAAGTCGGGCACGCCGTCGGAGTCGGTGTCGACGTCTCCCTCGATCGCGTCGCTGTATCCATCGCCGTCCGAATCGTCGTCGAGGAAGCTGGGACGGCCGTCCCCGTCGGGGTCCCACAGCCACTCCACGGCATCGTCGATCCCATCGCCGTCGGAGTCGGAGTCGTCCACATTGGCGTCGTCACCCAGCAGCTCCAGCACATCGGCGATCCCGTCTCCGTCGGTGTCGAGGTCGTCGTTCGAGTCGTTCGGATCCGTCTCCCACGGCGGGTCGATCGCGCCGTTGCCGTTGAGATCTTCAACGCCGTCCAACAGACCGCCAGAATCGGTATCGGGGTCGGTGGGATCGGTTGTTTCGCCCGGATCTCCGTCGGCTACAAAACACCCGGCGCCAGTATCTGTATCGCTGTCTGCGGCGGTGATTCCCTCTTCGGTCCCGTCGGCGATCCCATCGTCGTCGGAATCGCAGTCCAATGGGTCTATGGCTCCGTCTCCGTCCGAATCGATGTCCGGTTCGGCGTCGTCGGTCAGACCGTCGTCATCCGTATCGGCATCATCGCGGGCGGTACCGATCAGCGCCTCCTCGACGTCGGTGAGCCCATCGCCATCGAGGTCGATGGCCATGTCGTCCGACAGCGCGTCCTCCAGGTCTGCACACGCGCCGGTGCAATCGGCCACATCGGCCCAATCCAGGTAGATGTTGGGTCCCACCATGGCCGTCATACGGAGAACATCGCTCGGACCAATGCCGAGATCGGTGCTCAAATCGGACCGGAGAATCTGAAGGTCGACGTGATGCCCTACAGCGCCAGGAGCGGAGCGAACCATGCCACTCACGCGATTTCCGTAGCTATCGACGAAGGTGTAGTTCTCGAAACCCGGCTGTACTCCCGGTGTCCCGTTGTTCTCGTAGGTGGAGAGCACTCCGTCTGGACCTTCGCTGACGACGAGAACATCGAAGGCGTCGTCTCCGTTGGTATCGATGGCGACCGCCCAGGCACGGTCGACAAGCAGCGGTCCATCAAGGGGGTCATCTGCGATGGTCAATCGCCAGTAGACCGTCTGGCTGTCTGCATACCAGGCCAGCGGATCGTCGATCAGATCCACGGTGCCGTCGCCTAGAGTGTCGTCGCCGGCCACGTCGGTCAGCGCACTGCCCCCCCCCTCGATGGCCAGCCAGTCGTCATCCGCAGGCCAAGCGGCCGCAGCGGGTGCGAGGATGAGCCATACGAGCGCGGGCATCGGAACTCCGAGATGCCGCAGGGTATCCCGATGGCGACATTCAAGTATTGACGCGGCGGACCGATTGGAGAGGGAGGAGGACCAAGTGGCGGGCGTACTGGTCAAAGACAAGCCTGGCGTGGTGACGTTGTCGCCGACTGAATTCGACGATGAACCCACCACCCAGTTGTTCAAGAATGGCACCTGCTACCGGGGCGAGCCACTGACGTCGGCCCGACAGATTCATGTAGGGGACGGCGCGTTGTCGAGCGCCTACACATGGCTAGCAAGGATGCGTTGACCGGGCTGTTGAGCCGTCATCACCTGGATAATGAGCTCCCGGAACAAGTGCTGAGGTATCACCGAGCGCACATTCCGATGGCCGCGGTCTTCCTGGATGTCGACCGGTTCAAGCGCGTCAACGACTGCCTCGGGCACGCCGTTGGTGACGAAGTCCTGCGGACAGTTGCACGCATCCTGGCGATGGCCATTCGCGAGACTGATACCGCCATCCGCTATGGCGGCGAGGACTTTGTGCTCATCCTTCCCAACTGCGACGAGCAGGGCGGCGCGATCTTCGCTGAGCGGGTGCGACGCCTGGTCGAGAGACACGATTGGTCCGTCCATTTTCCCGAGGACTGGGACCGCGGCGTGACGGTTTCGCTGGGGGTTGCAGAGTACCGAGGCGCGTCTGTTTCCGTCTGGATGGATCGGGCGGACAAAGCCATGTACGAGGCGAAGCGCAAGGGCAGGAATCGCACCTGCCGGGAGTCGCAGCTCTAGCGGTGTACCTTCACGTGCTTGGGCCGGACCAGACCGTCGTCGTTGCCCCACGAGGTGCGCACGTAGGACGCGACAGCGGCAATGTCGTAGTCGGTCAGATGGCCCTGCGCCGGCATGCTGCCGTCGAAGTCCTGGCCTTGGACGGTGATCTTTCCCGAGAGTCCGTTGACGATGATGCCCGCCTGGTTCTCAGGGGTGCCGTAGTAGTCACCCGAGCCCGCGAGCGGAGGGAATGACCCTGGAAGTCCCTTGCCATCCGCCTGATGACAGGTCAGGCAAACGGCCTCATAGACGACCTCGCCGCGCGCCAGCAGGTGCTCTTTGTCGACGATTTGCTCCTCGACTGGAAGCTCCTCCAGACCCGCTGGAGCGTCCTCGTCGCCCGTACCCTCTCCGGCCACGAAAGCGGGCGAAGCGCAGTACATATAGCCAGTCGTGTGGCTGCGTAACCAGGAGTTGCACTCGGTCTGGTTCTTGTTCAGATATCGATCCTGCACGTCCGGATGGTCCTGGGCGAACGAGCGCACGAAACAGCCGGTGAGGAGGAGGCCGGCGAGGGGCGCGAGATAGATCGTGTTTGGCTTGGACATGGGTCCTTCCTTACTGATGGCTCGGCGGGGCCATATAGGCGCTCCGGAGCCAGTACACGCCGCCGAAGATGAGCATCAGCGGGAGTGCGGTCATGAAGAGAGTGCTGTACATGAATGCGTCGCGGCTCTCTTGAGAGCCCGGTGCGCAAACGGCACAGGCCATCGCCGCCTGAGGCGACGCGAGGAGGGCGAGAATCGCGGGGTAGCGCAGCATCTTAGAGGTACACCTGCCAGTAGAGGATCGGCCAGAGGCCAACCACAAAGTACCAGTAGATCTGCATCGCCTTGAATCCGGGTGCCGTGAGCTGGCCCTTTCGAAGGAGACTGAAGATCCAGACAAATACCGCCAGGGCTCCAGTGACATGCAGCGCGTGCATGCCGACGATGACGTAGAAGAAGCTGCCGTGACTTGTCGAGGTCAGAGTCAGGCCATCGCGGATGAGATTCACCCACTCGAACCCTTGGAAAACGACAAAGAACGCGCCTGCGGCGATGGCACCCAACATTGGACCCACCGCTCTTGTCTCGGACTCCTGGAAGCGTTTCCAGGACCAATAAAGCAGTCCTGCGCTGCCCAGCAAGATAGCGGTGTTGAGCCCTGTGGTCTCGATGGGCAGTCTGGGCTGGCCTACGGGTGGCCACACCGCCGCCGATCCCTTCGCGATGTTGAACGCGCTGAGGAAACCGGCGAACATCATGATCTCTGTCATGACGAAGATCGAGGTTCCGAGCACCTGATTGGGGATAACGACCCGATCTGCGGCCGAAGATGGGGGATGAACCAGTTCGAGCGGTCGGCGCTCTTCATCCATGGCAATCCCCCCGGTCAAGATCAGTGCCCGCCGCCGTGCCCGCCATCACCGTGGGCGCCGTCGGCCTCACCGTGTTCGGCACCGTGCTCATCGCCGTGGCCATCTCCCGCGGCCAGGCCGCGCTTGACCTCGTTCTGTGCGGCCACATTTACCCAGTTGGAACCCTCGTGGTTGAGCACATCGGGAGCAACGGCAGCGAAGAACAAGCCCATGAAGACCAGCGCGGTGATCAGGAAGTAGTGGACGACCACCGGCTCGACTGTGATGTGCATGAACTCTTTGCACACCATCGCTGCCTTCACGACGGCAATGCCGAATGCGGTGATCAGCGTGATGATCTTGATGCCCGTGATGTCGCCGATCACGGGACCGATGACACTCAGGATCAGGAGTCCTACGAGGTAGCCCCAGATCTTGATGTAGTGGGCGCTGTGGTCGTGGTATTCGGGGTTGAGCTCGCCGTACGGCAGTCTTCCTGCAGGGTCGGACATATCGGCCTACTTCGCGATGTAGAGGAGAGGGAACAGGAAGATCCAGACCAGGTCGACGAAGTGCCAGTAGATACCGCACAGCTCGACGCGATGGAGCTCCTTGTTTCGGTTGGCGTCGACGGCGACGAATCCCATGATGATCATGCCGGCGATGACGTGACAGCCGTGGATGCCGGCCGCCGTGTAGTAGAAGGACCAGAACGAGTTCGCGGTGATGGTGTACCCGTGGATGATCTCGTTGGACCACTCGAAGGTCTTGATCACGAGGAACACGCCGCCGCCACAGATGGTGGCCACCAGATACTTGGCCGCCTTGGGGCCGTCACCCATCTCGGCCGCGTTGTGGGCGAGAACCGCCGACAGTGACGAGGTGAGCAGCACAAATGTGTTGAATGCGCCGGCCATCGTGTTGGTGTGAATGGCGTAGTTTGCCCACTCCTCGTGGCCCAGGCGATGCATGAGGTACGAGGCCAGCAGACCGCCGAAGATGACGATCTCGGAGGCGATCAGCCACCACACGGCCAGGCGACCGGTGGGGGCGCCAGTTGCGGCGCGGGTTGTAGCGATAGGCCTGAAGGACATGCTGTGTACCTTTGCTGAAGTCGTTTCTACGGTGTGGGTTCAGGCAACTAGTTCGGTTCGTTTTGGGGCCAGTAGTCTTCGTCGCGGCCCGGGACGCCGTATTCGTAGGCGCCGCGGTACACGGTCGGCAGACCGTCGGGCCAGTTTCCGTGGGGGGGCGGCGACTCGGTCGTCCACTCGAGGGTCGTCGCCCTCCACGGGTTCTTGGGCGCCTTCTTGCCGAACCACATGCTGTAGAAGAAGTTCCACAGGAAGAGGAACTGGAAGGCGATGAGCACCAGCAGGGACACCGTGGCGACGATCCGGAGCGCCTGCATGTCCGGTGTAGAGAGCTCGGGGAAGTGGTTGTAGTTGTAGATGCGTCGATGCTGCCCTGCGGCCCCGAGCACGAACAACGGGATGAAGATGCAGTTGTAGGGAATGATGGTTCCCCAGAAGTGGATCTTGCCCAGTGTGGGGTTCATCATGCGGCCGAACATCTTCGGATACCAATACGTCAACCCGGTGAATGTGCCGATGAAGGCGATTGGGAAGAACGTGTAGTGGAAGTGTGCGAGCACGAAGTAGGTGTCGTGGAAGTAGATGTCCGCACCCGACGCGCCCAGGTAGATGCCAGTCACGCCGCCGATCAGGAACTCAGCCACGAAGGCCAGGCCCCAAAGCATCGGTGTCGTCAGACGGATGGAGCCGCCGTACAGCGTGGCGATGTACAGGAACATCATCTCGGCGATTGGGATGGAGATGAGCACCGTCGTGACGGTGAACACGTTCGCCATGCGCGGGTCGATACCCGAGATGAACTGGTGGTGGGCCCACACGAAGAACGAGAGCACGCCGGTTCCGACGGCCGTGTACAGGATGGTCTTGTAGGCGAAGAGCTTCTTGCGGGCGAACACCGGCATGACCTCGGCGACCATGCCCGTGGCGGGCAACAGCACGACGTAGACTTCGGGGTGGCCAAAGAACCAGAAGAGGTGCTGCCAGAGGATCGGGTCTCCACCGACGCGGGGGTCGAAGAAGCCTGTTCCGAGCTGCTGATCGAAGAGCAACATGATCGCGCCAGCGATGAGCGGACCCACTGACGCCATGAAGAGGATGCTGGCAATGCAGATCATCCATACGATCATGGGCACGTCATGCCACTTCATGCCGGGGGCGCGGCTGTTCATCGCGGTAGTCACGAAGTTGATGCCGCCGATGAGGAAGGCCGCGAACTCGAGGGCGACGGCGAGGACCCACATGGATCCGCCCAATGGAGTCAGGCTGTATTCGGCGTTGCCCGACAGCGGTGGGTAGGCGGTCCATGCGCCGCCGAAACCGCCGTTGGGCACGAAGAATGACGCGACGATGACGATCGCCGAGAGCAGGAAGACCTGGTAGGAGAGACGATTGAGGCGTGGAAACACCATGTCGTCGCAGCCGATCATCAACGGTATGCAGAAGTTGCCGAACGCCGCGATGAGCACGGGCATCGCGACCCAGAAGATCATGATGGTGCCGTGGTTCGTGACCAGGGCGTTGTACTCCATGGGGGAGACGACACCGTAAAAGGGCACGTGCATGCCAGGGAATGCGAGCTGCATTCGGAAGCAGTAGACCAGGAATCCACCGATGACGGCCATGGCCATTCCGGTAAGCAGGTACTGCTTCGCGATCATCTTGTGATCGGTGCTGAAGATGTAGTGTTCCCAGAAGCTCGGGTCGTGGTGATGGTCGTCGTGACCCTCGTGACCGTGGCCGTGACCTTCCGCGTCAGTAGCTGGATGTGACATCGTTCGTTCCTACTTCTTGGCGAGAGCGGCCTGGGCCTGCATCCAGACCTCGTGCTCTTCGGGGGTCTCGACGAAGATGCGGGCGGCCATGATTCCGTGGCCGATTCCGCACATCTCTGCGCATTGGATGTCCCACTCGCCGGTCTTGGTCGCCTGCCACCAACCCGTGATCACGCGTCCGGGGAGGGCGTCCTGCTTGAGGCGGAAGACCGGCACCGAGAAGCTGTGCATCACGTCGCGGGCTTCGAGCTTGTAGTGGTAGAGGGTGTCGACGGTCGTGTGGAGCTCGTCGACGGTGTAGATGTTGTCTTCGATTGCGGCGAGGTCGTCGGGGCCGCCCAGCTTGCCGTCGGGACCTGGGTGCTCGAAGCTCCAGGCCCACTGTTGGCCGATAATGCGTACCGTCCTCATGTCATCGGAGGTCGGCAGGTCTTGTTTGACCATGTACCAGACCCGAACCGCGGCGACGATGACCACCATGTCGCAGAGGATGATCAGGTAGTGAGGGATGTTGACCCAACGCTTGAGGTGTTTCTCTTTGCCGGTCACGTATTGCGAGGGCACGCCCTCGCGATACCGAAATCGCCAGATGAAGTAGAAGAACACGGCGGTGGTCAGCGCCCACCAGAACGTCGTAATCACGCCAATGACGTTGATGACGTTGTCGATCTCGTGAGCGTAGGTGGACGCTTGCTCGATGTAGAATTCAATCATCGTTGGTGTCCGCTAAAGGATGAAGATGAAGACGACGCCGATGAACAACGCGGCCGATACCATGGTGATGATGAAGGTGTTCTTCAGCGGCACTATGGTCTCTTCTTTGGGCTGGTTGGTGGCCATGGATGGTCTCCGCTCGACTACTGGTTGGAGAGGGACTTGATGTAGGCGACGACATCTTTCGTCGCCTGGTCAACGACCTGTTGGGTCGCGTGTTCGTCTTTGATGATGTTGGCCATGGGCGCCATCTGGAGGCCGGTCACATCTGTCGGATTGGCGCCGCGGATTCCCTTCTGGAACTTGCCGATCTGGCGCTCGAGATACCAGTCGTCCTGTTGCACCAGCGACGGAGCGCTCAGCAGCTCGTTGCCCTTGGCATCGGGGCCGTGGCAAGCGGAGCAGGTGACGTAGTGCTTGGCGCCCGCTTCGAGGTCACCATGCACCGTGTGCGTGTTGTCGACGGCGGGCAGGCCAGCCACGTACTTTGCGACGACCTCTCGCTCGCCGTCTTCTTGGAGAGCAAGTGACATCGGGCGCATTCGCATGCCCTCGATGTCGTCGAAGTGCAGGCCTCGCTGACCCTCTTGGAATTTCTCCAGCTGGCCGCGGATGTACCACTCGCTCAAGCTCGCGATTGCCGGCGCACCGATGTCGGCGTTGCCCCCAGCATTCGGGTTGTGGCAGGGCTGGCAGTAGTCGGTGAAGACGCGCTTGCCGTGGGCCGCTGGGTCCGCAGACTCGGCGGTGTTGCAGCCCGCGACGATTGCGAGCGCGAAGAGGCCAGGGACCATCGCACCAGCGCGGAATGCTGACCAGGGAACTGACGCCATCATGTGTCCGGGGTTCTGGTTGCGGACGTCACCGTCCGGTAAGCGGGCCATTCTATTGCGCGCGGGCGCTTGTGGTGGGCATGCGCAACGACGTGCTGCGCTGGCCACCGTATCAGCCGTGCGCCATCCAGTAGATGGCGACGCCGGTGACCGACACATAGAGCCAGAGTGCCAGGGTCCAGGGCGCGATTCGCCGATGTCGCGCGATGGCGCCAAACCACCCTCGAGCGAGTGTTGTGAGGGCCAGCGGCAGGATGATCGCCGCGAGCGGTATGTGAGTGAGCAGAATGACCAGGTAAAGCCCGCGATAGGCGCCTTTGTACTCGGCCGGACCCACACTGAAGGTGTGGTACACGACATAGCTGACGAGGAAGGCTGCCGAGAACCCGAATGCGGTGAGCATGATGCGCTTGTGCAGCTGGATTCGACGGGCGCGAATCGCGGCGTAGCCGGCCAACAGCATGACTGTGGTGCATCCGTTGAGGGTCGCGTTCACCGCTGGGAGCATGGAAACATCGATGGCGCCAGCCACGCCCGGGGGGCGCGGTCCCATAATCAGGACCGCCACGATCACGCAGATGGCAGCAGAGATGGCGTTGATCGGCTTCTGCCAGCTCAGGTCGGCGGTGGCGGTCTCAGTCGTCATAGCGGCCCCTCATATCCGGCTCGGAACCCCGGTGCGACCGCCGAAAGCTCGCGAAATCGCGCTGGTCGCAGGGAGCGTGATAAAGGAGTGTCAACCTGGAGCACACATGCGCCGCGTCCTCTTCTTCTCCGCCGTTTTCGGCCTCACGACCCTCGCTGGATGTGGCGAACCGACCTGCTCCGACGCGGACAGCATCGCGACCTACCCCGACGCCGATGGAGACGGTGTCGGTGACGCCGACGCGCCCGAGCCCAGCTGCGCAGGCGTGATCCCCGCAGGCCGAACGTTGGAAAGCGGAGATTGTGACGACAATGAGCCGCTGGCCGTGCCCGGAAAGCTCGAAGAATGCGATGGCATCGACAACAACTGCGACGGCGTCATCGACGAGGGCCTCGGGCAGGGCACCTATTACGCAGACGCCGATGGGGATGGTTTCGGCGATGCGGCGACGGCCGTCACGACCTGCAGCCCAGGGCCTGGGTACGCGGCCAATGGTGACGATTGCGATGACACTCAGGCCACAGCGAACCCCGACGCCACCGAAGTCTGTGACGGCATCGACAACAACTGCGATGGCCTGGTAGACGACGACGATCCCACCACTGATCCGCTGACGTTCACCGAATGGTATGCGGACGCCGACGGCGACGGGTTTGGTGCCGACGGTCAGAGCGCCGGACGGTGCGAGGGTCCACCGGGTTCTTCAGATGTGCCCGGTGACTGCAACGACAACAATCCCGACATCAACCCCAACGGTCTGGAGGTCTGCAGCGGCTTCGACGAGGATTGCGACGGGCTCATCGACGACGAAGATCCCGACGTCGATCCCCTGACACAGACCGAGTTCTTCACCGACGCGGACCTCGATGGGTACGGCGATGCGAACAACCTCATCCTGGCGTGCTCGGCCATCCCCGGCGCCGTCAACAACAGTGACGACTGCGATGACACCGATCCGCTCGTCAATCTGGACACCGATTGGTACGAGGATCTCGACGGAGACGGCATCGGAGCCGGCCCTTCCCTCGGATTCCAGTGCCTGCCGCCGGTGATCGGTGCGGTTCCGGTTGGCGCGGATTGCGACGATCTGAACCCAGCGGTCTACCCTGGCGCGCCGGAAATATGCCAGGACGGAATCGATCAGGACTGTGACGGCGCCGACAACGGCTGCTGCGATCAGCTCGACACGACCTATGCGGGTGGGAACGGCCTCGACGGCATCATGTTCAACATCACCGCTCTGAACGCGGTCGAGATCGACACCTTCGACATCAGCCTGGACAGCAATATCGTCCGCGACATCGAGGTCTACTACAAGGCGGGTTCCTGGGTTGGTTTCCATGCCAATGCCGGTGCGTGGACCCTGGCTGGCACGGCCCCCGGCGTTGTCAGTGTCGGGACTGGGCTGCCGACCCCGCTCCCGCTCGCTCTTGGAATCCAGATTCCGGCGGGACAGACCTACGGAATCTACGTCACGACCACCGCCGGGGGCATGGATTACACAACGGGCAACAACACCGATGCGGTGCACTCGTCCAACGGCGACATCGAGATCAAGGAGGGCCGGGGCATGAGCTACCCCTTTTCCGGGGGCTTCGAGCCCAGGATCTTCAACGGTACCGTCTACTACTGTTTCTGATTCCCTAAGGAATCAAGGTGTTTTCGCGGAGATTAGCTCGATCTCGAAGGTGAGGGTCGCCTTGGGTGGGATCACCGGAGGGCGTCCATCTTCGCCATACGCGAGGTCGTAGGGGATGACCAACTGGCGCTTGCCCCCGACGTTCATGCCGACCAGACCCTGATCCCAGCCGGGAATGACCTTACCCATGCCGTACAGGAAGTGGATGGGCTTGTTGCGGTCGAGGCTCGAGTCGAACTTCGTGCCATCGTCCAGCCAGCCGGTGTAGTCGACCTGAATCAGCTGTTGCGTCTCTGGGAGCGCGCCTTTGCCGACGTGTAGATCCTTGAACTTCAACCCGGTCTCGGTGACCGTGTAGTCGGCGTCGTCGAACTTCTGCGGAGCCTCGGGTGCGACGCGCGGCGGCTGTACGTCCTTGAGCTCGATGTCGAAGATCAGCGTGGCCTTGGGCGGGATCACCGGCGGACGACCCTGATCGCCGTAGGCGAGGTCGCTCGGAATCTTGAGCTGCCGTTTGCCGCCCACCTTCATGGTCGCGACGCCCTCGTCCCAACCGGGGATGACGGCCTCCTTTCCGAGCGGAAAGATGAAGGTGTCCGGTCGCGTATAGCTCGAGTCGAAGAGCTTTCCGTCCGTCAAGAAGCCGGCGTACTCGACGTGAACCATGCCCTGATCGACCGGGCTGGCACCGGTGCCGACCTCGATGTCGTAGTACATCAGGCCGGATTCGGTGGTCTTGTATTGGTCTGCAGACACCGTAAATGCCGCCTCGGGCACGTTTCGGGGCTGCTTGGGTTTGATCTTGGGCCCGTCCCGCTTGCCTTTGACGGTCTTGGTCGTCGTGTTCTCCAAGACCGGCTCGGGCTCGGGAACATCGGGGACTTGAGTGCCCTTCACTGCGAAGCCGATGGCCACCGCGGCGAGCAGTCCAGCGACGATGATGGCGATGATGGTTCCCTGATTGCGTTCCACGCGAGCTCCTCAAAGAGGTGAACCCCTACCACTGTGGACTCTCTACATCAACGCCCGGTAGACGGCAGCGGCGATGCCACTGCACCCGACTGTGCCGCCCATGAATGCCGTACCCGCTGCCATGACGGCTGCGACGATATAGCGCGGGTTTGTGAGTGCGCCGGTTCGAATTCGTGAATAGATCCCGTAGATCTCCCGAAATGGCGATCTCGTCAGCAATCGTGCCTTGGCCACCCGCTCCATCTCGCCGCCGATTCCGCCCCGCCGAGACGGGCCAAAGGCGTTGTCGATCATCGCGTTGGCTCCGTGCACGAAGCCGGCTTCTCCTCCTCTCGAGCGCGACTCCGCGGCGATCTGGGCCGCCGATTTCACGTGCGCGTTGGGGTCCTCGCGCTGGAGCTGGAACCGCGGGCCTTGCGGGGTGCCGAACACCACCATGTCGCCCGGGCTGGCTTGAACTGGGGCTCGCACTGGCCACGCCTGCTGCTGGCCCACCGGAATCAGGAACACCTGGCATTGCGGCTGGACCGGAGCCAATGTGTAGGTGCCATCTCCCACGTCGTGAATCGTAGCGTGGGATGGGTATACGCCGTGTCCCGAATCGAGCACGATCTGGTTCTGAGTCGGGTCGCTGCCGATTGTAATCGTCGACACGAAGGGGCCGAAGCGAAGCCCACCCATCTGCATAGGTAGCTGCAGGAATGTCTTCGCCGGCTTTGCCATTGGGCCACTCTACCGTGAGTGGCTCACTTCTTCTTGGAAGAGCCCTGGCGCGCTTTGAATCGCGGGTTCGACTTGCAGATCACGTAGACGCGACCCCGCCGCCGAACGACCTGGCAGTCCTTGTGCCGCTTTTTCAGGGTGCGGAGTGAGTTGCTGACTTTCATCTGGAACCTCGAACAGACACGACGTTTAGCTCTGCCCTCCGGGGCCGTCAAGCGCGATAGTCGTACCGCTGATCATCACGCGCCTGCCGGCGCCGACAGCTATGGCGGCCGCGATCCGCCCTCGCACGTAGTGGCGTGCCGCGGAGATCGCATCCTCGAGCTCTTTCCCGAGGGCGAGCTGGGCGGCGATTGCGCTCGACAACGCGCAGCCCGTCCCCCGAACTCCGGGTCCATCCGCGATTCGGTGGGCCGAAAAACGGGTTGTGCCGCGTGCAAAGAGCAGGTCGGTAACCTTGTCACCAGCGATGTCGCCTCCGGTAATGAGGACGGCGGTTGGACAGCGACGTGCCCATGTGTCCGCTGTTTCACCTCCAGCCAGGATCTTCGCCTCGACTCGGTTTGGGGTCACGAGGGTCGCCAGGCCGATCAGGTCGTCCTTCAGAACGTTTACACCCGCGTCATCGAGAAGCGCAGTTCCATTGGAGGAGCAGAGCACCGGGTCGATGACGATGGGCGGCAAGCCGGTCAGCCCGCGAAGAAATCCGGCCACAGCGGCGGCTTGTTCCGAGCTGCAGAGCATTCCGATCTTGATGGCGTCTACCGGGATGTCGGAGAAGATGGACTGCAACTGGGCGGTGACGGCGTCGCCCGGGATCGGGTCGATCCTGTGAAAGGCGGCGGTGTTCTGGGCATTCACACATGTGATCGCCGTCAGCGCCAGCACACCGTGGTCGACGAACGTTCGGATGTCGGCATTGATCCCCGCTCCGCCAGAGGGGTCTGTCCCGGCGATTGTCAGCGCGGTCCGATACCCGCGCTCACTCATGACTGTGGCGTTCGTCGGTGCGATGGATGATGACCACCTTGCCAATAAGCTCTGGATCGATTTCGCGTTCTGGGTCGGTGATCTCGATGCGGGGCCCAACCCCTTGGACGACTCGGATTCCGTCCTGGGTCTGGATGAAGCCCTTGGCGCGCACGGCGTCCTGGGCCGCAATTGTCGCGAGGACTTCTTTCGGATCCACCACACCCGAGAACGCGAGCTCGAGCGTGGTGAACTGTTCGTGAACGTGGGGACTTCGCACGGCCTCGCGGTCTCGCCGGGCCTCTCGCACGCCAGCGGGATCGGGCGGGAAGAGCAGGTCGGGGTTCACTCTCGCCTGCACACTTCGCAGGATCGGCTGCCCGCCGCTGAGCTCCTCGATGCGCTCAGTTGCCAGCCTCAGCCCCTCGTCGTCGACGAGATCACACTTGTTCAGCAGGACCATGTCGGCGGATCCCAGCTGATCGATGAAGGTCTCCTCGAGGTCATCGGTGGTCGCGATGTGTTCGGCGTCGACCAGCACCACCACCACTTCTTCGGCGATGAAGCGGTCGATCGGCGGTCTCCAGAACTGGATGAGGATGTCGCCCGGCAGGGCCACCCCGGACGTCTCCAGTACCAGTCGATCCGGTTGGATCTGGGTCAGGATCGCCTCGATGGTTTCTCCGAGGGCGTCCGACAGGCGACAACAGACGCAGCCGCCGTCCAACTCGACAAACCCGTCTTCTCCCGCTTCGAGAAGGGCTTTATCGATGCCGGTGTCGCCGAATTCATTGGAGATGATCGCCAGCCGTATTCCGGTCGCCTGTGCCTCTTTGAGGAGGTGGCCCACCAGCGTGGTCTTTCCGGAACCGAGGTATCCCGAGACGATGAGCGCCCCGATCTTGTCGGTCACCCTTTCTTCCGGAACAGGTAGGAGCCCTGCAGTCCGACGATCCAGCCGTTCGAGGTGTACTTTCCGTTGCCCACCGTCAGCGGTATGACCCCGTCGATCACCCCCGCGTCGGTCTGGATTCGCTCGGAGTTGGTCACGTCGACATCGGGAAAGAACAACATCGCAGCAGCGCCGTCGAAGCGGATTTTTCGTTCCATCAACCACACCGTCGGGCCGGTACCGATCTGCCATTTGGCCGGATCGACCAGGGAGACGTCCATGTGCTTGGGCCGCAGCGCACCGGTCTCGTGAAAGCCGCCTATCCGCCAGTCGAGCTCGTCCATGATCTCGTACTCGGCACCGAGGCGGTACGAGACCGTGTCCTTGAAGTTCTGCGGGATCTCGAAGTTCTGATCGATGACGCGGTCTTCTTCGGGAATGATGATCGCCAGAAAGGACGGCTCTTCCACGTCGAGAGCGAACTGAACCTGTTCGATGGGGATGTCGCCGTTCTTCGACCACTGCTGCCAGACCACCGCGGTCTCGATTTCGAGTTTTGGAACGGGGCGAACTGCGATTCCACCCCGGATGATCATGGGAAGTTCGATGGTCGCGAGCACGCTTTCGTCGACGTATTTACTCGTGGCGAGGCCGACGTCCTCGATGGCGTTGCCCTTGAAGTTCACCTCGGCCTGTCCCTTCGCCTTGTAGGCGTACGGCGGTTCGAAGGACGCTCCGATGGAGATCTGCTCGATGGGTTCGACGAGGATTCCAACGTTGAAGTTGACGTTCACCGGGTCGGTGATGCCCAGCGCGATCGCGATGTCGCCGGTGGGTTCGTCTGTGCCCGAGTACGTGATGTCGAGAGATTGTTCGACGTGGAGAAGCTGGTAGTGCACACCCACCCCGATCGCGAATTGCTCCACCGGCTGCCAGGCCAACGAGGGTCCCAGCGAGAACTGGATGATCGAGGTGTCCTTGACGCTGTACCGCTGCGGACCTTCCGGGTCATAGTCCGACGAGGGGGCGAACGGGCTGTGGAAACCGAACGCGAATCCGAACTGATCACCGATGGGCATCGAAAATCCGAACTGCGGCACGCTGAAGGGAGCCGCCTGGTTGACAGCGGGCTTGTAGAATCCGGTTTCAGGAAACGGTTTCTCGCGGCGAAACTCGATATTTTGCTGGACCCCGCTCCAGCCCACGTTCACCGTCGGGGCCTCGACCCGGACCAGGCCCGCCGGGTTGAATCGCTGCGCGAACTGGGTGTCTGCGCCGGCGACCCAGGCGCCACCACGGCCCGTAGCGACGATACCGGATGCCGAGTACAGATAGCCGCCGGCGTGGGCGCTTCCGGGGGCGCCGAGGGCGAGGAGAATCAGTGTGCGCAAGCGGCCTCCCAAGGGGTCCTGCGGGACGCGCGGGTATAACACAGCGATGTCGATCTACGCCGACGGCCGCTACGGGGAGCGAAACCCGGGTTGGCACGAGGAGGATGCGCCCCACAAAGCGACCGCCATCGCGGATCTTCTTCGTTTTGGCGGCCTCGAACCCGAGCAGATCGTCGATGTCGGCTGTGGAACGGGCCAGGTGCTCCTGGGTCTGAAAGAGATCCTCGATCGGCGAGATCTGGCTTCGATCTCGTACGAGGGCTGGGACATCGCACCGGACGCCATCAAGAGGGCACGCGAACGTGAGGGCCTTCGGATCAAGTTTGTCGCCGACGATTTCCTGGCGTCGGAGCGGGTCGTCGACCTGATCCTGTGCATCGACACCTTCGAGCACGTCGCCGACGATGTTCGCTTTCTCGAATCTCTAGCGCCTCGCGCGGACTGGTTCGTGTTCCGGATTCCACTGGATTTGTCTGCCCTCGATATCTTGCGTCCGAAGAGGATGATCGCGGCGCGGCGCAACTGGGGCCACCGCCACGCCTATACCCGTTCGCTGGCCCTGGAGGTTCTCCGAGAGTCCGGGTATCAGGTGCAGACAGAGCGTTATCACCGGATCCCGGCTCCGTTTGGAGCCTTCGATCCGTTGCGTCGCGGGCTGTTCCGCGTCGACTCCCACCTCGCTGTGCGCCTGTTTGGTGGCTTCAGTCTGCTGGTTCTCGCGACTCGATGAGGTTCTTGTAGTCCCAGCGGAGTTCGGCGAGCTGTACGCGATGACTGGCATTGAAGACCACCCCCTCGGCCTCGAGGAGCCCACGCTGGAGGATTCCACGTGGAGTATCGCCCTTGAAACTGATCATTCCCTTCGCATTGATCACGCGATGCCACGGCACGTCGTCGTCTTTCAGGCCCGCGAGTGCCCAGCCGACGTGGCGAGCGACCCGGGGAGAGCCGAGCACGCTGGCCACGTCTCCGTAGGTGGTCACATGCCCCGCTGGGACCAGGCGCACCACCTCGTACACCCGTTGGTGGAATCCCTCGGTGACGACGCGCTCAGCCATGTCTCACGATAAGGTGCCGCTGTGCTTCTCCTCCTGATCATCAGCTGCAACGGTCCGAGCACCACCGGACCCGATCTCATGGTCGGCCGGGTGGTATCGTCGTCGGGCGCGCCCGTGCAAGGTCTCGAGATCGCCAGCCTTGAGGCCTCGGATCGCACCGACGCCGAGGGCGCGTTTTCCGTTCGGTACAAAGATCCGAGCCGCCACGTGCACTTCGGGCGCGGGGGCGCTTGGTATCAGCGCGATTACCGAGCCGCTGATCTGGAAACAGAGGTCGAGCTCCTGTTGCCACAGACCCGGAACACCGCGCTCCATTGCGGGCAGATGACCTGCGTCGTCGAGATGGTGTGGAAACTGGGCGAGGGTTTCACCGCAAAGACCACGGCTGCCTGCAAGCCCGGCCAGGAGATGCCCCTGCAGCAGATTCCATCGGAGACACCCGAGATCACGTGCACCGAGGGATCGACTGGACCGCAGATACCGATCTCGGCTCGTGACGAGGGAGCCAGAATCACCATTGGAGCTGCGCTGGTGCCGCTTCGGGTGGAGATTCGCCCGGTCGATGGCGTTGCGCCCGACGCCTGCAAGGTTCGGGTCGGTGATCGGATTGCACGCTCGGCGGGAGACGGATTCTGGTCTGCAGAGGCCGCCGGCCTGGTGACCGTCAGTGCCAGCTGCGACGGCATCCCAGCGCGTCCTCGCGAGGTGCATGTCGACGTGGGCAGCGTCGCCTTGGAATGGACGAAATCCGGCCCCACTTTGGACCTCGAAGACATTGCGCCATGGCTCGCAGAGGTACAGCTGGTTTCCGAGGTCGGGGAGGGATCTGGATGGTCGACAAAGATCCGCGAGTCAGCGGACGGCACGTTTTCCCTGCCGCCGCTCGCTGAAGGGCAGTATCGGGTCATGGGTTCCGGTCAGCCCGACGCGACGCTCCTCGCGATCCAGCCTCCAGAGCCGTCGGCCCCAGGAATCCTGGCCGCGCATGTGGACTCTGGAATGGAGCTTTTGGTCGGTCGCATCATCGTCACTGGGGACATTGTGGAAGGCGCGATCCCCGTCGAGGGGTTTAAATAGGCGCATGATTCGCCTGACCAGCATTGTCGTCGTCTTGTTTCTGTCCACCGCCTGCGTTGGAAAGGGCAAGTACAACGACGCCGTCGCCGAGATGGAAGAGATTCGCGCCCAGGCGGCAAAGGACAACGCCCAGGCTGCGGCGATCGAGTCGGATCAGAACGCCCAGATCCACGCCTTGGAGAGGGAGAAGTCAGAGGTCGATTCGCAGCTTGCGGACGCGAACAAGGCGCTCGAAGAGGCGTACACGAATCTGGCGATGAAAGCGGTCGAGGCCGGCCAACTCGCGTCCAATGTCGCCGAGATGGAGGAGGCGCTGCTTGAGCTCGAGATGCGGCGCGCCCGCTCCGAGGCGAATCTGCAGTCTTATCGAGACCTGGTCGGCAAGTTCCAGGACATGATCGACGCCGGAACCCTGAAAGTGAAGGTCATCGACGGCCGCATGATCGTCGAGCTCGCGACCGACATCCTCTTTCCGCCCGGCGCGGCCAGTCTCTCCAAAGAGGGCAAGGGCGCGGTGTCAGAAGTCGCCCAAGTCCTCGCCTCAATCCCGGACCGCCAGTACCAGATCGCCGGTCACACGGACAATGTGCCCATCGCGAGCGAGCGCTTCCCCTCCAACTGGCACCTGGGCTCGGCACGGGCCATCGCGGTGACCAAGTTGCTCATCAAGTCTGGCCTGGGCGCTGATCGCGTATCCGCTGCATCCTTCGCGGAAAATCGACCGGTGGACACCAACCGCACTCGCGAGGGCAAGGCCAACAACCGCCGCATCGAGATCGTCATGGTGCCCGATTTGTCGACGTTGCCCGGCTACGACGAGCTGAAGCGGCTCTCGGCCCACGGCGACGACGTCGGCGAGGAGTTCGACATGGAAGGCGGCGGCCTCGGCGGGCGACCCGAGTAGGTGGCGTCAGCTGTTCAGCTGTAGAACGCGTTGAAGACCCGTGCGAGCGCCGGGTGATCGGCCGTTCCACACATCTCGCGCACCGAGTGCATCGACAGCATCGGATTGCCGACATCGACGGCTTTGACGCCCAGACGGGACGCGAGCATGGGGCCGACCGTGGACCCGCAGGCGAGGTCTGTGCGATTGACGAACCACTGGTACTTCACCTCGGCTTGCTCACAGAGCAGCACGAACATCGCCGCCGATTCGCCCTCGGTGGTGTAGCGATAGTTGGCGTTCTGCTTGATCACCGGGCCCTCGTTGATCTTCGGCATGTGCTGTGCATCGTGCTTGTCGGCGAAAGCGGGGTGCACGGCGTGAGCCATGTCGGCGCTGATCAGCGTGGAGTGGGTGAGCGCGCGGCTGAGTCCGCCCTTGCCCCGGTTCTCTGCGTTGTCGGAGATATGGGTCAGAACATCGACGACGTAGCGACTGTTCGCGCCGCGGTTGGTATGTGATCCGATCTCCTCGTGGTCGAAGAGCGCCAGGACCGAGGTGTGCGCAGTTGGCGCGCCGTCCAGCGCGGCGATGAGGCCCTCGAGCCCCGCGTGACAGCATGCGAGGTTGTCGAGGCGGGCGCTGAAGACGAAGTCGCCGTTGGCGCCTGCGACGGTGGCGGGGGTGAGATCGAACAGCGACAGGTCCCAGGTGAGGATCTGGTCGGCCTCGATTCCGGCGTTCGCAGCCAGGAAGGTCCGCAGGGGGTCCGCGACGTCGGGGTCGTCCATACAAAACACTGCGGGGAGGTGGGTCTGCTTGTTGAGCTTGAGGCCCTCGTCGTTGACCTTGCGGTTGAGGTGGATCGCGAGGTTGGGCACGCGGCACACCGGCTGCCGAATGTCGACGAGGATCTGCCGGGTTCCGCCTTCGTGACGGAGAGTCAGGGCGCCGGCCATGCCCAGATCGCGGTCGGACCACGTCGGGACCGTGACGCCACCATAGACCTCGACGCCGAGTCGCACGTAGCCGTGAGAGCGGATGTGGGGCTGTGGTTTGACTCGCAGATTCGGCGAGTCGGTGTGGGCGGCGATGATGTGAAAACCGCTCTCAGAGACGGCGCCTTCGCCAACGACGAAAGCGACAATGGACCCGGCGCGACGGATGTATCCACGAAAACCAGCGGCCATCGAGCCGGGTTCGGCGGTGTCGTCAACCTCGGTGAATCCGTGCGCCGAGAGCGCTTCGATCGCCGCTTCTACCGCGTGGAATGGAGAGGGCGAGGCATCGAGGAAACGCAGGAAACGGTCGATGACCGGGTTCGACATTTTGGCTCCGTGAGAGGACCCCGCTTAAGCCATTTGGATCGGTTATGCGGACTGGCCCACCACTTGTCTCTGGAGATGAGATGCCCGACGTCAACGACATGGCCCCCGATTTCACCCTTCCCGATATCCGCAAGAGCCGGGTCGCCTTGAGCTCTTTGCGCGGCCAGAAGGTGTTGCTGGCGTTCTATCCGGGCGCCTTTACGGGTGTCTGCGACAAGGAGATGTGTACGTTCCGCGACGCCATGGCGGAGTACAACGAGTTCAACGCCACCGTGGTTGGCGTCAGTGTCGACGGCCCGTGGGCAAACGCGGGCTTCGCGCGCATGCATCAGCTCGAGTTCACGCTGCTGTCCGACTACGATCGGACCGTCGTTCGGGATTGGGGCCACGCCATTGACAACTTCGCCGGACTCGAGGGCTACACGGCGTCCAATCGGGCCGTCTACATCATCGACGAAGCGGGCAAGATCATCTTCAAGTGGGTTGGCGAAAACCCCGGGAAAGAGCCGGACTACGACGAGCTGAAGGCCGTGCTGGCCGGCTGACCTATATCGAAAGGTCGTCCGCCAATGCGGAGGCCTGGCTCGGTGAGAGTGTGGCCTCGATGGTCAGTTGTGGGTGATCGGACCCGATGGCTGACGGGGTCACTCCCGCCGTATCGAACTTCAAGTACTGAACCGCAGAGACCCGCGTGTCTCCGATCTGACGCTCGTCGAACGTTGCGTAGAACCGCTTTCCGCCCGCGATCACGTAGAGGTGTCGCGGTAGGTCCAGCCACTCGACGAGCTTGACCGCTCGCTCGGCTTCGTCGTCGATCTCGATGAGGAGCACGCAGCCCAGCTCACCGTCGCCGCCGAGCAGCTCGTTGTAGGTGTCGAGCTCGTGCTGGATGTCTTTCTCCCGCACGATGCGCTCGACCCGCATCATCTCCTGCACCTGGTAGTGCACGGTCGCGACGTTCTCGAAGAGGAACGTCAAGTTGTCGCCGACGTGAATCCTCCGGAAGTGCTTGATCGCCATGATGTCTGGGAGCACCGTGGCGCGGCCGTCGGCCCAGGTCTGATAGTCGACCAGCTGGTGACGTTGGACTCTTCTCATGACTCACTTCCTTTGTCGGTGAGCAGGGGCGGATTGTCCCCAAACCCGTTGGGTCTGTACGCTCTGGCGAGGACGGTCATCGGATGCATCGCCCGCACCCCTGCGTGCTGTTCGAATTGCATGCCTGCAAGGGCACAGTCGCTCACCCAGATCTCCGCCTCGGCCTCTTTCATACCGTCGAAGGCCTTTTTTCCGATTCGGGCCGACGGCTCGAAGCCCTCGACCTTCATCGCGTAGGTGCCGTCGTGGCCACAACATTCCATGGTGGTCGCGATGCCCTCGACCCCAGGCACCTTGCGGAGGATGTCCCGGCCGCGAAACCCCTTGGCCTGTGCCCGCAAGTGGCAGGGAGCGTGGTAGGAGACCTTGGCGTTGGGTTGGCTCTTGTAGTCGGTGTTGTAGCGATCCTCCTTGCGGATATTCCACAGGTGTTCGCTGGGATTCACGACCGCGTCGGCGACCGTCTGGGCGCGTTCGCGGTCGTCGGCGTCGACGAGCTCGGGGTACTCACGCCGCATCATCATCGCGCAGCTGGGTTGGAGCACCATGACCTTGGCACCCGCCGCGGCGTAGGGCTCGAGCTTGTCTAGGATAGACTTCGCCTGGCGCTGGACAGCCGCGAGATCTCCGTGTTCCCAGGCCGGCATTCCACAGCAGTCCAGTCCGCGCACACACCGGACCTCGACCTGGTTCGCGTCCATTACATCCAGCGTGTCGCGGCCGATCTGCGGATCGTTGTTTTCTACATAGCAGCTGGGAAAGAGCACGACTTCGCCACCCGGCTCCTCGTTGACCCGGTCGTTCCGATACGCCCAGGTCTCGAACGTCGTGCCGGCGAAGTCCGGGAGCAGTTTGTCGCGATGGATTCCGAGCAGCTTTTCGAGGAACCAGCGGTGCGCCGACAATCGGTTCATCACATTGGCCATGCCCAGGGAAGCGCGGGCAAACTTCGCCAGCCCATTGGGGTTTCCGAGGACGCGGTCTCGGAGGGTGTTCCCCTCGCGTTTGGCCCGCTGTGCGGCATGGCGGTGGACCAGCTTCGGGAAGTCCAGCTGAAACTCGTGCTTGTCCCTCG
>Ga0315336_1002551_pt1 | contig 27350 bp, 23 predicted proteins | sample ASW5metaG_FD_204512 | JGI IMG/M metagenome (GOLD analysis project Ga0315336, IMG submission 204512) | Ammonia-oxidizing marine archaeal communities from Monterey Bay, California, United States - ASW #5 | ecosystem: Environmental > Aquatic > Marine > Intertidal zone | place: USA: California... | reverse complement strand
TGCACGTTCCCGACATGTATTGCGAGTCGTGCGTCGCCAAAGTCACCGAGGTCCTCTCTGAACAGCCGGGCGTCGAGAGCGTGAGCGTCGACCTGGAAACCAAGCAGGCGAGTCTCGCGATCGACCGGGCCGTCTTCGACAGCGAGGCGGCGATTGCCACGTTGGTCGACTATCAGTTCACCAACTCGCAACTCGAATCGGATCTCAAGAAGAATCTTACTCAGTGAGTTCTTCGTTGAGCGGGCGATAGAACAGCGCGATAGGTAGCATGATGACTACCGTGACGGCGAAGATCGTGCAGCGTGGCCAATCAAATCGATCGAGCACCAGAATACTGGCCTTGAAAAGAACTGCACCCAGAATAATTGCCACCCAGGTGCATTGATTCATGGCGGCGATCATCCGCCCCTTTTCGTCGCGAGGGGGACGCGATTGTAGAACCACTTGAATCGGTACGATAAACATCCCGGTAAATGCACCCAGTAAAATCAATACCGGAACGCTGCCTGGATAGCCCAGCAGATGGCGATTCTCACCGCCAGGCAGAGCCAACAGCAGTAAAGTAACTACTGCGCCCGCAGCGCCAATTGCAACCACGCGCGTGTTGTTTGCGCCTCGCCCCCAGAAACCTCCCAAGACACAGCCGATAGCGATTCCAAGGCCAATGCCCGCTTGCATGAGGGCTGTCGGACCGTCGTCGAGGCCCAACTGAGTTTTTCCCAATGCATTGACCGTTTGTTGTACGATGCCGCCAACCATCCAAAACATGCTGCACACAATCAACGCCATTAGCAAAGGTCGGTCTTTCTTGAGGAGTCGCAGAATGTCGCGCGGCATGCCGAACGAGGTCCAATTGAGTTTCAGATTTGGGTCGGCCACTTCGACACGGCGTATCGGCAGTGAAGTTAAGGTCCCGATGATTGCGATTCCGATGCAAATGAACGAAGCCATCCACACTTTCTCGCCTAACAAATCGAGCAGGAGGCCGGCCAAGGCAGCGCCAAAAATGATCGCCAGGAACGTCATCATCAAAATAAATCCGTTGCCGCGAGAGAGGTCGCTTTCGCGCAGCATTTCGGGGAGTATGCCATACTTTGCGGGGCCGAAGAAAGTGCTCTGAAGGCCCATGAAGAACAGTATCGCCATCATCCCAGTCAAACCGATCGTATCGTAATAATAGAAGCCCACGAGCCCCGCGAACATCACAAAGATTTCCGCCACCTTGGCGGCAATGATGATTGTACGTTTGCTAATCTTGTCGGAGAGATAACCTGCAAATCCGGAAAACAACAGGAACGCAGTGGCAAAAACTATCATCGCTTCACTTTGCAGGTCCTTAGCCTCTTCGCCTGCGGCAATCGCGGCAGCCGTAGGTGTCGCGAGGAGCAAGATGAGAAACTTGAACAGATTGTCGTTAAACGCGCCGAAGAATTGGGTGACCGTCATGCCCCAAAAACTGCGATCTCTGTAGAGCGTCGGCAGCGTTGAGTGATCGACAGGAGAGACGGTTGAGTGGGAGGCTGTGCTGCGGTCGGCCTGATTTTCAGGAGAAGTCATGCGGGCGATTATCTAGCGACCGCCAGAGCGCTACAAGAGAGCTTTTTCTTGTTTCCTCAGCCAACACGCTCTAGCGGCGGTCGATTTGTTCGATCACCTCGGGTAGCGGGTACTCGATAATCGGCAGCTGCGAGCCTTGGACTTCCTGCAGCCGATGCCAACCGCGGGTGAGCAGGCTTTGCTGTTCTGCAACATACTGGGTGTCCAAGGTTCGTTTGTCAAACGGGCCGTCGACCACCACCGGCTCGAAGGCGTCGTCGACGATGTACTGCGCCAGCGTCGGGTTGCAGCGTATGTGTCGCTCCGGCGAAGTGTGCAACACTTCGGGATCAAGTAGCCCCACCACATAGCGGAGATACAGATCGCTGTCGGTCAGCCGAGCGACGTCTTGGCCGCAAACTTCGCACAGGTATCCTTCGTCACACTTGGCCATTGAAGGTTTTTGAGCTGTTAGTCGTTAGCTGTTGGCGAGGAACAAGGCTGTTATTTGTCAGCTCTCCGCTCTGGCTGACCGCTAACAGCTTCTTACAATCCCAACACGTCGTTCATGTCGTACAGTCCCGGCGGGCGGTCGACTAGCCAACCGGCGGCGAGCAGGGCGCCTTGCGCGTAGCAGTCGCGACTGGTCGCGGCGACGCGCAACTCGATCGATTCGCCCAACATGCCCCACACGATCGTGTGCTCGCCCGGGTTGTCGCCACTACGGATGGAGTGATAGCCGATCTCGTTCGATGGTCGTGGCCCCGGGCGGCCCGATCGGCCGTGAGTATGCTCGGAATGCCCCATCGCCTCCGCCACGATTTCACCAAAACGCAATGCGGTTCCGCTGGGAGCATCTTCTTTGAAGCGATGGTGCTGTTCGATGATCTCCACGTCTACGCCTGAGGGGACTCTTCGCAACGCTTCTCCGGCGACTTGGGCGAGTTTCATCGCCAGATTGACCGCCATGCTCATACTGGGGGCCCAAACGATCGGGATCTGCTCGGCCGACTGGCGGATGTACTGTTGCTGGTGATCGTCAAAACCGGTGGTGGCGATAACGATCGGCTTGTTGTATTTGAGTGCATGGGCGACCGCGGCGACGGCCGCGTCGGGGACGGAGAAATCGATCACCACGTCGGCGTCCGATTCGCCCACCACGCCCAAGGGAACGCCGATTTCGCCCACACCCGCCAGTAATCCCCCATCTTGCCCCAACGCGGGATGGCCAGCCGATTCCAACACGGAGACAATCTTGAATTGGGGGTCTTCATGAGCCAACGCGATCACCCGTTGACCCATCCGCCCCGCGGCGCCGTGGATGGCAATGGAAACTGGCATGTCGATCCTTCTGAGTAAACTTGCTGAATACCTTGTCGGTTCGCAGGAGATCGGCATGGCCGCCGACGATGTCGTTTCGAAATTCTTGATTAGCTATTGAGCTGAATGGCCTGGACGATTTCGTCAAGGTCGTTGTCTACGGCGACAGCCCGGTTGGCGAATTGGGCGCGAGTAACGCCTCGGCTGCCCAAGACGCGGTTGAATTCTTCCTGATCGGTGGTGTGGTAAGCGACCGTGGCGGTGGGGTCTTTCAGCTGGTGACCGGTCAGCACGCAGACGACCCTGTCAGATGGGGCCAATACTCCCTCGGCCCGCAGCAGCTTCGCCCCGGCGACGCTCGCCGCGCTGGCCGGCTCGCAGCCCAGTCCGTTGGCACCGACCTGGGACTTGGCATCGAGAATCTGTTGATCGGAAACTTCGCGTACGACGCCGTCGCAGACGTCGAGTGCCCGCAAACACTTTTCGTAGTTGACCGGCCGATTGATTTCGATGGCACTGGCTATCGTCGAGGCCCGGCGGCCCGCGGCGTCGAGCTGCTGGTAATACTGCTGGGGAGTTCCTTCGTCGATCTGCCCACCGTTCCAGCGTTGGCCCTGCTTTTCAAACAGCTCGTGCAACGTGTTGGCCCCCGCCGCGTTGATCACCGCCAGCCGCGGAACACGGTCAATCAGCCCCAGCTCTTTGAGTTCCATAAAGGCTTTGCCAAACGCGCTGCTGTTGCCCAGGTTGCCCCCCGGCACAATGATCCAATCGGGAACCTGCCAGGCGAGGCTTTCCAGGACACGGAACATGATGCTCTTCTGACCTTCCAGGCGAAACGGGTTGACGCTGTTGACCAGGTAGATACCCAGTTTCTCACTCACCTCGCGAACCCGCTGCATGGCGTCGTCAAAATCTCCGGCAATTTGGATAGTTAGCGCCCCGTAGTCTAACGCTTGCGAGAGCTTGCCGTAGGAGATTCTCCCCGAACCGATGAAGATCACCGCCTGCATCAGTTTGCTGACGCCGCAATACAACGCCAGCGAGGCACTGGTGTTGCCGGTCGACGCGCAGGCAGCCCGTTTGGCGCCGATCGTGTGTGCATGCGTAAAGGCGGCGGTCATGCCGTTGTCCTTGAAGCTGCCCGAGGGGTTCAGCCCTTCGTATTGCAGAAACAATCCGCCGTTGTTCAAACCAATGTATTTGGCAACGCCGTCGCTAGGATGCAGCAGCGTTTGGCCTTCGCCGAGAGTGACTACCTTGTCGGCCTGGGCAAACGGGAGCAGCTCGTGAAACCGCCAGACACCGCTCTTGCATAGCGGCTCGTTTCGGCGCGACCACTTTTCCTCAAACACTTTCAACGATTTGGGCACCGGCAGACGATCCCAATCGTAGGCAACGTCCAACAGCGCCCCGCATGCTGGGCAGGCAGTCAACGCTTCGCCCAAGTCGTAGGTTGCAGCGCATTGGGGAGCCAAGCAGCGCTGAAACGCTTGCGCGGTATCGATATGTACCGAAGTAGCCAAAGCCCAGTTCTCCGAAAAGTGCTGTGCCGCGGTCGCCCCTGGATAGCAGATCTCGGGCGGATTGGTAGAGAATTCTGCCAAACGCCTGGTAAGGCTAGTCAGGTGTGCAACCAAACAAGCTAAGCACAAACATCACAACGACTTAGTGTCAGTTTACATTCGCAACTCGACGCTTGCAACTCAGGCGACCTGGCTGGAACCTATCGTGGCACGTGTGACTGTATTCACCTTGTTGTGCGTGCGACAGGATGGTCGTCCTGCCGAGAGATGGACACGGGAAGTGTCCTGGAAGTGAGCGATTTGCTGGCGCTTCGATTAGTCAATCCCACTCTAGTAGGAGGTGGACGGGGATATCCTTAGTCGAGCAGCCGGAGAGTCGCCTGAGAGACCGGTTTGCGGTTTGCTGAAAGTCTCAATCTCATTTTCAGCCGAGTCTCAAGTTCCTAATTCTGAACAACTTACTACGACCCGCCGGCCAACCAATCCGTTTGACGCCGCTCGGTGGGGACCTTACAATGACAAGTCTGTCCCTAGTCGAGAGGCTAGTGCTGGAGGGTTCCGAGAGGGAGTACTGCCATGAAGAAGTCTGAATTTAAGGTTTACAAAGAGCGTCTCCTGGACTTGCGAGCGCGGTTGCGAGGCGACGTTTCGTCGATGGCCGACGCGGCGTTGCGTAAGTCGGGCAACGAGGGTTCCGAATCGGCGAGTATGCCGATCCACATGGCGGAGTTGGGAAGCGATAATTTCGAGCAGGAATTTACGCTGAGCCTGATGGCCACCGAAGAGGATACACTCGGAATGATCGAACTGGCGTTGCAACGCATCGAAGCCGGCACCTATGGCGAGTGTGCTTCATGCGCGGGAGTTATCCCCAAGACTCGGCTCAACGCCATTCCTCACACGCCAGTATGCATCAAGTGTGCTTCGTCGCGAGACAACGGCTCGCTCGCCGGATAGGACTCCAGGCAATCTGGCGAATAGTGGTCTTGCTCACTCTCATGTTGCGCTAGCTGCCTGATAGCTGCTCTTGATCAAAGTCAGGGAATCGGTTTGCAAGGCGCAATAGCCATGGATGAGCAGCCCAAGATTGGTGGCCGACGGCACTTGCTGTACTGGTCGCTGGCACTGATCGGATGCGCGGCCGACTTAATCACCAAGGAGCTAGTTTTTCGCAGTCCGGGTTTGCACCGGGGAAGCGAGTGGTGGCTGTGGGAAGGCCATGTCGGCATCCAGAAGAGTCTCAACGAAGGGGCCCTGTTTGGCATGGGGCATGGATACGCCTGGCTCTTTGCACTGTTTTCGTGTGTTGCTCTGCTGGTCATCCCAATCTGGCTGTTTTTGTTTCGCGCGGCGGTCGATCGTTGGCTCACCGTGGCGCTGGGCTGCATAACCGGCGGCATCTTAGGGAACCTCTACGATCGCCTAGGATTGCCAGGCCTCTATTGGGACGCACTCAACCCGGCACGCGCTGGCGAGCGCGTCTATGCAGTTCGCGACTGGATCTTGTGGCAGTGGAACGACCAGTGGGTGTGGCCCAACTTCAATCTTGCCGACGCGTTGCTCGTTTTCGGCGCCTGCCTGCTGTTCTTGCAGGCCTTGATGGTCAAACCGACGGCCCCGCAGACCTCTTCGACAGACGGTTCAACTCCGCGCAGTAGTATTAGTTGATGCGTATGGTAAACGCCATAGATGGATCGTGTTGCCGTCTGACGCAACGTCTGGCAGGTACGCCGACGGGAGCCGGGACTTCCGGCATGGCCACCTTTACTGGGCCGACGCTTTGGTGCCGCGACTCGAGGCGCCAATCTGAGCACCGTTCGGCAGCGGTCGGACCGCTACCTCGAAGCCTCGCTCCCACAGTTCACGCTTTAGCAGTCGAAACGCGTCGAAGCTGTCGGTATACAGCCAGATGACCACCGGGGGAGAATGCCGGCGAACCTGCTCCAGGTAAGCGTGTATCGTCGAGCCCGGCATCAGCGCCTGCTCCGCCTGTTGTCCAATCTCCTGAGAGACGGGCAGAAATTCTGCTCGGTACTCAACTTCCATTCGACCGGCCGACTGACCGGCCAACCGACCTCCCACTGCCGATGAGCTGTCGTAGCGGATCACTTCAAACCGAATCCGGTAGCCATCGATCGGGCCGAACGTTTCGCTCACTTTGGATTGGTCCCGCAATCGATTGCCGATCCGTTGTCTGTGGTATTGGATTTCGGCCATCAACTCCTGGAACGGCACCAACGACACCAGTCCATGTCGCAGCCGAAGGTGGACCGCTTCGGTTTGAATCGTCTTTGCCAGCGGAGTCGGCACACACTCAATCTGCTCAACCTCGGCGGGCATCTCAGTCAGTGCCAGCTGCTCTCGCATCAACTCGTCGAGCTTCAGTCGCGATTGAAGGATGCTCTGTTGGACGTCGTATTCCTGTTGCTGCTGTTTGTCGAGCTGAGAGCGCCGCTCCTGCATGTCTTCTTCCTGGACTGACAACAGCATGTTTAGTTGGAGGCGACGCTCTTCCTGCATAGCTGATTCGTGATTGATTCTAATGATCTTCTGAGCCATCGCTTCGATTTCCGCCTGCGACTGAATCGCCTGTCGCCGGGCGGCATCGAGTTGAGTTACCAGCGGTTCGATCTCCACGTCGTCGGTCGCAGTGGCTTTGTCAGCCAACGGAGGCGACTCGTTGTGTGGGCGGTTCTCGGCTGAGTTGGTATCCAGCACGCTGTAGGAAGCCCGTACGCTCACGACCATGACCAAAATGATCAACACGCCCACGACGTTGGCCACTACGTCCAGAAAGGAATCTTCTCCGCCCAGCTGGTCTTGATTGCTATCGGATCGCATCGGCGCGGGCCTCCTGCCACCGTTGGGCCGTTTGAGGGAGACGAACCTCTACGCCACTGTCTTTGAGCAAATCGACCACCTTGTCCGCAGGCCGCTGCGCGTTGGGGCCGACAGACAGGGCCAACACCGGCCGCCAGTACAACCTGGTTCCTGCCAGGCCCCAGCTGTCGATGCGATCTTGCAGCACGCTGAACAACTCTTGTGCAACCTTGTCGGACGGCTGTTGCAGCGAAATGGTCACTCCCTTGCCGTCTAAACCAGAGAGGACGTGGCGATTAGGAAGAACTGCCAGTTGGTTTTCGCGAACCACAAGACGAATGGTCCGCCGGATCGGCGACGATCGTTGCGATGGCTGATGGATGGCCCAATTGGCGCCGCGCGACTTGGCAATGCTCTGTCCTGAGCCGCCTGCCGCGGAGAAACTCACCGGTGGCTCGCGGGCTTCGCCTGGCGAACCGCCGCCAGCCACCGTTGGACTTTGGCCGGAGGAGCTGGCGCCAGCGCTGCCCGAGGCTGCGTTCGACGCGGCGTTCGACGACTGGTCCGTGCCGCCGACTTCACCTTGATCGGGCTGACCCCGCTGTAAGCTGCCGCCGCTTCCGTCGCTTGCAAAAATGCCCTCGGCCTGGCCGGACGGTGCGTTACCGTTGGTCTCGACTGGTCCAGCCAGCGAACCTGGTTGACCTGGTCCGGCTGGCGAGCCTGGTGCACCTGTTACCCCGTCGGCAGAGGATCCCGGCTGACCGCTTTGATTGGCGGCTACCAGTTGCACGGATTCTGAAGCCGCATCGGTTTGCGTTGGGTTTCCAACTGAGTAACGATCCTCGCCGCCGGAGTATCTTGCGTCAGTTCCGTCGAGGACAGCCTGCCCCTCGGTTCCAGAATTCGATCCCGACAGCGCACCCGTTGCAGCGTCGCCATTTGCCGCTCCACCGTTGCCTTGGCCCGCAAAGCCGCCTTCCATGCCGGCTCTGTTGACACCAGCCTGGCCGATTCCCTGACGGCGAAATCGGCTCGGTGCCGCCTGTGCCAACCAGGCCAGGTTTTCGCGGGCCGAAAGTACAGCGTGATGTTGCACCCGGGCTAGTTCCGGATCGGGCGAGCTGGGAAACTCCAGTTTCCAATCGCCATCGATAAACTCATAGCCGAAGTCAGCGTCCCAGGATTGGATCGCCGCCCGAGCAACTTGATAAAGTCCAATCCCTTCCGGCCGGACCAGCAGTAGCGGATACGGATCGGGGGGCTCCGATTGGCCCGCCTCGGCGGCACGGGCATTGAGATGTTCGCGCGAAGCTCGTAGCGCCGCGGCAAGCGGATTGCCTGGCCAGTTGCGTGCAGCAAAATCTGCTCGCGTCAGTCGGATCCCTTCTGGCTGCAAGATGATCTCATCCTGCCGACACTCGATAAACAGCGGCTGCCGGTAAGTACGATGCGGACCTTGGTAGGGAACAATGGCGTACGATTTTTGTGTCGGCGGTTGGTTTCTTAGCTCTTCGAGCTCCGCTTCGGTTTGAGCGACCAACTTCTGCAGACTTTTCATCTCGCGCTCGGCTTGCTCTTGATCGACAACCTGATTGTTTTCTGCGGCTTGAAGCTGCTTGTTGGCCAGCGCCAGCTTCGCCAGCTTATGCTCAATGCGCCGGCTATGTTCTTCCAGATGGCTCAGCCGTTGCTGCTCATCCTGGAGGCGTGTGACTGCCTGCTGGCGGAGTTGCTGCAGCTTGGCCTGGAGCTGCTCGATCGCCTCCAGCTCCCGAGCCAATTGCTTGGCTTGCTCGGCAGCCTCGGCTGTCTGAAGCGTGGCCTCGGCGGCAGGAGGCGGCTCCTCGCTCGGCTCGGCGACCGTCCGCTGTCCGGTATGCTGCGCCATGACGACCAGCAGCACCAGCAGCGCTCCCATCGTGCAGAGTAGCACGGCAAGGAAGGGAAACAGGCTGACGGCGCTCGAATTCTCGCTGGCCGGAGGATTCTTCATGCTGCCTTGTTCTGAGGGGGCTCATCCTGCAAGACAACGCGGCTGATCTCGGAGAGCGGCTGACCCAGCCGTGTGCTGAGCAACTGTAACACAGCCGATAGGCCGGCCACAGTCTCTTCGAAATTGCGTGTCCCTGCCAAGGCGTTGAGATTGCTGTTGAGCGATTCTTCCAGTTTTTTGACCTGCCCAGTCGCTTCGACGACGCGTAGCAAGATGTCACCTTGTGCGACTAGTTGTTCCTGCTGAGCGACCGTCGTCCCGGCTGACTCGACCAGCGACTGTTGCATCTCTTGGAGTATCTCTTCGCTTTGTCGGATCAATTTCTCCTGCCGGTTGGTTGCCACTAGGATAGTTTCGCCGACGGCCCCTTGCACGTCTGCCAAGTGTTTGCGGTTTTCGGCGGACAACAGCATTTCAGTCTCGGAGACGGCGGCCGTGTGTTGTTCGAGTCCTTCGTTGAGCAGTTCGGCATGGCGCACTAGTGTTGCTTCCAGGTTTTCGCGGTGCTGGGCCACTCCTTCGTTGAGCAGTTCGGCATGCCGCGACAAACCCTTCACCACGCTGGTGGCGAGCGTTTCGTCCAACGTATTGCCTGTCTTGGATACGATGCGAGACCACTGCCGAGCCGCTTGATTCACGGTGCTCATCAGCGCTTCGGTCTGCTGCTTGGCCGACGCCTGCACGCTCTCCAGCAGTTTTTCCGACATCCGCTGCACCGAGGCAAGATGCGGATCGTTGGCGGTTCCATACTGACGGAAGCGTCCGATGAGCTGCTGGTCGGCCTGTGTATCGACTGCCGAAAGCAGCCGCAGCTCGACCCGCTCGACGCTAAACTTGGTGAACAGTAGCAGTGTCGAAAGAGTCAAGGCCAGGGCGGTCGTGTCAAACGCGACGCTCAAACCGCCCACCACGGCCGACAGCGACTCTTCAACCGCGGTGCCGCTAAGATTCAGTTGTGCGATCGCCAGCGTAATTCCGATCACCGTTCCCAGGAATCCAAGAATAGGAATCACCGAGATGACAATCCGCACCAACCCATACCCCTGGGACATCCGCGCTTGGTCGACATCTTCCAGATAGCGGAGATGTTTCTCCAGCGAGTCGGCCGAAGCCTTCTTCTGCACACTCTCGAGCGCCTGACGCAGCCGGCAGATCAAATAACTTTGCTGGAGTGTTTCCGGTTCGTTGTCCAGTTCGGCCAGTAGCTTGGCGGTTTCGTCGACATGCTGTCCTGCAAGCGGAGGGTCAGAAAGTCGGATCCGATCGACCGAGGAAAATTGTACGCCCAGCCCTAGCGCCCGAATGCCCAGCGCTGCCAAGCCGACGAAAAACATGCCCGTCGTACAGTAAGCGATGGTATGACCGGCAAAGTAGCGGGCAATCAACGAGCCTTCCGGTGCTCCGTGGACCACCAGAGCGTAAAATGCCAGACAAGCTAACCCGCCCCAAATCAAGGGCTGGCGTAGCAACCACTCCGAGTAGGATGTGATACGAGACACTGCGAGCTTCCTTTCTCACAACTCGAATATTGCCGCGTCAGGTCGTCTCGGCGCACGCCGAACCCCGGGCTTTTCTCTCTCCATAGAATCGGCGCAACCCTTAAAGTCGTATGAGCCGAATCGCAAAAAACCTTTGCTCCCACCGCTAGCTCTGCTGTCGGTTGGGTACCAACGGCCCGGCAGTTGCCTCAAAGAGATATGCCCAGGGGAGGCAGCGTTAAGATTGCCTATTGCACGGCGAAAGCGATAGGTGCTGTTCCGCACTCTCGCCCTATCCGGCAAAGTTTGCCAAAGAGCTGCACATCAACAGTCGATAACTTCACCAGATTGCTCGGTCAGTCTCGTTCAGATACAGACCAAGCCGTCGCTATCATCCCCGTGTACGATTCATCCCAGGGGGGAGTATGCAGCCCGGTGCGACGTTGATCGCCCGGGCTGTTTTTTTTACGGCTCGGATGTTCAACGGTTCAACTGACCCTTGATCGTCCGTTGAGTCACATCCCAGACTGCTTCCAGGTGGTCCAGATACTCCGCTGGACTGAGCAGATCGGCGTCGTCAGCGACTAGCTCGAACAGCCAGCCGGCGCCATACCGGTCGACGTTGATCGCCGAAGGGTCCTTCAGCAACACGCCGTTGAGTTCCGTTAGCGTTCCCGCGACCGGTGCGTACAGCGACGCCTCAGCTTTTTGGCTCTCGATCTGCCCGATCTCCTGCTGAGCTGCTAGCGTTGCTCCGGCGGTCACCTCCCAGTCGAGGAAGTATACGTCCTGCAAGAGCCGGACCGCGTAAGCGGTAAAACCGAACCGATAGCGGTCCGCGGCCACGGGCAGTGCCCACATGTGATTGCGAGCATAGCGGCGGTCGGTGGGAAACTCGGCCCGATATTCGCCCATCATAAAGGGCAAGCTCTCAGCCATCGGCACTCTTCTCTAAGCAAGCAAGGGATTGGCAAGAAAGGAACACAGAGCTTACCGCCCACTGCAAGGCATGAACAGCTGATGGCTGAGAGCCGAAGAGCTTACGTATACCGTACGTCGCGAAACTGCGGCTCGAATAACTGCGGCAACAGCCCGTCGACCTGCAGCAAACCTTGCCGCGACAGCTCCACACGACCCTCCGGGAGCGCGGCGTAACCGGCTTGCTTCCATTGGGCCCAGACGTCGTGCCATTGCTCACGGATGTCGACGCCGAATTTGCTCTGGAAGTAATCGGTAGCCACCGCGCCCCGTTTCAATTGCAAGATCAATTCCCGCACGAGTGCTTGATGCGGCGAGAGCCGAGCCGCCCGCGACAGCGGCAACTCACCCGCTTCCAACGTGCCGCAATACGCTTCCCACTCCGATTCGTTTTGATAATGAACGCCCGACACATGGCCAAAGCTGGCGATGCCGGTGGCGACCAAGTCGCTGCCCTGCCAAAGATTGTCGCGGTAGCTGAAATTCACGCGCGTGGCATCCTTGACCAGTGTGTAGGCGCTGGAAACCGCGTAGCCGGCGGCGATGAATTCCTCGAACGCATAATCAACCCAGCGCCGCTTGGTCGGCCAGTCGGCCACCGGCGATGCAGCCTGCTGTCCCAGAATGTCTTGGGAATAGAGTGAGTTGAACGGCAGTTCCATCTGGTAGATCGTCACGCTGTCGGCTTGCAAGTCGATCGCTCGGCGAACCGTTTCCTGCCACTTGGCATCCGTTTCGCCGACCATGCCAGCGATCAAATCGATGTTGAGATTAGGAAAGTTGGCCGATTGAATCCAAGGCCAGGCGCGAGCGATCTCCTCCGTCCCGTGAGCCCGCCCGTTGTCGCGCAGTATCGCGTCGTCAAAATGCTCGACCCCCAAACTAAGCCGCGTTACGCCCAGCTCGCGCAAGGTTTGCACTTTCGTCTCGCTCAGCGTACCGGGCTCGCACTCAAAGGTGACTTCCTCGGCCTGGTCCCAGCTAATGTTAGCCCTCAGCCGATCGACCAATCGCGTTAACTGCCGCGAGCTTAGGAACGACGGCGTTCCGCCGCCAAAATAAACGAATCGAAACGGCCGATCGCCCATCACCGGCAGCTGGCTCACCAGGGCGATCTCGCGCGACAGAGAAGCCAGATAGCGCTCTACCTGGTCGGCGTTTTTCTCGGTGAAGACTTTGAAATAGCAAAACTTGCACCGCTTGCGGCAGAACGGGATATGCAGATACAGCCCCAGTGGAACGTCTGCCGGTGGTTCGTTCAATGCTGTGCGAGCTTCGTCGAGCTGATCGGCCGACCACTGAGAAAATGGTGGATAGTTGCTAATAAAATAGCTACCGACTTCGGTATTGGTCGATTCGGCCGTCATAAGATTTGTGGCACCTCCAGTTCAGAAAAACATCAGTTGTGGGGCGCCACTAATCTCCTCTCGTTCCAAAACAATACAGTGTACCGTCGCGATTACCAATCACCAGCCTGCCGGAGGCAACCGCTGGCGAGGCCAGAAACCCTCCCCCGGCGTCATAGCTCCAAGCCTCTTTGCCCGACTGCAGATCCACCGCAATCAGCCTTCCCCGCGAGGTGGCTACCAACACCCAGTTGCCGGCGATCACTGGCGAACCTTCGACCCTGCCGCGAACTGGAAAGCGCCAAAGTGGCTCGCCTCGCGCCGGATCGAGCGCTGTAACCTGTTTGCCATGACTGGCAAAGACTACCACCCGAGGGTCGACCGCCGCTGCCGAGTTGATCTCCGCGGCCCGTTTCGGGTCGCGATACAGCCAGTTGATCGCCAGCGGTTGGGTGGCCAAGGAATAAAACGTCCCTTGCTGGGTTCCGAAATAAACGTTGCCTTTCAGTTCGGCCGCCGTCGAACCAGTCGGGCCGTCGAGCTCCAACCGGTCGACTTCCTGGCTTGTCGTCGCGTCGACCGTATGCAGGTTTTCGTCACAGCCGGCCAGCAACACCTGCCCACTGACGACCGTCGGCCAACATCGTAGCGGTGCCTCCAACTCGAAAGTCCAGCGGGGCTGACCCGAATCTGCAGCCAGTGCGATCAGCTGTCCCGAGTCGGTCGCAACGAGCACCTGGCCATCGATGACATTGGGAGCCGCATAAACAGCCGAGTCCGTAGAGTGCGACCAGAGTTCTTCGCCCTTGGCTGCGTCGAGGCAGCGGATGACTCCGTCGAAATCGGTGACAAAGAGTCGCTCAGCCGAGTAAGCCGCCGCGGTGGCAAAGCCGGTCTCCGCAAATTGGCTCTGCCACAGTTCGCTGCCGTCGCTCAATCGCCGGGCATGGAATGTCCCCTCGACATCTCCCACGTAGACCGCGCCCTTGGCGAGAATCGCGGTCGCTTCGATGCCGCCGGGGGCCAGCGCAACCTTCCAAAGCACTTCCAACTGCGTCGGCAAAGCCGTCGCAGCCACGCCCGAGGCTCGACCGTCGCCGCGGACCAGCGGCCAGTCAGCCTGCGACGTGCCGGTAGAGAGAATCATCAGCCAGACGCACAACAGGCCCGTGCGCCCGGACGCAAGTTGTTCAATACGCAAGTTCATACAATTGCAAAAAGTCATCGGTGGAAAGCGGCACCGGGTTGAAGGTACCGGTCCATTGCTCGGCGGCGGTCTTGGCCAGCTGGGCCAAATTGTCCTGGCGAACGTTGCATTCCCTGAGTTTACCAGCCAGACCCGCCTCGTGGGCAACCGTGGCCAGAAAATCGGCCAGGCTGTCGCCGTCGCGAGGTAGCTTGCTATCGATTGCCGTAGTAGCCAGCAGCTCTCGGTACTCTTGCTCCATCTGCGGACTGTTGAACCGCACGACGTGCGGCAGCATCAGCGCCACGGCCTGGCCATGCGTAATGCCATAGGCGGCTGTCAACGGATTGGCCAACGCGTGCGCGGCGCCGAGCATCGAATGCTCGATCGCTAGACCCGCCAGACAAGCCCCCTGCTGCATTTGGCTGCGGGCCTCCAAATCCTTGGGCTCTTGAAGGACCTGCAGAAAGCTCGGAGCCAGATGTTGCCAGGCAGCGTGGCTATACTGGAGCGACTGCGGAGTGCGACTCTTCGTGACCGATGTTTCCACCGCGTGCGACAGTGCGTCGAAACCGGTCAGTGCAGCAACCAATGGTGGTTGGGTGAGTGTCAGCTCAGGATCGAGAATCGCAACTCGAAACGCGGCACGGCGGTCTCCGCAAGCCATCTTCTGATGCGTTTGGGCGTCGCAGATCAAGGCGAACGATTGCGTTTCGCTGCCGGTACCGGCGGTCGTTGGTACGGCGATCATCGGGAGCATCGGCCCGGTTGCTTTACCTATTCCCCAGTAATCTTGCATCTTGCCGCCACAGGAGACCAAGAAATTGATCCCTTTAGCACAGTCCATCGAGCTGCCGCCCCCGAGTCCGACGATCAGCTCGGGGCGAAACTCCTGAGCGACTTTCAACCCAGCTGCGACGTGCTCGGTCGTCGGATTTTCTGAGACGCCGTCAAACAGCCGGGTCGTTCGCTTCGCTTGGTTTAACGAATCGAGGCCATGCTGTGTATGACCCGCGGCAACGATGCCCGGATCGCTGACGACCAACACGCGCTCGATCTCCAAATCACGCGCCAGCTCGCCCAGCGCGGAAATCTTGCCGGGGCCAGACACAATTCGCGTGGCGGTAGACTGGTCGAACAGGTTCATGAGGTGGTAGATATTTGCAAAGTGGTATTTGATACGCAAATCATTAGGCGAGCTACTTGCCCTTCGATTGCAGCGCGCGGCTTCGGTACAGCAGTTCGACGAGGTTTCCTTCGTGCGGCTGCAACCAGTCGATTTGGGTGGTGGGGATCGGACCGAGATTCAGCCGGTCGATGTCGGTGCAGGCGATGAGCTCCTGGCGGAACTGGTCGTCCTCGGTGATGGCCGTACAGACCAGTGTCGGCCCGATCGACTTAAGCATTTCTCCCTGCGGGCAAGCGACTACGCAGACCGCCGGGAACAAATATTCCTTGTTCGCTGCCGGGCTTTGGGGTGACTGGCTACAAAGAACCGTGGGCCGCAGATAGGCGCACCGCTCGTGCTCGACCAAACGCTCTGAGTAACCGGCAGTTAGCTCCTCGGTCCGATCGTCCTGCAAATCGCGTTGGATCGCTTGCCAGATCGAAGCTGCCGCGGCTGGCGAAGTACACGCCGCTAGGCCGGCAGCCGGATCGTCAGGGGGTAGCGGCTCGATGGGCCCCAACCGCTCGGCCAGCGCCGAGGCAATCTCGCGCGTGTGACGCGAGGCAAAGATGCTCGAGCAGTTGATACAACTACGCCCACCGTTTCGAAAAACACTCTCGACCATCAGGTCGACGTACTGGGGCCAATCGTCTACGACGTCGTCGCCCAGCAGAATCTTGCTGAAGCCAGGACCATGCACCTGCACGCCGCGGTTGCCGGCGTATTGCTGCACGGTGTCGGGCCCGCCAAAAATCATGCTGCGGCGATAGCTGGCCAGTAACGCACCACCCACTTCAGCTCCCGCGCCGGGATAGATCGAAATGGCCTCGGCAGGCACGCCCGCTTCGGTCATCGCGGCGGCAAGTCGGTAGGGCGTCCAAGGTTCCTGCGAGCCCGGTTTGAGCGCCAGGCCGATCTGCAGCGGGATTACCGGCAGCCACAGCGCATGAACGCCCGGCGAGTTGGAAGGCAGAACCGCAGCCAGTGCATCGGTCTGCGCCTGGTAGCTGACGGTCACACCGCGCCCTTCGTCACCGTAGCCCCTGGCGAGCAGATTCAGGTCTAGACCGCGGGTCAGCGCGTCGAGAATCTTGTCGATCTGTTTCAAGACGAATGCGTTCTTGGCGACGTTCGCACGGCACATCGCCAACGGCATTCCGGTCGTGGCCGACTGCTGTGCGAGATAATCGTCTGGCGACTGTTGACTATCGCCCACGGTGAGCGTGCCCGACTCGAACAAGTGGCCTGCTCGTTGACAGCAAGCGATCAGCTCCGCCGGCGAAAGTGCCAATAGGGCTGCGCGCGCTTGGCGTGCCCGACGGGCATCGCGGCGAACGATTCCCGCCCCTACGTTGCCAACCCGTGCAATCGGCTCGCCGGTGAGAAAGTGACCAACTTCCTCGACGTCAAGCGACTGATAGGCTTCGCCCCAGCGGATGGCGGGTAGAGTGATCATGAATAATGAGCGATGCTTAGTACTTCAATCGTCTGTAGCAATGAAATTAAGTTTAAACCATGGAGCCACGGAGAACACGGAGATGTTTCGAGATGCCAGTTGTCGGAGAGCGATTTCGTCACTTTTCCGCCCTCTGTTTTATGTTTTCTCCGAGATCTCCATGGCTCTGTGGTGAATTAGTGTTTCTTCAAACAAATCAGTTCCGAAAGTGCAAAAAGAAGGATCGTCGTCTTGAGGCTCTAATAAACTCCGACCGTCGTCGCCTCGGCTAATTGATGGAACGGTCGCACGCCGCTGACTCCGTCCCATGGGTATTGTTTGCAGGGCAACTCGCGCTCTCCTTCGTCGCGTTCCAAGAAGCCGGGCATGAAGAACTCTGGCGTGAGCGTTGTCAGTTTCACTCGCCCCGTCTGGCCATGATCGACCAGCTGGTTGGGATCGTCGAAATCGACCACTTCGATCACTGCCCGAGGCTGGGGGGCGTAATAGCTAATCTTGTAGTCCTCCTGCGCCGTCACTGGTTTTGAACAGGCCAGCCCCATCAGCGTATTGCCGTAAGTGGGAGTCATAAAGATGCCGCTGGTCTCGGGCGGGCCACCGAAAAGTTCTTCGATGCAGAATCGGGTCCATTGCGGAGTAAACTCAGTTCCGCCCGAGAAGATACCGGTGATGCCCGCCTCGGCCAGGCTACTGCCACGCTGCTCCAGCGCCAGGCAGAGCGATTCGATCAGCTTGGGCGTGCCGAACATGCAGCGGATTTCATGTCCGGCATCGAGCAGTGTAAGTGCTTGATCGATGCAGTGCTGCTTATACGCCTCCAAATGCTCCAGCCAACCGAGCTTGATCAGTTTGACCACCCAGCGGGGATCGAGATCGATGCAGAAACAGATCCCGCCTCGGTGTTGGGCCAGGTGTTCCACGGCCAAGCGCAATCGCCGCGGACCCGACGGGCCGAGCATCAGCCAGTTGGAACCCTGCGGAAAGTACTCCTCGGGCAGCGTCTCGCTGAAGCGCGTATAGTCGGCGCGAAAGTCGTCGATCGCTACTCGGCTCTTGGGCACCCCGGTCGTGCCGCCGGTCTCAAACACATAGACCGGCCGATCGGCCAACCCCCGTGGCACCCAGCGCCGCACTGGTCCGCCGCGCAGCCACCCGTCTTCAAACGATTCAAATTTCTTCAGATCGTCGTACGAACCGATTTCGGTGAGTGGATCGAACTTCAGCCGCGACTTGGCTTCTAACCAGAACGGGCAGCCGGTCGATTCGTGGAAGTGCCAGGCAATCGTCTCGACCGTATGGGCGTCGAGCGCCTGGCAAGCGTCGACTAGCGCTGGTCCAGCGGCGTCGGCATTCATTGCTTCTGTCCACCTCACGCCGCAAGAGAACTGGATCGCGCAGGCAGCCGCCTACCGGATTGCCTGGGAACCGACTCGGCTTAGGATTGCGATTCCGCTGCCGCGGGCGTGCTGCCCAACTGCGCCAGCACTTGAATCACCCCGTTGAGATGAGCCAGCCGGGGTCCGAACCGGTCGACAAACTCGTTGAGCAGAAACTCGCCATCGACCATGTCGTCGCCCGTATCTTGGATTTCGTCGGTCATCCGTTCCAGATATTCCAACTGAACGTGGCTGAGCGACTCGGCCGCTTCGCGGCACGACTCGGCCAAGCGAGGGTTGGCATTTCGCCATTGATGCAGTTCTTGAGACCGTTGTTTGTGAGAGGTCGCCATCACGCTGACCAACTCTTCGAGGATCTCGTTGGTACGGTCTTGGGCGGCTAACACTTCGCGTAACAGCTCCGACTGTTCAACGCGGGTATCCAGGGGCACGTCTGCCGAGTTGCCGGCAGTGACATCAACCTGAGAAAATATGGCGGGAGCGGATTGAGGGCTCTGTGACATCGAACTGTGGTTTCCTTTCTCAACGTCCCCTGGAGTCCTGATCGGGCAAGACCGATGGCTGCTCCAAGCAACTGTGCAGGGGTTTCTGAGAGTATCAGAACATGGCGGATACCTTTCCGCCAAGAACCCCTTACTGGGTGGGTACCTTGATCGGTACGAAAACCTCCTTAACAACCGCCAAGTGGCGGAGAATGGAGGCCTCGAACCAATCGACTCTTCTTCTGTGTAGTTTACCAAAACTTGAGGGGATTTCTAGCATTGGGGGGCTCTTTCGCCTCGTATTTGAGAACTAAAGTCCCACCCCGGTCGAGTTCGATGCTGGGGATACCTTCTCTCCCCAACGACGACCCCGGTTCGCGCGGGGCATACCGACGGCCGATTCACTGGATTTCGCAGATGGATGTTGACGGAGCTAACCCCTTAGCTGCATACGGTTTCCTGACCGTGCTGGAAGATTCGCAGCACGGCCTGTTTGGCGGATATCTGGTGCTGACCCACCAGGGCCGGCCTCTGGAATTCCACTGCAGCACGCCGGTCCTGCCGACTCGGGCCCAGAAGATTCTCTACGGTCCGAGCCTGCGACCTTACGTATTGGGCGATTTAATCGGCCAATCGCTGCTCGACAAGGCCCAGCAGCCGGTGCTAGCAATTCTGACCGATATGCGAGAGATCTTGGCCCTGGAGCATCCGGGACTGGTGGCGTGTGTCGCCGGGCCCTCGCCGCAGACTAGTTCCGCCGGCGCAACCGACGATCTAAATTGCCGGTCCAACGAGGGTCGCGAGCCGGCTGACGACGCCGAAGTTACGCTGGCCGGCTATCGGTTGATTGGGAATTCATCAGCAGGTTGCGCCGGCAATTCGCTTTGCGAAACGCTTATGCCGTTGGTCGAGAACGTCGATTTGGCAGAGCCCTTTGAGCGCATTCGTGAGGCTATTCGTGAAGCGCAGCGCATTTCCAGCCAGCAGCCGGACGAGGATTATGGACCCTCCGCAGCCGCCTGACACTCGACCTGACCCCGGTTCGAGCCAGCGAGCCGATTCGTGCGTCGCTGCGCTGCCGCTCTCACAACCAGTGGTCCGCGCCCTGTCGTCGCAGCAGCGCATCCGCTTCGACCACGTCGAACTTCAAACGCTTGCCCCGCAGTTTAGTCGGCCCGAGATTGTGACGGTCCCGCTGCCTCAACCTCATATCCGCGTGGTTGGGTGCCGCTTTACCGAGGAGCGCCCTGCCAAAGGACCGATTGATTCGTTGTTTAGCTCCGCAAAGGACAAGCCTGCAACAGCCAACGTGCCGGACAGAAAGCCGCCGGTTGTCGGTTGCACGCGAGTCCGACCGCCGCGCGACGTCGTTAGGCTGGAAGATCGGCTGCACTACTTGCTGCAGCCGCCGTTGGAAAGCGTGTTTCGTCTGCAGTCGGTGACGTTTCCGTTTGAACCCTTTGGCTACCAGTTGGATGGCGTGGCGTTTCTGTTTCCGCGTACCGAAGCGGTGTTGGCCGACGAGATGGGATTGGGCAAGACCATGCAGGCGATTACCGCGCTGCGGCTCTTGATCCACCAAAGTAGCGTTCGGCGGGCTTTGCTTGTCTGTCCCAAGCCGCTGGTCACCAATTGGCAGCGAGAATTTGCCCAATGGGCGCCCGAGCTGCCGGTTGTGGCCGTCGAAGGGAAGCAATCGCGACGGCAATGGCTTTGGGAAAACGCTGACTCGGGCGTCCTGATCGCGAACTACGAATCGCTGGTCCGCGATCGTCAGCAGGTCACGGAACTGTCTCCGGCGCTGGATTTGATGATCATCGACGAATCGCAGCGGATCAAGAACCGCCATGGCGCTACCAACCAGGTTATCTGCGACGTGCCACGGCTCCGCAGCTGGGCCTTGACCGGCACGCCGATCGAGAACAGTACCGACGATCTGGTTGGCATCTTTCAATTCGTATCGCCCGGCTGCCTGCAGCCGCAGATGAAAACCTCTTCAATCCGTTCGGCGGTGAGCGATTACGTCTTGCGGCGCTGCAAAGATCAGGTCCTCGCGGATTTGCCGCCGAAGATGTTTCGTGATGCAGAAGTCACGCTCAGCCCCGAGCAGATCGAAGCCTACGAGCTGGCTGAGAACGAAGGGATCGTCCGCCTGCACGAAATGAAAGCCGAGCTGACCATTCAGCACGTCTTTGAACTAGTGCTGCGGCTCAAGCAGATTTGCAATTTCGATCCCGCTACCGGTGCCAGTGCCAAACTCGACCGCCTGGAGGCCGATTTGGAAGAGTGCGCCGCCAGCGGTCGCAAGGCGATCGTCTTCAGCCAGTGGGTCCAAACCATCGAGCAACTCAGCGATCGACTGCAACGATTCGGCCCGCTGCAGTACCACGGCAAGATTCCCCCGCGACATCGAGACGCGGTGATCGAGTGCTTTCGCGACGATCCTAGTCGGAGCGTGATGCTGATGAGCTACGGCACCGGCAGCGTGGGGCTGAATCTACAATTCGCCAGTTACGTGTTTCTTTTCGATCGCTGGTGGAACCCGGCGGTCGAAGACCAGGCGATCAATCGGGTTCACCGCATCGGCGTGGCCGAGCCGGTGACCGTCACTCGGTTTCTTACTGCCGGCACGATCGAAGAACGAATCGATCGCATTCTCAGCGAAAAGCGCGAGCTGTTCCGCGCCGTCTTCGACGCCAGCTCGCCCGAGGGCAACTTAGGCCTCTCGCGTGACGAAATCCTCGGGCTGTTTAACCTCGAGTATCCCAAAGCGTAGCACGCGGAGCTACTGCGCTTCGAAACGTCGCATCAGGGTGTCGAACGTCTTGCCGAGTTCTTGCTCAAGTTCATCAGAAAGCGTATCGATGGTTGCGGCAGGGTAGGGGACCAGTCCGGACCACTCTAATCGGACGGGCCAAGCGCAGATCTCGGCAGTTTGATTGACACGCTGCATGATTCTCAGCGCCCAAAACGCGCCGTAGGCGTCGCGGAAGCTGAGCCATCGGCTGGTGACGCGCCGAGTGACGTCGGAAGCGGGAAACCCCGACTGCGAGGATGCGTCGGAACCGTTGGAAGGAGCGGCCTTCAGCAGCACGACTGCGGCCGCCGCAAGCTGGAAACCGAGACCTGCGGGAACCATCCAGCGTCCGGCAAACGGGGCATCCGGCAACAAGAACTCGACCATCAGAAGCATCTGTCCTACGGCGGAGAAGATCGCGGCCAGCCAAAACCGCGTTGGCAGATAGTTGAGCAAGGTCAAACAGATCAGACCGCCCAGGAAAACTCTCCATAAGGCAAACAGCGTTACTGCTGGTCCTGTTGGGATCAGCATCTGTTGCAGCGCCGGCAACAATACGATCAGCCACAGCGTCAGGACGACCCATTGCCAGGCCCGATGCTGCGGCCGCTTGGCCCCCAATACGGCCATCACCGGACATAACGAACTGCTCGCCGCAGCAAAAAGGAGTACCGACAGCCAAGTCTCTGGCACCGGTTCACTCTGCAGCGCGGCAACGCATTCGACCGTCGCGATAATCAGCAGCGAGACCAGCGCCCAAACGATCGGCGCCAGCAAGGTCGTTCTCCTCAGCCGGGCCATGGCAGAAAGCAGCACTACTGCCAGCAACACCACCTCGACACAGGCGACCGCTGCCACAGACCACACAGCCCCTACCAACGGTTCCAGCGGCATGTTCGATACTCAAAGCGCGACAGATCATCTGCCCAGACAGCCCGGCGACTCCAGACGCGGGTAAATCTACGCATCTGAGAGCGGCCACTCCGTCATGCCACGGGCAACGTACCACATCGGTTCCAGCCAGGTACCGATTGTAACGACCAACCCCGGTTTTTCCGTAAGCAAAACCTTACCGGTTGCGTTTGCTCAACACCCGAGCGTAACCCATGTTTCATTAGAGAAACAGCCGTGTTGAAAAGACGACCAAAACTTCGTCCGGAAGGATCACTTTCATGCGTTACATCGTACTGCTTAGCCTGGCAGCAGGGCTCGTCTGGCCCAGTCTGGCTGAGGCTCGTCTATTCCGTCAAACCTACGGAGCGATCGTCCCGACAGGCGATTCGACTGGCTGCCAGTGGAACGTAAACCAGGATTACTTCGTCCCCCGACATCAGTGCACCTGCCGCTACGGGTTGTTTAGCCCCTGCAAGCTGAGCTGCTCGCGATCGGCGGCATGCCGGTCGTGCCATCCGCTCTATCCGGGCTATTGCCACATTTACACGCCTTGCCGCTATCTATGGCGAGATCACGTCTACCGGGCCCACTGCGGCTGCAAGCCGATCCGGGCCTACCACGGACCCTGGCGTGCCGGCAGCGGCCCAAGCTGTGCCTCGGGTGGCTATCAGGGCTATGCCCAATACCCGCTTTACGAAAATGCCATTCGGGAGCTGCCCCAATACGGGCCGGTCGGGTTGGAGGTGCTCGGCACCATTCCCAACGAGCAAGCCGCCCTGCTGGGCAGTGTGGATTTCGGATCCGCCGAACCAGAGGGCAATCCGCCTGCCTCGCTCGAGCCGATCGAGCCTGGTCGGCCGTTACCCTCGCTTGGCTCTCCTAGGAGTGTGAACTTTACCGAGCCGTTATCCTCTCCCTAAACCGGACAATCCACAGCAAAGACTGTTAGCCAAGGATGCGAACCCAGTAACAACCACGTTGGAGAGTGCCAAGTCGAAGAGAGCCCAAATGAGACGTCCAATCCAAGCCGGTGAGGACAGTGGCGGTGCCTACTGGGGAGTATGGCCCGTCGCCGAAATCCCGAGCGCGAAAGTAGGCAGACTTTCCTTTGGCAGGTCTGCCTGCTTTCTTTTTCCAATACCTAGTATCTTGCCACTTCCTAAGAATCAGTAGAATTCGGCTATAGCTCACCGCAAGAGGTTGTCGATAGAACTCGTACAACAGTAACGGGAGGGCGAAACACTTCGGTGTTTTGCTTCAGGATAAAGGTCATGGCAAGCCGACGGATCGACTTGCTATGACCTTTTTTATGCGCCCAGTGGTGTTTCTTCGTCGCCATTAGTTCATGCGACGCTCGATTACTCCGAGTCGCCCAGCTCGTTGAGCAGTTCTTCGGCTTCTCGCCGGAAGATAAACAAGCCCGACTTGGTATTGATGACGCTCTCCAATGCCGACCTTGCCCGTTCAACCTGGTTCGATTCCATCATAATCCGGGCGACCAAGTAGGCTGAATCGGGAGAAGAAATGCGAGATTCTTTAATCTTTCGCAGCGCTTGGTCCCCTTCGGACTTGCGTCCTAACTGATAATAAATCCAGGCCAGCGTGATGTTGGCTTGAGCGCTCTGCGGAAATCGTTCGGCATTGACTTTCGCATAGCTGAGCGCACGCTCCTGATCACTCACGTCGTCGCTTTCGATCAGCAGCAGTGCCAGTAAGTCGTACGCCAGATTGTTGGAGGGGGCCAGGTCGATTACTTTCTTGAGCAGCAATTCCGCTTTGTCTTGCTCACCCTGCATCTTGGCGACGATACCACTTAGAAGCAGTGCCTGGGTAGATTTGGGGGCCTGTTCGAGCAGCGAGGAGGTGATCTCCTGGGCTCTGTCGAGATCGCTCTGTTGAATGAGCCAATAAATGTAAGCCTGTGAGATCTGTTCATCGGCACTGTTTTCACCGTAGGCCAGCTCGAACGATTCTCGCGCCTTCTCGTCGTCGCCGCGCAGGCCATAGAGTTGGCCCATTGTCACATAGGGATGGGCGACTTCCGGATTGAGTTCCTTGGCTGTTTTTAACTCTTGCAATGCATCGTCCGGTTTGTCTGCCCGGAACAAGGCCGTTCCCAGCCGATGATGAGGCGTTGCGCTTTCAGGATCTACGTCGACCCATTCCTGCAACTGCTCGACCGCTTTATCCCACTGCTTTCGGCGCTCGAACGCAGCCGCCCGACCGGCCAATACCAAGTTCCGAAAATTTCGCTTCCGCTTGGAGTTTCCACTGAACTTCTCCACGATGCCCTGAGCCTTTTCATACAACGCCTGTGCCTCAGTCGTGCGCCCTTCAGCGAAAGATTGGGCGGCGAGTATCAAATAGGTTTCCGGATCGTCGGGATGATTCGTCGCGGCAGCTTCCAGCAGCAGCCGTCCATTCTGCCCATCCCGTGCGAGCAGATACATCTTGGCCATCGTAATCTCGGAAGGCGGCAACTTGGGATCCTTCTCCCTGGCAATGTCCAGATAGTCCCGAGCTCCATTGAAATCCTGGTTATTGAAACGCTGAATTGCCTTCTCGACTTCCGGATAGTCTTGGTTGGAGAGCGAGACCGCTGAGCCGATCAGTTTCTCGGTCGTCAGTTGAGCCCAACTAGACCCTGACACGTCGCAGAAGAAAACTGCCGTCAGGGCGATGCGCCCGGCGACAACTCGAAGGAACGATGCCAGAGGGAAAGGATTGGTGTGCATGGGAATTCTTTCTTCGGTTGATATAGCAGCGGATTGAGCCGAGCTGCAGTGAGAGGCAGTCGAGCTTATTTACGAATAACTCTTCAGGCATTCTAGACGAATTGTACCCCACGTGCAGGCACCACCTGGGGCTGTTCTCGGGCAGAATTCTCAGACCCCCTCAACCATCCCCGCCAAGCTGTAACGGTCGCACAGCTTGGCACAGCCCTGGGGAAACCGCTCGACGGGCTATCTCAGGCCGATTATAGTGCCATTTGGGCAGTTTTTTCCCCGAGAGGGTGTTGTCTGGTAGACACTTGGCGGTCGTGTCGATCAACGACATGGCCTGCCGCTTGCCTCCACACTGCCCGGCACCAGCCCAGCCCGCTCAATGATTCGTCTAAAGGAAACTCGCTTGCTCGTCGGGCCGGTATTCACTCGCGAAGTCACCACCATCCCGCGTAGCTGGCGATTCTACTTCTCTCGCGCACTCTATGTGGCAGCCCTGTTTGGGTTGGTCGCCACCGCCCGGATGATTCTTTCTGGATCACAGGAAGTCCGTAGCCTGGGCGATCTGGCCCGGTTTGGGTCGGCTGTGTTCGCGGTGCTAGCCCCGCTGCAGCTGGCTGTCGCCGTGGCGTTCGCCGCGTTGCTGACCGCGGCGGCAGTCTCGCAAGAGAAGGACCGTCGTACATTCGATCTGATGTTGATGACCAATCTGACCAACGCCGAGTTAGTATTGGGTAAGCTCTTTTCCAGCATTCTGGGAGTCCTTGTGCTAGGTGTGGCTGCCATTCCGCTGTTGATGCTCATCACGCTGCTTGGCGGGATCTCTTACGTCCAGGTGGCGCGTGTGGTCGGCGTCACTCTCACGGCCGCCCTGGCGGCAGGCAGCTTGGGCTCGATGCTCGCCCTCTGGAGAGAAAAAACATTTCAATCGCTGGCGCTCGCCGCGCTGCTGTTAGTGTTGTGGTTGCTGGGCGGAGAGCTCATCGCTGCCGGACTATTTGGGCCTGATTGCTGGGGCATCACTGCCCAACAGTGGGCCATCGGGCTGAGCCCCGCCCGAGCAATCATGGCCGCCGCCGAGCCGCTCTTTCGAACCGAGACGGTCTTCGGCTGGATTGGCGACCCGGTCAACCTGTTCATGCTCGTTGCTTGTGGGCTGGCGGTTGTGTTGAATCTGTGGGCCATTGCTCGAGTGCGAGTTTGGAATCCGGCCCAAGAGACTCGCCTCGACGCGGCCAGTACCCGGCAACCAACGTCCGACGCCGACCAAGCCGCCGCCCGCCCAACCAAATCGCGGCCCGTGTGGGACAATCCGATCCTTTGGCGCGAAATCCGCACCTGGGCCTATGGCAAGCGGATTCTGTTGATCCACGTTGCCTATCTGATAGTCTTCGCGTTGTGTGCCGCGGCACTGTTCGCGCTGCTGCAAGATCCGGCCTCGGGTCAAGGCCACGCCACGCTACTGCCGCCTGCCGCCAGGCCGCTGGTTCCACTGGTGTTGCTCGGTCTGGTGTTGGTCAACGCCCTGGCCGTCACTTCGCTGACCAGTGAGCGCGACCTGAAGGCACTCGACCTGTTGCTGGTGACCGACTTGACCCCTAAGGAAATCATCTTCGGCAAACTGGGGGGGATCTGGTACAACGCCAAGGAAATGATCTTGATGCCGCTGCTGTTGGGCGGACTGCTCTGGTGGCACGGGCTGATGGGTACCGAACAACTGGTCTTCTTTGCGGTAACACTGTTGGTGATGAACGCCTTTGTGGCCATATTGGGCATCCATGCGGGGATGACCTACGCCAGCTCGCGGACCGCAGTGGCGGTTAGCCTCGGGACGGTATTGTTCTTGCTGTTGGGAATCGCCGTCTGTATGCGGATGATGCTCGCCTTTCAAACTTCGTTTTCTTACCAACTGCAAGCCTTCCTAGCGTTTATTCTGGGTGGGGGAATCGGATTGTATGTTGCGCTGGGACCGCGCAACCGGTCGGCGGCGATCGGCTATGCCTCGTTCGGAGCGCCTTTCGCAACGTTTTTTGTGATTACCAGTTTTATCGAGGGAAACATGGGCGCCGCGTTTCTGGTGGCGGTTGCCACCTACGGCTTTGCCACCGCGGCCATGCTGATCCCCGCCATCGATGAGTTTGACGTTGCCACCGGCAGAACCAGTGCCCGAGACCTCTGAACGACCACGGTTTACCCCGCGTATCGTCTCGGCCATGTTCGAGGAACAGCAATTGTGTTGATCCTGAC
>Ga0315336_1002550_pt1 | contig 27376 bp, 23 predicted proteins | sample ASW5metaG_FD_204512 | JGI IMG/M metagenome (GOLD analysis project Ga0315336, IMG submission 204512) | Ammonia-oxidizing marine archaeal communities from Monterey Bay, California, United States - ASW #5 | ecosystem: Environmental > Aquatic > Marine > Intertidal zone | place: USA: California... | reverse complement strand
AGGCCACACACAGTTGGTAGCGGCAAGGGGTGTGGGCCGTTACGAGACGGTTGGGCAGACACTTGATGATGCTGCCGGAGAGGCCTTCGATAAAGTAGCCAGGCTATTGTCTCTACCATACCCTGGTGGTCCGGCCCTGGCTGAACTTGCCCGAAACGGGGACCCCGGGTTTTTTCATTTTCCGAGGCCGTTAAAAGGGCGAGGGCTTGATTTTAGCTTCAGCGGGCTGAAGACGGCCGTGAATCTAAAGTTGAAGTCTCTGGAGAAAAATCATGGGCAGATTGAGGAAGGCTTGAGCGCCCATGTTGCTGCGTCTTTTCAGGCCGCTGTGGTTGATACCCTTACAGAGAAGACGCTAAGGGCTCTGGAAGAGACCGGGCTGGAGACGCTGGTGGTTGCAGGGGGTGTGGGTGCAAACGAGGCGCTGCGAAAAAAACTGGCTTTCGAGGTCGGGAGAGCAGGCTGGCATGTGTATTATCCCAGGCCGCAATTTTGCACGGATAATGGCGCCATGATTGCCTACGCTGGCTGGTGCAGGCGAGGGGACGTCGAGTCTGGTGTTCCGCAGATTCTAGCCCGGCCACGGTGGCCGCTGGATGAGCTGAAACCGCCGAATTGAGGAGTTCTGCGATGGATAAAATTTTTCTTCGTGAGCTGGAGGTGGAGGCCGTAATTGGTATCTGGGAATGGGAACGAAGGATCAAACAAATTGTAAGTATTGATCTGGAGATGGCGACCGAGGTGCGTCGCGCAGCAGAGACAGACAATATCGAGAGTGCCTTAAATTACAGGGATGTGGCAAAGCGGCTGATCAGTTTTGTTGGAAGCTCTGAGTTCCAGCTCGTGGAGTCCCTGGCCGAGTCCGTCGCGCGCATCATTGTTACTGAGTTTGGTGTTCTCTGGGTAAGGGTGTCGATTACAAAACCAGGCGCAGTGGAGGGCTCAAAAGAAGTTGGGGTGGTGATCGAGCGAAGTGCGGACGACTATAGTGCCTGAAATCTATGTAGGCCTCGGAAGCAATATCGAGCCGCTGATTCATTTAGGTGAAGCCCTTGGGGGCATGCAGGGCGCGTTTGGGCCGCTCAGTATGTCTTCGGTGTACCAAAATAAACCAGTAGGCTTTTCAGGGGCCGATTTTTTGAATTTAGTCGTGGGCTTTAAGAGTCAACTGCCGCCCCCGGAAATTGTGGCGGTGCTTTCTGCCTTGGAAGAGTCTTCTGGCAGGGTGAGGGTCGGGCCCACACTTGGTTCACGCGAACTCGATTTGGATTTACTTCTCTATGGATCCATGGTCGATCCTGATAGAAAGTTGCCACGGCCGGACATTCTGCGATATGCATTCGTATTGGGACCGCTGGCCGAGCTTGCCCCGGCCTTGGTTCATCCGGTCACTGGCCAGGTCTTTGATGGGGTTTGGCAAGAGATGTCCTTGAGAGAGCAGCCGCTAAAGCGCCTCAGCGGAGACTCTTCCAGAATAAGGCCCCTGCTTGAGTTTTCCTTGAAAAAATAACCGGAGCGCCTGGCCTCAAAGTCCAGCCTGGCCCAGATTTTCCAAAGCCCTCACCAACCTACGCTGCGCCCACCGTCCACTGCGATAATTTCGCCGGTCACGTAGGGTGCATCACGGACCAGAAAGACCACTGCGGCGGCAATATCGGCTGGAGCCCCAGGCCTCCCGAGAGGGACCTGGCCAAGGATGTTTTTTTTAACTCTTTCCGAGATTCCAGACTCTGGCCAAAGAATAGCGCCTGGAGAGACCCCGTTGACTCGGACATCCGGGCCTAAATCTTTTGCCAGCGACCGGGTGAGCATGGCCAGCCCGGCTTTTGCTGAACCGTAAACGGAATGATTTTTTAAAGGACGCTGAGCATGAACATCCACGATGTTTATGATGACCCCGTTATTTTTTTTCAGGTAAGGCAGGCTGATTTTTGACAGGAAAAGTGGTGCCTTGAGATTGGTTCCCAAAAGATCATCCCAATGCTCCTCGGTGGTCGACTCCAGAGGAGTGGGATAGAAGCTTGAGGCGTTGTTGACGAGAATATCGAGCCCGCCCGTGCGTTTTGTCAGCTGGTCGATCATCTGCTCCAGATTGGCCGTGTTTTTCAGGTCACCCTGCACAGCTAATGCGGAGTTGCTGCGGGTCTGATTGAGCTGGTTGGCCAACTGCTCCGCATCTTCGCCCGAGTTGAGGTAGTGAACCGCGACATTTGCCCCAGCCTCATGCAGGGCTGTTGAAATAACCGCGCCTATCCGCCTGGCCGCACCGGTTACCAGGGCCCAGCGTCCTTCAAGAGAATCAGGGTGCTGTGGGGTCGCCACGATGACTCCGCAATGCAAATAAGAACCCTAAGGTTACACTATCCGAGACACAGAGCCCCCAAGTTGTTCACTCCACTGGCTCGGCGTGGCACACTAGAAGTAGCTGCCTTATGACCACTGATTTCCCTCAGCCCACTGATGAAGCGCTTGGCTTCAGTCGAGCACTGGACAAGCGTATTCGTGAGGAAGTGGACAATGCTGGGGGCTGGATTGGCTTCGAGCGATATATGGAACTTGCCCTGTACGAGCCTGGCCTTGGTTACTACAGTGGTGGCAGTACCAAATTCGGCCCGGCCGGTGATTTTGTGACCGCACCAGAGTTATCTGGGTTGTTTGGAAGTGCTCTGGCAGATCAGGTCGCACCTCTTTTATCGCAGTTGAAGAAGCCGCTGATTCTTGAACTGGGTGCGGGTACAGGAACTCTCGCGGCGGATATTCTAGAGAGCTTGAGCAAGACTCAGGCCCGGACCCTACCCCAGTATTGGATTTTAGAACTCAGCGCGGACCTGAGGCATCGACAGCAAAGCCGATTGAGTGCGTATGGGGACAGCATTCGTTGGCTGGACCGACTTCCAGATCAGCCTTTTGAGGGTGTGATTTTGGCGAACGAGGTAGTCGATGCGCTGCCGGTCAGTTGTTTTATAAGAAGAGCGAACGCTGCGTTTCCGTTGGGTGTTCAACTGGTGGACGGGAACTTTGCTTGGGCAGAGGGCGATTTGGATCCTCGTTTATCGGAGGCGGTCGAGTCGCTTGAGGCTTTCCTTGGCCGCACCTTACCGGAAGGTTTTAGATCGGAAATAAGACTCGGCCTTTCGGCCTGGATTCAGGCGCTCAGTGCGGTGATAGCTCGAGGAGCAATGCTGATCATAGACTATGGGTTGGTACGCCGTGAGTACTACCATGCCGATCGTAATCAGGGCACGCTGCTTTGTCATTACAAGCATTTGGCGCATACAAACCCGTTCCTTTATCCGGGCCTGCAAGATATCGGTGCCTGGGTCGATTTTAGTGCCGTTGCAGATGCAGCCGTTGGGGCAGGCACTGAGGTCAGTGGATTTACTACCCAGACCCAGTTTCTGTTGGAGTCGAAGGCCCTAAGGCAACTTTCCATGCCTTCCTCGGGTCAGCTACAAGGATTGAAAACTCTGGTGTTGCCCGGGGAAATGGGAGAACGCTTTAAGTTGATTCTGTTAAGCAAGGGCCTCAGGAAGGCGGGGCTGGCTGGGCGCGATTTTCGTGATCGTCTTTGATGCATATAACACTGAGTTGGGACTTGTTAGTATTTCCAGCGTTGGCATGTAAGCGCGGATAAGAATGGACACAGCTCAGATCATTGTTCTTGCCCTGATCCAGGGGATTCTGGAGTTTTTGCCCGTATCCAGTTCCGGGCATCTGATCTTGGTACCGGCCCTGGTGGGATGGAACGATCAGGGACTCGCCTTCGATATAGCAGTTCATTTTGGGACCCTACTGGCTGTTATTGTCTATTTTCGTCGGGACCTACTGGAAATGGCCACCTCATTTTTCTCCCCTAGGTGTTTCGAGTCTGCTCTGAGCTGGGCGGTGATCTGGGGTAGTGTACCCCTGGTTGTGGTGGGATGGCTTATGGCCGAGCAGGTGTCAGGAGACTTCCGGTCCCCCATGATTATTGCAGTAACTACCGGGGTCTTCGGATTGCTGTTATGGGTTGCTGATTACTTCACGAATGGCAAGAGGAGCGAGCGTGACCTTCATTGGATTGGTGCAGTCCTAATTGGTTTTGGGCAGGCCCTGGCACTCGTTCCAGGAGTTTCCCGCTCAGGAATTACCATGACTGTGGCCATGGCATTGGGTCTCAGTCGGGAAGGGGCAGCACGTTTTTCATTTCTACTGGCGATTCCTGCGCTCGGGATTTCCGCTGGCTGGCAACTCGTTCAGTTTCTAAGAGACCCGGAGCCGGTACTTTGGGGTACGCTGGCAGTTGCTGTCTCGGTTTCCGCGGCGACGGCTTTCTTAACAATCAAACTCTTTCTTGGATTGATCCGCCGAATAGGTATGTTGGTATTCGCCCTTTACCGTTTGATTTTGGCAGGCTTAATTTTCTACATTTTCGTATGATTTTTTGTGATCAACCACATGTCATTAACTGGTCTAGTGGGTTTTTAGGGCCGCGGAAATGGCCTCGATCTGCTTCTGGCGAATAAGTTCACCCAGCGCCTTTCCTTTGGCGGAATTTTCGGCCTCTTCAGCGCGAACAGCACGAGCCGCATGCAGTGCGCGTTTTAGTATTTCAGCCTGAGGGTAGGCCTGCTCTTCAAGGCCCTTTCGCCCCCTCGCATCTGCTTCACAGGCAATCAGGAAATCCTCAAATCGCTCGGGCCTGCGAATGCCATCAACCGCGACAATAATTTTGTGCAACGTGTTTGGCCGAAGAGAGGATGCCTTGTGGACAAGTCCATGATACCGAGCAACGGCTTCGGCCAGTGCTTGATAATTTTTTGGGACTGGTAGACGCGCACAAAGCGAGGCGAGGATTTCAAGAGAACGCTCTTCATGGCCTCGGTGGCTTGGCAAAAGTTTTTTTGGCGTTGTGCCCTTGCCGAGATCATGGGTTAGCACAGCGAATATAATCTCAGCCTTGTCCGAAAGTTTCGCCGCTATTTTTAGGGCCATCATGACGTGGATTCCCGTATCAATTTCGGGGTGCCATTGGGCTGGCTGGGGGACTCCAAAAAGTGCCTCCAGCTCAGGAAACACCCTGGCAAGCGCTCCGCAATCTCGAAGGACCAAAAAATATTGTTGCGGGCTTGTTTCAACCAGGGCCTTGTTGGTTTCTTGCCAGACCCGTTCGGGTCTAAGCATATCCAGTTCTCCCGTTTCCGCCATTTTTTTCATCATTTCAGTTGTTTCCGGTGCCACACTGAACCCTAGTTGAGCGAACCTTGCGGAAAAACGAGCCACGCGGAGTACTCTGAGAGGATCCTCAATAAACGCGTCAGATACATGACGGAGTACTTTACGTTCCAGGTCCAGTTGGCCTCCGTAGGGATCAATAATGTGGCCGCTCTCATCCCTAGCCATCGCGTTCACAGTAAGATCCCGGCGCGCCAAATCTTCCTCAAGCGAGACTGTTTTTGAAGTATCAAAACTGAAGCCGTGGTAGCCAGAGCCGGTTTTCTGTTCGGTACGTGCTAATGCGTACTGCTCTCCAGTTTTCGCGTGGAGAAAAACTGGAAAATCTTTTCCGATTGGCCGGTAGCCTAGATGCAAAAGATCGTTCTTGGTGGCCCCCACGACGACCCAGTCACGATCCTTAACCGGTAAGCCCATCAGTGTATCTCTTACCGCGCCACCAACTTCATAGATTTTCATACACATATCATACCGTAGAGCCCTCCGTGCTATGTTTAGTGTATGCGCCAGTTTATCCAGTACGTCTGGCTGGTTGTGCTTGTTGGTGGGCTGACAGGCTGCTCTTTGCCATATTATTGGCAAGCAGCAGAAGGGCAGCTGGAGTTGCTCAGAAAGAGGGTACCTATTGAGAAGGTGCTGGGTGACCCAAGCGAAGACCAGCCCCTGCAGGAAAAGCTCAAGCTGGTTCCAGAGATTCGTCAATTTGCTGTGATGAACTTGGGGCTTCCTGATAATTCTAGTTACAAAAGCTATGCTGACCTCCAGCGTGCTTACGTGGTTTGGAACGTGGTGGCAGCCGGGGAATTTTCAGTAGATCCGGTCCAATGGTGTTTCCCGTTTGCAGGATGCTTTGCCTATCGGGGTTTTTTTGATGAAGGCAACGCGAGGAATTTTGCGGAAAAGCTCGATTCGCGTGGGCTGGATACCTATGTTGTTGGCTCTCCGGCCTACTCAACTTTAGGGTACTTTGCTGATCCAGTACTCAATACCATGCTGTTTCGCGGTGAGGAGTATTTGGTAGGCATTTTGTTCCACGAGCTTGCTCACCAGCGTCTGTATATAAAAGATGATAGCGAACTGAGCGAAGCCTTTGCCACCGCAATTGAAGAATATGGCACACAACGCTGGTTTGAAGCCCGACATAATCAGCAGGCGCTTACACTCTACCGTGGAAAGCTTTTACGACGCACCCAATTTGCCCAATTGATCCTAGAGCAGCAAGGTCGGTTACGAGAAATATTTTCCGAGACGGCCTTAACTGAATCGATGAGTATAGCTAAGGCTGACGCGTACGACGTGATCAAGGATGAGTACCAGACACTAAAACATCAATGGGACGGAGCCAGCGATTACGATAATTGGTTTTCTGGCCCCCTAAACAACGCGAAGCTTGCCTCTGTCTCTACTTATCGGCGATGGGTTCCGGGTTTGCTCTGGTACTTAACCCTAAATGGATTACCTGCTTTCTACGCAGAAATGGAGGCCCTTTCTGAGCTGACATGGGACGATCGACGTTTGCGCCTAGAGAGTTGGCTCGCGAGTGCGCTCAGCGACCCGCGTTCCGGCGCAGCCGAGAGAACTGTTGCTGGGGATGGTTTTTTGGACTGAGGTAGTGTGGAACAACAGTTTCCAGTGAGGTCGCTTTAATCCCTAATAAATCGAGCCCGCTTTTTGTGCACGTACCGCCCATGGCCATAGAGCGCAGATTGTCGAGGGAAAAAGGCTTACCTGGGATCAGATAATTCGTGACACTGGCATACATCGGGGACAGGAAATTCGGGAGCCCGACGATGGCTCGCTTCAGACCGAGCAGGTCGCGCACGTAGGCTACGATTTCGCTCAGGGAATATGTTTTCGGACCGCACAATTGGTAGGTTTTTCCATGGGTTTGTGAATTTTCCAGGCTCCGAACGATGGCGGCGGCTACGTCACCGACGAACACGGGGGCCAACTGCGTTTTAGGGCGTGGCAGAGGAAGGACTGGCAAGCTCCGTAGAGATGCTGCAATGCGGTTTATGAAGGTATCTTCTGGGCCGAAAATTACTGAGGGCTGGAAAATGGTGAGATGCAGTTCTCCGCCGGCCAAGTCCTTCAAAATTTTCTCTGCCTGTCCTTTAGTGCGCAGGTAATAGCTGGAGCTATGTTTGGCATTGGCCTTTAAGGTGCTTAGCTGGATGAGGCGCTCGATACCGTTTTCTTGGCAGGCCATGATAAGTTTTTCTGAGAGTTCAGTGTGTGCAATCCTAAAGCCCTTTCCCCTGTGGTCCTTCTCGTTGACTATTCCAACTAAATTAATAGCGATATCTGATCCATTGAGGAGTCTATTCAGGCTTCGCTCGTCATGAACATCCGCCTGAACCGTCTCTACACCCGGCAGAACAAGCAATTTTCTAGCACTTTGCCGGTTACGAGTGGGAATGCGCACCGAGTAACCCTCATTGATCAAGAGGCCCGCGAGCTGGCGCCCGACAAATCCCGAGCCACCTAAGACGCAGACACTAGTTGATCGATGCTTAGAAGAAGACATTAACGCATCAGAATCAGAACGCCCTGTGTACCCCGCTGGACCTGCAGGATGATGGAGCGGCTGTTCATTATGATTTCCTGGATCTCCGCAGGATTTCGCACGCGTTGCCGATTCACATGTGTGATAACGTCATTTGTTCGTAAGCCACGCAGCGCTGCCTGGCTGTCCGATTGAATTTGAGTCACAAGAACGCCAGTCAATCCATTGAAATTAGCCTGTGTTTCGTCGTTTGTAGCAAACTCAGCACCGTCAAAAACTGGATCAATTTCTGCAAGTCTTGTGGGTTCCGCTGCTGTGCTCGTCTGCTCGCCAAGGATAGCCTCCACGGAACGTTCACCCCCTTCTCTAATGAAGTCTACCCGGACAGTATCACTCGGGCGGTGTAGCCCTACAGCGTTTCTGAGCGAGCTAGCGCTGGTTATATTTTCCCCATCGATGCCGATTATTACATCACCGATCTCCAGCCCGGCATTTGCAGCTGCTGAACCTGAAGCCACCGAAGTAATTAATGCGCCGGTGCTTTCATCCAAGTCGTAATCTTCCGCGAGCTCCGCTGTTACGCTTACGATCGTGACGCCCAGAAGGCCGCGGCGCACAGTCCCAAACGAAACGATCTGGTCCATAACTGTTCTAGCCATGTTTGCTGGGATTGCAAAGCCTATGCCTATATTTCCTCCATTACCGGAGAAGATGGCTGAATTTATTCCGACCAACTCTCCCCTGAGGTTTACAAGCGCTCCCCCGGAATTACCTGGATTTATGGCAGCGTCGGTCTGAATAAAGTCTTCGTAGCCTTCCGGATTAATGCCACTGCGACCAAGGCCGCTCACGATACCGGAAGTCACCGTATGCTGGAGGCGGAAGGGATTGCCAATCGCAAGAACAAAATCTCCAACTCTCAGTGTGCCAGAATCTGCCCAGGCAATCTCTGTCAGGTTTCCCTGATCAACCTGCAGCACCGCAATATCGGAACCCGGATCTGATCCCACCACCCGGGCTTCCAGGCTTCGCTCATCCTCCGTGATCACGGTGATATCGTCAGCATTCTCTACTACATGATGATTGGTCAGAATGTAGCCGGCCTCTGCATCCACAATCACGCCAGAGCCAGCACTTTGAAAATTTCTCTGCTCGCCCTCGGGTGGAAAAAATCGCCGAAAGAAGGGGTCTTGGGTTAGTGGATTAGAGACATTTACGCTGCCGCTGACAGAAATGTTCACAACAGCCGGGGAAATTTTCTCGATGATGGGAGCGAGGCTCGGAAGAGGCGTGTTATCGACTTGAAGCGGCAGTAGATTGGCCTGAGCAAATGACGTTTGTGTCAGCCAAACACTAAGTAGAAATACCATTACCCCGACGATGTTTTTTTGTGCATTTCGATTGGTCATAGCCCAAGTTTTCTCCAAGAGTGATTGTTTATCGCGACCCTAGATTCTATTTCAACGGCTTTGCCATAACTAAGATGCCTGAAATCCTAACAAGGTCGCATGAGATTCGCGATTCAGAACTTGGGGTAAATGATTCTATTTCAAGAGGGCCAGGTACAGCAAAAGCTGTGGATTTCATGTGTCATGAAAGGGGATAGCTTGGGGGTATCAGACACAATATGTTGTGTTTTCGGTAGTTAGGGGATTTTTTAATAAAAAAGTAAAAACTTTTTCCTCTAAATTTAGGTAAATATTGTAACTTATTGTTTTTATTATAAAACACACTTGTCATCTCTTGTCCATAAACCCTTGACATGAGCACTGTACAGTCCTAATCTAGCGCAACGCTAACACAATATCTTGTGTTGCGGGTTTTCGAGGGAAGACGTCAGGTGGGTCACTGGATGGGCCTGCCGAGGGGTGGCTTTGTTCAGCGAAAGGGAAAAGTGAGACCTATAACCACAAAGCAGGGGAAAGTGTGAAACTGGGGTTGGCACTACCATGAAAACCGCGTTGGAACTAAAGACAACGGCGGTCGCGGACATACCTTTACAAGAGGCATCGCTGAATATCTGGGATACGAAATATCGATTAAAGGCCAAATCAGGGGACCCAATAGACCAGGATATTCAAAATACCTACGAGCGTGTAGCCAGGGCGCTAGCCAATGTGGAAGATGGCGCCAAACGTGATTATTGGTATGAGCGATTCGTTTGGGCATTGCAGCATGGGGCCATACCAGCAGGTCGGATCATATCTAACGCTGGGGCAGAGGAGCATAAGCCGGCGACTTCAACTATCAATTGCACTGTTTCTGGTGCCATTGGTGATTCGATGCACGACATACTAGATAAGGTTCATGAGGCGGGTTTGACGCTTAAAGCTGGTTGCGGCATCGGCTATGAATTCTCTACGCTTCGCCCAAAGGGTGCCTACGTATCTGGAGCTGGTGCACACACATCGGGGCCTCTGTCCTTCATGGATATCTACGACAAAATGTGTTTTACCGTGTCTTCTGCTGGTGGTCGGCGTGGGGCACAGATGGGTACGTTCGACATTGGTCACCCTGATGCATTGGATTTTGTTCGGGCAAAACGGGAGGATGGCCGGCTGCGTCAGTTCAATTTGTCCTTGCTGATCACTGAAGAGTTTATGCAGGCAGTGAAGGACGATTTGCCGTGGAAATTAGCTTTCCCACTGACGGCCAAAGAGTGTGAAGAGGACGGTATTGATTTAAAAGATCCTGAGCAGGTCGTTTGGCGTGATTGGCCAGTGATAGCCAATTACATCCAGAATGACGGTGGACTGGTTGCCTGTAGGATTCACAGAGCAGTTCCGGCGAGGAGGATGTGGGATCTAATTATGTCCTCTACCTACGACTTTGCCGAACCTGGATTTGTGCTGATCGACCGCGTCAACGAGATGAACAATAATTGGTGGTGCGAAAATATCCGGGCAACCAACCCTTGTGGCGAGCAGCCTCTACCAGAGTACGGAGCTTGTCTACTTGGCTCCATTAATCTGACAAAGTTCGTTATAGATCCCTTCTCGGATGAGTCCCGTTTTAATTGGGACGAATTCAGAGAGGTTGCGAAGGTCTTTACTCGGATGTTGGATAATGTAGTTGAAATTAACGGCTTGCCATTGGATCAACAGCGATCCGAGATCCTGAAAAAAAGACGTCACGGAATGGGCTTCCTTGGCCTAGGGTCCGCAATCGCGTTGCTAGGCATGCGGTATGGCTCCAAAGAGTCGGTGGAATTTACCGAAGGGGTAGCTAGAGAGCTTGCTATTTCGGGCTGGGAGATGGGCCTGGAGCTTGCGCGGGAAAAAGGTACGGCGCCGATCTTATCGGAGGAATTCGTCATCACAGGCGAAATGTTGCGCCGCCGCCCTGAGATGGCACAGGACGGATGGAAGCTTGGAGAAAAAATTTCAGGACGACTCCTGCATAGTCGTTACAGTCGTTATATGCAACAGCTCGCTGATGTTGCTCCAGAGCTAGTGGAAAAACTGGCAACGGAGGGTGCACGTTTTACCCATCACAGTTCGATCGCGCCTACAGGGACTATTTCTCTGTCTCTCGCCAACAACGCGAGCAATGGGATAGAGCCGTCTTTTGCTCACCACTACTTCAGGAATGTTATCAGAGAGGGGCGTAAGACGAAGGAGAAGGTAGATGTGTTTTCCTTCGAGCTTTTGGCGTATAGGGATATCGTTAATTCTGAGGCTATATTTGATTCTGAGGAGGCTTCTCAAAAATTGCCCGATTATTTTGTTAGCTCTCAAGACATCAAGCCGAGCGAACATGTGGATATTCAGGCTGCTGCGCAAAAATGGATTGACTCGTCCATCTCCAAAACCGCAAACGTTCCAACAAACTACGACTACGAGGATTTTAAAAATATCTATCTCTATGCCCACGATAAAGGATTGAAGGGGTGCACAACTTTCCGGTTCAATCCGGAGGCTTTTCAGGGGGTACTAGTTACTGAGAAGGACCTAAAGAGCAGCACCTACCGTTTTACCCTTGAAGACGGCACGGTAGTGGAAGCAAGAGGTGATGAGAAGATTGAATATGACGGGGAACAGCATACCGCGGCGAATCTTTTTGATGCATTGAAGGAAGGGTACTACGGGAAGTTTTAGTTTTGTGAGGAAAGAAGAAGAAGACAGCACTCAAATGACACGAATAGAAAAAAAGATAGTCAAATATTCCGTCACCCAAGGTCAGGCCGAGGATCTGGCGAACGATGAGGTGGTACCGGAGGTCCGAAAAGAAGATCAGGCTAACGTAATTAGGATGCACGAGAACCTAGAGCGCCCAGAAGAGCTCATTGGTACTACCTACAAAGTCAAGACGCCAGTCGTAGATCATGCCATGTATGTCACGATTAACGATATCGTGCTTAACGAGGGAAGCGAACATGAGAAGCGTCGCCCCTTCGAGATTTTCATTAACTCGAAGAATCTAGATCATTATCAGTGGATTGTGGCTCTGACACGCGTTATGTCAGCAGTTTTTAGAAAGGGCGGTGACGTAACGTTTCTAGTAGATGAGCTAAAGGAGGTGTTTGATCCTCGAGGCGGCTATTGGCAGCCAGGCGGGAAATACATGCCTTCGCTTATCGCAGAGTTGGGTCATATCGTGGAGCGACATTTGATAGATATCGGTTTGTTGAAGCCCGCGGGACTAAGCGAAGAGCAGCAACAAATACTTTCGGAGAAACGCACGGAATTTGAGGCTAAGACGGCCCAAAAGGATGCTTTTTCGCAGAATTTTTTCCCCGCAGGCGCTCAACTTTGCACTAAGTGTAATACAGCTGCGGCAGTAATGATGGACGGGTGCATGACCTGTCTAAATTGTGGTTACTCCAAATGCGGTTAAAGGTTGCACCGCAGCCCAGAAGTTTTTGTAGCGGTTGAAAGGGTCTGTTGATCCGCTTTTGGTCCGTCCCCATCTTGCATTTTCATGCAAGAATTTTTTTGGGGACGGACCTTTTTTTAACGCGGCAAGAGAAAGTACGGGTTAGAATGGCATCACGATGCTCCGGGACTGAACCAAGTGACCCTCACGATCCCTGATTTTTCCCAACTCCGGATTCTAGTTGTCGGCGATGCGATGCTCGATGAGTATTGGTTTGGCGACACGAGTCGCATATCGCCTGAGGCGCCGGTTCCGGTGGTAAGAACTCAGTCCAAGAAGCAGTGCCCTGGAGGAGCTGCCAATGTCGCGGTGAATCTTGCTGCACTTGGCGCGGATACTCGTATCGCTTCTGTTATCGGGAATGACCATCGGGGTGCACAGCTTCGAACTTTGCTTGAAGGTCGTGGCGTATGCTGCAATCTACTGGAATCTGGATCTTCTACCATACACAAGTTGCGCGTACTGTCACGAAGCCAACAGCTAATCCGGTTGGATTCTGAGCAAATTATTTCGGGTCATGAAGAGGACTTCATGCGTCTTTTTTCTGAAGAACTTAAGGACGTGGATGTTGTTGTCCTTTCTGATTATGGCAAGGGTACGCTGAGCAATGTGCAAGACTTGATAGCACTTTCTAGAAAGCTTGGATTGCCAACGATCGTAGATCCTAAAGGGCAACACTTCGAACGCTACCGTGGCTCGACTGTGCTTACCCCGAATCAGGGCGAATTTGAATCTGAGGTAGGAGCTTGGTCCAACGAGGCAGAGTTTCTTGCTAAAGGCGAGGCTTTGCACTCCTCTCTTAATTTGGGGGCGGCCTTATTGGTGACCCGTGGAGAAAAGGGGATGGTTCTATTCTCCGGGGACGAACCACCACTTTCCCTTGGTGCGGAGAGCCGAGAGGTGTTTGATGTTACAGGGGCAGGCGACACGGTGGTGGCGTTGTTGAGCGCTGGTATTGGCAGTGGTTTGCCGTTGGAAGAAGCAGCTGCGCTTTCTAATCTTGGTGCAGGGCTTGTGGTCAAAAAAATAGGCGTCGCAACGGTGAGCCCGTCAGAGCTGAGGTTGGCTTTGCACCGGCGTGGAATGGGTGGAAGAGGGCTAATAGATGTGGAGCAGCTTGTGGAGTTTGTAAATGAGGCAAAGGCCCGCGGAGAACGTGTTGTTATGACAAACGGATGTTTTGATATTCTTCATGCTGGGCACGTGAGCTATCTAGAAGAAGCTAAGGGTTTGGGGGACCGTCTAGTTGTGGCAGTCAACGACGATGAGTCAGTCAAAAAATTGAAGGGTGCTTCACGACCAGTTACAAAACTAGAGGATCGAATGGCTGTGCTGACGGGCTTGGCGGCCGTAGATTGGGTTGTTTCTTTTTCCGAACAGGCGCCTGTGGATCTTATTGCTCGAGTTTTACCTGATGTTCTAGTAAAAGGTGGCGACTACAGAGCTGAAGAGATTGCGGGTGGCCAGTCCGTAATCAAGAACGGGGGTGAAGTTAGGGTGCTATCCTTGAAGAAAGGACGTTCTACCAGCGCAATGATTGAGGACATCCGAAGCGCCCATTGATTTGTGAAACTCAGGCCTGAATTTCTTCACTCGGATTATTCTAGCCACTCGTTCACAAGCTCCAAGTCTTGCACGGCCAGGCTGCCGGCTGCGTACTTTAAGTTCAGGACTTCTAGGGCATAGTCATAGCGACTGCGGGCAAAGTTTGTTTGGGCCCGGCGCAGGTTATTTTGGGAGGCAAGCACGTCTACTGTGGTTCTTGTACCAACTTCGAATCCAGCTTCAGTTGCCCGCAACGCCGTCTCTGAAGACTCTACAGCCTGTCGCAAGGCTCTCACCCGAGATATTTCTGAGAGCACGCCAAGATAGGCGTCCCTAGTCAGACGCTCAGTTTGTCTGGCCGTACGTTCTAGGCCTTCTAGCGCGGCACGGTGCTGGTACACGGATTGTTGAATGCGTGACGCGTTGAATCCGCCCGAGTAGATGGGAACGCTGAAGCTCAAATTGAAACTGTATCCTTCTGAGCCAAATTCCGAGAAAGTCTTGGGCGAGAGTCCGCTTGCCAAGTTGTTAGTGCGGGTACTTTCGGACTGGGATTCCCCAAAATTACCTGATAAGCGCAAAGTTGGAAGACGCGTGGATCGCTCAATTTCAATGCTATCTTGGGCGATTTCAGTCCCAATTCGACTTGAAATGAGGGCTAAATTTTGGTTCAGAGCGGTACGAACCCAGACTTCCTGGTCAGCTGGATTGGGTGAGATCAGCGGAAAATCTTCTTTGGGTCCCGCCAGGTCAGTGACATGGCTACCAATAATCTCCCGCAAAAACTCTTTAGAAGTAGCAAGTGAACGCTGTGCCGCAATCTCTGCGGCAACTGCCTGATCGAACCCTGCCTGATTTTCTTGTACGTCCGTGATCGCTATTAATCCTACCTCGAAACGTTGCTCAGCTTGTTCCAGTTGTCGACGAATAGCCTCTCTAGCCGCTTGCTCCGATGCTACAGTGTCTTCCGCAGCAAGGACATTAAAGTAGGCCCCGGAAACACGGAGTAAAAGATCCTGCTTCGCTAGTTGGTAACCTACCTCAGCACGAGCCACCTGCTTGTCTGCTTGTCTAAGGGCTATGAACTGTCCCCGGTTATATAGCGTCTGCGTGAGAGCAACGCTCCAATCTGAAGAGTCACGCCTACTTTCGCTGCTGACCACAACCTTGCTCGGTTCTCCGGTTATGAAATTTGTCGCTGGGTTTGGATTTGTAGAATCGCCAATTGAGGCCCCGGCGCTCAATGTTAGCGATGGCAATACAGCGCTTCTAGCCTGGGGCTTTACCTCCAGCATCGCTAGGTAATTCGCCTCAGCTTCTCGTATCACGGGGTCGTTTTGCAGCGCCCTCTGATAGATTTCAATGAGACTTTCTTGGCCCGTGGCAGATTTGATTAGTACGAACAAACTAACGACAAGCGTTAGCAATTTCATCCTGTAAATCATGGTTGTTTATCCTATGTTTATCATTGGGATGGTGGCTACTAGTATTGCGGCACTTTTGGATCTACTTGTTTTGACCAAGCGTCTATACCGCCGCTAAGGTTAAAAACTTCTTTAAATCCTTGTGAAATTAAGAACTGGGCTACGCGCAGGCTCCGCGCGCCACCGTGGCACATGACAACGATAGGTTTTTTAGAATCTAACTCTTCTAAGCGTTGAGGAATTTGGCCCATCGGAATATGGTCAGCAGCGGGTAATGAAGCAAGTTCAAGTTCAGCTACTTCGCGAACATCAAGTAGCTGAACCTCCTTCCCTACTTCGTTTTGGGGCCATCTATTGCAAAATGCTTCTGGGCTAAGTTCAGGAATAGTCATCATTAATAGCCTGTTTTAGGCTCATAGCTAAAGCAGGAATGGTTCTGGTCTTTCGGCGTTGACCAGTGGAGCCACAACCGTCTCAAACAAACTTTGTCGGGTCCATTCGCCATTATCGTGTAGCGTGACTAAGCACGCATCCATTACTGGGGCCTTTCCACAGATGATGAATAATCTTCCGCCCGGCTTCAGCATCTGAATAAAATGATCATCTACTTCTGGTACTGAGCCTGTTACGGCAACCGCATCAAATTTTTTGGAATGTTTTAGTGAAAAGACATCTTTTGTTTGCAACTCCACATTTTTGATTCCTTGCTCCCGCAACTTGGTTTTGGCTTTTTGGGTCATGTCATCAAAGATCTCTACACTGACTACTTTTTTCACAAACTGTGCAATGCAAGCCGTTAGAAAACCAGTTCCGGTGCCAATTTCAAGCACTTCATGGGTGGTTTCTAGTTGCAGCGCCTGCAACAGGCGTCCCTCGATTTTTGGGCACATCATTCTTTGGCCGTGTGCTATCGGAATATCTGTATCTGCGAACGCCAGCTCTCGGTAGTCGTCGGGCACAAAAAGTTCCCGGGGGGTTTTTGCTAGGATGTCGAGCACACGACTATCCATGACGTCCCATGCTCTGATTTGTTGCCCTAGCATATAGGCACGCGCTTCTTCTAGGTTCATCGCCGGAGACCGGAGGGTTGCTGTCGGTTAAAACACGGAAATCTAAGGGTACGGAGTTTGACTAGCTCATACAAGGCGATTCCTTAAAGGAACTGGCATTCTGTATTCAGCAAAATCCGTATCCCAATCTTTATATCTTTAGATGTTTTTGGGGACAAAAGGGTCGCATGCTAAGCGATAGCAGAACGCTTTTCAGAGTAGTAGCCCAGCCGCCGCTCTCAGATAAGGGGAACGACTAGTAACGCCACAATGTTTATGATTTTGATCAAGGGGTTGATGGCCGGGCCCGCCGTATCTTTGTATGGATCACCCACTGTATCTCCAGTTATCGCAGCCTTATGCGCATCTGAGCCCTTGCCCCCATGGGCACCATCTTCAATATATTTCTTCGCGTTATCCCAGGCGCCACCCCCGGTTGTCATAGAGATCGCAACAAATAAACCCGTTACGATGGTGCCCACCAGTAAGCCTCCAAGGGCTTGGGGCCCCAACAGTTTGCCCACCAATATCGGAACCAGTACAGGCAAAAGAGATGGCACAATCATTTCCTTGATTGCTGACTTCGTAAGTAAGTCCACTGCAGCGGAGTAATCTGGTTTGGTCGTTCCCTCCATGATTCCCTCAATCTCCCGGAACTGTCTCCGGACCTCAGTAACTACCGAGCCTGCTGCACGGCCTACAGCCTCCATCGCCATCGCACCAAAAAGAAACGGTACTAGGCCGCCAAGGAAAAGCCCAATGATCACTCGATGGTCGGAGAGATCAAAAGTTAGGGCTCCCAGTCCCGCCTCTTCCAGGCTATGGGTGTAGTCTGAAAAAAGTACTAAGGCCGCTAAGCCGGCCGAACCAATCGCGTAGCCTTTGGTTACAGCTTTCGTAGTGTTCCCTACTGCATCGAGCGCATCTGTGATGCTTCGGACTTCAGAGGGGAGTTCTGCCATTTCTGCAATGCCCCCAGCATTGTCTGTTATTGGACCAAAGGCATCTAAGGCAACGATCATTCCGGTCATCGACAGCATAGCTGTTGCTGCAATTGCAATACCGTACAGTTCTGCGAGCTCGTAGCTGCCCCAGATTGATAGGCAGACTGCTAATACTGGCAAGGCGGTCGCTTTCATGGATACACCAAGTCCCGCGATGATGTTTGTTGCGTCCCCTGTTGTTGAGGCACTCGCAATTTTCTTAACCGGCGCGAATTCGGTTCCAGTGTAATATTCTGTTATTGCTACCATCGCTGCTGTGAGAAAAAGGCCAATTAGTGCAGCGAAATATAAGTTAGTAGCGCCTTCACCCATTAATGTCATAGTCACAGGATAGAATGCAATCGCAGCCAGTGCTCCTGAGACAATGACGCCCTTGTAGAGTGCTCCCATTATTCTTCCGCCAGTAGATTTTACAAAGAAGGTTCCGATGATGGATGCAATGATTGAGACACCGCCTAATACCATCGGATATAAAACAGCGTTGGGTCCTAGGGTTTCGGCAATTAGACCGCCAAGCAACATAGTTGCTATTAAAGTTACGGCGTAAGTTTCAAAGAGATCCGCCGCCATTCCAGCACAATCTCCCACATTGTCCCCAACATTGTCAGCGATAACGCCAGGATTTCGAGGATCGTCCTCAGGAATTCCTGCTTCAACTTTGCCCACTAAATCTGCACCCACGTCTGCGCCTTTGGTAAAGATTCCCCCTCCAAGTCGAGCGAATATGGAAATAAGAGAGCCCCCAAAAGCAAGACCTACGAGAGCATTCAGCGTTTCATCTTGCTCTGCACCCAAGGAAATTAAAATAGCGTAATAGCCTGCCACGCCCAGAAGGCCTAGCCCAACCACAAGTAGCCCGGTAATGGCACCGCCCCGAAAGGCCACCGTAAGGGCCGGGTTTAGACCTTGGGTAGCCGCTTGTGCTGTCCTGACATTAGCTCTAACGGAGACAAACATACCGATATAGCCTGCCAGCGCCGAGAGGCCTGCTCCGATAGCAAAGCCAACCGCTGTTTGCCACGTGAGCAGCAACCATAAGACGACAAAAAGTACAGCGCCGACAATTCCAATGGTTAGATATTGTCTGTTCATATAGGCTTTGGCGCCTTCTTGTATGGCCGCTGCAATCTCTTGCATCCGCTCATTTCCCTGGGGGCGTCCTAAGACCCACGTTACTGAGACTAGACCATAGAGCACCGCAAGCAGCGCTGCCCCAAGAGAAAGCCACAGGGCATTACCTGGGTTCATTGCTTTTCCTCCATTTAGCCGAGCTACATTTAGATTGGCCAGACTTCCGAGCGTGGACCATGTAACCCAAGCGTTATAGTTTGTACCAACACCAAGCCAGCTTTATGTCTGCTGGTTGGTTACGAAAGGCGCGCTATCCTATCACAAACTGATCGCGTAACCGCTGTTCTACAGCAACGTTTTTAAGCGTTCTGTATGCTGGTATCCCATTGGCGTACGGCGGATAGTCTTCCCCCCTCACTAGGGGCGACAGGTATCTTTTGCACGCTGTAGTTATTCTGAATCCATCCCTACTAATAAATCGGCGGGGTAGCATTTTTTCCCGGTTGGCCACGCGACTTAATGCAACTTTCCCAATAGACCAGCGATACGGTTTGTCAGAATGACGCACAATGGTGGGCATAATTGCGTTTTCGCCTTTCACTGCAAATTCGACCGCCGCTTTTCCGACCGCATAAGCCTGATTCACATCTACCTTAGAGGCAATATGCCGAGCCGATCTCTGGAGATAGTCGGCAATTGCATAATGGTATTTATAGCCTAAGCCTTTCCGTACCAAATTGGCTAAAGTTGGCGCCACTCCGCCCAGTTGGGCATGACCGAAAGCATCAAGGGTATTGGCTTCAGCCAGAAAGCGACCGTTAGCACGCCGAACTCCCTCCGAGACGACTATGACGCAGTACTCGTATCGTCTCACACAGGCCTGAACGCGGGCGAGGAAAGCCCTTTCGTTAAAAGCAATTTCGGGGAAAAGAATAATATGAGGCGCATCATGTTTTCCCCCTGCAAGACCTGCTGATGCGGCGATCCAGCCCGCATGTCGTCCCATGACCTCTAATATAAAAACTTTGGTTGATGTTTTGGCCATCGAGGCTACATCAAGTGCTGCCTCCTGTGTTGATATCGCAATATATTTAGCCACTGATCCAAAACCGGGGCAGTTGTCAGTAATTGGCAGGTCATTGTCAACTGTTTTGGGAATGCCAATGCAGGTTATGGGAAAGTCGAGACTGCGACCTAGAAGCGAAACTTTGTGAGCTGTATCCATGGAGTCGCCGCCTCCATTATAAAAAAAATAGCCAATATTGTGAGCCTTGAAGACCTCAATCAAGCGCTCGTATTCGGCACGATTTTCGTCTAACCCCTTTAATTTGTGTCGAGCGGACCCGAAGGCGCCACCCGGGGTATACCTAAGTGATGCGATATCACGAATGCTCTCCCGACTGGTATCAATCATGTTCTCCGTAAGAACACCAATAATGCCATTTCGTCCGGCAAAAACTTTACCAATTTTGTTTTTGTGTTTTCTGGCTGTCTCGATGACGCCGCAGGCTGATGCGTTTATAACAGCGGTCACGCCGCCTGACTGCGCATACAATGCATTTTGTTTCACGAGTCCTCCAAGGCAGGATAAATATTTTGTTTCTGATAGAGTAGCAGCAACTGCAAACTGGACGCTGGAAGCATACCCCAAGTCCCATGTTTAGTTTGCCTGCATTGTCTTTATGAGCATAGGTTTTTAGGAGATTAGCTAGTGCGGATCGTTTTACTTGGTGCCCCGGGGTCGGGAAAAGGTACTCAAGCGCAGCGACTTCAAGTTGACTACGGTTTCCCGCAAGTCTCCACGGGCGAACTTCTGCGAACAGCGGTAGCTGAGCGTACCGATTTGGGGTTGCTAGCTAAGGCCGCGATGGATTCTGGGGAGCTAGTGTCAAATGAGGTTGTGCTTCAAATGATAAGAAAACGCCTGGTCGAGAATGATGCATTGGAGGGATTTTCTCTGGATGGCTACCCACGAAATTGGGATCAGGCAATTTCGTTAGAAGACGTACTTGTTGAGTTGGGACAGAAACTTGATGCTGCTGTTTTCATGGAAGTAGATTTTGAGGTGCTTATGAAGCGCTTGATTGGCCGGCGGACCTGCTCTGAAACAGGTAAGCTTTTGAACATTTATTTTTCCCCAAAGGAGGAACTTACTGCTTGTATTGAGGCTGGTGGGAAGCTTCTCCAGCGCAAAGACGACAACGAAGAAACTATTCGCAACCGTTTGACCGTCTACGAACGCGAGACTTCACCCCTGATCGAATATTATCGTGATCGCAAGCTCTTACAGGTGGTACCGGCATTGGGTACTGCAGATGAAGTCTACTCGAGTCTAATAGGCTTACTGGGACTAGATTAATTTTTTCAACTCTTTTGCGCGCCAGCCTTCTCGGGATCGTTTGGAATATTCTCCGCGGAGAATCTCTGTGATCTCTCTGCGAGTGGCCAGAAGTTCAACATTGATACCAAGCTCGCATGCATGCATGCTGATTTTTGATTGAAGGCGCCTAAATGCTTCTTTGCCGGGATGGTTTCGGGAAGATCTTGCCTTGACCATAGCCAGTAATTCCTGGCTATTGTGCAGTGCTATGGCTTTTAACATTCTGAGACCAGAGCGCTCTATTAAGCTCATAGGCAGCTCGGCTATAGACTTTAGTTCCTCTAGTTTGGTAGGTAACCTGTGAGCAATTGTTAATAATATTTCGTCGCTTAGTATCCATCGGCGCGGCCGATTTAATTTTTGGGCTGTTTTCTCGCGCCAACAAATGAGATGGTAGGCTGCGCACTGAGCGTCTAAGTTAAGTTTTCCAAGGCCTTTCATTCGGTCCCAAATTTGGCTTGTATCCGGAATTAGGGGTTTTTCTAATAATGCTTGACAGTCCTCGGTGACCCAGCCGTATCTCCCAAGTTTTTCTAGTTTTTTGCGGAGCGTTTCCCAAAGCTGAATTAGATGGAAAACGTCATCGAATGCATAATCCAACGCACCGGAAGAAAGGGGCCGGTGGCTCCAGTCGGTTCGGGAATATTTTTTTTCCAGCTGCACGTTTAGGAGATTTTTTAGTAGTGCTTGAAGGCTAACTTGGGGTGCAAATCCCCCTAACCCAGCAGCGATTTGTGTATCGTAAATTTTTTCAGGCAGTTGTTTTTTTAAGCCATAAATCACTTCTAGATCTTGTCTTGCGCTATGCAATATCCAGTAACGGTCTGACTGTAACAGCAAATCCACTATTGGTTCGAGATTCAGTCCAGACAGACAATCGATGCACACACCAAATTTTTTAGATGCAATTTGTATAAGAGAAAGTTCGGGATAATAAGTTTTTTCTCGGGTGAATTCAGTGTCTAGCGCTAAGATAGTTTCGTTCGATATTAGTTCAATAGCGTTTTGGGCGGCTGCGTCGGTATCGATGTAGAGTTTTTTTTTGTTCAATTTTTTAGTGCGTGTTTTGGAGAAGATTCTTCGGTTATTATGGGGCATTAGCCTTTTGGAAAGCCAGAATAGTGCACCGCCTGATTCTTGTATTTGTTGATATTGCTTTGCATCGCAGAGGCCCTGAGGACTTGCCGTCTTCGCAATTCCTATTTCTAATCATTTTAGGTAGTTATTTTTTTGTTGGACTCTTTGTATTACAAATTAGGGAATCCTTTTCTCAGGCCCTCGGCCTCGTATTTTTTGATGGCACTTTATATTTATTTTTTGTCTGGGCATTGCTGGGTATGCGTGGTTACTTATCACGATTCGTTCAAACCGCAACCGCACTGCTAGGGACAGAGATTCTGTTGAACTTGATTGTTGCACCACTTTTGCTGTGGATTGAGATCATTGGGGATGCAGCCTCACCCCCAATTCTTCCTGCGCTCCTGTTTTCATTAATTATTTTTTGGGGAATTGATATCGCAGGTTTTGTGCTTTCCCGGGCACTCCAACTAACATATTTCGTAGGTGTGCTTGTCATGATAGGCTACTTCTTCGCCTCATTCAGTCTAAGGAGTTTGCTCTTTTCAGTAGCTTCCTGATGCGCATTCACATACTGGGAATTTGCGGAACTTTTATGGGCGGCGTTGCGGCTTTAGCAAAAGCTGCTGGCCATCAGGTGACTGGGTCTGATCAAAACGTTTACCCTCCAATGAGTACCCAGCTTCGTAAGATTGGGATTCGTCTTTACGAAGGCTACGATGCGAGTCAGATCAACGACGACTTGGATTGTGTGGTCGTTGGCAATGTTCTTAGCAGAGGTAATCCTGCCATTGAAGCGTTGCTGGACTCAGGAATTCCTTATTTATCTGGCCCCGAATGGTTGGCGACTCACGTGCTAGCGGACAAGTGGGTACTCGCTGTTTCTGGCACCCATGGTAAGACAACAACTGCGAGTATGCTCGCATGGATTCTCGATTACGCTGGCTTGGCCCCAGGCTTTCTCATAGGCGGTGTACCGAAGAATTTTTCACTATCCGCGCGATTAGGGCAGTCAAAATATTTTGTTGTTGAGGCCGATGAATACGATACAGCTTTTTTCGATAAACGTGCTAAGTTTGTTCATTATCGCCCGACGACCTTGGTGATTACTAATATCGAACATGATCACGCAGACATTTACCCAGATCTTGATAGTATTCAATGGCAATTTCACCAACTTTTGAGATCTGTCCCGGGCCGTGGCTTGATAAGCGTCAACGGCGTTGATCCCAACATTGACAATTTGATAAATCGTGGCGTTTGGACTCCAGTCGAGACTTTTAGTGTTAGCGACAAAAAAAGTACTTGGTGGGCTGATTACAATCTTATTGGCTCTAAGTCACGTTTTAGTGTCTTTAGGCATGGCAAAGAGCTGGGCCAGACTGATTGGTCCTTGCTCGGTAAACATAATCTTGAAAACGCTTTGGGTGCAGTCAGTGCAGCAATGCATGTGGATGTCGGAGCTGAAATTGCGCTTGAGGCATTATCAGAATTCAAGGGTGTAAAGCGGCGTTTAGAAAAACGCGGCGTATTTGGGGGCGTAACGCTCTACGATGATTTTGCTCATCATCCTACGGCTATTGAATCAACACTTAGCGCACTTAGAAGCCAAAATAGTGACAAGAGGATACTGGCAGCTTTCGAACCCAAATCGAATACAATGCGTATGGGTCTTCACGGTGACGCACTTGGAGCAGTTTTCAATGAAGCAGAGCGGGTATTCGTATTGAGTTCTGGAGGCTTGAGCTGGGAGCCTGCATCTGTTTTGGCAGGACTAAAAAAGAAGCTTTTTGTATCTACTGAGGTAAATGAGCTTTTGGAACGTTTGCTCGCTGAGATTAGGAATGGAGACCAAGTGGTACTAATGTCCAATGGAGATTTTCAAGGTTTACCCCGGCTGTTACAGCAAGGCCTAGAAAGTCGAGTCGCAAACTAGAAGGAAATTGTCTCCATGACGATAGGCAGGTTTTATATAGGGCAAATTGTGCTACATAAGCGTTTCAGTTATCTGGGTGTCATCTACGACGTGGATTCAAGATTTATGCAGAGCGAGGAATGGTATCAACGTATGGCCTTGAGCCATCCCCCAAAGGACCAGCCCTGGTACCATGTATTGGTTGACGGCATGAATCATGAGACCTATGTCTCTGAGCAAAACCTTGATGCTGTAACTAATCCACAGCCGATTTACCATCCGTTACTGAAAGATTATTTTTCTTTATTTACTGGCCAGCGCTACGAGACCCTAAATTCAATTAATTAGGCTAGATTTTGTGAGATATACATTTTAGGACTTGGTCTAGCATACTTTAAAGTGTAAGAAATGAAGACGTATATGTGTTTAATTTGTGGTTTTATCTACGAGGAAGCAAAGGGCCTTCCCGATGAAAACATTGAACCCGGTACGCGCTGGGAGGATATTCCGCTGTCGTGGCGTTGCCCTGACTGTAACTCCGGTAAGGAAGATTTCGAAATGGTAGAGATATAGTGTTGCTTTAGAGTGCCTTATTTTAGTGCCGTAAGCTGCTAGTATCTCCAGGATCCTATCTTTTCCAATTAAGTGCAGTGCTCTAGCCAAAAAAAGAAACCGTAATTCCTAAATAGTGTTGAAACTTTTTCAAAGGTTGTTGCGAAAACTGTGTCTAGTAGGCGACAATCCTAGTCAGATTTTCTGAACCTTTTTACCACAAGAATCAGTGCATGGTATCGACTAGAAAGAAGGTGGAGTCGGAGAATAAGGTTCCCCGGCTTCAGCTTGCAAACGCAATCCGAGCGCTTGCCATGGATGCCGTGGAAGCAGCAAATTCGGGCCACCCCGGGATGCCCATGGGCATGGCTGATATTGCCGAGGTTCTTTGGAATGACTATCTAAGACACAGCCCGGACAACCCTCTGTGGTTCGATAGGGACCGGTTCGTTTTATCGAACGGGCACGGGTCCATGCTTCTGTATGCGCTGGCTTACCTGACAGGCTATCCGCTCTCGATAGAGGAAATAAAAAATTTTCGACAATTCGGTTACCGTACCGCTGGGCACCCGGAGCGCGATCTTGAAATAGGCATTGAGACTACCACTGGGCCGCTGGGGCAGGGTCTGGCTAACGCTATCGGTATGGCATTGGCTGAGAAATTGCTTGCTGCCAGATTTAACTACCCAGGATACGAAATCGTTGATCACAGCACCTACGTATTTCTAGGCGATGGCTGTCTCATGGAAGGCATTTCCCATGAAGCTTGTTCTCTTGCCGGTACCCTTGGTCTTGGGAAGCTAATCGCAATGTACGACGATAATGGTATTTCCATCGATGGCGAGACAGTCGGGTGGTTTCGAGACGACACGCCAAAGCGGTTTGAGTCCTACGGCTGGCATGTAATGAACGATGTGGATGGGCATAACCCCGAGGAGATTAAGTTAGCCATACAAGCGGCCCGCTCTGTACAAGACCGCCCCTCACTTATTTGCTGCAAAACTGTTATTGGTTGGGGAGCACCTAATAAGCAGGGTACGGCTGATACTCATGGTGCTGCGCTAGGAGAAGAAGAAGTTGCTGCGACGAGGGAAAATATTGGTTGGGGCCATGCCCCCTTTGTGATCCCCGAGGAAATCAAAGCGGCTTGGGACTTCCGTAGCAGTGGCAGCGCACTGGAGGATGAGTGGAAGAAGCGTTTTGAGCGATATCGAAGCAAGTACCCTGATATGGCGAAGGAGTTTGAGAGGCGCATGGAACACCGCTTGCCTGACCATTGGGACGAGCTATCTGAGGGGTGCCTGCAGGCAGTTGTTGCCGAGGGTTGCGATATGGCAACACGCAAGGCCTCTGCCAGGGCCCTTGACGCGTTTGCACCTCATCTGCCGGAGATGATAGGAGGCTCAGCTGATCTCACCGGCTCCAACAATACTTTCCATTCAGGCTCGAAGGTAGTTACGGACCATAACGAGGAGGGAAACTATGTACATTTTGGTGTGCGAGAGTTTGGCATGGCAGCAACTCTTAACGGCCTTTCTTTACACGGGGGCTTCATTCCCTACGGGGGTACTTTTTTAGTATTCAGTGACTATGCCCGTAACGGCCTACGAATGGCGGCACTTATGAGGGCCCAGACTATTTTTGTATTAACGCATGATTCTATCGGTCTTGGAGAGGATGGACCGACCCACCAGCCGGTCGAACATATAGCAAGTTTATGGGCCATGCCCAACATGCATCTTTGGCGTCCAGCAGATGATGTAGAAACAGCCGTAGCATGGAAGGCTGCGATTGAGAGGGCAGATGGCCCAACTAGCCTTATCCTGACACGCCAAGGCGTGCCTCATTTGAGCCGAACAAACGATCAGGTGAAATCAATAGGGCGGGGTGGATATATTTATCTCACTAGCGAGGGAAGCCCAGAGCTTACGCTGCTCGCCACTGGCTCAGAGTTGGCCCTAGCCATTTCTGCCGCCAGGCTTTTAATTGAGCAAGGCAGACGGGTTCGCGTTGTCTCTATGCCATGCGTGGAGGTTTTCGAGGAGCAACCGGTGGATTATAGAGATCACGTTCTTCCATCTGCTGGCAAGAGACTTGCTATTGAAGCAGGCGCCAGTTGTAGCTGGTGGCGATACGTTTCAGGTGGCGGTGACGTAATTGGGATCGACCGCTTTGGCCAATCCGCACCCGCCAAGGCACTTTTTGAAAATTATGGCTTCGATGTGGAATCAGTTGTAAGTGCTGCTAGCCGCCTAATGTCAGGATAGTCTGTTATGGTAACCCGTTTTTTTTGGTAGGAGGCTTAGAGAATGCCTGTAAAAATTGCGATAAATGGATATGGCCGTATTGGTAGAAACATTTTGCGTGCGCTCTACGAGGGCCAGCGCCGAAGCGAACTCGAAGTTGTTGCCATTAATGACTTGGGTGATGCTAATACCAATGCACATTTAACGCGCTATGACTCTGCGCACGGCCCATTTCCTTATGACATCCAGGTGAAAGATAATCAGTTAGTGGTAGATGGCGATTTGATCCGCGTGTGTGCTGAGCGTAATCCTTCGAAGTTGCCTTGGGCTGAAATGAGCGTTGATGTGGTCCTGGAATGTACTGGCTTCTTTAATTCCAGGGAAAAGGCTTCGGCACATCTTGAGGCCGGCGCTGGCAAAGTTGTTATATCGGCCCCAGCAGGTACATCCGTAGACGCAACGATTGTTTATGGGGTCAACCAGGATAGTTTAAAAGCATCCCATACCATTATTTCGAA
>Ga0315336_1002549_pt1 | contig 27393 bp, 29 predicted proteins | sample ASW5metaG_FD_204512 | JGI IMG/M metagenome (GOLD analysis project Ga0315336, IMG submission 204512) | Ammonia-oxidizing marine archaeal communities from Monterey Bay, California, United States - ASW #5 | ecosystem: Environmental > Aquatic > Marine > Intertidal zone | place: USA: California... | reverse complement strand
CGCGGCAATGGCCGTTCTGTTGCTAGGTGGACCTACCCCGAATGGTTACGCCGCGAGGCGCACTTCATTCATGCGAACGTTATCGTTTGCATTTAGGTTTTGACCCGATAACGGCGGTATCATGCCGGGAACACTTCAAGCCTTCATAACGAGCATCGAACCTATTTCGCCCCCATCATAAACGGTCGTGAATGATCGAACCGTTTGTGGTGGAGGCGCCGGGGTACTGCCCCCCGGGTCTACTCGTTGTCCGCCTTGAGATTCAGCGCCATCGTCTTGCGACAGAGCTAATATATGCAGGATTTCCGGAATTGTAACGTGCAAAACGCGATAATTCCGCCGCAGCAGCAAGCAGAGAAAAAGCCTGGAACTACTTTGCCGCAGCGATCGCGGCCTTGGCGGCCTCGATGTCGCCCGGTCCACCGACCGAGACACCCACCGCACCATCAGCAATGCGCTTGACCAGACCGGACAGCACCTTGCCCGCGCCGATCTCAAGGAAATGGGTCACGCCGTTGCTGGCCATGTAAGCCACGCTCTCGCGCCAGCGCACGGTGCCGGTGACCTGCTCGACAAGCCGCTTGCGGATCTCGTCGGGATCGGTGATCGCGGACGCCAGCACATTGGACACCAGCGGCGCCTTCGGCTTGTTGATGGTCACGCCGGCCAGCGCCTGCGCCATCGCATCGGCCGCAGGCTGCATCAGGCGGCAGTGGAACGGCGCGGACACCGGAAGAAGCATCGCGCGCTTCGCGCCCTTGGTCTTGGCGATCTCGAGCGCGCGCTCGACGGCAGCCTTGTCGCCGGACACAACCACCTGCCCGCCGCCGTTGTCGTTGGCAGCCTGACAGACCTCGCCTTGCGCGGCTTCTTCCGCCACCGCAACAGCGGCTTCGTAGTCGAGGCCGAGCAACGCCGCCATCGCGCCGACGCCGACCGGAACGGCCTTCTGCATCGCAAGTCCGCGCGTGCGCAGCAGCTTCGCCGTGTCATGAATCGAGAAACTGCCGGCAGCGGCCAGCGCAGAATATTCACCGAGCGAGTGACCGGCGACGAATGCCGCGTCGCGCGCGATGTCGATACCCGCTTCAGTCTCCAGCACGCGCAGCGTCGCCAGCGACACCGCCATCAAGGCCGGCTGGGCGTTCTCGGTGAGCTGCAACGTCTCCGCAGGTCCCTCCCAGATAATCGCCGTCAGCTTTTGCCCGAGCGCCGCATCCACTTCGTCGAACACGGCCCTGGCTGCCGGAAATGCGTCGGCGAGCGCTTTGCCCATGCCGACCGCCTGCGATCCCTGTCCCGGAAAGGTAAATGCTGCAGTCATGGATATCCCCTCGAAAGATAGTCCGTAAGACACCGCCGGGACCGTAGGTGTCAAGCTGTGCGATGGCGGATGATTGCCCAATGGCCTGCAAGCCAATGGCTTACAGGCCATTGAACCACCAGCGCCTCAACCGCGCAGAAAGCTGCTCCACTGAGGAGAGGACACGTTTCGGCGCTGGATACCGTTTGGAGGAATATCTTTGGCTGCGCATGAACGAAACGGATCGGGCTAACCTTGAGCATTAAGTTCCGCAGGCACGTTACTGTGCGACTGCACCGTGATAACTTGCCCGGCCGCACCGTGAGCGGACTCCAAGGACAAGACGATGAATCGTGACCAGCGCGTGCTGCAATACGTCGATAAGCATATGAAAATCATCGAAATAGGGCCTAGCTTTAATCCGCTGGCCCCTCGATCGGATGGTTGGAACAGCAAGATCATCGACCATCTCAGCCGCGAAAATCTTATCAAGAAGTACCCCGATCAACAGATCCACCGCATTGAGGACGTCGACTTCATCTGGACATCGGGACCGATAGAAACTGCCGTTCCAGCAGAACTTTACGGCACGTTCGATGCGTGCATCGCCAGCCATCTGGTCGAACACACACCCGATTTCGTCGGTTTCTTTACTTCGATGTCGAAGCTCGTCAGACCCGACGGCCTGATCGTGATCGCCATCCCCGATCGCCGTTTCATGTTCGACTTTTTCCAGCCGCTGACACTGACAGACCGAATTCTCGAGGCGCACTGGGAGAAAAGAACCCGGCACACCAAGGGGACCATCTTCAATAATGCGGCTTACAATACACAGAACAACGGCATGATCGCGTGGAGTCCGCGGCACGCACTGACTGAATTTTCTTTTATCGGACCGGGTGTCCTCGAATCGGCGAAGACGGCATCGAATGCTGTTACCGACGAAAGCAGCGGGTATATTGATTGTCATGTTTGGCGGTTCACGCCTGCGAGCCTCAAACTCGTTATGCTCGAACTCTCCCTACTGGACCTGTTCCCCTTCACTCTTGTTGAAATGCACGAGCCGTCCGATACCTGCGAGATTTCGTTTACCCTTCGCAATATGCCAGGTGCGAAGCCATCAGCATCAGCGGTCGATCCAATGCGGCTAGATCTTTTCGAGCAAATCAGAGACGAAAGCATGAAAACCGCCGAGGCACCGACATTACGGGCCCAGCCCATCGCTGGACCGCAGCTTAGCCGGAAGCAAAGGATCGTCTCTGGCGCCAGTCTGCTGATCAGCGGCATTGCCGGTCAGAGAGCAGCGTCATTCCTTGGCCGCCTCGGGCGTTCCACCGGCTTGCTGAACCGGGGCGCATCATGAGCGAGACAATCGTTGCGATTATTCCGCTCTACAACGGCGCAAAGTATATCCGCTCGGCCATCGAAAGCATCCTCGCTCAAGGACGCCAGCCAGACGAAATCGTCATCGTCGATGACGGATCTACCGACAATGGCGAAGGAGCAGCCATCGTTTCGGAATTTACAGACAAGCGCGTCAAGCTGCTTTCGAAAGAGAACGGCGGCCAGGGATCGGCGCGGAATTTCGGCGTGCGGCATTCGACGGCAGACCTGATTGCGTTCCTCGATCAGGATGACTTGTGGTACGCGCATCATCTGGAAGAACTGGAGAAACCGTTCTTGCAAAATTCGCGGTTGCCGCTTGGCTGGGTTTACTCAAACCTGGACGAAATCAACGGTCGCGGTCAGATGGTTTGCCATTCCTATCTGGATATCGAGACCAATGAACACCCGAAACGCACCCTGATTGGCTGTCTGAAGCAGGACATGTTCATACTGCCCGGAGCTTCGCTGATCTCGCGGGAAGCTTTCGAAGCCGTCGGCGGCTTCGACGAGCAATTCATGGGCTACGAAGACGACGATCTTTTCCTGCGGATGTTCTGCCAAGGCTATCGCAACATCTTTATCGACCAGCCATTGACGATCTGGCGTATTCACGCCGGTTCGACATCCTATGGACGGTTGATGGCGCAATCGCGCATGAGATATTTCACCAAGCTCGTTGCGATGTTCCCGGATGACCCGCAACTGAGCCGCTTTTATGCCCGGCAGTATTTTGTTCCCCGCTTCGTCCGCAGCGTCGTGGCCGATCTTCGCAGCGGGATGAGTTTGAACGATCACGAGCGCGTGGAGATCGCGTGTTCTCATCTGTGGCAATTGAGTGGCCACCTTTCAGCGCGGCGAAAACTTCCGTTGAGAATGCTGGCTGTCATCTCCCGGCGGCCGGTGGTCGGCCGGATGGTCCGTATGCTTCCCCGCGGAGCCGCAAACCGGCTGAGGATTATCTTCGGCGTATAATTCTCCACGGATTAAGGCGGAACTCTCCTCCCCGATGCACGTTTTTACCGAGGGGCGCTCAGTGGAGGGAACGCCATGGAAGACCCTCGCAAGCCACAAACGCTCGCTCTCGCGCCGGTCGTGATCTTTGCCGCGGTTCTGATTGCAGTCTTTGGCGCGGCATTGGTGACAGCGTTCGACCGAAATCCGATGGTGGTTGTCGCCACCGACAGCGCGCCGCCGGGCACCACCGGCATGGCAAGGCCTCACCCGACGACGGAACGGCGCTAGGCGGCAACTAGAAGCCGGAGGCCGCCTGATTGCCGTCTACAACCGCGCCAACGCGCGCACGCCGCACGTTGCTGGCAAGCTCGCCGGGACGGTCCTGATCCTTCGGCCGCGATGTCGCAAGCCGCAGCACCGCGGCGTAGCTCGGCTGCACTTCCATTCGCCCCGCGTTCGGTCCGCGCATCAAAATCTCGTGGACGCGCCGCAGATTGTAGCAAGGCACATAGAACAGCAGGTGATGTTCGAGGTGATAGTTGACGTAATACGGCGCGACAAACAGCCGTTCGAGGAATCCCGCGCGCGTGGTGCGGGTGTTGCGTAACGGATCGTTGCTGTCCGGCACGACGGCGTGTTCGGCGATGTTGCGAATGCGGGTGATCACCATCATCCATGTCATCAGCGGCGTGAGCCACAGCAAGGGATAAGCCCACCACTCGCCGGCGGCCGCTAGCCCCGCAAACAGAACCGCGTTGACAGCGATTTGCGGGCCGAGCTTGTCCCAAAAATTAGCAGCGCGCTGCTTTAACGGCCAAGTGGAGTCACCAATCGCATTCAAAAACTGCGCCTTGCGCTGCTGGTAGCCGGTCTGGCCGGTGATATCGCGCCAGAATTTCCGCCGGTAGCTTGGCTGCGTGATCGGGAATGGCGCGGACAGGATCAGATCGGGATCGTCGTCCTGCTGCGTATGGGCGTGGTGCTGCAGGTGATAGCGGCGATAGGCACGGGTCTCCGCGAAAATCGGATACGCGCAAAGCCACTGGCTGAGAAACATGTTCACTCTGTCGCCGTTGGCGAGACTGCCATGCGCGCCGTCATGCATCAGGATCGCCAGACCAAGCTGACGTGAGCCGATGATGCCGATGGCCAGCAGAAACGTGAACGGATTCGGCCAGACCGCGACCATCGCAATCGATCCGAGGATGAGAGCCCACGCATGAACGATCAGCGCGACACCCTTCCACGTCGAGCGCGTGCGCACCTCCATCAATTCCTGCTCGGTCATCAGATCGCGGGCACGAATACGCGGAGAGTTCATGGGCGTTTCTCCTTGTTGTCGGATGCTGTTTTATCGAGCGGCGTTGCATCGGCAGAATCCCCGGCAACGAGCCGCAGCCGTGCGCCATCGGTGACATCGGCTTGCGGCCCAAGCAGGCGCAGCATCTCTGCTGCAAGATCGCCGGATGATCGGCCCATCGCCTGACCTTCGATCGTCACGCCGATAGCGATGGCCCAGAAGCGCCTTGCGCTGGTTTCAGGATCGAGCCGCGAATGCCAGCCGCGCGCGATCATCTCGGCTGCGTAGGCGCGCAGGCCTTCGGCATGCAGCCGCTCGACGGTGCGCTCGACCAAAGGTGCCAGATCCTGACGGCGGCGGGTCAGCGTCATGGCCTCGACGAAAAAGCCGACGGCATCTGTCCCCATCACGCTCTCGACCAACGAACGGGTGTAGTCCCCCGGCGAAAGCTGCTTGCCCGCGTTCTGCTCGGCGGCGCGCGCCACATACAGCACGTCACGGCAGGCGGCCTCGACGAACAGCGCCTCCTTGGTGCGGAAGTAATAGGTGATCTGGCTCGGGAAAGCGTCGGCCGCAGCAGCAATATCGGCAACGGAGACGCCGGCCACGCCACGGTCCTTGAACAAGGCGCTGGCAACATCGAGCAGCCGCGACCGCATCTCCCGCCCCGCCGTGCGGGTGGCGCGGACAGCGTGTTTAGGATTCCGAGACAGGCCTTGGGACCGGTTCTTGGCGGTCGTGGGTGTCATGTCGCGCTCATCGTCATAGAACCATGATAGCGGCGAATATCGATTTATTTGTATGTTATACAAACAAATGGGTCAAGCGGCTTTCATCGCCTTCCCCGGCTTTCGATCCTTGCCATCCGGGCCAGAATCCTTATAACCGCGCCATCCGTGGATCCCGGCCGGGAGCTGAACGGACGGTCACAGCAATCTCTATCTCTGGTTTTTCCAAAGTGAGCTTGATGCGGCAGGGCCAGTCGGTCCGTCGTCCCGTGCTTCCGCCTTCTGAGCAATATCGAGTCCTTTCCGAAGGGTCTCGAAGGGCTTGCCGCCAGGAACCGCGCTAACATTGGAAAGGACTCCCATGCCTCTTTATGAGCATGTTTTTCTCGCGCGTCAGGATGCGAGCGCCCAGCAGGTCGAGGAATTCACCACGCAGATTACCGGCGTGATCGAAGGTCTCGGCGGCAAGGTCACCAAGACCGAGAACTGGGGCGTGCGCTCCCTCACCTACCGCATGAACAAGAACCGCAAGGCGCATTTCATGCTGCTGAACATCGACGGCCCCGCAGCGGTGGTCGCCGAGATCGAGCGGCAGGAACGCATCAGCGAAGACATCATCCGTTACATCACCGTTCGCGTCGAAGAGCTGGAGGAAGGTCCTTCCGCCATGATGCGCAAGGCCGATCGTGACCGCGACGAGCGCGGTGGCGGTGGCGGTGGCTTCCGTGGCGATCGTGAAGGCGGCGGATTCCGTGGCGGCGACCGCGAAGGCGGTGGCTTCCGTGGCGACCGCGGGCCGCGCCGTCCGCGTGATGAAGACGCAACCGCGTCGGTAGAGGAGTAAGAACCATGGCTGAAGCAGGTGCACGCCGTCCGTTCTTCCGTCGCCGCAAAACGTGCCCGTTCACGGGTCCGAACGCGCCGAAGATCGACTACAAGGATTCGAAGCTGCTGATGCGTTACGTGTCCGAGCGCGGCAAGATCGTGCCGAGCCGCATCACGGCCGTGTCGGCTATCAAGCAGCGTGAACTCGCCCGCGCCATCAAGCGCTCGCGGTTCCTCGGTCTGCTGCCTTACGTGATCCGCTAAACGATATTGACGAGCGCGCGAATGTCGCGCGCTCGTCATTCTCTCTGCGTTTTATTTTCATAACACCGCGACGGCAATCACGGTGGATGGTTGGGGTTCATAAGAACCTCTAACTGCTCGAAAGGAGCAGGACAGCTGATGATGACGGGTATCCTCATTGCACTGGCGGCCGGCCTCGCGTCGGCCTTGATGTTCGCCTCGATTGTATCGGGCGCGCTGATTTCGCTTGTGCTGTTTTACCTTGCGCCGCTGCCGTTGATGGTCGCGGCCCTCGGTTGGGGATCGGCCAGCGCGTTGATCGGCGGAATCGCCGCAGCGCTCGGCCTCGGCGCCATTTTCGGTTTTGGTTATATGGCGGCGTTCGCGCTGACCATCGCGCTGCCGGCCTGGTGGCTCGGACATCTGGCGCTGCTGGCACGTCCGGTTTCGAACGATCCGCAACTCGCAAATCTTTCGCCCGCCCTCGACTGGTATCCGACCGGGCGCATTCTGGTGTGGATTGCCGTATTCGCGGCGATCACCACCGTCAGCGCGCTGCTCACGCTCGGCACCGACGCCGAGTCCATCAATGCCTCCTTGCGCCGCGGCCTGCTGCGCATCATGGGCGGCCGTGGTGCGATCACGCCTGCCGGTGACAGCGAACGCGTGGCCGATGCGCTGGTCGCAGTCGCGCCGGGTGCCGCCACGATTATTGCGATGATGACGCTGACGCTCAATCTGTGGCTCGCCGCGAAAATTACAACGACATCGGCGCGACTGAAGCGCCCATGGCCCGATCTGCGCACCACCACGCTGCCGAAGGCATTGCTGGGCGCGGCGGCGATCGCAGCCGTGCTTTGCTTTGTCGGCGGGCTGGTGGCGATGGTCGCGCAAATCGTCACCGCCGCGCTGTTGATGGCGTATGCCCTCACCGGCTTTGCGGTGCTGCATACGGTGACGCAGGCGTTCTCGGGCCGCGCATTCGTGCTTAGCGCAGCTTACGCCGGCACGCTGTTCATCGGCTGGCCGCTGGTTGGAATGATCGGCCTCGGTCTGGCCGACGCTGTTCTTGGAATTCGACAAGCCTACTGGAACCGGCGCGGGCCACCGCCTTTGCCGACCACCTGACCTTTAACCTCGATCCTGAAATCTCAACTCAACCTATCGATCAAACGGAGAACTCAAATGGAAGTCATTCTGCTGGAACGCGTGGCCAAGCTCGGCCAGATGGGCGATGTGGTCAAAGTGAAGGACGGGTTCGCCCGTAACTTCCTGCTCAAGCGCAACAAGGCGCTACGCGCAACCAAGGACAATCGCGAGAAGTACGACGGCATGAAGGCCGACCTCGAAGCCAAGAACATTCAGGCCAAGGGTGAAGCCACCAAGGTCGCCGAGAAGATCGATGGCCGTAACGTCGTCATCATTCGTCAGGCGTCGGAAACCGGCCAGCTCTACGGTTCGGTCTCGGTTCGCGACATCATGGCGGCTCTCGAAGCCGACGGCGTTGCGCTCAACCGCCAGCAGGTGCTGCTCGACGCGCCGATCAAGATCATTGGCCAGCACAAGATCACCATCGCTGTGCATCCTGAAGTCGAAGTCCATGTGTCGACGACGGTTGCGCGCTCCGAGGCGGAAGCTGAGCGCATCAACCGTGGCGAAGACGTCAACAGCCGTCAGGAAGACCGCGATGCGGCCGCCGAAGCTATCGCCGCTGCCGGCGAGTTCTTCGATCCGGAAGCACAGCACGGCGATGCCGAGCCAGCCGAAGCGCCTGCGGAAGACAAGTAAGACTTCGGCGCAAGCCGAACATGACATGCATAAACAAGCCCGGCCTCATATCGAGGCCGGGCTTGTTTAGCTGACCACCTTCGGCGCGATGTCCCGATTGATCATCGCAATCGAAGCCAGCGCGGTCGCCGTGTGTTTCTCCACGCCGTCGATGACACAGAACACGTCAGCCGCAACCACCGACAACTGCCGTCCCGGTTTCACAACGCGCGCCCGGCAGATCAATCGTTCACCGGGTGCTGGTGCAAGCAGGTTCAGCTTGTATTCGGCGGTCAGGGCGGCCTGCCCCTTCACGGTCGCAGCCGCAATCGTCGTCGCGTTGTCGATCAGAAACGCGGTGACGCCGCCGTGGAAAAATCCGTTCTGCTGCAAAAGCTCCGGCCTGCGATCGACCGACAGCACGCAGCCGCCGCACGACAGACCCAAAATCTCGGCGCCGACATGCGTCATGAATCCCTGACGCATGACGTTGTTGCGGATGTGAGCCGCGATCGGAGCAAATTCGGCGTCAGCCATTTCCATCGCGGCTCTCATGCCGCCGCGAGTTTGAACGCCCGAACGGCATTGCCGCCGAGAAAGAGTGCCTTGGCTTCTTCATCCAGCGGCGCTTCGGCAAAACCTTCCAGTGCCTTGCGCGGAGAAATCATCGGCCAGTTGGTGCCGAACATCACCTTGGTCCGTCCGTGACCAGCCATGTATTTGACGAGGTTCTCCGGATAGCGATTGAAGGAATATGCCGACGTATCGATATAGACGTTGGGATGCTTGGTGGTGACCGCGATGGCTTCTTCCGTCCACGGATATCCGATGTGACCGCCGACGATCACGAGTTCGGGGAAATCCAGCGCAACCTGATCGATATAGGGAATCGGACGTCCGACCTCGGACGGCTTTAGCGGGCCAGTGTGACCGATCTGCGTGCAGAACGGCACGCCGAGATCGCAGCATTCGGCAAAGATGGGATAAAAACGGCGGTCGGTCGGCGGCACTTCCCAGAGCCACGGCACAACGCGAATTCCCTTGAACCCAAGCACCTTCACGCAGCGGCGGATTTCGCGGACCGCGGCCATCGGATCGCGAATATCGACGGAGCCAATTCCGACTAAGCGGTTCGGCGCAGCTTTTACCCATCCGGCAACTTCATCGTTGGTGACAAGCTCACCCATCGGCCCGATCCATGCGCTGGTCAAACCGATATCGACGCGTCCTGCATCCATCGCATCCAGCGTTGCCGACAACGGCCACTGGCCTGCGAAATCATTGCGTGTCCATCGCTTGAGGCTTGCAAGCCAAGGCTGGTCCATGAACCGCTCGGTCGGATGTTGCATCCATGCATCGACGATCATCTGAAAATCCTTTTCAGTTATTGTTGTTTCTTGCCGTCAACGCACGAACGGCACACGCGATCAGCGCGTCGGCCTGATCGCGCGGATCGGACGGATCGCGGCCAGACAACCATGCCCGGCAAACGAATTGCGCGGGGCCGATAATCTGGCTGAAGAACAGCGATGCTTTCATCGGCAGCAAATCACCGCTCGCAACCAGCGGCGCACGCCACGCCTCGACCCCTTCCGCCACCGTCGCGTTGCGCGCCTTGCGCGCGTCACGCACATCCTGCGCCCACTCGCTGCGTGAAATCTCGAACAGAAAATTGGCCTCGCGCCGGTTGTTGACGACCCACGTAAGATGCGTGCGGATCAGACGCGCGATGCCCTCCTCCGCGCCCGGCGGCGGGTCGATCACATCGAGCATGGCGATGTGATAACGGCGCAGCACCTCGAGAAACAGCGTACCGGCCAGTTCGCGCTTGGAGCCGAAGAAGTGGAAAAAACTTCCATTGGATGCGCCCGCGCGTTCGCGGATCGCCGCCACCGTCGCGCCTTCGAAACCGTCCCGATCGAAAACCGCCAAAGCTGCCGTCAGCAGGTCGTCGCGCGCGCTAGCCATCGTAACCGTCCTTGTGATCGACTAGAGTATCAATCTAGAGCAATACTCTAGTCAAGACAGCAATCATTAAACGGCAAGCCCGTGATCAGGCCTGATCGCTGGATTTAGCGGGAGATCGGCGGTTCCGGATTGCCGGCAGGCACTGGTGCCGGGCCGACCGGAACCACGGCTGCTGGCGGCTTGGGTGCAGGCGTAAAGTCGATGGTCAAAGGCCTGTTCGGGTCGTCGATTACCGGCGCCGGGGCCGCAGCGACCTCAGCCGGCTTTTCGTCCGCCTTCGGCGCAGGTGTGACGGCCGGGACCGGGTCCGGGCGCGTTCCCTCAACCTTGGCGGACTCGCTCTTGGCCGAGTCCTTAGCTGCGTCCTTGGGCGAGTCCTTGGCCGTTTCGGTCTTGCTCGCGTCTGGCTTGGCAGCATCCGCTGCCGGCTCATCCTTGGGTGCCTCATGCCGGGCTTCGATCTTGGGCGGCACGCTACTTTTCGCCGCTCTGGCCGCCTCGCGCGCAGCCTTCCGCTCTGCCCGTCGTTCGGCAGCGGCTTTCTGGCGGGCTGTCTGTGCGGAATCAGGCGAGCCGTTCTGCAATCCGTCGGCATCCGGCTTGGAGGCTTCACGCGTCGGTTTGTGGCCCTTGGCGGCCTGCTCCGGACCGGGTTCTTGCGTCGGCTTGCCGCTTTTCGCTTCCTGGCCTTGTTTGGTCAGATTGCCGCCGGGTGCCGCATTCGCCGCACCGTTGGAAAGGACATAAGCGCTCATGGCGGCGGCCATGTCGGTGCTGGTGGTGTAGTGCTGGCGCAGAAAGCCCGGCAGCGATCCGGGGCCGACCGTCTTCAGCAATCCGCGCGAGCTTTTATGGCACAGCGAACAGGTGCTGGAGAAAATCTGGGAAGGCGCCTTGCCGGCTTCGAGATTCTGCGCGTCTGCCGGGATCGCCCCGAAACAGCCCAACGCAAAAGCCACCGCCGCCAAAATGAGCGCTCGGCTCAACATCCAACGTCTCCAGATATCTAGCCAGTCAACGGCGAGAGCGGTCCACCCCTGCCCTCAGCCTCAAGGCCACCTTTAGCGGATTATGCGGCGAATGGAAGCACCGAGATTTCGCAAGTGCGTGAGCCGGTTATGGGTCACCTGAGACATTTTTTACGGCTTCGAGACGGTCGACTCACCGGACAAAAACGCAGATCAGCCTTACACGGACCCGGTCTGTCGCAAATTGCGATTGAAACTGGAACAAAAATTACCAACATTTATCGGGTGAGACCTCATTTGGATCGTTGGACATGCGTTCGATTGATCGCCTGCTGCGGTTTTTCCTGAGCCAGTTCATCCGGCGCGGCTCGGTGACGTTCACAATGTCGAGCGGCGCGACCTTCACCTGCGGGGACGGTACGGGCCAGCCGGTTGCCGTCCGGTTTCAGACGGCTGAGGCCGAACGGCATCTCCTGCTCGATCCGGAACTGGCTATCGGGGAAGTCTATACCGACGGCGAAATGATCGTCGAAAACGGTTCGATTGCCGACCTTCTCGCCATCGCGCTGAACCAGCCCGACATGCTGCCGCGCTGGTCACGCATGCGATGGTGGCTCCGCTACCTGATCCGGCATTGGCAGCAGTTCAATCCACCGGAGCGCTCGAAGCGAAACGTCGCCAGCCATTACGATCTCGACGGGCGGCTATACCGCCTCTTCCTCGATGCCGACATGCAATACAGCTGCGCCTACTTCGAGACGCCGGACTCGACGCTCGACGACGCGCAGCTTTCCAAGAAACGCCACATCGCCGCCAAGCTGCTGATCGAAAAAGATCATCGCGTGCTCGACATCGGCTCCGGCTGGGGCGGCCTCGGGCTTTACCTCGCGCAGATGACCGGCGCGGTTGTCACCGGGGTCACCTTGTCCGAAGAGCAACTTGGCGTATCCAAAGCACGCGCCAGCGAATTGAACCTGGCTGGCCGCGCCGAGTTCCGCTTGCAGGATTACCGCGAGACGCCCGGCCCGTTCGACCGCATCGTATCGGTCGGCATGTTCGAGCATGTCGGTGTCGATTACTACGAAACCTATTTCAGGCGCTGTGCGGAGCTTCTCGCCGAGAACGGCTTGATGGTGCTGCACGCGATCGGTCGCTCGGAAGGTCCCGGCATCACCAATCCATGGATCGCAAAATACATCTTTCCCGGCGGCTATATCCCGGCGCTGTCGGAAGTTTTGCCGGCCATCGAGCGGGCCGGCCTTCTGGTCGACGACATCGAAGTCCTGCGGCTTCATTACGCCGAAACTCTTAAAGCATGGCGTGAACGCTTCCTCGCCCGGCGTGAGGAAGCTGCGAAGTTGTACGACGAACGCTTTGTGCGGATGTGGGAATTCTATCTCGCGTCATCCGAGATGTCGTTCCGCAAGCAGAACGTCATGGTGTTCCAGATCCAGCTCAGCAAGCGTCAGGGCATGGTTCCGATCACGCGCGATTACATCGCCATCGAAGAGCAGCGGCTGCGCGAGGTCGAGGCCGCAAAACGTCCGGCATTGCGGCTTGCAGGCGAATAAACCCATCGCCGATCACGCGATACGCATTAACCAACGGCACAGTCTTGAATTGCAGACGACCGATGATTGATGCACGTTCGGTGCATGGCCCGGTGGCGGAAAGACTACGCGGGGGCGCCGCAAACGCTTCACATCCTGGTTCAAATCCAGGCTGGGCCTCCAAGTTTCTGAGTTTTTTAGAATTTATAGTTCCGACGTTTTGGAAAGGTGGCCGAGTGGCTTAAGGCACCGCTAACGCGGCACACGGGCAACCGTGTCGAAGGTTCGAATCCTGTCCCTTTCCTCCAAATTATCCGTCTGATCCCGCCGCTTCCCAGTTGGAGGCGGCGTTTTCATGTGCAGGGGATCGTCGTTCCCTCGCGCGGAAGTCACGGCATCCGCAATCTTGTCTGGCGTGTCAGCCTCTTCGGTCAGCCAGTTGAAGCAAGTCTGAAACTCTGCCGCTGAAGTTTCATCTGGCGCGCGCGAAACGATTGCCACGCGCAAAGCAAGCTTTTTCAGAATCTTTCTTTGGGCCTGTGGTGACAGTGGGAAACTTTGCGGAAAGCATTTCGCCAGCGACTCGGGCAGTATTAGGTAGCAGTCCGCTTTGTGCAGCCGCCTGCCCCACTTTCATCCGAATAGAAGACCATTAAACGTCTATGGCCATTACCGATTCGAACATTATCAAGCTCGCGCCGGACGCGAACACGCCAGCCTACCGCACTGCGCCTCACAATATCGAGGCGGAACAGGGACTTCTCGGCGCGATCCTGGTCAACAACGACGCGTTTTATCGCGTCTCGGATTTCCTCGAGCCGAAGCACTTCTTCGAGCCGATCCATCAGCTGATTTTTGAGACCTCCGGCAGCCTGATCCGCGCGGGCAAGATCGCAACTCCGGTGACACTCAAGACCTTTGTTCCGGCGGACACCGACCTCGGCGGCATAACGGTCGCGCAATACCTTGCCCGCCTCGCCGCCGAAGCGACCACCATCATCAACGCGCAGGATTACGGGCGCACCGTGTACGATCTCTCGATCCGACGTGATCTCATTCGCGTCGGCGAGGACATGGTCAATGTCGCATTCGACGCGCCGGTGGACTTTGCGCCGCGCGCGCAAATCGAGGACGCAGAGAAGAAACTCTACGACCTCGCCGAGTCCGGGCGTTACGACGGCGGCTTCCAGAAGTTCTCGCAGGCGCTGACCGTTGCCGTGGATATGGCTGCGGCGGCCTACAGCCGCGACGGCAACCTGTCGGGTCTGGCGTCTGGCCTGCGCGACATGGACGTCAAGATGGGCGGCTTGCAGCAGTCAGATCTCATCGTGCTCGCCGGCCGCCCGGCCATGGGCAAGACCGCGCTGGCCACCAACATCGCATTTAACATCGCGCGCAACTGGCGCGGCGAGGTACAGGCCGACGGGCAGATGAAATCCGTCGATGGCGGCATCGTCGGCTTCTTCTCCCTCGAAATGTCCGCAGAGCAGCTCGCCACCCGTATTCTCGCCGAGCGCACCGGCATTTCGTCGAGTTCGATCCGCCGGGGCGGTATCAGCGAATCCGACTTCGACAAGATCCGCGACCATTCCATCGAGATGCAGAACCTCCCCTTCTATGTCGACGACAGCGGCGGCCTGTCGATCTCCCAGCTCACGGCGCGCGCACGACGGCTGAAGCGGCAGAAGGGTCTCGACCTGCTGATCATCGACTACATCCAGCTGTTGTCGGGATCGGGCAAACGCTCCGACAACCGCGTGCAGGAAATCACCGAGATCACCACCGGCCTCAAGGCGCTGGCGAAGGAGCTCAGCGTTCCCATCATTGCGCTGTCGCAGCTGTCGCGTCAGGTCGAAAACCGTGAAGACAAGCGGCCGCAACTCTCGGACTTGCGTGAATCAGGATCGATCGAACAGGACGCCGACGTGGTGCTGTTCGTGTATCGCGAGGAATACTATCTCCAGAGCAAGGAGCCTCGCCCCGGCACGCCCGAGCACGAGAAGTGGCAGCTCGACATGTCGCTGGTCCACGGCAAGGCCGAGGTCATCATCGGAAAGCAGCGTCACGGACCCACCGGCACCATCAACCTGCAATTCGACGCCAACGTCACGCGGTTCGGCGATCTGTCGCATGACGGCCAGGTGCCCGAACGATTTGGCTGATCGGTTCTACTTTCGCCCGCAAAGAGTGTGCTAGAGTCTGGTTCAATGAATTGAATCAACTTTGCTTGGGCCAATGACCGCTGTTTCCAACCTCACCTCCGCGACATCCGACAACGCTGCTGCTGCGAGCGCCGCAGAAGCGCCTGTGCCTGCCGGCGCGACCGGCGTTCTGACCATCGACCTCGATGCCATCGTCGCCAACTGGCGCAAGCTGGAAAGCCACGCGGTGCCGGCCGATAGCGGCGCTGTGGTCAAGGCCGACGCTTATGGCTGCGGCATTACGCAGGTGACACGCGCGCTGGCGAAAGCCGGATGCCGGACTTTCTTTGTCGCCACGCTCGATGAAGCCCGCGCAGCGCGTGAGGTCACGGCTACATCCGCCATCTACGTGCTCGACGGTTTTTTTCCCGGTGCTGGCGATCAATACGCCAAGATCGATTGCCGCCCGGTGATCGGCGATGCCACCGAACTCGCCGAGTGGGACGCATTCCGCAAGACCAGCGGCTGGGAAGGACCGGCGGCGATCCACATCGACACCGGCATGAACCGGCTTGGCTTCCGTCCCGCCGAGGCACAGGCGCTGCTGCCGCGGATTAAGAACGGCAATCACGGCATCTCGCTGGTGATGAGCCATCTGACCAGCGCCGAAATGCTGAACGATCCGGCAAACGGACGGCAGGTCGCGGCGTTCCGCGAAATCGCATCGCTGTTCTCCGGCGTGCCTGCCTCGCTGGCAAACTCCTCCGGCATTTTTCTCGGATCGCAATTCCATTTCGATCTGGTCCGGCCCGGTGCTGCGCTCTACGGAGTCAATCCGACACCGGAGGCCGACACGCCGATGCTGCCGGTGGTCGATCTCAAGGTGCGCGTGGCGCAGGTCCGCAACATCGAGAAAGGTGAACACGTCGGATATGGCGGCACATGGACCGCGCGGCAGCCGACACGGTTGGCTATCGTGACCGCAGGCTACGCCGACGGATATTTCCGGACGGCGGGCAGCATCGATAATATGCGCAGCGCCGAAGTCATGGTCGCAGGCAAACGCTGTCCGGTCGCGGGACGCATCTCGATGGACCTGATGGCGATCGACATCACCGCCCTGCCGCCGGGTGCCACGCGCCGCGGCGCATTCGTGACGCTTCTCAACAAGGAGATCACGGTGGATGAACTCGCGCATCACTGCGGCACCATCGGCTACGAAGTGCTGACCAGTCTCGGCAAGCGCTACACCCGCGTCTACAAAGGCGGCGAGTAATGCCCGACGTCAGAGAATTCACGCCCGGAAATTACAAGTTCATCGTCTCGCCCGGCGGACCGTTCTCAAGCGGTATCGCGGCGATGCCCGGCTTCGCGCTGCGCCGGGTGCGCTTTATGCGTCCGATTCCGATGGCCGACGGGTTTGCTTTCATCAAGGCGCATCTGGAGCGCGAGGGCCGTCCGGTCACCGCACTCGCCGCCTGCGAATTGCGTTCGCCTGCGGCGATGACCGTCGAACAGTTTCAGGCTTTCAACGGCGAGTATCTGAAGACGCTGCATCAATGGGGATGCAAGGCCGGCGAGATCAATCCGCTGGCGCGCAGCAACCTCGCGCCGATCACGGAAGTCCCGTCCGAGGCGATGTTCTTCGCCTTTACCTACACCGTTCCCGAGGCGGGAGCCGCGGGCGATTTCCTGATCTCGGGCAAGCCGGAAATCCGCGACGGCGTCACAACCGATCGCATCGTCGGCGGCCGCGACGTCTCGTTGAAAGGGCTAGAGATCAAAGCGCGCTTCGTGATGAACGCGATGCGCGAACGCGTCGCCGCGCTCGGATGCGACTGGAGCGCCGTCACCGCCGCGCAGATTTACACCGTCCATGACATTCGCCCGCTGCTCGATACGGTGTTCGCCGAGGACAAGGTGAGCCAGCTCGGCCTTGCCTGGTATCCGGCATGGCCGCCGGTGATCGGCATGGAGTTCGAGGTCGATGTCCGCTCCGTGCGGACCGAACTGGTGATCGACGCGCGCTAAGTCGCGCAAACGCACCACGTCGTGAATTCAGCTTGACTTTTGCAGCAAAATATCGAACAAAAGAAGAACATTTATCCACCCAGGATTCACTTGATGGCCCGCGCCGCAGTCCTTTCGTTCGTCTGCCAGAATTGCGGAGCGGCCTATAACAAGTGGCAGGGCAAGTGCGAGTCCTGCAGCGAGTGGAACACGCTGTCCGAAGAGGACACGACCGGTGCGACCTCGATGCCGGCGAACCTGCGCCCCAAGCGCAAGGGCCGCCTGTTCGCACTGGAGACCCTCACCGGTTCGAGCCCCGAGGCACCTCGCCTGTCGTCTGGAATGACTGAACTCGACCGCGTCACCGGCGGCGGCTTTGTGCGCGGCTCGGTGCTGCTGGTCGGCGGCGATCCCGGCATCGGCAAATCGACGCTGCTGACCCAGGCCACCAGCCTGATGGCCCGCGCCGGACACCGCGTGGTCTACATCTCGGGCGAAGAGGCCGTCGCGCAGGTGCGGCTGCGCGCCGCGCGTCTTGGACTCGCCGATGCCGCCGTGCAACTGGCCGCGCAGACATCGGTCGAGGACATTATCGCCACCCTGTCTGAAGGAACGCCGCCGCGACTGGTGGTGATCGATTCCATCCAGACCATGTGGACCGACACGGTGGAATCCGCCCCCGGCACGGTGACACAGGTCCGCGCCTCAGCGCAGGCGCTTATTCGCTTTGCCAAGAAATCCGGCGCGGCGCTCATTCTTGTCGGCCACGTCACCAAGGACGGCCAGATCGCGGGTCCCCGCGTGGTCGAGCACATGGTCGACGCCGTGATGAGCTTCGAAGGCGAAGGCTCGCAACAGTTCAGAATCCTGCGCGCGGTGAAAAACCGTTTCGGCCCCACCGACGAAATCGGCGTGTTCGAGATGACCGGCCTCGGCCTGCGCGAAGTCTCCAATCCATCTGAACTGTTCCTGTCGGAACGCGATCTCGGCAGCCCCGGTACCGCGGTGTTCGCCGGTCTTGAAGGCACGCGCCCGGTGCTGGTGGAGTTGCAGGCGCTGGTGGTGCCGACCACGCTCGGCACGCCGCGCCGCGCCGTGGTGGGTTGGGAATCGAGCCGTCTGTCCATGGTGCTGGCGGTGCTGGAGGCGCATTGCGGCGTCAAACTTTCCGGCTACGACGTCTATTTTAACGTCGCGGGCGGCCTGCGCATCAACGAGCCTGCGGCCGATATGGCGGCAGCAGCAGCGCTCGTATCGTCGCTCGCCAATGCGCCGTTGCCGGTCGACGCGGTCTATTTTGGCGAAATCTCGCTGTCCGGTGCTGTTCGCCCAGTGGCGCAAACATCCGCGCGTCTCAAGGAAGCCGCCAAGCTCGGTTTCGGCCGCGCCGTGCTGCCGGAGAACGCCCGCGGCGATACCGGCGGCGACGCTGGTCTTTCCCTCAACACGGTGGGATCGCTCGCCTCGCTGGTGGCCGACATTGCCGCGCGGGGCAGCGCCCGATCCGCCAAAGTGTAAGCGGTTTGGCGTAAGATCGCGCGCTGGTTCAATAAATGAGCGCGGCTCGACGCAAAACCGGTTTCCACTTTTGCTGGCCGCGCTCGAAAGCCACAGGTGCCGCGAAAACCGCAGCGAGAGGCTGAATCAAGCCTGATGAGCGCCAAACGCGACGTGACGCTCGCATAACCGGACGCTATATAACCGGCGATCTTGCAAGAGCTGCCGATTGCACCCGCTACGGACCGTTAACTGCAACAGGCGATCCTTGCGAGCGATGCAGTTTTTGACGTTGATGTCCGGCCATTTGCGGGTTCCCGGCCCTTGCGGGACGTGCGATATGGCCGTCAGCTAGCCGGGCATAGAGCAACCCGATTCGCGTTTTGAACCTGAAAGCGGACCAGACCAGCCGATGCCGATAACGCTTCTCGACATTATCGTTCTTGCCGTGATGCTGTTGTCTGGCCTTCTGGCGATGGTCCGCGGCTTTATGCGCGAAATCCTGTCGATCGCCGCATGGGGTGCCGCCGCCCTGACCACGCTCTACGCGTACCAAAAGCTGCTGCCGACCGCGAAAACCTACTTCAACAACGAGACTGTTGCTGCGGTGGCCGTGGTGGCCGGCGTGTTCATCCTGACGCTGATCGTGGTGTCGATCATCACGGTGCGTATCTCGGACATGATCCTGGATTCGCGGATCGGCGCACTGGACCGCACCCTCGGCTTCCTGTTCGGGCTCGCCCGCGGGCTGCTGATCATGGTTGTGGCGTTTTTGTTCTTCGCCTGGCTGGTGCCGGACAAACAACAGCCCGATTGGGTCCGTAATGCCAAGTCGCGGGTGATGTTACAGGGAACCGGCGATTGGCTCATGGGCCTCTTGCCGGACGACCCCGAGAACACCATCTTGAAGAGGTTCAAGAAAAAGGGCGACGAGGAGCAGACCGATGCTGCTCCCGAACCGCGCACAACGGCAACGGTGGGGAACGATGGCGGGTATGGAAAGACAGCTCGCGACGGCATGAAACAGCTGATCGAAGGCAAAGCCGCAGGACGCTAGATTCTGTTCTAGATCCTGCCTCACACAAGGGCGCGGTGGACCATATGAAAACCCCTTCCGGCGATCACTCCACTCCCCCCTCCAAATCCGACTACGACCTGAATGACGATCTGGACAAGGATCTGAACGGCGACACGCTCCGCGAAGAGTGCGGCGTGTTCGGCATCTTCGGTCATCCTGAAGCCGCGGCGATTACAGCCCTCGGCCTTCATGCTCTCCAGCATCGCGGCCAGGAAGCCGCCGGCATCGTCTCCTTCGACGGACATCGTTTTCACTCCGAACGCCGCCTCGGTCTTGTCGGCGACACCTTCTCCCGCGCCGAAGTCATCGCGCGCCTGCCCGGCAACACCGCCGTCGGCCATGTCCGTTATTCCACCACCGGCGGCACCATCCTGCGCAACGTGCAGCCGCTGTTCGCCGAACTGAATGCCGGCGGCTTCGCCGTCGCCCACAACGGCAATCTCACCAACGGCCTGACTCTGCGGCGCGAACTGGTCAGCCACGGCGCGATGATGCAGTCGACCACCGACACCGAGGTGATCCTGCATCTGGTCGCCCAATCCAAGCGCGGCCGTTTCATCGAACGCTATATCGAAGCGTTGCGCGCCATCGAGGGCGCTTACGCGCTGGTGTCGTTGACCAACAAGAAGCTGATCGGCGCGCGCGACCCGCTCGGCATTCGCCCATTGGTTCTCGGTGAACTCGACGGCTGCCCAATTCTGGCGTCCGAGACCTGCGCACTCGACATCATCGGCGCGCGATACCTGCGCGACATCGAGCCCGGCGAAGTCATCGTGTTCGATGAACACGGCAAGGAAAGCCACAAGCCGTTCCCGCCGCAGCCGCCCCGCCCCTGCATCTTCGAATACATCTACTTCGCCCGGCCGGATTCCGTCGTCGGCGGTCGTTCGGTTTACGAAGTCCGCAAGAACTTCGGCGCGCAGCTCGCGCGCGAAAGCCATGTCGAGGTCGATGTCGTGGTGCCTGTGCCGGATTCCGGCGTGCCTGCGGCCGTCGGCTACAGCCAGCATTCGGGCGTGCCGTTCGAGCTCGGCATCATCCGCAACCATTATGTCGGCCGCACCTTCATCCAGCCGTCGCAGAGCGTGCGCGAGCTTGGCGTGCGCATGAAACACGCGCCGAACCGTGCTGCCATCGAAGGCAAGCGCATCATCCTGATCGATGACTCACTGGTGCGCGGCACCACCTCGAAGAAGATCGTGCGCATGATGCGCGACGCCGGCGCAAAGGAAGTTCACTTCCGCCTCGCTTCGCCACCGATCGTCAATCCCGATTACTACGGCATCGACCTGCCGGACCGCGGCGGACTTCTTGCCGCGACCCATACGCTGGACGAAATGCGCGACATCATCGGCGCGGACTCGCTGGCGTTCCTGTCGATCGACGGCATGTATCGCGCCATGGGTTATCCCGGCCGCGATCCGGCCAATCCGAAATTCTCGGATCATTGCTTCACGGGCGCTTATCCAACGCACCTCACCGACCAGACCCAGGTCGAACAGCAGCCGCGCCAGCTTTCGCTGCTGGCGGAAGCGAGCTAAGGGTTATTCGCTCCCCGAATCTATCGAAGAACGCGCACCATGAATTGTGCGTCGTCGCCATAACTGCGCAGCTTGGCCGCGAGCAACGGATCTTGCACGGTCTCAAACCCGTTGCGCTGCCAAAAGCTAGCCGAACCGTTCACTGCTATCAGCGACATACCGGACAAGCCGCAAACAGACGCATGGTCCGCGAGTAAAGCGACGACCCCGGCTCCTGCTCCAGTGCCACGCACCTCCGGCGTCAGCGCAAGATCGTGAATATAGAAAGTCGATGGCGCTGCGGGCAGTTCGCCGAGAAGCGAGTTCAGCGCCGGTGGCTGAAGGTTCCGCCATGGATGGCTGACGACGTAGGCTTCGATGTCATCACCATGCCCGAACACCCGGCATCCGGCGGGATAAAGCCGCAGCCGCTCGGCAAAGACCGTTGCATCCTCCGGATAGAACGGATGAAGCCGGGCTGCGAGCGCGTTGACGGCGGGCAAATCGGAGGCCGACATGGCCCGCCATTGACCGGCGGAAGGTGGAGAGTTCGGGACCATGCCGGCCGTTTAGCACGGTTCGGAAAGACCCTTCTACTTCACCTCTCCCCGCCTGCGGGGAGAGGTCGGATCGCCCTTGCGATCCGGGTGAGGGGCCGTCTGGCATGGGTTTCTTCGCTTGCATCGATATGCCATAGCAAGCCCCTCACCCGGCTCGCCGCCAAGGCGGCGTGCCGCCCTCTCCCTGCAAGCCGGGCGAGGGTCAATCCAGGCTGCATTGCATGACCAAACCTCTCGCCTCCCGTATCGCTCTCGTCACCGGCGCATCGCGCGGCATCGGCTATGCCACGGCGCGCGCGCTGGCGCGTTCCGGCGCGCATGTCATTGCAGTTGCGCGCACGCAAGGCGGACTCGAAGAGCTTGACGATGCAATCCGCGCCGATGGCGGCACGACGACGCTGGTGCCGCTGGACATGACCGACCTCGATGGCATCGCCCGTCTCGGCGCAGCGCTGAACGAGCGCCACGGCAAGCTCGATATTCTGGTCGGCAATGCCGGCGTCGCGGGAACGTCGTCGCCGCTCGGCCATACCGATCCGAAATTCTGGGACAACATGTTCGCGATCAACACCACCGCGAATTTCCAGTTGATCCGCTGCATGGAGCCGCTGCTGCAAAAATCCGATGCCGGACGCGCGGTGTTCATCACCTCCGGCATCGCTCACAAGGCCACCGCCTATATGGGTCCTTATGCTGCGTCGAAGGCAGCGCTCGATGCACTGGCGCGTGTGTGGGCGAATGAGACCGTCAGCACGTCGATCCGCGTCAATCTGTTCAGCCCCGGCCCTATCCGCACGCGCATGCGCGCCACCGTGATGCCCGGCGAAGACCCGATGATCCTCGATACGCCCGAGCAAGCCGCGGAATTCATCGTGCCGATGTGCGCGCCGTCGTGGACCGAGACTGGAAAATTCTTCGACTATCCTACCAAGACGCTGATGAGCTTCCGTACGCCGGTCGTGTGATCGCCGTTCGTATCCTTCTGCATCGCGTCATCCGCCCCGATTGACTCTGTTCCGGCCGCGCTATTCAATTTGCGCAAGCTGGCACGGCAGAGGCCGGCGATTGGGAGGGACACAATGACATCGGAATTTTTGAGATCGGCATTTTTCGCAGGGCTGACTGCAGCCGTGGTCGCGCTCGGAGCTTCCCCGGCATTCGCAGGCGACCCGAGCGGAACGTGGCTGCGTGACACCGGCGCCTCCCGCGTCAAGTTCGGACCGTGCGGCGGCGGCGCATATTGCGGCTCGCTGGTCTGGCTCAAGCCGGGCGTCGAAACACCTGCCAAAGTCGGCCAGCGCATCTTTTACGACATGAAGCCGGACGGCGCGGATGCGTGGAAAGGCTCCGCGTTCAATCCGGAGGACGGCAAAACCTATTCCGGCAAGATGTCGCTCTCGGGAAACACGCTGACCACGGCAGGCTGCGCCATGGGCGGCATGATCTGCAAATCCAGCACGTGGACCAAGGTCAACTAGCGCAGACCATATCCGCGCCTAGGACTTCCGCTTCCGCTTATGCGCGAACGGATTTTCCTTCTCACGCAGCGTGATGCGGATCGGCGTGCCGGGCAGTTCGAAAAAGCCGCGCAGGCTGTTCACGAGATAACGCAGGTACGATTCCGGGATCGCATCCGCACGCGAGCAGAACACCACAAAGCTCGGCGGCCGCGCCTTGGCCTGCGTGATGTAATTGAGCTTGAGGCGACGTCCCGACACCGCCGGCGGTGGATTGGTCTGGATCGCCTGCTCGAACCAGCGGTTGAGCGATGCAGTCGAGGCGCGCCGGTTCCAGACGCCGTAGGCTTCCTCGATCGCGCTCATCAGCCTGTCGATGCCCTCGCCCATCATGCCCGACACCGCAACCACCGGCATGCCTCTCACCTGCGGGAGCAGATGGTCGGCATCCTCACGCAGTTTGGCGATCTGGCTCGGTGCGCGGTCCATCAGGTCCCACTTGTTCACGGCGATCACGAGGGCGCGGCCTTCGCGCTCGATCAGATCGGCGAGCCGCAGATCCTGCTCTTCGAATTTGCTCTGCGAGTCCATCATCAGCACGACGACCTCGGCAAACCGCACCGCGCGTAGCGCGTCCGACACTGACAACTTTTCCAGCTTGTCCTCGATGCGCGAGCGGCGGCGCAGGCCCGCGGTGTCGAACACGCGAAACTCGCGGCCCTTCCACGTTACATCGACCGCGATGGAATCGCGCGTCGTTCCGGCTTCGGGGCTGGTCAGCAAGCGATCTTCGCCGAGCAGGCGATTGATCAGCGTCGACTTGCCCGCGTTGGGACGGCCCAGCACCGCGACGCGGATCGGGCGTGTCGAAAGACTTTCATCCTCGCCGTCCACATTCTCGAATCCATCCGCATCGTCGTCTTCGTCGTCGGTCTCGACCGGCTCGGGCATCAGCACGCGCAGCGCGTCGTACAGATCGCTCAGGCCTTCGCCGTGTTCGGCGGAAATTGGAATCGGATCTCCAAGTCCAAGCGCGTAGGCTTCCATAGCGCCGGTCTCGCCCGCTTTGCCTTCGCTTTTGTTGGCGACCAGCACCACCGGCTTGTTGGCGCGGCGGGCGAAATCGGCGAAGGCGCGATCGTTCGGCGTCAGCCCTGCGCGCGCATCGATCACGAACATCAGCGCATCGGCCAAAGCAATGGCTGCCTCGGTCTGCTCCTGCATCCGCGCGGTCAGCGAGCCTTTCGGCCCTTCGTCCAGACCGGCGGTGTCGATCAGGGTGAATTCAAGATCGCCGAGCCGTCCGTCGCCCTCACGGCGGTCGCGCGTCACGCCCGGCTGGTCATCGACAAGCGCGAGCTTCTGCCCAACCAGGCGGTTGAACAGGGTCGACTTGCCGACATTGGGCCGGCCGATGATGGCAATCGTGAAGGACATGGGTGATCCGTTCGCCCTTTACGGACCTCATGTCAATAAAGGGGATCAAAATGCGGGGTCTATAAGACCACGTTGAGGGCTTAAATCGATCAGCGCGCGAAGCCCCCGCTCGGCAATGGCGCAGGGAATGAAGATGGTGCTTGCTGCTGCTGCGGCGCTGCCTGCTGCTGCTGAGCCGGTGCAGCTTGCTGAGGCGGCGGCGCGGACTGCCGGTGATCCGCATCCGGCGCTGTGATGCGGGTTCGCTTGCGCTTGATCGGGGGTGGCTTGTTTTCGTCGATAGGTTTCGGGAACGGCTCCGCATCGCGGGCCGCGGATCGGGCTGTGGGCGCTCGCGCGGGCTCGGGCGGCGGGGCCTCGACCACCGGCGCAGGCTCCTGATGCGCGCCCTTGTACATGTCCCTTGGTACGCCCTGTTCGACGCCTGGAACGCCTTCAGGGAATACCGGCCTGCGCTCGCCAGGAATTTTCTTCTTGGTATCGAACCAATCCAAAGCGTCGGTCGGGTCGAAGCTGCCGGTGGAACAGCCGGCAAGCCCGACCGCAATCGCGGCAAGGACGGTAGCGGCAATCAGGCGTTGCGAGCGGCGCATCGATGTCTCGCTTCAGCTTTTCGCGGCCGGCGGCAGCAAGGCCTGCAACGCCTCGGCGCGGCTGCGCAGGCTCGCAGGCGTGCGCGCATCGTTGCCGATCATATCGAGCCATTGGCGGGCCGCTGTTGCATCGTTGACGCGCCAGGCCGACAAGGCCAGCAATTCACGCGCGGTGTGGCGATAGGTACGCCCCTCGCCGGTCGCAGGCTCAAGACGCTTGAGCATGTCCGCGTAAGGCTCGGTTTCCATCATCAGACCCGCTGAGCGGATCCGCGCGAGATCCTGCTCCGACGCGGAAACGACCGGATCGGCTGTAATCGCGTCGTAAAGCTTGGCGGCAGCCTTCGGATCGGCGGCTGCAGCGTCGGCAGCAGCGCGTAGCCGCGCCAGCCCTCGATAGCCCTTGGAACCGTCAGCTGCGATTTTCGTAAAAGCAGCCTCGGCCTCGGTCTTCTTGCCCTGCTCGGACAATGCAACGGCCGCCTCGAAGGCCGAACCGGCCTCGGCGGCCTTCTTGGCCTCGAGGTACTGATAGCCACGCCAGCCGCCGACACCGGCAACAATGAGAATCGCGGCTGCGATGATGAAGATCGAATAGCGCTCCCACAGCTTCTTGAGCTGTTCACGGCGCAAGTCTTCATCAATTTCATTAAATATTTCAGACACTTAACTGTCCCGCCCGGCGTGTTCTGGAAAACATGTGAGACCGTCGTCAGCCGCGCGGTTAGCGCGGCTCCCCCGATGTGACGGCGGCGATACAGTACCGGTATGGCGGCGACAAGGCAAAGCCAGCCGGATCAAAGCGTTAACGCTGCTTTTTGGGGTTCGTGGGCGAGCCAATCATTGCTTTAAGCCGACCGGCTGCTACAACCCCCTGAATCCGGGAGAACCCATGTCACACAGCTTTTCGATCAACGACGACGTTCATCATCAGGGTCAGGGACCCCAGGGCCGCGCCGAGAAAATCCGCTCGGATGTCTACACCGTCATCGGCTGCATGCCGATCGAAGCGGATGGACGCCTGCGCTATCGCATCCGCAGCAAGACTGAAAACGTCGAGCGGATTGTGACCGAAGAGCAGCTCAGCCGGTCGCAGTGAGCGCACCATCAGGTTCGCGTCGTCCGTAACGAAGATCGGACGGCGTGCAGCCATAGCGCCTGCGAAAAACCCGATTGAAGTAAGAAATATCGTTGAAGCCGCACCTCAGCGCGATGGCGCTGATGGAAGAGTCGCGCGACTCCGGATCGGCCAGCGCCTGTAAAACCTTTTCCAGACGCGTCGAAAGAACGTATGCGGTGAACCGCGTCCCCTCGCCTGCAAAAATCTTTCTGACATAGCTCGACGAAATACCCTGATGCGCAGCGACATCCGCCAGCGACAGCGCAGGATTGTCAATCTCCGCGAGGATGTACGCCTTGATGGCGCCCATTCGCGACCCGCGCGTGACCAGAAAACAGCCGTCCATGTCATCCATCCACTGTTGGGAGCGAAAAGGCTCCAACAGTGTGTCGCTGGACGGCGGCGGCTGGTTCAAATCATTCAGGCGGTGCGGCCGCAGTTGTGACCAAGGCCGGGATATCAGCCTTTCGGCTTGATGCCATAGACGTGCTCCGGCCCCGGAAACGCGCGCGAGCGGACCTCGCGGGCATAATCCTGGATGGCGGCCTCGATGCCCGGTCCGAGATTGCCGTAGCGCTTGACGAATTTCGGCACCCACGGAGACAGGCCCAGCATGTCCTCAAGCACCAGCACCTGACCGTCGCAAGCATTGCTTGCGCCGATGCCGATGGTCGGGATCGACACGATCTCGGTGATGCGTCGCGCCAGCGGCTCGGCGACCGCTTCCACGACCATCGAGAACGCACCGGCCTGCGCCACCGCGCGCGCGTCATCCTGAAACGGACCGCTGCCGTTTTCGCCCGCCGCGATCTTGATCGCTTCGTCCTTGCCCTGCGACTTGAAGCTGCCGAGCGTATTGATCGACTGCGGCGTGAGGCCAATATGACCCATCACCGGAATGCCGCGCGTGGTCAGAAACTCGATGGTCTCGGCCATGCGCACGCCGCCTTCCATCTTCACCGCGCCGCAATGGGTTTCCTTCAGCACG
>Ga0315336_1002548_pt1 | contig 27397 bp, 22 predicted proteins | sample ASW5metaG_FD_204512 | JGI IMG/M metagenome (GOLD analysis project Ga0315336, IMG submission 204512) | Ammonia-oxidizing marine archaeal communities from Monterey Bay, California, United States - ASW #5 | ecosystem: Environmental > Aquatic > Marine > Intertidal zone | place: USA: California... | reverse complement strand
CATGGCCTATTCCACGGTGAGCCAGTTGGGTTACATGATGGCGGCTCTGGGTTTGGGGGCTTTTCCGGCAGCGATATTCCACCTGGTAACGCATGCGTCGTTCAAGGCCCTACTGTTCATGGTGGCTGGTAATGTGAACCACGCCACCGGAACATTCAACATGCGATATATGGGCGGGCTTCGGCGAACCATGCCGCTGACTTACATCCTGGTCTGGATCGGGGGGCTTAGTCTTGTCGGAATCATTCCTCTAGCTGGCTTCTGGAGCAAGGACGAGATACTGTCCGCTGCCTGGAACGACGGATGGCAGGGCGGAGGATCGGCGGCCCTGTGGGCTGGAAAGCTGACCCTGATATTCTTGCTGACCGGTGTTCTGCTCACTGCTTGTTACACCTTCCGCATGATATACATGACCTTCCATGGCGAGTTCCGTGGCGGGGCGGAGGAGGAGCAGGCGGACTTAGCCGCCGCGGGCGAACCTGATGTAGGCCATCACGGTGGTGTGCATTTGGCGGAGGCTCCAATCTTCATGTGGCTACCAATGGTGCTGCTGGGCATCGCCGCGGTTGTTTCCGGCTATCTGCTCAATCCTCAATGGGTGGAAGAATTCGGAATACCTAAACACTGGATATCTGAATTTCTTATCGAAGGACTTGAAGCGACGCATCTATCCGGGCTGGGCCATCTGGAGGTCCCCGCTTTCAACCGGTGGATGGCTACGGTGTCTATGGTTATAGCGTTGTTGGGTACCGGCTTGGCCTCGTTACTCTACCTCCGGCGTTCGGCAGCGGCGAAAGACCCGCTGGAAGCGGTTAAGCCGGTGCATGTTCTGCTATCTAGAAAGTATTTCATGGACGATCTGTATGAGGGCGTAATCGTGCGCCGGCTGTTCTACCGTTCCTTAGTCAGGGCGATGGATTGGATAGACCGGGTGCTGGTGGACGGATTGGTGGATGCCGTTGGATTGATTTCCCGTAACGTTGGACCCCACTTCCTAGTCAAGTTACAGTCCGGAGAGGTCCAGGCCTACGGCGTAGTGTTGACCCTTGGCAGTTTACTGATTCTGTTGGGATTCTTGATATTCTGAGCATCCAGCTATCAGCCGTCAGCTAAAGATCTGATAGCTAATAGCTAATAACTGAAGGCTGGTCGATTGGAAACAGGTTTTACAGGGCTATTAACGGCAGCGGTGTTCTTGCCGACCGCGGGTGCGGTGTCCATCCTGCTATTGGTTCGGGGAGACCGCAACATCCGTGTGGTTGCCGCCATGGTGGCATTGGCTGACCTGGTGTTAACGCTGGTCGTGTTCACGACTTTTAGCCGTGATGACGGGGCGCAGCGATTCCAGTTCATCGACTACTTCACCTGGATACCCGGTGAGACACTGCGGGCCAATTACATATTGGGTGTCGACGGCCTCAGTGCGCCTCTGGTGACTCTGACCGGAATACTTGGTTTGTGCGCCGTGTTGGCGTCTTGGAACATCAAGACCAGAGTCAGAGAGCATTTCGTTTGGCTCTTGATTCTGCAGACGGCGGTGATGGGAGTGTTCACCTCCCTGGACCTGCTTCTGTTCTTCCTCTTTTGGGAACTGGAACTGGTGCCGATGTACATGCTCATTGCCATCTGGGGCACCGGGCGCAAAGAATACTCGGCGATGAAGTTCCTGATGTTCACCATCCTGGGCAGCGCCTTCATGTTGGTGGCCATCGTGGCCGTCTTCTTGACGCCGGAAGTCGGTACCTTCGACATGAGGGCCCTTTCCACTTCGGGAACCATGCTGGGAGCCGGGGTATTGTTGCCCCTTAGCGCCCTGTTCTGGCTGTTCTTCATCGGATTTGGTATCAAGCTGCCGGTGTGGCCGTTGCATACTTGGCTGCCCGACGCCCATACCAACGCCCCCACTGCCGCCAGCGTCATGCTGGCCGGAGTTCTGTTGAAGATGGGTGGCTATGGTTTACTGCGGATAAACGTCGGTATGTTTCCCGGCCAAGCGCATCAGTTCGCCTGGGCCCTGGTGACATTGGGCGTTATCAGCGTGTTATATGGAGCGATCGTCACCCTTCGCCAGACCGACTTGAAGCGGCTTATAGCCTATTCCAGCGTCAGTCACATGGGTTTGGTATTGGTTGGTATCGGCGCCATCGGCATCACACAAGGAACCTTGACATCCGCCGGGTTGAACGGCGCAGCCATGCAGCTTTTCACCCACGGGACCATAACGGGCCTTATGTTCTTGGGAGCAGGTCTGGTCTACGACAAGGCCCATACCCGCTACATCCCAGACCTGGGAGGGCTGGCCGGAAGGATGCCACTGGTAGCCGCCGGTCTCTTGATTGCCGGGTTCGCTTCGCTGGGTCTGCCCGGACTAAGCGGCTTTGTTTCCGAGGTGCTGGTGTTCTTGGGGGCCTTCCGTGCTTATCCTTTGATGACGGCACTGGCGGTGCTGGGGATAGTCTTGTCCGCTGGATACATCCTCTGGATGATGGAGCGGGCGTTCTTCGGAGTGCGGCGGGAACGGTTCGCCGACATTACCGACGCCTCACTGATCGAGGCTTTACCCATGGCCATCTTAGTGATAACCATCGTGGGTGTGGGGATATACCCGGCCATCTTGACCGACGTTTTTGAATACGGTTTGCGTCCCATAATCGCCCTGATTCCGGTGGCCGGTCCGTGATGCCATGAACTTATACGACCTGTACTTAATCTCCCCCCCATTGGCCGTGGCCTGCGCTGGTATCCTGGTCATTCTGTTGGACCTGGTGTTCCAACGCAAGGGCTTCCTGCCCTACGCCGCCTTTGCCGGGCTGATGGTTGCCGCAGCTTTATTGGTAGTCCAGTCTATCGACCTTGCCGATGCCAACGATCTGGTGACAGATGGCAATGTCCGGGCCACCGGAGTTCTGGCCGGTAGCTTGTCGGTGGACCGTTTCTCCTTGTTCTTCAACTTCTTGGTGCTGGCCGCTCTGGGGCTGGTGACGTTGTCCTCGGTGGATTACGTGAAACGGATGGAGAATTTCCGGGGAGAGTACTTCGGGTTGATGCTCTTTTCGACCACCGGAATGATGCTGCTGGCGTCGGCCACCGAGTTAATCACCGTCTACATCTCTCTGGAATTGGTTACCCTGCCTCTGGCAGCCCTGTCCGCTTTCTTGATGACGTCCAGATCCAGCGAAGCCGGGATGAAGTTCCTGATTGTCGGGGCCATCAGTTCAGCGACCATGCTCTACGGAATGGCGCTGATCTACGGGTTCACCGGTGCCACCAAACTGGATGAGATCGCCGAGGTGGTCAAGTCCGCCGCCGTGTTAGATACACCCTTCGGCGGCTATGCTCTGCTGGTCGGCGTGGTTCTGATGTTGGCGGGATTCGGCTTCAAGATTTCAGCCGTGCCCTTTCAGATGTGGGTGCCGGACATCTACGAAGGCGCGCCGACTCCGGTGGTGGCCTTCCTGTCCGTCGCCAGCAAAGCAGCTGCGGTTGCCGTCCTGATTCGCGTCTTGTTTACCGGATTTTTCCCAATAGCCTTGGACTGGGCAAGCTTGATAACGGTGCTGGCCGCCGCCTCCATGACCATCGGAAACCTAGCGGCCATCGGGCAGAGCAACATACGGAGAATGTTTGGGTATAGCACCATCGCCCACGCTGGGTACATCCTGGTGGGGATAGCCGCAGCCGTGAGAACCTCCGGAGGATATTCCGGAGGTCCCGAGTTCGTTTCGATTGGCCTTAACAGCGTCCTGTTCTACTTGGCGGCATACGTGGTAGCCAACCTGACCGCTTTCTTCGCTATAATCGCCATCAGTCAACGCACCGGGAGCGACCTGATCGAAGGGTATGGTGGACTCGTTCGGCGAGCGCCGTTCCTGGCAGTCGCCCTGACCTTGGCGCTGGTGGCCTTGATCGGCGTTCCGCCCACCAGCATCTTCATTGGCAAGTTAGTCATCTTCACGGCGGCGGTCAAGAGCGGTTTGGTGTGGTTGGCGATTCTGGGAGTGCTTAACAGTGTGGTGTCGGCCTACTACTACGTGAGAATAATTCGGGTGATGTTCTTGGAGGAGCCCAAGGAACAGGAAGGGTCCAAGACTTCCCCGGTGGCCTGGTTCGCGTTGGCTGTGTCCGGAATAGCTATGATTGGCATAGGCATCGCTCCCGGCTTCATCCTGCGGGCCGCGGAGATTGCGGTTGACGCTCTGGCGCTGTAAGCGATACTTGTTGATGATACCCATAGATCCAATCGCCATTGACACTGATAAAGAGCCGGTGCTAGACTCGCCCTGCCTCAAAACTAGGTACGGACGATAGGCCAAGCGAGGCTGGATTTCAGAATGAAAAAATGAAAAACGTCGGGATAATATACAACGGCCGAATACCCGAGGCTCTGGATCTGAGCACCACGATTCTGCACGATCTGGCTTTGCCGGAAGATACTTGGGTTTCACCGGCAGAGAACCTTCAGGTTCTGCGGGAAAGGACGAAGCAGACCGAGTTGGTGATTACCGTGGGCGGAGACGGGACCATCTTGCGGGCCGCCCAGGTTACCGCTCCCAGTGGGATACCGATGGTTGGCATCAACATGGGTCGACTGGGATTCATGACCGAGCTTCAAGTTCACGAGGCCCTGGAAAAACTGCCGCTCTACCTGGAAGGCGAGTGCCGGATGGAAGAACGGTACATGCTCCAAGTGGAGGTCATCAGGAATCATCCCAACGGTGAACATGATGATGGGCCTTTTCATGCTCTGAACGACGTAGTTCTGGCGCGAGGAGCCGTTTCCCGGGTGGTGACCATCGCCGGGATGATTGACGGCGCTCAGATGACAACTTTCCGCGCCGACGCAGTGATACTCGCCACCGCCACCGGGAGCACCGGATACAACCTGGCCGTGGGCGGGCCGATATTGGATCCTGCGTCCGACGCTCTTGTGCTAAAAACCGTGGCGGCTCATATGGGTCTATCCGCAGGTTTGGTGCTCAGTGGCTCCACCGAAGTCGGCCTTACATTGGAAGGATACCAAGAGGCCACGCTAAGCGTAGATGGCTACGTCGATTATCCCCTGACTCCGGGGGACCGGGTGGTTCTGAAACAGAGCCCCTATAAGGCCCGGTTCTTGCGGGCCAACCCGCCCAGCTATTTTTACTCTACGCTGACTCGGCGTCTCGGCTTTAGCATCCGTGGTCAGTAGGACTTTGGGAGACGCGGGATACAATGGAACACACTGACTCGGAACCCACGATCGAGAGTAAGGACATCTACCAGGGCCGCATCATCAAACTTCGCGTCGATACGGTGCAACTCCCCAGTGGGCGTACCACCACCAGAGAGATTGTCGAGCATGAAGACGCCGTGTGCGTGGTTCCCATCGATGAAAACAACAATGTTCTGATGGTGCGCCAATACCGCAAAGCGGCGCAGCTCAACCTACTTGAAGTGCCCGCTGGCGGGGTGGAAGCCGGTGAAACTCCGGACGAGACTGTGCTCAGAGAGCTACAGGAAGAGGTCAGCGTTACATCTGGATCTCTGCGGCGTCTCTCCGGATTCTGGGTTTCCCCCGGTTGGGCCACCGAGTTCATGCATGCCTATCTGGCTATGGACCTGACGCCTGCCACCTTGCCCGCTGACGACGACGAATACATCTCGGTGGAGCGGGTGCCTTTGGACAGCATACCCGGACTGATTGAAAGCGGTGAGATTCAGGACAGTAAAAGTATCGCTTCGTTGCTGTTAGCGCTGCGTGTTCTGAACTCAGATTAGCCCACTGGGGCTGTCTGGTTCTAGAACCGGGAAAGGGTTTCTGATATATTAGGTGGCGATCCTATTGGACCGTCCTTTTGATGCGAGTATCAAAGGCCGACGAGAGTTCGAATTGGCCGAATCAAATAGAGATGAACGTACAGGATTGATCGGAGGAATAGCCGTCGATGTTGGAGCATGATGTCCTAGTTATTGGAGCTGGCCTGGCGGGGATGCGCGCGGCAATAGCAGCGCGGGCTGAGGGTGCCAGCGTAGCTATCATCAGTAAGGTTCACCCGGTGCGAAGCCACTCTAACGCGGCCCAGGGCGGAATCAATGCCGCCCTTACAGACCGGGGAGACGATTGGGAAGACCACGCATATGACACGGTAAAGGGAAGCGACTTCCTGGGTGATCAGGATGCCATTGAAGTTATGTGCGCGTCCGCCGGTCAGGCACTGATTGACATGGAACACTTCGGAGTCACGTTTAACCGGGACGATGAAGGCAAGTTGGGAACCAGGGCCTTCGGGGGCCAGAGGCGCGCCCGGACATTCTTCGTCGGGGACTTCACAGGCCAAGCCCTACTGCACGTGATGTTCGAGCAGTTGATAAAGTCGGGAGTTCGACGCTACGAAGAGTGGTTCGTCACCGCCTTGATCGAAGAAGACGGCCGGGTCTGCGGCGTAACCGCCCTGGAGATTCGTACTGGGCAGATCTACGCCATCCGCGCCAAGACAGTGATATTCTGCACCGGCGGCCTGGGACGCTTGTTCGAGCCCAGCACCAACGCCCTGATAGTAACAGGTGATGGCATGGCCTTGGCCTACAACGCCGGGGCGCAGCTTATGGACATGGAGATGGTCCAGTACCATCCGACAACCCTGGCGGGCAGCGGAGTTCTGATATCCGAAGCAGCCCGCGGTGAAGGTGCTTACCTCCTGGACAAGGACGGCAACCGCTTCATGGAGAAGTACGCGCCCAACATGATGGAGTTGGCCTCCCGGGACGTTGTATCCCGGGCCGAGCAGACGGAGATTAACGCTGGAAACGGAGTCAACGACTGCGTCTACTTGGACTGCCGCCATCTGGGCGAAGCCCTTATTATGGAAAAGCTCAGCCAGATCCGGGAGATTGGTATCGACCTGGCCGGGACCGACATGATTACCGATCCCATCCCGATACGCCCTGGGATGCATTACATGATGGGCGGCATCAAGACTAACGTTGATGGGCTAACCAACCTCCCCGGCGTCTACGCAGCGGGTGAGTGCGCCTGCGTCAGCGTGCACGGCGGCAACCGTCTGGGCGCCAATTCCCTCCTCGACACAATCGTGTTCGGCCAGCGGTCTGGCGTTCACGCCGCTCAGGCTTGCCGGGGCGAGGAATACATCGAATTCAATGTGGATGAAACGGTTCGCCAAGAGCAGCGCCGTATCCAAGAGGTAATCGACCGGCCGCAGAATGGTGATAAAGTAGGTTCGGTACGCTTGGGTATGGGCGGCTCAATGAACAGGAACCTGGCGGTATACCGCAACGATGCAGGAATGCGTGAGACGATTCACGACCTCCAAGGATTGAAGGAGAAGTATACCAAGGTACCCGTGGACAACAAGAACAAGGTGTTCAACACCGACTTGGTGTTTGCTTTGGAATTGGGCTTCATGCTGGACTGCGCCGAGACCATTGCCGTCAGTGCCCTGGAGCGGAAGGACAGCCGAGGAGCCCAATCCCGGACCGACTACCCGAACCGGGACGATGAGAACTGGATGAAACACATCGTAGCGTCCAAGGGCGAAGAAGGGCCTGAGATTTCCTTCTCGCCGGTTTCAGTTACCAAGTGGACTCCCGAAGAGAGGAAGTACTAACCCATGGATGTAACTTTCAAGATTAAGAGGTACGACCCGGAAGTAGAGAATCCCGAGTCCTATTGGCAGGACTACACGGTCACGCTGGATGACAGTTCCACTATCCTGGACGGTCTGATTAAGATTCGAGAGGAGGTGGACGGCACTTTGAGCCTTCGCTGCTCGTGCCGTAGCTCCATCTGCGGCTCCTGCGCCATGCGGATCAACGGCCATGCCGGATTGGCATGTAAGACTCAAGCCCGTCTGGCGACAGACGAGAATAACGTAATCATACTCGAACCTGCGGGTGTGATGCCGGTGGTGAAGGACCTAGTTGTGGACTTCGATATCTTCTGGTCCAAGATTATGGCGGTGGACCCCTATCTGAAGCCCGAAGGGCCTGAGCCGGAAGCCGAGTATATCGCCTCCAACGAGGCCATGCTTCACCTATCCGAAGTCACAGCCTGCATCATGTGTGGCTCCTGCGTCTCCGATTGCACGGTGATGGAAGTGGACCCGACTTTCTTGGGACCGGCTGCCCTTGCCAAGGCTTACCGATTCACCGCCGACCCCAGGGATGGCGATGCGAAAGGCTTGTCTCGAGACCGGTTGGAAGCTCTGAACGAAGCCTCTGGGATGTGGGACTGCACCCGCTGTGGCGAGTGCGTCCAGGCCTGCCCCAAGGGAGTGGCTCCGATGGACCGAATCATGGCCCTGCGAGAGCAGGCCATCAACTCTGGGTTCGATAACACCCTCGGTGCCCGCCACGCCGAGGCATTCGCTGATTCAGTGGAACACAGCGGCCAGTTGGACGAGCTGAGGCTTGTACCTAACACGGTCGGTATGACGAACCTACCGGTGTTGTTGAACATGGCTCCGGAGGCACTAAGGGCGTTCACCCACGGCAAACTCCCTCCCATCATCCATAAGAAGATTGAAAACGCTGACCGGGTTAAGAAGCTCTTCCGTAGAGTGGAAGACCCGGACAGGAAGTAACCCGATTAGAATCTAATCTGATTATCCCGGAGGACCAGGTTGAAGTACGCGTTTTTTCCCGGCTGCGTGTCCCGAGGAGGATGCCCAGAGTTGTATCCGGCAGCCAAACTGATTTGCGAACGTCTGAATATTGAACTGCAAGAGATGCCCGGCGCGTCCTGCACCGGCGCAGGGGTTCTCCAGGAGAAGAACGAGTTCCTGGGTGATGCCCTTAATGCCCGCACCTTCGCGATGGCCGAGGCTTTGGGCATTCAAATCATGACCATCTGCAGTACTTGCCAGGGCGTGATGAGTCAAGCCAACCGCCGTATGAAGAAAAACCCGGAGTATCTGTCTAAGATTAACGTTGAATTGGCTGAAGAAGGTCTGGAGTACAAAGGTACTGCAGATCCCAAGCACCTGCTATGGATCATCATTGAGGACTACGGCCTAGACAAGCTGGAGACGTTGATTACCAAACCACTGGCCGGAATCCGGTTGGCGCCCTTCTATGGTTGCTATTTGGTCCGCCCGACGGAAGCCTTGGATTTCGCAGACAACCCGGAACGGCTGACCTCGTTGGAACGGCTCATAGAGACACTGGGGGCCACTGTGGTGGACTTCTCCGGTAAGACCCGATGTTGCGGCTTCCCAATCCTGACCATCAACGAGAAGAACTCTATGGCCATGGTGGGCAAACACACAGCGGAAGCGAAGGACCTGGGCGCCGACGCCATGATAACGCCCTGTCCTCTCTGCCACCTGAACCTAGATGCCTTCCAGCCGAGAGCGTCAGCCCAAGCCCAGCGTTCCATCGACCTGCCCATCATCCACATGCCCCAGGCCATCGGCCTAGCCATGGGCATCAGCCCCAAGGATATGGGACTGCAGCGTCACATAGTCAGCACCAAACCTTTGATTACCAAGCTGGGAGTCCCGGCGGGGTAGGTAGGCCAAGGTCAAATCGCTAAATGAAAAAGCTGGTGCCGAGACACCAGCTTTTTTCATTTATTAGGATTCCATGCGGTGAACGCCGCCGGACTCCCTCGATCGCATAAGTGTATCTCTTTTGATTCTCTCGGGTACTCTACTGCTTCAGCGTGGGAATAACTTCTTCGAACGCTTGGATCGTCTTCTCCACGTCCTCTTCGGTATGGACCATGGAGGGGTAGAATTTCTGGCCGCCCTTCAAGATTCCTCTTTCCAGCAGACCCCCATTGAAGAGGCCCATCATCTGAGTATCGGCGGTCAAGGTATCCCGGTAGTTGAGCACCGGTCGGCTGGTGAAGTAGATGTCGAAAATGGCGTCTTCGCCAGCTAGGTAAACCGGGATGCCGTTACGGTTGCAGACATCAACAATAGCGGTGCTAATCTTGCTGCCGGTTTCGTAAAGCCTATCGTAGGCTCCTGGTTTGCGCAGTTCAGCCAGGGTGGCCAAACCCGCAGCGCAGGCGACTGGGTTGCCATTCAGGGTGCCAATCTGGTTGACGAAACTGTCGGAGTCTGAAGCGTCAGGGTCGTAAACTGAAAGGATGTCGCGGCGGCCCATCACTACCGCTAGAGGGTATCCGCCCCCCATAATCTTTCCCATGCAGCAGAGGTCCGGCGTGACCCCGTAGTATTCTTGAGCGCCGCCGTAGGCCAACCGGAACCCGGTGACAATCTCGTCGAAGATTAATGGAATCTCGTATTTGGTGGTGATTGCACGCAATCCCTGGAGGAATCCGGCTTGGGGCGCAATCACCCGTTGCAAAGGCTCCACAATCACCGCCGCCAACTCATCATGATGAGCGTCGATGATGGCAGTCGTCGTATCCAGGTCGTTGAAAGGTGCGATGAGCATCAGGTCTTGAAGAGCCTTGGGAACTCCGGCGGTATTGGCCTCGGCTTGGGGGAACTCTTCGGCTCCCGATGGTGTAACACTCATCACCGCGTAATCGCTGCTACCGTGGTACCCGCCCTCGAATTTCAAGACCTTCTCTTTCTTGGTGAAAGAGCGGGCGGCCCGCATCGCCTGGAAGGTAGCGTCGGTGCCGCTGGTGGTGAAGCGGACCTGCTCGGCGCAGGCTACGGCGTCGACCAGAGTCTCGGCCAGGAGAACCGCTTTCTCGTTGGTGGCGAAGAAGGTGCTGCCCTGCTCAACAGCCTTGATGACTTCCTCAACCACCGCTGGATGGGAGTGTCCCAACAGCATGGGACCCGAGCCCATCAGCCAGTCGATGTACTCGTTGCCACTGATGTCGAATATGTGGGAACCCACTCCCCTTGCGGCTAAGAAGTTGAGGTCCTTGCGGATGGGCAGGTTGCCAGTATAACCACCCGGTAAGTATTTGGTAGCCTTCTCCAGTAGTTCCTGTTCCCGGGTCGAGCGTTCCGGCATCAGCGGCCCCCTTATTAATTTATGGGTTGCGGTGTGGCGCATGAACTACGGCGAACCGGTCGCTTGGGACTGGTTATCAGGCGGACTCTTCCTTGGATTTGCGCATAACATCCACCAATTCCTGAACGCTGGCGGCCGAACTCTGCAAAGCGGTTCTTTCGTCTTCGGTAAGCCCGATCTGCATGACCTGCTCCACGCCAGCGGATCCCAGCTTCACCGGAACGCCGACGCACAGACCATTGATGCCGTACTCACCGGTCAAATAGGCGCAGGCGGGTAGGATGCGTTTCTTATCCAGTAGCACGGCCTCGACCATCTGAGTGATCGCTGCGGAAGGAGCGTAGTAGGCGCTGCCCTCTTTCAAGAGAGCGACAATCTCGCCACCCCCGGCGCGGGTGCGGGCTACCAGTTGGTCAATCTTTTCTTCAGCCATAAGTTCAGTAATGGGAATGCCTCCCACCGACGTGTAGCGGACCAAAGGAACCATGTCATCGCCGTGCCCACCCAGGACCAGAGCCTGGACATCCTCGACGGAAACGTCTAGTTCCTGGGCGATGAAGGTGCGGTACCGGGCAGTGTCTAGGATCCCAGCCATGCCGAAGACCCGATTCCTGGGAAAACCGCTGGTTTCAAAGACGTTCTGGACCATGGCGTCCAACGGATTGGTAACCGCGATTATGATGCAGTTGGGAGAGAACTTGGCCACCTGCTCCGTGACAGAAGAGGTGATTCTCATGTTGGTCAAGAGCAAGTCGTCCCGGCTCATACCGGGCCTGCGGGCAATACCGGCGGTGATGACCACAATGTCTGAGTCCGCACTGGCATCGTAGCTATTGCTTCCGGTGACAGTGGCGTCGGTCCCATTGATGGGCCCGGCTTCCAGCATGTCCAGTCCTTTCCCCTGAGGTAGGTCTTCAACCACGTCGACCAGTACGACGTCGGCGTAGCCAAGCTGTTGGATTCTCAGGGCAGTGGTAGCGCCAACGTTGCCAGCGCCGACCACGGTTACTTTATTTCGCATGGGAGATTGATTCCTCCAAAAATTTGTTGGGGTGGCTGTCAGCTTTCAGCAGTTCCTCGGGCCGCAGCCTGTGGAAGCTAGAATATTATACATCCACCATTCGCCAGAGGGTAGTCCCGCGCCTGAAAGTATCGTTCGGGACCCACCTGATTGAAGAGGCTGGCCGGGCCTGTCATTGACCACTAGGGCGCAGTCTCTTCAGCCTCCGTTTGTGGTTGCGCCTTCGCAACTTCCTCAGGCGGTTTTACGTTGCGGAAAAGGGCGTACAGCGAAAGGTCGTAAGCAATCTTGACGACGGCGGAGGCGACGAAGGGTACGCTGGCAGCGAAGACCGTCCAGACTTGGGTGGTAATGGTAGGCCCGAACGATCCGGTGGCGCTGCGGCTGACCATGTGCATACTGGCCATGGCAACTCTTTCCTCTGGGCCTACAACGGCCATGGTGTAGGAGTCTTTTGTCGGAACGTCCATTTGGCTCATGAATGCTCTGAGCTGCCAGAAAACGATGGCGACCCAGGCCGTAGGGGCAAAGATTGCTCCGATAAAGAACAGGCTGGAAGGAATGTGGGTAAAGACCATGGTGTTTAGCAGGCCTATTTTGTTGGACAATTTGGCTGCTATCCACATCGATGCTGCGGTTAGCGCGTGGGAAAGGAAAAACACTTGTCCCATATCCCCTGAATCCAGGCCGAACTTAGTATTGAACCAAGCAGTGACGATGGTTTGATGGACCATCGAGGTTGTAAGGGTGTCGATGCTGAACAATCCAGTGAGGGTGAAGATTATACGTCTTGAAGGAAGTCTGAGAGGGTTGGTCCAACGTTGCTGGGTGATTGGCCCTTCAACTCTGGATGAAAGAAGGCTGTACAGAAGTGCTCCTAAAAACTGGAAAGCGGCGAAACCTAAAAACATTGCTCTATAAGACGATAGTGTTCCTATCCCTAGTTGGTCTTGAAAGACTTCAGGAAGCAACGCAGCCAGAGCGCCCAAGGCAGTGCCTGTTCGCGCCACGATGCTATACACCGCGAAGAGTTCGGTGCGTTTTTCGCTCAGGGCAGTGTCGGGTAGACTGGCCATTTCCAGGGGCTGAGCGGCGCTCTCTCCACCGCCCCCACCCCCGGTGGCCATAGAGCCGAAGAATGCCAATAACAACAAAGCCCAGTAATCGCAGATAAATATCAAGATTACTGCGGAGGCGGCTGAGACAAGGGTAAAGGCGACCATCAGCCGGCGTCGTCCTACCCTTCCTGAGATAAGGCCGACGATGAAGGCGAAGAAAGCGACCCCGGCAACGCCGACGCTTAGAAATATCCCAACGTGACCGATTCCGAAGCCAAGTTCCTTGAGGTAAAAGAAGATAAGGATGGCCACGTAGCTTTGGGAAAAGGTACGCATGCCACGGGCGGCGATAATCAACCCAGCGTCGCGGTTAATCCAGCTAGGCATCATCAGGTTTGTAGAAAGACATTTCTACAATAGATCCTTCAGGGTAGGATGGTGCGTTTTGAATGTCCGACTTTGAGGAAAGACATTCTGTCTTATTCAGGCTCGAAGCTACGTTTATTCGTCGACGGGGGCCTCCGGTAGTTCCAATCCGGCTTCTAGCACTGTCTCGGTAGTCACCGTGCTGGGTAACCGGTACCCACGGAATAACCAGAAACCGAAGAATGCGATAACCCCTGCTACCGGCCCAACCATGCGTATGCCAATAGGGTTGTCAGCAGTCTCCCCCAATAGTAGGATCAAGGCCAACAATACCACAGAAAAGGACGAGCCGAACTTTTCGAACAGGTTCTGGGTGGCGAAAAACATACCTTCTCGGCGCATGCCGGTGACCAGTTCGTCGTAGTCGGCGATATCGGCGGTGATGGCCCGGGGCATCAGGTTCACTCCGGCCATCGCGACCCCGGCCCCGAAAGCTATGACCAACCCCTGTATCAATCCGGGCATGCCGGGCACGAAACCGGCGAAGAACAACCAGGGCAGGTAAAGGGCTGTGCCGAGTAAACATAACGAATAGACGGACCGTTTGCTTCTGATAAAACTCAGCTTCCATAGGAAAAACACCGCTACCACCATTCCCGCCAGGGCCGCGCCAGTCAGCAGTGATGTTGTCGCTCCAGTGCGCTCTGGCTGGAGCACCCGACTCACAAAGAAGGGCAGCCACGCTATCACCATGGTTACGGCCAACTGGAGAAATACGAAAGTGGGTAGAAAGTAAAGAAATTGCTTGTTCCTTAGGGTGGCGATCAAGCCAGCCGTGAACGTCATGGTGGCTGGTGGACTATCTCTGGGCGCATGACGCCAAACGCCGAATAGTCCGGAATACCGGAACACCAGACCGCAGACGGAGATTATTACCGCCATGACCTTGAATCCTACGGCGTCAATAACCACGCCAGTGAGTATTAGCCCGAGGGCGGCCCCCAGCACGCCGAAGTAGAACTGCCACGCCACGATGCTCATGCGGTCCCGATGGTTCCGGGCAATCTCTGGGAAAAGAGCTTCGTACGGACCCGCCGAAAGGGTGTTACTCAGGAAGAATAGCTCCAGAACGACGAAAACGTAGATGACGTTACCAAAGCTGCCGCCGCCCCAGGGCGTGAGCCAGAGTAGACCGAAGAACAGGGCGTAGAATGGGGTGGAAAACAGCACGAAGGGCAGCCTTCGCCCCCATCGGCTCCGGTTCCGGTCGCTCCACCAGCCGATGATGGGGTCGTCCAAAGCTTCGATCAGCCGGCCTGCGGTAAGCACGATGGCGACGAGAACTCTGGGGTCTAGATCGAGGACCCCCAATGTCAGCGACGGAACCGCTGAAGACAAGCCCTCTTCTCTTGGCGGAACCAAGAAGAATAGAAGCCATAGGTGCCGGGTCTGGGAGATTGCTTGAGACCCAATCTGGTCCGAGGCATAGAGAATCTTGTTGACCAGAGGCAACCGGCCGCCGATTCCGGTGGTCAAGGGTTCCTCGGCGGTGGGGCGTAGCGGTGTCCCTTCACCGGGAGAGTTGCTCCGCCAAAGCATATGGGTCGGTCACCGGCAGTTGGCAGGTATAGTTCTCGCATACGTAAGCCGACGGCAGTCCTCCGACCATGATGCGGTCCTGGAGTAGGGGGAAGTCCGGCGTACCCTCAATTCCCCCAGCGCTATGGGGAGTCTCGGTTCCCATCACTACCTTGTTGGGGAGGAACCGACTGAACACGGTGTCCAACAATGCTTGGGTGGCAGGGTCGTTTCGCGGTCCAATCACGGCGATTTCCTTGGGCGGTGAGACGTAGAAATCCAAGGCGTTCAGCCAGTGACCGGTGCCGCCGGGGGATTGGGACATGGTCTGATGCAGGCTTCGCAAAGGTACGGAGGCTTTGGCGTTGTAGTCGCTGTTGCCGGTGAATACGGCCAGCTTGAGCAATGCGTCGCTGGCTACCGATCCGCCGCAGGGCTGTGCGTTGTCGAACACGTCACGGGGCCGGACCACGAGTGTTTCATGGTCGGATCCGGTGTCGTAGAAGCCGCCTATACCTTCGTCCCAGAAAAGCTCAATCATTGAATCTGCCAGAGTTACGGCTTCTTCGAGCCAGCGTATATCGAAGGTTGTTTCATAGAGAGCCAACAAGCCGTCAACCACAAAGGAATAGTCTTCCAGATATCCCAACAGCTTGGCCTGACCGTCTCGGTATGTGCGCAGCAACCGGCCTTGGGGTTTCATGGCTCCGACGAGGAATCCAGCATTTTTTACCGCCGCCTCCAGATAATCGACCCTGCCCAAAGCCGCCGCCGCTTCGGCGAAACTACGCAGCATCAGGCCGTTCCAAGAGGCTAGGACCTTGTCGTCCCGCATCGGATGGATGCGTTGTTCCCTTACGTCCAGGAGGGCTTTGCTGCTGCGGCTGATAATCTCGTCGAGTTGCTCCTGTGTCAGGTCGTGCGCTTCCGCGAAGGCTTCCGGATCTTGGCGGATGTTGAGGATATTCTCGCCCTCGAAGTTGCCGTTGAGGGTCACTCCGTAGTAGCTGCTGAAAACTTCACTATCTGCGTCACCCAGGACGGCGCGAATCTCGTCCGGTGTCCAAACGAAGAATTTCCCTTCCACACCTTCGCTGTCCGCGTCTTGAGCCGAATAGAAGCCGCCGGAAGAGTCGGTCATCTCCCTTAGAACATAGTCCAGGGTCTCCTCTACTATGCGGCGATACAAAGGTTTTCCAGTGATTAGATGGGTGTGAAGGTAGAGGCGGGCCAGCAGGGCGTTATCGTAAAGCATCTTTTCGAAGTGGGGCACCAGCCAATAAGCGTCGGTGGAGTAGCGGTGGAAGCCGCCGCCGATCTGGTCGTAGATGCCACCGTAGGCCATCTTCTCCAATGTAATCTCGACCAGTTCCAGCGCACGGTGGTTGTAGCCGTGATGGTAGTAACGCAGCAGGAATTCCGGACCCATGGGCTGAGGGAACTTGGGTGCGTTGCCGAAGCCGCCGTTCTGATAATCGAAGTTGGTGGCCAGGGTGGAGTAAGCCTGGTGAAGAATGTCCACCGTCAGGATGCTGGTGCCTTTGGGTATCTGATTGGACTGGGTCATATGGGTCGTCAACTGCTGGGTGACCCGGTCCACTTCGCCTTTGTTGGTCATGTACGCCTCGGCGATGGACGTGAGCAGTCGGGGAAAGCCGGGCATGCCTTGGCGGTCGGTGGGCGGGAAGTAGGTGCCGCCATAGAAGGGCTTGCCTTCCGGTGTAAGAAATACGGTCATGGGCCAACCGCCGCTGCCGGTGAGCATCTGCACCGCCTGCATGTAGACCTGGTCCAGGTCGGGTCGCTCCTCCCGGTCTACTTTGATGCTGACGAAGTTCTCGTTCATCATCCCGGCGATGAGTTCGTCTTCGAAGGATTCCCGCTCCATCACGTGGCACCAATGGCATGCGGAATAACCGATGCTCAGGAGGATAGGTTTGTCCTCTCTCCGAGCGCGCTCCAACGCCTCCTCACCCCAGGGATACCAGTCCACGGGATTATTGGCGTGTTGCAACAGGTAGGGGCTAGTCTCGTTGATTAATCGGTTGGGCATATCTGCACCTATATTCACCCGTGGGATGCGGGCTTGTATTCTTGGGTTGTATTTTCAACTAATTCGGTTTGGAAAGCTAGAATGCCGGGAAATCCACCTTTATCCCCCTTTACGAAAGTGGGGTTAGGACGGGTCGTTGTTCCTTGATAGGTGTTAGAACTGGGTTCTTGAAGAATAGCGAACTCTGCTAAAGCCGGACCAAATCTCCTTTTTCGTAAAGGGCGATACAGGGGATTTCCCCCGACACCCCTATGATAAACTCCAGGACATAGAGACCTGTTGAAAACTGATTTGGAGCAATTAACAGATGGCTGACATGAAAGTTGTGTTCTTCACCAACATCGATGCTGAGTTGCGGCAGGTGGTGGCGGATAAGGCTTTGCCTGGGATGGACGTGGTGACTGCGCCGGCAGATATGGATGACGATGAAAAGATTGAGTTGGTCAGGGACGCGGATTTCATCATGTTGTTTCCCGGTACGATCTCGGACCGGGTATTGCAAGCGGCGACCAAGTGTAAACTGATTCAATTGCTCAGCGCCGGCTACGACGAGATGAACCTTCCTCTGGCCGAAGACCTAGGCATCGCGGTGGCGAATAACGGTGGGGCCAACCGAGTGGCGGTGGCCGAGCATACGTTGATGCTCATGCTGGCCACGCACCGGCGGATGATGTTCTATGCCAACAACGTCAAAGCCGGCCGATGGAAGCAGGAGCAGGACCGGAAGATCGACGTGTTCGAGTTGGAGGGCAAGACCTTGGGCATAATCGGCATGGGAAACATCGGCCGGCAGGTGGCCAGGCGGGCGGCGGCTTTTGACATGGAGTTGCAGTACTACGACAAATACCATCCTTTGACGCCAGTCGAGGAAGAAACCATGGGGATAAAAGCGGTCGATATGGATACGCTGCTACAGACATCGGATGTCGTGTCGACCCACGTGCCATTGACTCGGGATACCTACGGCATGATTGGGAAGCGGGAGTTGGAGTTGATGAAGCCCACGGGCGTGGTCATCAACACCAGCCGGGGCGGGGTGATTGAAGAGACTGCTCTGGCCGAAGCCCTGATATCCGGAACCATCGCCGCCGCCGGGTTAGATGTGATGGAGCATGAGCCCCCAGACCCCAACGACCCGCTACTTCAGATAGAGAACCTGGTAATCACGCCCCACACAGCGGGCCCGACGCTAGAATCCATCCCCAAGCGGGCCGCCAACGCCTTCGAGAACATCCAGCACGTCTGGAGCGGACAATTAGCCATGTGGACTGCGGAGTACGATAATACTTAGAGGGGTGAGATACCTCGCCCCCGATTACCCGGTGCTTTCACTGGGAGGCATGGCCCCTGGAACGACGGCTTCTCCAGCTATCCGATACGTGAACTTGCCAACCGGCATCGGCCCCAGGTCGCCTTCGTCGCGATGGCGGACGGATACTGAGTCTGCCTCCGCTTCTTTGTCGCCAACCACCAGCATGTAGGGCACCTTTTGCATCTGGGCATTGCGGATCTTCTGGTTCATCCGGTCGCTCCGGACGTCAACGTCCACCCGGATGCCCGCCGTCGCTAGGGTTTTGCTTACTTTTTCGGCGTACTCCAGGTGGCGGTCGGCGATGGGGATAATTACTGCCTGCACCGGCGCCAGCCAAAGCGGGAAAGCCCCGGAGTAATGTTCTAGCAAGACTCCAAAGAACCGCTCCACCGATCCCAGTATTGCCCGGTGGACCATGTAAGGCTGGACCCGGTTGCCCTCGTCGTCCTGATAGTTCAACTCGAACCGTTGGGGCAGGTTGAAGTCGAACTGCACGGTCGTGCATTGCCAAGCCCGGCCCAAAGCGTCGGTGATGTTGATGTCGATCTTGGGTCCGTAGAACGCGCCGCCGCCTTCGTCTATGCCGAAGGACAGCCCACGCTGTTCCAACGACCGGCGCAGGGAAGCGGTCGCATGCTCCCACATATCGTCGTCTCCGACGGCTTTCTCCGGACGGGTGGATACCATGATGGAATACTCGGAGAATCCGAAGGCCTTAAGAAGCTCGAAGGTCAGGTCCAATACGCCGCCAATCTCGTCCTCGACCTGGTCAGGGCGGCAGAATATGTGGGCGTCGTCCTGGGTGAAGCCCCGAACCCGCATCAGGCCGTGGAGCACGCCGCTCCGTTCGTAGCGGTACACCGTTCCGAGTTCGCCGTATCGTAGTGGTAGTTCCCGATAGCTACGCAGCGACGACCGGTAAATCATGATGTGGAATGGGCAGTTCATGGGCTTGAGGAAATATTCCTGTTCGTCCACATCCAGCGAGCCGTACATGTTTTCCCGGAAGAAGTCCAGATGGCCGCTGGTCTGCCACAGGCTGCCCCGCCCGATATGGGGGGAGTAGACGCTGTCATAGTTCCAACGCTTGTGCAGGTCGCGCCAATAGTCCTCTATGAGGGTGCGCACCAGGCCGCCTTTGGGATGCCAGACAATGAGTCCGGGACCAATCTCGTCATGGATGCTGTACAGGCCCAACTGGCGGCCTAACGTGCGGTGGTCGCGCTTCTCCGCTTCCTCTAGGCGCGCCAAGTGGGCGTCCAATGCCTCTCGGCTCTCGAAGGCTGTGCCGTAGATACGTTGCAGCATGGGCCGATGCTCGTCGCCCCGCCAGTAAGCTCCAGCGACGGTCAGCAGCTTCACCGCAGCTATATCTCCGGTGCTGTCGACGTGGGGACCCTGGCAAAGGTCTACAAACTCATCGTGCCGGTAGACGGTGATGGGTTCCGCTTCGTCCAACCCTTCGATGATTTCCAACTTGTAGGGTTGATCGGAGAACAGAGCTTTTGCGTCTTCCCGCTCAATCTCTTCCATGCGGAACGGATGGCCCGCAGCTATGCGCTGGACCATTATCGCCTCGATCTGTTCTAGGTCTTCCGGAGTAAACGGGCGGGAAACGTCGAAGTCGTAGTAAAAGCCGTCTTGAGTCGGCGGCCCGATGGCCATCTTGGCTTCGGGGAAGAGGCCGAGGACTGCGTCGGCCATGACATGGGCGGCCGAGTGGCGCAGGCGGTGCCGGAGAGCTACTTCGGGACTGATGTGTCCGGTGTCCAAGGTTCCGTGGTCTAGCATATAACCCAGCCTAAAGTGATTTGGAGTGTCGAAGGGAACGACGTTGGTGTCAGCGATAAGATGTGAGATACCGTGAGTTTCCCAACCATCGAGACTGAGAGCTTTGTACATTATAGCCTAAGAGGCCTGGAGAATATGCGGAATACGGCTAACTTACGCCTGGAATTCGTCTAAGGTCTTTACGCTAGTCCGGTGAACAATGCCTTCCAGCGATGGTCTCTGATCGAGTTTGTTACGTGGTCCCGTGAACCGATTAAGTAGGTGACGATTACCACCAGCGTCAGGAAGATACAAAGGACTACTTGCTCCGCGTCCTGACCGGTGACCAGCAAGAGGGTGTTCAACATGATGAAGCCGCACGCCACGCCAAGCACAACGTTTCGAATTACCAGAACAATCAGCGTTACCACAGCTAGGGTGATTAAGACGAGCAATGGTACGACAGCCAGAGATATGCCAAATATCGCTGCCGCTCCTTTCCCGCCTCGGAAGTTTAGGAACACCGGTCAGTTGTGCCCGGCGACCACCAAGGCCGTCGTGAAAAAGACAGTCCAATGGGGCGCACCCAGCCAGGTAGGCACCAAGACGGCCAGCGCGCCCTTGCCGGCATCTACCAGCAAGACGGGCAGGCGCCCCCGGTACCCAGTTGGTGGTAAGTGTTTAGGGCGGCAACGTTTCTGGTGCCCAGACAGCGTATGTCATTGCCGGTAACTAGGCGGACCATGATGTATGCCGTGGCTACCGACCCTAAGCGGTACGCGCCCAAAGCGAGGGGAATGGCGGCCATCCAGTCCAATTATTTCCCCGTTCTGCGGGGAATAACCGGCCCTGAACACCGGGTTGAGGCGTGATGAAGGGGCTACTCGCCTTCGTTCATCATATCACCGGCGCCAGGAGTCTCGGCGGCTGCTTTCAGTATCTCCATGTGCCGTTTGACGACGTTTCCGTATTTGGGGCGAACGTAAAGAAACGCCGTAAGACAACCCGCGCCGGGCAGAAAGGGAGTACGGCATTCGATCTGTCCGTTGTATGTGATGTGAGTGCCTCTGGAAACTTCGCTTAGTTGAAACTCTTCGCTGGCGCGTTTAAGCGGGCCTTCAAGATGCCGGAAAGTTATTCGCTCCTTTGGATATAGCATCACCTCTTCCAGCGTCCGGTACAGTCTCCTGCCGTCCCGGGAGACGAACTCCAGCAACAAGCGGCCGCCTTCCCGCTCCAATATGGTGGCTCCTTCTCCGATTTCTGCTGGCGGCTTATCCTTTTTGAAAGAGGCGAACCTTTGAAAAACTTGAGACCGCGAGGCATTGATTGTTGTGGACTAGGTGGCGAGTTTTACCTTCATATTCACCTTATCGATCGATGTTCGGACGATTAGATTGATGGTGGCCCGCCTAGATATAGTGATTCGGGCAAGTGGTTGGCAGAAAGTGAGGCGCTCGTATCCTAACGCTGGGCCGAGGAATATAATGGGCCGCATCACCACGAATTCTAAGATTGCTAAAGACGGCGGAGGCAAAGAATTGGCTGATCAAAAAGACTTGGATGCGTTCGTCACCCAAGTGACCCGCCCGGGCGACTTTGATGATTTCTGGGAACGGGTTCTGGCCGGACTGGTGGAAGTTCCTCTGGAGCCTCTGGTCGCGCCTGAGACTATGCGGTCCAATGCTAACGTTGACGTGTCTCGGGTCTACTACCGTAGCCTGGACGGTATAGAAATCTCCGGGTGGTATTGTGTTCCGACACAGGGAGAAGGACCCTTTCCGGCGGTGATTCACTATCCCGGCTACAAAGGTGAGCCGGGCATGCGGCGGGATTGGGGCCGCAAGGAAGTTGTTTCCTTGACCGTGGCAGTGCGAGGAAAGCTGGGCAGCAACGACGATTTCAACCCCGGCTATCCGGGACTGCTGACCCACGGCATCGAAGGCCGGGATACCTATGGTTACAAGGGAGTCATTTCAGACTGTGTTCGGGGCATCGATTTCTTGTTGTCCCGGCCTGAGGTGGATCCACAACGCATCTTCGCTTGCGGTAGCAGCCAGGGCGGCGGCCTGACCCTGATTACCGCGGCTCTGCGTCCTGAGATAAAAGGGGGAGTGGCTGGCTATCCCTTTCTTTGCTGTTACCCAGAGTCCATGCAGATGTTACGCAGTTACCCCTACGACGAGTTGACTTGTTACGCCAGGGCTAATCCGGACCGGGTTGAGGAAATGTTGGAAACCCTGCGCTATTACGACGCGGTCAATTTCGCTCCTAGAATCAAGTGCCCCATGGTTGTGGGGGTAGCGTTGGAGGACGAGGTTTGTCCGCCGGGGACAAGTTACGCCGCATATCAAGCCTTGACCGGTCATAAAGAGCTATGGCTGTTCCCTGATTCCGGACACGGTAATGCTCACGAATACCCGGCAAAGGAGACGGCGTGGCTGGAACAACAAATCAGCAAGAGCCAAACCGGAGGCTCCAATGACTGAGCGCGGGACCGATATTGACGGGATGTGGGACTCTCTTGACCGCCAACTGGAACAGATTCCCTTGGAGCTGGAACAGGAGCGGGACGCCTTTTATTCTCAGTCCGAATACGATGTTTACCGTTTGCATTACACCGGCCTGGATGGCTACCAGCTGTTCTCCTGGTTGTCGATCCCGCTCTCGGCCGACGGTCCGGTCCCGGCGTTGCTTCGGATGCCCGACTACGGCAGCGTTCACGACATCGTATATACGCCATTGCGATCCTCTGCAGTAGTGATGAACCCAACCCACCGGGGGCAAAGGCACAGCGATTCCCAGTTTCAGGCCGAATATCCCGGTCTGCTAACCGAGGGTATTGACCGTCTGCAGACATTCGTGATGATGCGGGTGTTCGCCGACGCGCTGAGAGCGGTGGACGTTCTTCTGGCGCAAACATCGGCTCAGGTAGGCGCCGTGGGGTTGACCGGGCAAGGTCTCGGCGGTACGTTGTCCCTGTTCGCCGCCGCCCGCCGTCCACGAATCACTGCCGTCGCCGCCGATACTCCGCTGGCTTTAGGACATCCAGATGTTTTGGACCACGAACTGGTTTACCCCCTGGACGAGCTTAACGATTATCTTCGGGTGTACCCGCATCGAAGTGAGGCCATTCTAGCCAGCACGGCTCCTTTGAATCCTGTCACGGCTGCTCCGAAAGTGCAGGTTCCGGTACTGCTCAGTCTGGGAAGTCGAGACCGAGGGTTGTGCCCCTTGCCTATCGGAGAACAGTTAGCGGCTCGACTGCCTGATTGCGACGTGCGAGTTTACGACGGTGGTAGTGAGGGAGGCGGCCATCCCCACGGCGTCGTTCGGGCGGCGTGGCTCCGGGAGCGGATAGGGTTGGTCTGAGCCGTCCAAAGTTGGATGTCTGATATACTGAAATGTGGAGCCAAGTTGGACGGATTGAGTTTTCACAGCACTCTTGAGTTTCAACGGCCCCGCACGCCTACGGGCTTCCACGGCGTTGGGACCATACGAAATCGCCGGTAACGGCAAACGAGGATCGAAACAGTTATGGAACAGCTAAAGCAAGACTTGTCTACGATGCGTCAAAAGATTGATTCCGTTGTGGAGCGTCTTTGACCTCGTAGGCAAAGAAAAAACGATTGGTGAGATGGAACTGGCCGCTGCCAGCCCCGGATATTGGGACGACCCACGAGAGGCTCAGCGGAAGATGCAAGAGTTGGGCCGCATCAAAGAAACAGTCAACGTTTGGCGGAACCTTCAATCCAAGGCTGTAACCCTGTCAGAATTGACAGCAATGGTTATCGAAGAAGGAGACGAATCCTTACAGGACGAGTTGGTGGAAGAAGGCAAAGAAATCTCAGATGCCCTGTCTAAGCAAGAGATTATCCTAACCCTCTCCGGCCCTTACGACGAACGCTCGGCGATCGTTTCTATCCATGCCGGGGTTGGCGGGACGGACTCCCAGGACTGGGCGGAGATGCTGTTTCGCATGTACGTCAAGTGGGCGGAAGTAGAGTCCCGTGGCATCCAAATCATGGATATGTCCTACGGCGACGAAGCCGGACTACGCACCGGAATCATTGAGGTAGCCGGTCTCTACGCCTACGGCTATTTGAGCGCCGAAAGGGGCGTGCACCGTTTGGTGCGGTTGTCCCCCTACGACCCCAACCACCTGCGCCATACGTCTTTCGCCGAAGTCGAGATATTGCCGTCGGCCGAGGAAGATTCGGAGATTGAAGTTCGCTCCGAAGACATAAAACTGGATGTTTTCAGATCCAGCGGTCCCGGCGGGCAAAACGTGCAGAAGGTCGCCTCGGCGGTAAGGCTCACGCACCTGCCTACCGGCATCGTGGTTACCTGCCAGAATGAGCGCTCCCAGTACCAGAACCGGGAGTTTGCCATGCGCATCCTCAAGGCCAAACTCCTAGCCAAGATGAACGAAGAAAAATCTCAAGAGTTGGCGAAGCTGCGGGGCGAACGTGTAGTTCCCGAGTGGGGAAACCAAATCAGGAGCTACGTCCTGCATCCTTATAAGTCGGTTAAGGACCATCGGACCAACTTCCAAAGTACCAATCCAGAGGCCGTTTTGAACGGAGAATTGGCGGGTTTTATCGAAGCATACTTGATGTCACGGGTTGGCAGTTAACCGGCACAAATCTCGGCTCGCAGCCACTTAGGCGATATGCAAAAATAAGAGGCGGGTCCGACAGACCCGCCTCTTTTGACATCCTGTGAACCCGCTGCGGTTAGCAGTTGCCCAGTATGTGCCCCATGCGTATCTTCTTGGTCAGCAGATACTCACGGTTTTCGTCATTTACCGAAGCCTCTACCGGCACCCGCTCAATAATCTCAAGATCGAAACCCGAGATGCCCACGACCTTCCTTGGGTTGTTGGTCAACAAGCGGAGTTTTTTCACTCCTAGGTCGTGGAGAATCTGGGCGCCGATGCCGTAGTGACGAAGGTCAGCATCGAACCCCAACCTCTTGTTGGCTTCAATGGTGTCAAGGCCACCGTCCTGCAGGGAATAGGCTTTTATCTTGTTGTGCAAGCCGATGCCCCTGCCCTCTTGCCGCATGTAGAGAAACACGCCAGACCCTTCTTTGCCTAGGATACTCAGGGCCAACTCGATCTGCTCGCCGCAATCGCAACGGAGGCTGCCGAAGACGTCGCCGGTCAGGCATTCGCTGTGGATCCGGACTAGTACAGCATCGTCAGCCTGCCAATCTCCGATGGTCATGGCGATGTGCTCTCCGGGGTCCACGGGGCTGCGATAAGCGATGGCCTTAAACTCACCGTATTTGGTGGGCAAGCGGGCCTCGGCCACCCGCTCGATGAGCTTTTCATGGCGTCGGCGATGGGCGATGATTTGGGCGATGCTTAGAACGTTCAGTTGGTGTTTATCCGCAAACATCTCCAGCGTATCCATCCGCGACATCGTGCCGTCGTCGTTCATGATTTCGCAGACGATTCCTGCGGGATACACACCTCCGATAGTGCACAGATCCACGATAGCTTCAGTGTGCCCGGCCCGGGCTAAGACTCCACCGGGATGGTACCGCAAGGGAAATAAGTGGCCCGGTTGGGAGAACTTATCGGCCCTGACTTCAGGGTCGATCAACGCTTGTACGGTAGCGGACCGATCTTGGGCGGAGATTCCGGTGGTGGTGCCTTCATTGTAGTCAACGGATACGGTGAAAGCAGTTTGGTTCTTGACGTCCGTGTTTTGAGGAATCATCAAGGGAATGTCCAGTTCGTCCAACCGCTCCCCGATGATGGGCATGCACAGTAGTCCCCTAGCTTCGGTGACTGCGAAGTTAACCGCTTTGGGGGTCACCATCTCGGCGAACATTACCAGATCGCCTTCGTTCTCTCGCTGCTCGTCGTCTACGACGATTACGAATTTGCCGGCCTTGAGGTCTTCGATGGCCTCTTCCATGCTACAGAGAGGCATAAAACCGTCCTTCTTGTACCGCAGAATCCAACGTTATTGTCAAAAATGCTTGAGTCATCGTGCCATCAAACTCTCTACATATTTCGATATGATATCGATTTCCAGATTGACACGGTCCCCCACCTCTTTCTCCTGCAAGTTCGTGTTTTCCAGTGTAAATGGAATCACTGATAAGGTGAAGGTTGACGTACCCTTTTGTACCACGGTGAGACTGATACCGTCAACCGCGATGAACCCCTTTTCCACGATGTAGGGACGCATCCTTTCGGGAAATCTGACCCGCAGGATCTGGGAGTTTCCCTCGGTTCTGGATGAAGTGATTCGGCCGGTCGCGTCGACATGGCCCTGTACGATGTGGCCGCCCAGCCGGTCGCTGATCGCCAGGGGCCGCTCTAGATTGACCTTATGATTCTGCTCAAGACTTCGCAATGACGTGCGGCTCAGCGTTTCTGGCGACAGGTCGACGGTGAAAGTCGTTGAGTCGTGGGCCACCACTGTCAGGCATGTACCGTTCACGGCGATGCTGTCACCCATCTTTTGGTCTTCCATGACCTTGCCGGCTCGGATGGTCAGCTTGTTGTCGCCCAACTCGGCTACTGTTCCAACTTCTTCGATGATTCCGGTGAACAATCTATGCCTCCGTCTGTGTGAATAAGGTTTGTTGAGGTTGGGATGGATAGCCTGTTATCAACCAATCTGGTCCTACTTCCTGAAAGCTGGTGCGAGTTAGCCGCCGAGTCTCAGCCATACGGGACGCGCCTTGGCCCTCTACGGGTGATGCTGCATGTATGCCGCCAATAATCACCGGGGCGATGAAGGCCATCACTTTGTCTACAAGTCCGGCGTCGAAGAGGGCTCCTTGCAGAGTGCCGCCCGCTTCCACCAATAAACTAACGATATCTTGCTGCCCCAGTTCGGCAATGACCTGGTTCAGGTCTAGTCTTCCTCCCGGCGTGGGCGATACTCTCAGCACTTTGGCCCCTGCCTGATTCAGTTGGTCAACCTGTTGCCCTGTAGCATTACTTGAGGTGATTATCAGGGTGTGGCCGGGCTCTCGAAGTAGCCGGGCGTCCAGCGGTGTGCGGCATTGGCTATCTAAGACTACCCGTAAAGGTTGCCTCGTTAACGGCGCTCCTTGGTCGTCACGAGCTGTCAGTTGCGGGTCGTCGGCTAGGACGGTGTCGATGCCTACCATCACTGCGTCACATTCCCGGCGCAGTTGCTGGACGATACCCCGGGCCTGCGGCCCCGTGACCCACTTGGAGTCTCCGGTTTCGGTAGCAATCTTGCCGTCCAAGCTCATGGCGAACTTGGCGGTTATGAAGGGGAGTTTGGTGTTGATGTGCTTGGCGAAGGCTT
>Ga0315336_1002547_pt1 | contig 27407 bp, 18 predicted proteins | sample ASW5metaG_FD_204512 | JGI IMG/M metagenome (GOLD analysis project Ga0315336, IMG submission 204512) | Ammonia-oxidizing marine archaeal communities from Monterey Bay, California, United States - ASW #5 | ecosystem: Environmental > Aquatic > Marine > Intertidal zone | place: USA: California... | reverse complement strand
GGTGAGTCCTTCGGCGGCGATGATGGGAATGTCGGCCATGGCGGCGAATTTCCGGAGCGTAGTGGTGTCGAGGTGGTCGTAGTGGTTGTGGGTGATGAGGATGGCGTCGAGGGGGAGCAGGTCGGAGAGTTCGATGGCCGGAGTGGCGTAGCGTTTGGGTCCGAAGGGGCCGGGGCCGGCGGTTTTTGAGAGGTATGGGTCGGTCAGGAATCGTTTACCGCCGAGGCGGATGAGAAAAACGGCGTGACCGAGCCAAGTGATGGTGTCTTGTTGTTCGTGTTGGTTCCATTGGTGGAGGACTTCGTCGTGGGTAAGAACGTGGCCTTCGGGGCATGTGGGGAGTGCGTTGGATGTTTTGATGCGTTCGACGAAGAATGACCAGTAGTCGTTGAATGTCGCGTCGCGCCTGGGGCTGTTGGGAGGATTCTTAAAACGGGACTTCATAGAATATGATTATATCACGGGGTGGACGGGAGAACGCACAATCTGAGAATCGAATGTCAAGAACGTTTTGTGTTTGTCGCCGGTAAGAACCGATCTTTTGGAATCTATTTTAGAGTAATTCGAAACCGTTTTTTGAGCTTCGGTAGTATTTCGAATTCTTTTTCCTCGGTATTTGCACGACCCGCTTCCACGAGTTTGTCAAGAAAATCCAGAAAGTCCAGATTGTTGAGTTGATCTTTTATTTTTTTTGGAAGTCTCTCGTAAAGTTGATCCGGCGTTCCTTCTAACATATCTGTATTTCGGATTAATTCCGTGACGATCTCATCTTCCTTTCTTGTGAGGGTAACTTTTTCAATATCAAATAAGCAGGGAACAATTGCGGAAATAATAGTGAGCGGAATAGCCGCCGTCGCGCCCGATGCGATGAGTATACCCCACAAGATTGCCGCAGAGATGGTTGCTTTTGCCAATTGTGCTTTGACGTCAATTTTCCAACCTTGGGAATCAAAATTTAGCTCGCCTGATTGATTGAAATGTTCTGTTAGAATGCCTTCGATGGTTTGCTGGATGTCCCGTGGCAAACCTTCTTTGGATATATCAATGCTTTCCAATATCGAATAAATTTCTTCGGCGCCAATTTTCCCTTCATTAGGTAATTGGTTATCAATTATTTTCATTAACGATTCAGGCATTTGCTCCTCCAAGATCGAACACATATTCTTCACTCATATAGCGAATGGCAGTTTTGGCGAGGCTCTCGGGAATGGTCGTCTGTGGATAAATCTTACCATTTATTGCAATGCCTAGATTGATCACCGATAAAGGAGCCGGGGGAGGGTCAAATTTTTGGATAAAGTCATCGGCGCTCCAGTCGGTACACGGTCCGAAAAACCCCTCGACACCGTGATCGGATTCTCCGATCGGAATGACGAACAAAACCTTTTGAGGAGAAGAAGAATTTTCAAAGGTGTGAATGTGCCAAGCAAGGAAATCCCATGTGGGTGGAATGCATGCTACTGTCGCATTCGGTTCTGCGTTGAGTAGAACGCTCACGCGGCTGCCTTGGGCATTTAAGAACCAATCTTCATGTGACGCCAAATCCAATTCTACCAAAGCCCGTCCCGACACACAGAAACCAATGTCAGCCCTACCCATTTCACTCATCACTCCAAACTTAATTAGTTCGTGAGCTTCTCTAAGCAGATGGATATCTACTACCAAATCACCTTTTTCATTTTTGCTTTTTTTACGCAGAAAACAAGCGGCGGACGACTGCGCACTTTCCGACTTTGCGTCAAACGTATGGTTTTCGATCAATTCGTCAAAGAGACGAAAATAAACCGGAAGCAAACTCTCAGATTGCAAAATTTTACAGTAACCGTTCCACGAGTCTTCGGTCATTTCCGACGCCAGCATCATGTTGGCATCCAAGGGAGAGTTCCTAAGAAAAAGTGACTCGCCTTCAAATCGTGTGAACTCATCTCCAGGTGTTTCCTTCATATCATTTGGACGAGAAAACTGGATTTCGAAATGATCTCGCATTCTTTTTTCCAATTCTTTCCGCTCTTGGAGTGTATAGAATTCTAAACCTTCCGCACGGCCACACTCCCCGATCTGATCCATGAAGACCGCCGCGATCGCGATTTCCAATTCATGTGATGGTTTTTGTAACCCAAATTGGACCAATTCGGTGCCAGGAATTTGTTCAAACTTTGGTCTAATAGACATCGCGTTGGGAGTCATCATCCAGCCCCACTCTGGGTGTTCATGAAAATGTTTTCTTGCAATTTCGACTGATCGCGACCAAAATTTTTCATCTAGAAAACTCGCGATCCTGAAGAGACGATGATCCGGTGCATCGCACTGTCGAAATTCATTCAACCGAGCTTTTTCATTTCCTTGATAAAGACTAGCGGGAAGCGGACCGTTCATGGCCATTTTGATGGTCGCTGCAACACTGATTAACCCTAGTTGCCTTGTTGGAAGTTTTAATGCAATTTCATTTCCGATATCGTAGTAGGTCCGATATTGAGTGTCCAATTCGTTTCTAGGTTCCTCAGAATTGAATTGTGCATTTGAAAGAAAAGTAGCATAAGTTTCGTGTGCCGTTCGGCATCGAGATACGACTTGTGTCAATAAGTCGTTCGCGGCGTCAGCTTTTGACGATTCGGCGAGACATGAGAGGACAAGTCCGAACGTGGTAAAACTATTTAGGTCTTTGTGAAGTGCCTCATGGTGCGTGACAGAGTTTTGTGAATCGCCGGGACCGATTGTCCAAGTTTTTTGATTGAATGTGCCGCGGGCTATTGTCGTGACTTCGTCGTATAAGTCTTTCATCAAAAAAATCCTTATGTGTTCTAGAATACTAATGTATTCGAACTATGGAATCAATTCACAGCCAGTGGCTTTAAGGGCATTGCGTCCGACTCCTAGATAATTAGAAGGAACATTTTCGAATCGCGCGATTGAATTTTTGCCTGACAGGAAATTCGAACTGGCGAGCTTTTTGATTATCTTGAACTGAGACGTCCGGATGTTTTGAGCCAGTCGACGGTGTCGTTGATGGTTTGCTGCATAGGGCGGGGTTTGAGGTTGAGTTCGGTGCGGATTTTTTGGTCGTTTACTTCCTGGTGACGGACGAGGGTATGGAAGGCGGCGGCGCGGAAGTCTTTCAGCATGCTGACGAATGGACGGGCGGGGCCGAGGAGCGGGGCGACGGCGTGGAGGAGCGGAACCGGCACTTTGTATACGCGGATTTTTCGGCCGAGCGGTTCTTCGAGGAGTTTGGCCCAGTCGACCATATGGACGTATTCGCCGTTGACGATGTAGCGGTGTCCGGGTCGTCCTTTTTCGGCGGCGGCTACGGCGGCGAGGCAGACGTCGCGGACGTCGACCCAGTTGAAGCCGGCGTTGGGCATGATGGAGTTGGTTCCGTTGGCGAGGTCCTGAAATGTTTTACCCATGGGCGATGGAATGAAGTCGTAGGGTCCGACGATGCCGGTGGGCGTGATGAGATTAATGTCGAGTCCGTTTTGGGCGGCTTCGAGGAGGAGGCGGTCGGCTTCGGCTTTGGACTGGTCGTAGGGGAGCGCGCGGTGGTCGCACAGATCGCGGGTCTCGTCGATGGCTTCATCGCGGGGGTAGGTAGAGAGTGCGTGGATGGAGCTGAAGTGAACGAGTTTTTTGACGCCGGCTTCCCGGCAGGCTTCGATGACGGTGCGGGTTCCGTTGACGTTGACGTGGCGGGCGATTTCATCTTTCCAATATTTGAGGGTGATGACGCCGGCGAGGTGGAAGACGGTGTCGCAATCTTTGAAGGCGCGGACGAGAGATTCTTTGTTGAGGACGTTGCCCAGGCACCATTCGGCTTTGATGTGTGCGACGGGGTTTACGTTGTCGTAGAGGACGGCTTTAACGTGGCACTCGCGCTGAAGCAAAAGGGCGAGCAAGTTGGCTCCGACGTGTCCCGTGGCGCCGGTGACTGCGACATTTTTCAGTTCGGCTGACAATTCCGAATCCCCCCTGACTTAATTAAGCACGAAACTTGGTTGGTGATTCAATGTTTTTCGTACTTTTTTAAGAGGTATGCCTTATTTATTGGAAGGGCGCTATTCTGGCGCGGTATGTCCTTGATTCGGAATTCAGGTTCCTATCTAATGACGTTCTTACAATCGCGATTGATTTGGAGTGCACTACCCGATGAATGATGTTGAGCCGCTGGAAGAAGTGAACACGGAATTTTTGGTGATCGGTAGTGGCGGTGGCGGGATGTTGGCGGCTGTAGCGGCGGCGGAGCGCGGGTTGAAGTCGATGGTGGTCGAGAGTGCTTCGCTGTATGGCGGGACGACGGCGATGTCGGGCGGAGCGTTGTGGGTGCCGAATAATCATTTGATGGCGGAAGCGGGCGTTGGCGATTCGCAGGACGATGCCGTGACGTATCTGCAACACACGTTGGGCGATGACTTTTCGGAAACATTCATCAATACCTATCTGGATCAAGCACCGGAGCTGGTTCGTTTTCTGACGGATACGTTGGGGATTCCGATGAGAAGCTGCACGGCGTATCCTGATTATTATTCGGATGTTGCCGGTGCACGATCGGGCGGCCGGGCGGTGGAGTGTTTGCCTTTGGATGGAAAACAGCTTGGCGTGGAGGAGTTTCGAAACCTGCGTCGGCCTCATCCGCAGGAATTGGTTTTAGGACGGTTGTCTGTCACGACGGAGGAAGCACACTCCGTATTGTTCGGCGGTCTGAAAGAACAGTCCTATATCGTGAAAATGCTGATCGGGTACATGTGCGATCCGGCTGCGGTGTTCCGGTACGGACGGAGTACGCGGTTGACGATGGGGAATGCGCTTGTAGCGGCGCTACGGATGGAGATGATTGAACGGGAAATTCCGTTGTGGCTGAACGCACCCGCGACGAAGTTGGTGATTGAGGGCGAGCGGGTGGTTGGCGCGGAAGTTGAGCGTGACGGGAAACGGGTGTTGGTGCGTGCGTCTCGAGGGGTGTTAATTGCTGCGGGGGGATTTGCTGCGAAAGACGGGCTTCGGAAGAAACATCAGCGAACGCCGGCGAGTGCGGATTGGACGGCGGCTTCGAAGGATGATCGGGGCGATGGAATTTCGTTGGGCGAAGGCGTGAACGCGCAGGTGAAGTTTTTGAAGGACAATTGGTGGACGCCGACGATGCTGGTACCGGGGGAAGAGTTGGCGTGGCTGCTGGTGGTGGAGAAGGGGATGCCGTATTCGATCATGGTGAACGGAAACGGCGAGCGTTTTGTGAATGAGGCGGCGCCTTATACGGACGTAGTGAAAGGGATGTACAACGATCATGTGGAGTCGGGCTGCACGGTACCGGCGTATCTGATTTTCGACAAGAATTATCGGAAGCTGTATCCGTGTGGACCTGTGATGCCTTCCATTGCGATGCCGGATGCGGTTGTGCCGCGTCGATTGAAAGAGGGTTTTTTAGTGAAGGCATCGACGCTGGATGAATTGGCTACGAAGCTCGGGATTGATGGGGCGAGACTGCAAGCGACGGTGGAGATTCATAACGGGTATGCGGCGACGGGCGTGGACGAGGATTTTTATCGGGGTGAAACGGCTTCGGACCAATATTATGCGGACCCGCGCGTGACGCCGAATCCGTCGTTGGGGCCGATTGGTCGTCCGCCGTTTTATGCGATTCGTGTTTGGCCCGGTGATTTGGGTACCAAGGGCGGGTTAGTGACGGATAAACGGGCGCGGGTGCTGGATACTTCGGGGGAAGTGATTGAAGGGTTGTATGCTTCGGGGAATTGTGCGGCGCATGTGATGGGCGGTGAATATCCGGGTGCGGGTGCGACGATAGGACCGGCGATGACGTTTAGTTTTGTTGCGGCGAAGGACGTGGCGAGTTGATTGCGATTTTATGGGATTTGGGTGCGGGGCTGGGGACGTTGCGCAACGAGCGAGCTGCGTTGTCACTGCGGTAATTGATCCTAAGCAGAAAGCCTTTTGGTGCAAGAGATTGCCGCGTCGGCTAACGCCTCCTCGCAATGACATAGTCCTTCGATACCAATGTGCGGGCGGAGGGCTGGAGACCCCTTCGGGGTCATGCTCAGCGCCTGGGTCCGGAGACCCTGGCGCAACCAGGGGTAGAGTTGGAAATTTTGGTGCAACGAAGAAAGCGTAAGTAGATTAGATGGAAAAGTTAGCGGATGACGTATATTTGTTGAAGGGGTTTCCGACGTACGCGATTAATGTGTATTTGATTTGGGATGTGTTGTTGGACGCGGGGACGCGTTGGGCGAAAGGTCGTATTCTTCGGCAGCTTCGGGGTCACGATGTGCGGGCGCATGCATTGACGCACGCGCATCCGGATCATCAGGGAGCAAGTCGGGCGGTGTGTATGGCGTTGGATATTCCGTTGTGGTGTGGCGAAGGCGATGCGGATGCGATGGAGGATGGGGATATTTCGGTGTTGTCGCCGAAGAATCCGAATTTGTTTTTGCAGCAAATGTTTTGGACGGGGCCGGGGCATCCGGTGGCGAAGCGTTTGAAAGAGGGCGATACGGTAGCGGGTTTCGAGGTGTTGGATGCTCCGGGTCATTCGCCGGGACAGGTGGCGTATTGGCGTGAATCGGACCGGTTATTGATTTTGGGCGACGTGCTGAACGGCATGAATTTGATCACTTCAAAGGCGGGGCTGCACGAACCGCCGGTGGGTTTTACGATCGATCCGGCGCAGAACCGGGAGTCGGCACGGAAGTTGGCGCGGCTGGAACCGGAGCTGGTGTGTTTCGGGCATGGTCGTCCGTGGCGCGACATGGATTCGTTTCAGGCATTCGTCGCGGGGCTTCCGAATGATGCTTAGAGCCCCTAATTAATTCGTCGGCTTGACCGGTGTGCGGTTCTGAACTACACTGGTCCTTCTGGAATTGTTCATCATACGACTTGTTCGACTCGCTGAACTACAGTGGCGTGCGTCGGAAAGCATTGGAGGAATATTTAATGAAGAAGCTTGCCATCCTTGGAATCGTATTCGTCGCTAGTTCGGCCATAAGCATGAGTTTTGCGCAGGAAGAACCTGATGCGAAGGAGATGCAACAGATCCTGCGGTCAGATTTTTTCATGGGGAACTTCCAGGAAAACTGCGCGGCATGTCATGGGGTAAAGATGCAGGGGACTCAGACGATGGGTCCGGCGTTGGTGGGCGTAGAATTCAAAAACGGGGAGACCGTCGCTGACGTCATTCAGAGTATCAATAAAGGAAACGTGGACAAAGGAATGCCGGGGTTCAAAGGTATCCTAGCCGATTCCGAGATTAAGCAACTGGCTATCATGGTGACCGAACGTCGCGTTGGGCGCCATTTCAATGACTTCAAAGTAGATTCGAAATTGGTCGTTCCGGAGGGCGTACTTTCGACGGAGAAACATGACTATCGTTTGGAGACGGTCGCCGAAGGGATTGACCGACTGCCATTTTCGATCGCCCCGCTACCGGACGGAAGCATTCTGGTGACCGAGAAGACGAAGGGGATGCGATTGATTTCGGCGGATGGAAAGCGTTCGGTTGAGATCAAGGGCGCTCCGCGTGGATATGATGACACCGGGAAAAGCCCCGGGAACAAATTGGTGTTTGGAATCGGTTGGGTGTTGGATGTAGTGCCCCATCCCGAGTACGAAAAAAACGGATGGCTGTATGTGCAGTACGGTGACCGATGCAGCAACTGCAATAATCTGAGCAAGGAAACCGGTGAGCCGGTATCGATGAACAAATTGGTGCGTGCCCGAATCAAAAACGATACGTGGGTTGATGAAGAAGTGATCTGGGATGCGGACATTGAGGATTACACTTCGGCAACGGACATGACGGCTGGTGGACGTATTACGTTTGACGGTGAAGGCCACGTGTTTTTCAGTATTGGGTTCAAGGGCCCTCGGAATTATATGGGGATTCAGGATCTCAGCAAACCGTATGGCAAGATTCACCGTATCAAAGAAGATGGGAGAATGCCGTCGGACAATCCATTTGTGAACACACCGAAGGCGATTCCTTCTACGTGGACGTACGGCCACCGGTCACCGCAGGGTTTGGAATATGATCCCCGGACCGGTAAGTTGTGGAATACGGAGATGGGACCCCGTGGTGGAGATGAATTGAACCGATTGCTTCCCGGCCGGAATTACGGGTGGCCGCTGTACTCGCTGGGGTTGGATTACGATGGGACACCGGTAGAATACGGTAAAGATCTCGGGATTGAATTTAATCTCAAGGACATTGTCCAACCCAAAATCGATTGGACGCCGTCACCTGCGATATCGAGTTTTATCATCTACGACGGCGACGCTTTTCCGGAATGGAAAGGGGACTTCATCGTCGGATCGTTGAAAGGTCAAGAACTGTACCGTGTAGAAATGAACGGCGACGAATTTGTCCGAAGTGAAACGCTTCTCAGCGGTGTCGCGCGTATCCGCGATATCGAGACGGCACCCGACGGTACGATTGTCCTCCTTCTGGAGCACGAGAGCGGCGGACGTGTTCTTCGCATGGTACCAACGAAATAAGCGTTTAGGGTTTCGAACCGTCATCGCTGTTCGATCTGGTGCCGAATGCTTTGGTTCGCCATCCAAAACGAATTGAGGCGAGCCGAATGGCGAAAACGGCGGGGACCACGATGGCGGCAGATGTTTCCTGGCCGATGTCCCAGCCTGATGCGATGGCTACGAACAGGGAACCGCCTGCCGCGGGAATCAAGTAGAGGCCACTGGGGGTGAATACTTCCGGCGTACGTTGGGTGAGGACATCGCGTAATACGCCGCCGCCGCACGCGGAAATCGCTCCGATGAAGGTTGCCGGTATGATGGACAAGCCTGCGTCGATGGCGGTTGCTGCGCCGACAACACAGAATAGTCCCAGGCCTGCTGCATCGAAAAATTCTCTGGGTTTCTCGAACTTTTGAATGAGGGACGGAAACGCGGCGATGATTGTGGCCGCGATACAAAGGAATAGGTAGGTGCCTGTCTGAAACGCGGCCGGGGGAAGTCGGTCGGTCAGGACATCACGAATGATACCGCCTGCGAGTCCGGCGGAGAGAGCAAGGGCCAACGCACCGACAATGTCGAATCGTTTTTCGATGGCGAGTGCTGCGCCGGAGAGTGCGAACGCGAGCGTACCCGCGTAATCTAGAAAAAGTAAGAGGTCCATGGAGTTTCAGTCCGATCGTCGATTCATATTGTAAGCGTGTAGGTATGCCTACTTTTCGGGTACGGGTCCGAAGAAACCGATAACTAATTTTATGAGCCCGGAGTCGTTCGTTTCTGCGACGTCGAAGCCGGGCATCAGGAGTTTTCCGTCGTTGTGGATTTCCCAGTGATAGCGATAGAACCCGTTGTGGGAATCGACGCCGCTTGTGCGCGCGTAGGACGCGCCGGGGTTTTTGGATTGGACTTCGTGGACGTTGGCTTCGAATCCGTCTATTCCGGTGACATCGATTGAAGGGTCGACGAATCGGATGTCGGGTGTAAGTGCTTTCTCCAGGTGGCTACGGACCAACGCTGAATCAGGTTCGTTCCATGCGGCAAGCATGTGGTCAAAGGCTTCGGGGTAGTCTGACATGGGTGTCTCCGTGGTTTAACTTGTTGGGCTTATCGCGAGGGTTCGCCACCGATCCAGACGGGGCTGCTCCAGGCCATGGCGCCGTCGATTTGGCGGACGCGGACGTAGTAGTGGTCGCCGCGTTTGGGTGGTTCCGGGGCTTCGTAGCTGAATGACTGGTCGATGGGAGCGTCCATGTCGACGATGCGCAGGGAGAGTTCGTCGGTGAAGTCGCCGGTGTAAAAGGGTTTTACAGCCTGTTTTTGTCCGAGGATGAAGGTGGTTTTGGAAGCAGGGAATGTATCGTACTGACGTACCTGGACAGGTGCCCTTCCGCCTTCGGTGGTTTCTTCGAGAGAGATTTGGAATTCGGTTTCAGGCGTGGCGTCTTCGAGTTCGAGGATGATGTTGTTTTCGATGCCGCGCGTGGCGATGCTGAAATGGATTCGATTGGGATTGTTTTCGTCGATGCGGATGTAGTCATTGGAGCGGTTTAATTTTTCCACCGTGGTCGCCCCTTTCAATGTCGCACCTTCGACATCCAAATGGCCTTCCCAAATGCGATACCCCCGGGGATTGTCACGGATATAGGATGTGGATTCGGACCAGAAGGAAATTTCGGCAGTGACTTTATCGGACAATTTTTCGTCGGTGAACTGTTTTGACCACACGATTTCGCCGTCGGATATTACGTCGATTTTGTCAATGGGGGCTGAACCGATGACGCGGCCTTCGATGTTGACCGTTTCGCTGTACGGTAATTGACGCCCCATGCGATCGCCATTGAACGCAACGTCTAGAATGATTCGTTGGGAGTGACTGGTCGCGTAGGCGCTGCGGGAACGTAGGGCATCGAACAATACGTCAGTGGTTTTTTCCGGGGCAATTGCGGCGGCGAGTCCGCCAAATTGTCCGATGTTTGATCGACGTGCGCCATAGCCACGGCCGGCCGCGTAACCGGGATGTCCAACGTGGTCGTCCGACGCACCGACGAAGCCCACGCGATGACCTTGTTCCAAATAACGTTGTCCGAACCATTCGAAGGTGCCATGGCCGGACATGATTTCGATGAGTTGTTCGGTATCCACGTCGGTAATGCGCCAGTCGCCCAATTGGTGGGCATGGGGGATTATTAGGATGTCTTCAACAGGAGTTTGTTCGCGGAGCTGTTGGTACAGCATGGATTGTATCGGGGCGCTGTGCCCGGAAACGCGGTCGGGACCGGGCCGGCGGAAGAACACGTTGTGGTGTCCGCCGCGAGCGCGGGGCGAGGACCATTCGTATCCGGCGTAGGCAATGAATTCGTTTTCGACGGTGAAGCGGGTGACGGCATCGTTGAGGGTATTCCATTCCTGGTCGTCGAGCCAGATGTCGTGTTCGGAGAGGGTGAGGAAATCGAGGCCGGCTTCGTCGCGGCCGAATTCGAAGTACCCGTCGACGGACCCCTGTCCCTCTGCGAAACCGCAGTGGCCGTGGGTTTCGCCCCAGTAGACTCTATAGGGTGGGTTTTCGCGCACCCAGATGGGATTGCTTTTTCCAAGTTTACGTCCATTGGACGCGAAGGTGAATTGGTAGACGCCGGGGTTTTCGAATGCCGTGTCCAGAACGGTGATTGTGGATTCGCCTGCGGGGATTTGGTTATGGGCTTTGCCGTTTACGAGAACATCGATAGCGGGGACGTCGCCTGTGGCTAGATTAAAAAAGAAGTCTTCGGGGCGTACACGCACTTCGATCGTTTCACCAGGGGCAACGATGGATGGTGCGATTGCGTGGACGGCGACCATTTCTTTGCCGACGACTTTGTAGGTCGGAAGCGGTAAGGAAAGAAAATGCCCTTTGTTCTCGAGGTCGACATAGATGGGGAGTGACGCGGCATCGTTACTGAACGTTTGGATTTCCATGGCGCGGCCTCCGCCGGACGTGTCGCCGTAGGTTACGGTGATCGTGTCGCCTTCGGTTAACGCGGTGCCTTGAAGGCCATAGGTCCACGTGGGCACCGGGGCGCGAAAACCACCGTGGGCGCCGGACCACGGGACGGAATTGGGTGTCCATTTGGCATTGGGGTTGGATGAATTGATGGACACATAGCCGTCCACCGATGGGTTGTCTCGTTGAAGCCGCTCGGAATCGGTCATGAATTGGCGGGCCAGCATGATGCGTCCGCCTTCGACCATGGGGATTGAGCCGACGGTGTAGGTGACGGAAACGGTTTGGCGCGATCGAGCGGGGCTGGTTTCTGGAGCAGTGATGGCGATGGAGCCGATGCCGTCGGGATGGTCGTCGCGTAGGCTCAGCTCGTAGATAAAGCGGTCGACGGACCGGAGCAGGTTGGGATTCAATGCCCGAGGGGAATCCGCCATCAAAACCGAACGCGAATACAGGGAAAGATTCATCGGGAGGTGTTCGCCTTGGACTGCCGCCGCGTTGGCCCATTCCCACAGGACCTCTACCCGCTGCTTTGCGTTTTCTCGAGTGGTGTCACCGTTTCGTGCAGCGGTTTTCAGCGCATCTACTTTAGACCGAAGTTCCGATGAAAGGTCGTGGGCGGCATGTGTGGTTGGGGTGGCTGACAGGATTGCGAAAACCACGACGGTGATTAATAGCCCTGAAATCGAATGTTTCATTTTGAGTTCCTTCGGTCGATTAGGTAGACGTCGATGTCATTCTCCACATGGCCGCATTCAGATTCAAGGCGTAAGCTAATACCGCCCGTGCGCTAGGAACTCAGCCGAAACTTCGTGACGACTGCGGCGTGGTCGGAGGGAAATTCGGGGAAGCTGCGGTCGGCGTTTGACGGGTGGTGGGTGATGGTTTCAGATTCGGCGATCTGAAGTTTATTTCCTTTTGAATAGATGTAGTCGATGCGGGTGTAGGGGTCGCGGTACTCGGGTTCGGGGTTGTTGTCGGTGGGTACGAAGCCCTTATCTGATTCGTAGACCCAGCCCATGCCGACGGTGGTCCAGGTGTGGCCGTAGGTTGCGGGCGTGATTTCGGGATGGGCGGCGCGGTACGTGTCGGTGAATCCCAGGTCGGTCATGGCTTTGGATGTTTTGATGTTTAAGTCGCGTGCGTGATTCAACTCAGCCTCTTTGGTTTGGGCATTGTGATCGAGATGGGACACGCAGTTGAAGTCGCCGGCGACGATGAGGGGAACGGTTCCGGCGTTTTTGTGGTCTTCGATGAATTGCGGATGCTTCAATAATTCCAGGACGTGTTCGTGGCGGTTGTCGTCTCCGCGCGTAAATTCTTCGTCCGATACGGATTCGCTTTTGATTTCAACGATGTGGCGTCCTCCGCTGGTAAGCCAGATGTCGTATACGCGGACGCGCTGTCCTCCAGGCATGGTGATGGTTGCGGCGATGAATGAGAACGGGTTGAGGCCTTCGAGGAGTTCAATGTCTGACAGTGGGTAGCGGCTGAAGATGCATAGGTTGGCGTCGGATTTTTCGGTGTGGTATTCGAAGCCGAGCGATGCTGCGATTTCGGCAGCAGATCCATAGGTTTCGATCATGGCGACGACATCGACGCCGCTGTCGCAAACGATTTCGATGGCGCGTTGGCGGGCTGTTTTGTCGTCGACGGTGTATCTCGGGTCCTGGTTGAGACGTCCCCAGATGTTCCAGGTCATGACGTTGAGTTCGGTTTTGGAAACGTGATGGGGGCGAATTTTCGGCGTGACTGTTTGTGCGGCCGGACGACCTTGTTGTGCGAAATAACCGATTTCGCGGGGAGATTTATCGCGCCATTGGGCTTCTCTGCCTGAGATATTTACGGTTGCGGTTTCGGGGTCGATGGTGACGACCGAGTATAAGGGGTCGGTATAGTAGGCCATGCGGGTTTCACCGCCGACCCAAAAGTAGGAGGCGGAATTGAAGTGGACGTACGGGACGCCTTCGATTTGGACGAGGGCGTCGAGGTGGCTGTGGCCGTTCATGCAGAGGATGATTTTGGACGCGTATTCGCCGAGTAGTTTTTGGATGTCGGCGGCGTTGTTGATGGCCGATGAACCGGCGAGGGGTTGATGGCTGAGGATGAGTAGGGGTTTATCGGAAAGTTCCAGTTCCTGTTTGAGCCATTGTTGTTGTACATCGCCGATGTACGACGGATATCCGTTACGATAGGTGGGGGAGCCTTTGTCGTTGCCGTCGAGGACGAGGATGCGGAGGTCGCCGATGTCGTAGCGGTAGTAGCTGGACGACATGCCCCAGGCACGGTAGCAGTCTTCGCGGGTCAGGCCGAAATCGAATTCGTGATTCCCTATGACGTGGAGGGTGGTTTCGTGGGCGGCGTTAAATTTGTCGGCGAAGGATTGATGTTTGTCGTTGGGAAACGCGAAATCTCCCATTTGGACCAGCGCATCGCATTGCTCCGTTTTCATTTCACTGAGGAAGGCGTCGAGACGTTGGTCGGCATCGGTAGCCAGGCCGCCGTGTAGGTCGGCGATGACGCCCAGCTTGATTTTCTTTTTTGCGAGGCGGGTCTGAGCGAACGCTGGAAGCGGAAGGGCGATGGATGCGCCGACTGCGGCCATCGTTTTTAAGGCGGTACGGCGGGTGATTTTTCGGTTCATGGGGGGTAAATCTCCAGTCAGGAAGAACTACTGCATTTTGAGATTGTAAGGGGTTTTGGTTGCGATCGCAATACGAATTCGACGAACGCTTGCTGCGTTGATTAGAATGCGATGCATGATGAAACGGGAATCGGTTGAGACGGTTTATTTTTGGCGGACGTGTGCAATGCATGTTGGTGCGTCGTATCTCAATGCGATTCATCATCATCATTCGATTCAATTCTGCGTGGGGTTGGACGGATCGTTCGACTCACGTACTACGGAAGATGGTGACTGGGACAAAGGCGACAGTATGGTCATTCCGCCGGATTGTCCCCACCAAATTGACTCCGGATCGGGGCGGTTGTTGACGTTTTTTCTTGAGCCGGAACATCGTAGCGTCGATCAGAATCGATTTCAATCGCTGGATTCACTCCAATTCGGATTCTTGGATTCGGATACCGTCGAGCAACTGAAGCGATTGGGTCTGGAATTGGCGGAGCAAAACGATGTGAAAAAAGCGAACCGGGTAAAATCGTTGGTGTTCGGCGCGATGTCGCCGGAACGTGAAACCCAGGAATTGGACCCGCGCATCCGCAAGGCTATGCAATTGGCGAATCGGCAAGGGGAGTCGGTCCTGTCGATGGAGGACATGGCGGAGGAAGTGAATTTGTCGGCGAGTCGATTCAGTCATTTGTTTAAAGAGTCGGTTTCGGTGCCGTACCAACGGTATGTCCTTTGGCAGCGATTGTTGTTTGCACTCCGGGAGTTGAGGGACGGGGTTCAACTGACGGATGTAGCCCATTCGGCTGGGTTTTCAGATTCGGCCCATTTTTCACGAACGTTTCGGAAGATGTTTGGTATGTCGCCTTCGGATTTGGTGAAGAATAGCCAATTCGTTCAAGTGGAAGAATAGCCCGGGGCGTTATGATGTTGGAGAATTGAAGCGAAACCAGTGTTCTTTGAAATTGTTGGACGGAAAGGATTTAACGATGAAGTCATGTATGGTTACGGCTCTTTCTATTTATCCGGTGAAGGGCTGTCAGGCGGTATCGGTCGACTCGATTGATGTACGCTGTGGGGGCATCGTCGGGGATCGTGAATTGATGATGGTGAAGGACGGGGAGAATTATGCGCAACGGGATCATCCCGGAATCGCGGCGATATCCGTGACGGTGCTTGACGACGGTAGTATTAAACTTTCGCACCCTGAAGGCGGCGAATTTGTGCATTCGATTCAGGACGCTGGCGGAGATGTTCCGGTGAAGTTTTTTTACAACAAGATCACGACGCTGGACCAGGGCGATGAGATTGCTGGGTGGTGTTGTGATGTGTTGAAGGACGATGGGATTCGGATGGTGAGTCTTCCGAAGCCGTGGAATCGAAAACTGGGTCTTCCGGAATTTGAACGAATCGAAGAGAAAACGCAGGCGCAGCTTTATGACGTCGCGCCGATTCTTTTGAACAACCAAGCTTCATTGGATGACTTTAATGGGCGGACGGAGCAGACGGTGCCGATGAATCGGTTTCGCGGAAACGTGGTTGTGTCGGGTGACTTGAATCCTTACGAAGAAAACGAAATCGATCGGCTCTCATCGGATACGGCGGAGTTATTGTACGTGACGGTGTGTGAGCGTTGCGTGTTGACCACAACGGATCAGACGACGGGTGAACGGCCTACGAAGGAACCGATCAAGACGTTGAGTACGTATCAGCGTCGGACGGACAAGTATGCGAGCGGGATTATTTTCGGTGCGTATATGGCGGTGGGTCGTGAGGGTCTGATTAATGTGGGTGACCGGTTTGAGATTGGGGCTCGTGACGGAGTGCCCGTTTAGGCAACGTTAGATTCGGTATTGGTCGAGGACGCTGAGGGTGACGTCGGCGATGTTGTTCATCTTTTCTTTGGAGGGGGAGAGGCGTCCCATGACACGGATGCCTTGGGTGCTGTGAAAGAGGAATTGTGCGATGGCGGTGGTATCGATGTGGTCGGATAATTCTCCATTGGCGACGGCGCGGTCGAGGGCCTTTTTTAGTGTGCGTTCGCTTTTTTGATGGAGTTTCTTTATTTGGGCGATGAAGTCTTCGTCGTTGGCATGTTCGATGGAAGCGTTCGTGATCATGCATCCCTTGGAATTGGGGTTGGCGGCATATTTGCAGATGAACATCCAGTAATCGCGGATGCCTTCGAGTACGAAATCTTCCTTTTCCAACAGGCTTCTTAATTTGTGAGCGGATTCGGTGTAACGCTGCAGGCAGGTGGTGTATAGGTCGCGTTTGGACCCGAAGGTGTTGAAGAGCGAGCCTTCTGAGAGCCCGGCGGATTCGGCCAGTTCTCGCGTCGTGGTCGCCTTGAATCCTTGCTGCCAGAAGACCTTGAGCATGTCGTCGAGGGCGGTCTCGGGGTCGAAATGAAGTACGTCTGCCATTTATCTAATCCGTTTGGAATAGTTTCGGTTAAAATAACTGTTTGACATCTTAAAGTAGTTGCTCTAAGATGTCAAGTAGAAGGAAATTATCCCATGATTTTATTCAGTACGATTATTCAGGAAGGCCAGACGGCGAGTCAGAAAATCGACGCGCTGGAAGAACGGCTGCGCGGTATTGGCCAGGACATTCTGGGCGAATCACCCGACGACGCTCAGTTTCGATGGACGACGGTGGATAAGGGCCGCGGATTTACGGCGGGTGCACCCTCGAAGAGTTCGTTGACGGTGGCGGTGGTGCCGGATGGGATCGAAGAATCGACGCGTGTGGAAATGATGACGGCGATGTGTGGTGCTTTCGTGGACATTACGGAGTGTACGGTGAACGATGTAATGTCGACGGTAATCGAGAAGAGTGCTTCGGCGGGTAACCGCGGCGACGCGATCAAAGGAGATTAAGATTATGCCATTGTATCGATGTTCCAGTCCGGCGAGTGCGTTGGACGATGACAAGCGTTTGAAAGTGGTGGAGTCGATTACGGAAATTCATTGTACCATAACAGGCGCTCCGCGCAGTTTCGTGCACGTATTCTTTTTCGATGAGGAAGAAGGCTCTTCTCATAAAATCTCGGGTTCTATTCGATCAGGACGGGACGAGGAGAAACGGGAATTGCTTCACTCTCAGATGACGGAAGCGTATAGTGAAATTGCGGGTGTTTCGTCGGACCAGGTTTCGGTGATGACGACGAATTTTCCGGCGAAATGGACGATGGAGCACGGAGCGGTATTGCCGGAGCCGGGTGAAGAAGCAGAATGGGTGGCGGCGCACAGCAACCACTAAACATAGATTGGATGCGGCTGAGGCCGATCAACATTTTAACGCGGGAGTGTAGAGATGAAAGTAGATTTTAGAGTATTGAGCATCGTCGCGATCGCCATTTGTGCGGTATCGCTGCCGACCTTTTCCGAAGGCAATTGGCCCCAATTCAGGGGCGTGGATGCGAATCCACAGGTGGAGAACAACGACAAGTTGCCAGAGACGTGGAGTACGACGGAAAACGTGGCGTGGAGTGTTGATGTTCCCGGTTTGGGATGGTCGAGTCCGGTGGTATGGGGCAACAAAGTCTTCATCACGACCGTGGATGCTGCCGGTGATTGGGAACGTCCGAAGTCCGGACTGTACAATCCGGTAGGTCGCGCAGTTCCATTAGATATTGACCACGCATGGATCGGTCAGTGTTACGACTTGAACACCGGCGAGAAGCTTTGGGAACGACGAGTGCATGAAGGCAAGCCAGCTACGAGTCGTCACCCCAAAAATACGTACGCGTCTGAAACGGCCGCGACGGATGGGGAACGAGTTTATTTCCTTTTCGGTGATGTGGGCTTATTCGCGTTTGATATGGACGGTAACGAAGTCTGGAAATATGAAATCACGCCTCAAAAGACGATGAGTAATTGGGGACCAGCGGGTTCACCGATTATTTATCAGGGCCGCCTCATCATGATTTATGACAACGAGGAAACTTCCTGGATGGCGGCCTTCGATTGTAAGACCGGCGAAATCGTCTGGAAGACGGAACGCGAAGAAGTGAGCAGCTGGGCGACGCCGTATGTTTGGGAGAACAGCAAACGTACCGAGATTGTGACGAACGGTAAGAACCGGATTCGTTCCTATGACCTTGAAGGAAAGTTGTTGTGGGAAATGGATGGTCGTATGTCCTGGGCGTGTATTGCGACGCCGCTTTCCCAGGGCGACACGGTGTATGTGAACTCCGGATACTTTATGGATAAGCATCGTCCGTTGTATGCGATTAAGGCCGGAGCGAGCGGCGACATTACGCTGGGCGAAGAAGAGACGTCGAATGAGTTTGTGTCGTGGTATCAACCGTTGGGCGGAAACTACAACACGTCTCCGTTGTTGTATCGCGGACAGTATTACAGTCTGCTTGATCGCGGCTCCTTTGAGAGTTACGACCCGGTGACGGGCGAACTGATATACCAGCAGAAGAAGATTCGGGAAAAAGGCCGGGCGTCCTTCACCGTATCCCCTTGGGCGTACAACGGAAAAATATTCTGTTTGAGCGAGCAGGGCGATACGTATGTTCTGGAAGCCGGAGCCGAGTTTAAGTTATTGCATACCAATAGTTTAGGTGAAATGGCCATGTCGTCTCCCGCGATTCTGGACGACAGTATTGTGATCCGGACAATTTCGAAGTTGACTCGCATCAAGAAGTAGTATTCGAGCGATAATCGGAGAAATTCCAACTCCCGGTTTTGGCGACATTCGCGCTGAGCTGGGAGTTTTTTGTGCCTGCCCGGGCTAATGTACTATTTCGATACGATCTTGTCTCCGTAAGTCCAGTTAGGCACAATAGTTGAACATTTTTGGAATCATTTGGGAAGGTAATTTTGTGCCCGATTCAACTGACGATATAGCTTCAATTAATAAAGACGCCCAATCATTGGCTCAGAAATTTTCTGAAGAGCATGGGCGCGAACTTCTTACAATTCTTTTTACGGACCTGGTGGATTCCACGAAACTGCAGTCGGATTTGGGGAATGCTGAGTCGACTCGGTTGGGGGATGTGCACCGGAAGATTGTGCGGGACGAGCTGGCCCAATACGACGCGCGCGAAATTGATTGGGCGGGGGACTCCTGTCTAGCGGTTTTCACGAAGCCGAGTGACGGGATCCAGTTTGCGTTGCGGATGCAGGCGGCGCATCGCAGGGCGCGCGAGTCGGAACCGCGATTGCCATTGGTTCGGGTGGGGCTTCATTTAGGCGAAATTATCGTCAAGGAAGACAACAGCAAGCTCGACCTTTTTGGCCTGCAGGTTTCGGAAGCCGCTCGTGTAATGTCGGTGGCGGAAGGCAACCAGATTTATTGCACGCGGGCAGTGTTTGATAATGCGCGGAGTGCGTTGACTGGTCAGGAACTGGATGGCGTCGGTAAAGTTTTTTGGGTTCGTCATGGGATGTACATGTTGAAGGGTTCGGCGGATCCGGTTGAGTTGTGTGAAGTGGGGTCGAGCGACGTACGTGGATCGGGTGCACCGAAGACGAGTGACAAAGTCGTTGCGGTTTCCGCACCTGTTGGAAATTCCAAAAAGTTTCTTGCGATCGCGGTGGTGGCGTTACTGATTTTAGGTGCTTCCCTTGCGTACCAATTCCTCAAGGACACAAGTGAAGAAGAAGTGGCGGAAATCGCGGAAGAGCATGGATTGGTACCGGAAGCTCCAAAGCATATTCGACGGTATCAATTGGGTTTGAAATTATGGGTGTTGCCGAGTGATCGCGGTGTACGTCGAGTTGCGATCTCGCGAGATGGATTACAGTTGGCGTATGTGACTGCGAGTGAAGATGGCGTCAGGCGCCTTGCAGTCCGCCGTTTTGAAGACTTGGAAAGCCGCATTTTGCCTGGTACGGAATGGGCCGTGGCTCCGTTTTTTTCACCGGACGGAAAGTATGTCGGTTTCAAAGACGATGACAATCGCATTCTCAAACGTATTTCTTTGGTCGATGAAACCGTTGCCGATGTGGTCAGTGTAGGTTTTGCTGGAGAGGGGGCCTGGGATGAGGACGGTTTTATCGTTTTTGGCTCCACCTATCACCACGGGTTGCATCGGGTCAAGGTGACTGGCGGAGAGCCCGTGGTGATTACGAAGACCAGCGACACTCCTGGAGAATCGTTACATACAACGCCCCAAGTTCTACCGAACGACGCCGGATATTTGTTTTCGTCGTTCGTGGCACTGACGCCTGAAGCGAAGAAATGGCTCTACGTCGTTTCCGATGACGACACGCTTCACCCTCTCGGCGTTGAAGGAGTGGATGCTCAATATGTTTCCACGGGACACATCGTCTTCCTCCGGGAAGGTAGCGGTTTGATGGCGAGGACATTCGACCTTGATACGTACACGGTGGGCGAGGAAGAATATTTATTTCCCGAAAAAAAATTCGGACAATCCAAACAAATGAGTTTCGATATTTCGGCCAATGGGACGTTGGTCTACGCGGCTGCGGACCACGTTCGGGACCGGTCGCAACGATCGTTAGTGTGGGTGGATATGGATGGTGGCGAAACGGACGTCGAAGGAGCTCAAGCGAATTCGTATGATCACGTCAGGATATCGCCCGACGGCAAACAAGTGGTCCTGACCGACGAGAACGACATATTGGTTTATGATTTCGAAACTCACCGAATGGCGCCACTGTCGTTTACAGACGAGCGCGAATTTGCGCCGATTTGGTCTCGAGATGGCACGGAAATTACCTGGTCAGCCCTTTTTGATCGTTCGGTGGCATCCATGTTTACGACTGCAGCGGACGGGACGGGAACTCCGGAACAACTTCAGGCGACGTTTCAAAATCAATTTCCGCAAAGCTGGTCACTAGACGGAAAGAAGTTGGTCTTTGCGCAATTGAATGACGATACTGGATTCGATATGGGGTTGGGTCATTTCGGAGACGACCAAGATTCCTACAGCGAAATGGTTATGCAATCACCTGAGGCGGAAGGCGCCTCTCAGATTTCGCCGGATGGCAAGTGGATTGCCTATGCGGTGCGAGAAGACGATGGTTCGAATGTTTACGTAACGTCATTTCCGGAGTTTAAAGGAAAGTGGCGGGTTTCAGAAGGCGGCGGCTTTGGCCCAGTATGGGCGACGGATGGCTCGGCGTTGTATTTTAGGCAAGGAGAAAAAATGATGGAGGCCGTGGTCCAAATGGATACTACGGCATTTAATCATAAGAAACCCACGAAACTTTGGGAACGGCCCTATCTGGTAAATCCGCTCGGGGGCACCGTATACGACGTCCACCCGGACGGGAAATTTTTGATGATCAAGGAATTGAACGCCGACGAAGTGGCAGCAGCGAATGACGACATCGTCATTGTGGAAAATTGGTTTGAGGAATTGAAGCGGATTGCGCCGCACCCCGAGGTGAAATAATACATGCCAGAAACGCCGGACAACATAGTCCCGATTACGGGCGAAGACGACAAGGAAGCGGCGAAGCGGTATCTGGAGGAGTATGGCCAGGAGCTGGTGACGATTCTGTTTACGGATCTGGTGGATTCGACGCAGCTGCAGTCGGATTTGGGGAATGTGGAATCGGCGAAGATCACGGATCTGCACCGCGGGATTGTACGCGACGAATTGGAGAAGTCCAACGGTCGGGAGATCGAGTGGGCGGGGGATTCGTGTCTGGCGGTGTTTTCGAAGCCGAGCGAGGCGGTCGTGTTTGCGCTTCGTATGCAGGCGGAACATGCGCGGGTGCGTAAAACGGAGAAGCGATTACCGACGGTTCGGGTGGGGATGCACCTGGGCGAGATCGTGGTGAAGCAGGGCGATCATAAGGAAGACCTTTACGGCCTTCAGGTTTCGGAAGCAGCGCGAGTGATGTCGATCGCGCGAGGGAATCAGGTTTTTTGTACGCGGGCCGTTTTTGACAGTGCGCGAAGTTCGCTGAAGGGTCAAGTGATTGACGGTATCGGCGACGCGGTGTGGGTCAACTACGGCGCGTATTTGCTGAAGGGTTCTGAGGAGCCCGTCGAGATTTGTGAGATTGGGTCATCGGAAGTGGCGGTGATGAAGGCTCCAGAGGCTACGGACAAAGTATTCCCGGTGTTGCCGGGTGGTAATCCTGCTGCACAATCCAGTGGTACTCCCAAGTGGGCGGCGGCGATCATTGTGTTGTTGATGGCCGGAGTGGTCATGCTGGGAATTCAACTGATGGGTGGGTCGAAGGATGATGGTCCACAGCGATTGGCTTCGACGGATGAACCCATCGACTCGATTGCGGTACTGCCGTTTGTGAATCAGTCCGGAGAGGATGATCAGGAATATTTTGTGGACGGGATGACGGGTGCGATCACATCGGAGTTGTCGAAGATATCTTCGTTGAAGGTGATCGGTCGGGCGTCAGCAATGACGTATAAGGGAAGCGTTAAGGCGCCGGAAGAGATTGCGGCTGAGCTGGGCGTGGACGGGTTGATTACGGGTACGGCATTTCGTGCTGGGGATGACGTTCGTATCACAGCCGAGTTAGTCGATGCGCGGACGGGTGCGCAGGAGTGGTCAAAGGAATATGACGCGACGATGGACAATGTGCTGGAGGTGCACAGTGACGTAGCGTTGGCGGTATCAGAAGCGGTCGAAACGGTGGTGACTCCGGAAGAGCAGGCGCGGCTTTCGCAATCGTATGACACTGACCCGGCGGCGTATGACGAATACCTTCGAGGCGTGGCTCGAATGGGCTCGCGAAGTCACGAGGGACTACGGGCGGCGATTGCGCGTTTCGAACGGGCGGTAGCGTTGGACCCGAAATTCGCGCCGGCATACGCACGACTGGCGGACAGTCACAGTTTGTTGGGTATGTATTGGTATGAAGACGTTGACGATGTATATCCGAAGGCCAAGGAATTCGCACTGAAGGCGATTGAGCTGGATGAAAACTCCAGTGAAGCGTATACGGCATTAGGACTGGTCGAAGGTCTTTATTTATTGAATTTGGCGAGTGCTGAACGTTTATATCTGCGCGCGTTGGAAATTGATCCGAATTATGCGAACGCTCATATGTGGTATTCGAATCTGCTCACCTGGCTAGGTAGAAACAAGGAAGCGATTTTTCACGTTGACCGTTTGACAGAACTATTACCGAATGACGTTGTAGCGCAGACGCAACGGGCTCTCGCGGATTTCGCGGTGAGTGATTTCGAGAAAGCGACTCGTTTCGTTGATCGTCTTGAGAAAGAAAACCCGGACCATCCGGTATTTAACCTGTTCTATGGACCGCTTTACTCGTCCACGGGAGATAATGAAAAAGGAATTGTATATGCCCGAAAAGCGGTCGACAAGACCAATCGAAATCCAAACTATCTTTCGATGTTGGCGACGTTTTTGGCTCGCGATGGTCAATTAGACGAAGCAAAAAAACTGTTCGCGGAGATTGAATCGCGATCTGAGGATTCGTTCATCTCGCGCGATATTTTGGCTCGATTACATTTTTCCCTGGGTAATGACGAAATCGGCTTCGACTTGCTTTCCAAAGCACGGGGAGAGGTATTTGGATTGGCATCGGCTCGGGCGCTCCCCCACTACGCATTTCTACACGACGACGATCGGTATTGGAAACTGCTCGATGAAATGAAGTTACCGCTGTTACCATCCAGCCATCCCGGCTATACGCGGCAGGAAGAATGGCTGCAGAAGAAGGCAGCGAAGGTATTGTTGGCTTCGCAGCCTAAGCCGGTGACGAGACTTTCGTTGGAATTGCCGGAAGAATTGGTGACGGTACGGGATGGTGATATTGGTTTGCCTGCGTTTGCATTGTCGCCTGACGGTTCCGCGATTGTTTTTGTGGGCGGGGCCCGGACTTCCGAGCATCTACGCTATCAGCGTTTGGATAGTTTCGAAAGCCGCGTTCTTCGTGGTACCGAGAATGCTTTTTTTCCATTTTTTTCGCGGGATGGCCAGTCGGTCGGTTTCTTTTCCAATGGTCAACTTTCGCGAGTGTCCGTCAATGGCGGTTCTCCTCAATCGTTAGCGAAGACTCCCCGGAGTTGGGGTGCTGCCTCGATGGAAGACGATTCAATCCTTTTTCAATTACGGGATAATCAGGGCATCTGGAAATGGAGCGAAGCGAATGACGATTTGGACGAGATTGTTCCCTTGCTCTTTGATAAAGGAGACCGGGGTCATTGTTTTCCGCGTTTGTTGCCGGATGATGATACGCTGATTTTTACGTCGTGGGACGGCCAGGTATTTAGCAAATCGAACATTGTTCAATATTCGTTATCAACGGGGAAACGCAAGGTCATTATCCGAGGTGGGTGTCGGGCGCATTATGTCGATTCGGGACATCTTGTTTACGCGAGCGACGGAGATTTGTTTGCGGTAGGTTACGAAATTCAGAAAAAAGAGACGTTTGGGGATCCTGTACGAGTTGTAGAAGGCGTAGAGACGGAAGATTTTTGGCACGTACCTCAATTTTCGATTTCGGAGAGCGGGACGCTCGCGTATGCCTCAGGTCCGCCAGTAAACGAAGATTCCGAGCTGGTCTGGGTATCTCGAGATCAAACGATTGCCGTAATCTCTTCCGAACCAAAATATTACGGCAGTGCGCGTGTGTCGCCGGATGGAAGCAAGATCGCTTATTTTCATCACGGTGCCAATATCAATATTTGGACTCTTGACGTGACCAATGGACTTCATTCGTTGTTGACGTCTGACGACGGCGGGGAGTATTGGCCCGTTTGGCTTCCCGACGGAGAAAAGGTGTCATTCAACTCGTCGAGAGGCACGGGTTCGGATCCGTATCTGGCCGTCATTGGTGGTACCAGTTCAGCGACTCGGATACCCACTGGACGCGACATGGCAAACGTGGTCATTCGGACATGGGCTCCGGACGAAAAATCGTTTGTCGCCAGTATCATTGGTGACGATACCGGTTGGGACCTGGTTGGTTTTCGGTTGGGCGAGCCCGGAAATACGTTTCCGGTGGCGCAAACGGCCGGGCAGGACGAAGAGGCGGAGATTTCCAGAGATGGAAATTGGATCGCGTACACTTCGGATGTGAGTGGTCGCAGAGAATTATATGTTCAAACATTTCCAGAAGCCGGTACGCGGATTCAAGTTTCGAATACCGGGGGCACACGCCCATTTTGGGCGCCTTCCGGGGATCAGTTGTATTACAGTACGTTGGATAACGCTACGCTGATGTCGGTCGAATTGTCTACTGAGCCTACTTTGTCGGCGACTAAGCCGGAGAAAGTATTGGATTCGGAAAATCTGTTTATTACGGATATCGATCCTAAGGAAGAAAGGTTCCTCGCGGTTCGACGTCCGGAACCAGAGGCGGTGGAATCACTGAAAGTGATTTTGAATTTTCAGGAAGAGTTGAAACGGTTGGTGCCGGTGTCGGAGAAAGATTAATGAATGACTGAGAATCCAAACAATATCGTTCCGATTATGGGCGATGACGATAAGGAAGCGGCGAAGCAGTATATTGAGCAGAGCGGTCGTGAGCTGGTGACGATTCTGTTTACGGACCTGGTGGACTCGACGCAGATGCAGTCGGATTTGGGGAACGAGGAAGCTGCGCGAATTACGGTACTGCATCGAGAGTTGGTGCGTGAAGAATTGAAACGGTACGAGGCACGGGAGATTGAGTGGGCGGGGGATTCCTGTCTGGCGGTATTCACGAAGCCGAGCGATGCGGTGGTGTTTGCGTTGCGGATGCAGGCGGAGCACCGGGTGGTACGGAAGAAAGAGAAGAATTTGCCGAAGGTACGTGTTGGGATTCATTTGGGCGAGATTGTCGTGCAAAAGGGGGAGGCGAAGGAAGACCTCTTCGGGCTACAAGTATCAGAGACAGCGCGAGTAATGTCGATTGCGCGAGGCGACCAGATTTTTTGTACGCGGGCGGTGTATGACAGTGCACGGAGTGCTCTGAAGGGCCAAGCTATCGAGGGCGTAGGCGATGCCATCTGGGTGAGCTACGGTCATTTCCTTTTGAAAGGTTCGGATGACCCGGTGGAGGTGTGCGAGATTGGGTCGGCGGAAGTGGCGGTGCTCAAGGCGCCGGAAGCGAATGACAAGGTGGTGCCAGTGGCGGGTGGAGTTGCCGCGTCGGGCACTCCGCGTAGCTCGAACGGCATGAAGGCGCTGGTGGCTTTGGTCCTTGTTTCGTTTGGCGTGGCCGTTGCTTCGATCGTGATGAACTTTGGCGGTGGTCGTGCGACAAATGTGGATGCTCCGATTTTATCGCTGGCCGTATTGCCGTTCGATAACAATATGGGTGATGACACCAAAGAGTATTATGTCGACGGGATGACGGATACGTTGACGGCGGAGCTTTCTAAGATCGGGTCTATCAAAGTCATTGCGCGTACTTCGGCGATGCGGTTTAAGAATTCGGAATTGCCTCTTCGAGAAATCGCTGCCGAATTGGGTGTGGACGGGTTAATTGAAGGATCGGTACAGCAGTTTGGCGAAGATCTGCGCATTACGGCTCAGTTGATCGATGGACGCACGGAAGAACATTTGTGGGGCGAGAATTTTGACGGAACCTTTGCGGGTGTTATGAAGTTGCAGGGTGACGTGGCTGTGGCGATTGCCGACAACATCGGCGCGGTACTCACGCCAGAAGAACGAACCAGTTATACAACGGCGGAAGATGTGGAGCCGGCAGCCTGGGATGCCTATATCAAAGGCCGGGAAGCGTGGCAGAGTCGGACTGTCGAATCGTTCAATACGGCTATCGCATTCCTGGAAAGCGCGACCACAAATGATCCGGAATTTGCAGATGCCCATGGGGTATTGGCGTTGGTCTATGCATCCCGTGCTGCGACGGACGCGCAGTACGCGTCCGATTTCGAAAAGTCGGAAGCCTCTGCGAAACGAGCCCTTTCTCTCGATAGTCGAAATGCCAGCGCCCATTTCGCGCTGGTGTGGGTGAATATGCCGGGTGATTGGAATTGGGCGGGCGCAGTACAGCATCTGGAAACCGGCCTTTCCATTGATCCGAATCATCCATATGGAAATTTACAGAAAAGCTTGTTTACGTGGTTTTCGGGTCATTCTTCCCGGGCTATTGAGGAAGCTCGCCACGCCGTTGAATTGGATCCGTTTTCAGCGATCGCATCGAATATGCTCATCCAATTTATGTTTTCCAACACTGACTATGAAGGCACCGTGGAAATGAGTGAATTCCTCGCGCAACGTTTCCCTGATTTTACCCAAAACAATTTATGGAGAGCATTCGCTCTGGCGAAGCTGGACCGTTTCGACGAGGCTTTAGAAGTCGCGAAGGCAACTAGTGGCGGAATGGCGGGTGGCGGACGTGAACATGCTGTTATTCGCACTCTTGCTTTTATTGGACAATCCGCTGAGTCTAATTT
>Ga0315336_1002546_pt1 | contig 27426 bp, 20 predicted proteins | sample ASW5metaG_FD_204512 | JGI IMG/M metagenome (GOLD analysis project Ga0315336, IMG submission 204512) | Ammonia-oxidizing marine archaeal communities from Monterey Bay, California, United States - ASW #5 | ecosystem: Environmental > Aquatic > Marine > Intertidal zone | place: USA: California... | reverse complement strand
GGGGTGGTCCCGCGGTCGTAGCCGTTGAACCCGAAGTGATCGGGTCGGGTGGTGTCCATAGCGATGACGACGACCCGTTTCACGGCGCCCTTCGGGGCACCTGTGATCGTCGGAGAGGCCAGGAAGACCCAATCGAAATGGTTGTTTTCACGGGGTCGGGTCTGCAGCGTGACGGTGGCCTGCTTTCCGGCAAACGGGGTGAGGTCGGCCTTGAAGGGCGCGAACGTCGGCGCCCCCGGCTCGAGGGCTTGCACGGCGACCTCGGTGTCTACGCCGTCAACGGTGACGACGAGTGCGACGTCGGCACCGTCCGATGCCGGTTCGGCCAAGGGCGCCTTCTCGAGTGTGAGCCAAGTCTGGAACTGGGGTTTGCCACCCGGGATGGTGACATCCCAGCTCGCCGTCGTCGGAGCGGGGAGCAGCAGTCCGTGCCGCGTCTGCCCTTTGAGGGTCACGTCATAGACGACGAATTCAGCCGGTTCTTTGCCGCTCCGCTCTGGGTCATGCCGGTCGAGTATCGAAGCGGAGCCGGTGAAACGCAGCTCGATAGTGCCCTTTGCGGGGATAGTCGGGTAGGAGAGGACGACGTGCTTGCCGGTGATCCGCCACGTGGGTTGGTCGGCATCGGCGGCCTTTCCCCGGGCAAAAGGGACCTCGACACCGTTGACACTCACTGCCATTCCAGCCGGTCGGAAGTGCTGCTGGCCGCCACCGACGGGGTACGGCAGCAAGGCGCGCACGACCTTGAGGTGCCGTTTGATCTTCTTGACGTTCGGGACCTCTTCGGCGTCGAGGGCGAAGGTGTCCGCCTCGTCGCCTGCGAGTTCTGATTTTCCGAGGGTGTACGTACCTTGCAGCTTGTGCAGAGCGAGGGCCTCTGTTCGCGTCGGGCCGGTGAGATCGGGGAATGCAGTGCCGGTGCCCGCTGTGGTCGAGGGCGCGTCGGAGCCGCCGCAGGCGATGAGGAAAATGGTCAGTGCGGAGCGCAGCATCGGCCGAGATGTAACCCGTGCAGATGCACCGGCATAAGGCATGCAACAATGGAGAGTCCAATGAAGACCTATCTCTACATCCCCCTGCTTCTGACCCTGATCGCCTGCGGTGGCAATCGCGCCTCCGCCCAAACCCAGGGGGCCGCGCCCGACGTGGCCGAGCGGGCCGATGCGGTACACAAGTCGTCCGCCGAATGGAAGTCGGAGCTGACCCAACAGGAGTACTACGTCCTGCGGGACAAGGGCACTGAGCGCGCGTTCACAGGCGAGTTCCACGACCACCACGACAAGGGCATCTACACCTGTGCCGGCTGCGGCCTCGAGCTCTTCGAGTCGGCCACCAAGTTCGATTCGGGGACCGGTTGGCCCAGCTACTGGAAGCCCATCGACGAGGACCGCATCAAGATCGGAAAGGACAATACGCTGGGCATGTCCCGGGACGAGGTGGTCTGCGCCCGCTGTGACGGTCACCTCGGACACGTCTTTCCCGATGGGCCGCCGCCCACGGGAGAGCGCTACTGCATCAACTCGGTGTCGATGGACTTCGTCGAGAAATCGGTCCCTGCGAAGAAGTGACTCGCGTCACTTGTGGCCGAGGTCGACCACACCGATCCATTCCTCGGGCGGCGGGGTGACCAGATAGCGCTCGCATCGGTCGAGCCAGCGCATGACGATCGGATCGTCTCCGCACTCGGAGAACAGGGACCGGGCCTCGCCGAAACCGCGGTCGAAGTAGTGGCGTATCGCCTCTGAATAGCGGGCGCCGATGGCGAGCTTTGCGTCGCGAACCGGCTCGGGATCGGCGTCGAAGATCTCATGGAGGTCCACCGGCTCCCGTTTGCCCTTCACGATCACGCGATCGACGATTCGGCTGCAGTACGCATCCGGATCGGGGAGTCGCGCCCGGGTGTGGTTGGTGGTCAGCAGCTGCACACCGTAGGTCTTGGTGAGCGTCTCGACCCGGGCGGCGACGTTCACACAGTCACCGATCACCCCACATTTGAAACGATTCGCGGCGCCAATGGTGCCCAGCGTAAGGTCGCCCGTGTTGACGCCCACGCCCACCTGGATCGGACCTTTGCCCGCGGCGGCCCGCTCCGCATTGAGCGCCTGAAGCGCAACGATCATCTCGATTCCAGCGCGGATCGCGGCGTCGGGGGCGTCGAACAACGCCATGATCGCGTCGCCGATGTAGCTGTCCACAAAGCCGTCGTTCTTCTGGATCGGAGGCTCCATGAAGTGCAGGTAGTTGTTGATGAAGCCGATGCTCTCCTCGCCGGTCAGGCCCTCGACGTGGGTGGTGAAAGCACGCATGTCGGAAAACAGGATGGACATCTCCTTGCGGACGGAGTCGCCGAGATTGATGTCTCCGATGGATTTGCGCTCCAGCGTCTCCAGGAACTGATTGGGCACGAAGCGGCTGTGGGCGTCGGTGAGGCGTACCTGCTCCTCGAACAGACGCGCGTTCTGGATCGAGATGGCGGCCTGGGCCGAGAGCAGGGTCATGACTTGCGTCCGCGCTGGGGTAAAGGCGCCCGCGGTGAGGTCGTTGCAGAGCAGGACGATGCCGCTCCGCACCCCCTGATTCACTACAGGTCCACACAGGATTGAGGTCGGTCGGTCCTTGGGAACGTGCGGATCTCTGGTCCAGCGTGGGTCGTCACGCGCGTCTTGAAGGACCAGTAGCTCACCGGTGCGGGCCACGTAGGAGACGATACTGACCGGAAGGCCGGCGCAGTCTCGCAGCGCGATACCGCTGGCTGCGAGGCTGTTGCCCTCAGCGTCTTTCGCCGCGTCTACACGAAGCTCGCCGCCGTCGTCCATGATCAGGAACCCTCGCGTCGCACCTGCGTTCTCGATGGCGACATCCATGACCTTGCCGAGCACGCTCTCCAACCGGATCTCGCTGGAGATGGCCGTTGCCCCCTTCATCAAGGTGTCGAGATCCAGCCCGCCGTCGCGGTTGGAGGTGCTGATCGTGCCCGTCGTGGTAGCGGTTCCCCTTGGCCCCGTTGGATCGGCGATCTTCAGGCCGGCCAGCAGCTCGGCGAACTCGGACTCGAGATGATCGGTCTTGGCGCTGGCTCCCCAGCGGTTGTACGCGAAGCAGGCCTCCATCAGGTACGCGCGTGCGGCCGTCAGGCTCCCCCGGGAGAGATGAAAACGCCCGCAGAGCTCGTTGGCCATGGCCTCCTCATGCAGGAAGCCGTTGGCCCGAGCGGCCGCGATGGAGGCGTCGTACAGCGACATCGCCTCGCCGAGCCGGCCGTTGATCCTCGCGATTTCGGCGTTCAGCAGGTCAACTCTCTGGCGGTGATTGACCTCGGAGAACCCGAGCAGGATCTGGAGCTGATCGCGGATGGGGCCGACCGTCTCCATCGTAGACGCGATGTCCTCGGCGGAGCTGGGATCGCACAGGCCGAGTCGCGCCAGCGCGAGGATCTGTGGCTGCCAGATCGAGCTGTAGGTGACGGTTGCGCCATCTGCGAAGGGTGCGCCGATCTCTCCCCAATGCCTGGCGCCGTCCAGATCCCGGAACAAGAAGTGGTTGAGCGCCGACACTGCCGAGGTGACGTAGGCGGCGCCCCGGTAGTTTTCCGCCGCCAGATCATCGAAGAACTGCTGTTCATGGAACTCGGTGCCGACCATGTGGACCGGATCGTCCGCCCGGCCAGTCAGGTTCCTCACGATCTGCGCGAAGGGGTATGTGCACGCGAGGGCCGGGCCCTGTCGGTGGTGTTCGAGGATGGCGATGCTGCGCGTCGTCTGCTCTTCGAGGGCCGCGAGATCGATGCCCACCCAGAGTTTGTTGCAGACGCGGGTGTGCAGCGCCCAGGCGGCGTACTCCAGATCTCCAGTGTCGATGGCCAGCTGAAACACCACAGCCTCGTTGTCGATGGCTTTGTGGAGCGGATCGACGTACGAATAGACCATGCCTCCAACCACGTGGAGAGGTTTGGGTCGGATCGTCCGGTCGTCCCACCGATCGAGCATGCCCAGGGCGATCTTGCCCGTGTCATAGGCGACATCGACCATGTTGATAGCGGTCAGAACCAGGGCAAAGATCGCGAAGCCATACGGCGAACCCTTGCTCGCGCCGTGATCGAGGGTGGCGTTGACGATGTTGGTAGCCAGGATCGGAAGCAGGGTCGGCAGTGCCAGATAGGCCGATGACATGACCCCGTTCTGGATTCGCATCGCCGCGGCCACCGTTGGATCGGTGGCTTCGGGCAATGCCGCGAAGTCGGCCGCATCCATCTGGCCCATGCGGCCCAGGACCCCGCCGACAGCCGCCTGAACGTCCTCCTGGGTCGGGGTCTCCGAGATGTCGATCCCGAGCTGGTCGAGGACGTGGATCGCCGTCTGAACGGCTTCGAGAAAGCGCTGCTGAGCTACCCGGGCGTAGATCCGCACCTCCTGGGCCTCGACGCGATCCAGCACCGTCTTGCCCCGCTCGACAACGGCGTCGACGCGCTCCTCCATGATGGCGTCGTGACCGGAGAGGTACGCGGCCCGCGCGCCCTCGACATGAATCGCGAGCGTCACCGCGTAGCGTCGGTCCCAGTCGCCGTCAGCGAGGCACGCTCCGGCCTGCTGGTAGTATAGGTGTGCGGGTGCGAATGCCGCAGACTGGGTGGCGCGTCGGCCGGCTTCGAGGTTCAGATCACAGAGGAGATCGGTCTCATCGGGGTCGTCGATGAGCGTCACCCCTCGGTTGAGTTGCTCGACCAATTCGAAGAGTCGGTCTCTGCGCTGGGTCTCGTCGAAGTGCTTGAGCATGTAGCGGCCGATTCGCAGGTGCGTCTCGATGGCGTCGCCCGCTTCCAACACCGAATAGGCCGCCTGCCGGATTCGGTCGTGGGCAAAGCACCACGAGAAGTCGGTGTCGCTCTCGTCGACGGCGTCCGCGTACCAGAATCCCTCGCCAACCGGTGTAATGAGCTCCACGCGCAGGGCGTCCCGCAACGACTCGAGCACGTCTCCACGGCTCGTGCCGACCGCATTGGCCAGTGTGTGCAGGTCGAAGGTGTTGCCGATGCAGGCGGCGACGATGACCGCGCGCTGGGTGGCATTCGGCAGCCGGCGAATCTTGGCCGACATGAAGTCGACGACGTTGTCGGTGATCGCCTGGCGGTCGACGGCTTCTGGATCCCAGGTCCAATGTGAGCTGTCGGTGTCGTAGGTGAGCAAGCCCTCGTCGTAGAGCCCCTCGATGAACCGATTCAGAAAGAACGCATTGCCCCGGGTCTTCGAGAAACACTGTTCCGCGAGGCCTTCGTGTCCGGGCGCACCGTCGAGCGCCTCGACCACCAACTGGCGCACGTCTTCGATGGCCAGCGGTCCCAGTGAGATCTGTTCGAGGTGCGCACCGGCTGCGACCATCTCGGGGATCGCAACGGAGAGGGGATGGGTCTCGTCGACCTCGTTGTCCCGGTACGCGCCGATCAACAGCAGGTGTCGGGTGTCGGGGTCGGAGGCGAGGCGATCGATGAGTTCGATCGAGGGCAGATCGGCCCACTGGAGGTCGTCGACGAAGATGACCAACGGGTGGTCGGCCCACGCCGTCGCCCTCACGAAGTTGCTGATGACGATCTGAAAGCGATTGCGCGCTTCGGCAGGATTGAGCTCCTCGATCTCGGGCTGCGGCCCAATGACGAGCTCGGCTTCCGGGATCACCTGCGTGAGGACGAGGCCGTTGGATCCAACCGCGTCGCCGATCCGTCGTTTCCAATCGGCGATGGTCTCGGGATCTTCGGTGAGGATCTGGCGAACCAGGTTGCGAAAGGCTTGAATCAGCGAGTCGTAGGGGGTTCCGCGGTTGAACTGGTCGAACTTGCCCTCGACGAAGCTGCCGCGCCGTCCAGCCAGAGATCGGTGTACTTCGTGAACCAGCGACGTCTTGCCGATGCCCGAGTAACCGGCGACGAGAACGACACCGGCGGCCCCGTCGGCAGCTCGGTCGAAGGCGCCAAGGAGTGCCGACACTTCCGCTTCGCGGCCATAGAGCTTCTGCGGAATGCGAAGGCGTTCGTCGAAGTCTCTCTCGCGGAGCGTGAACCTGGAGACGTGGCCGCGCTCGCGCAGCTCTTCGAGGCAGCGGCCCAGGTCGTGTCGAAGGCCAGCGGCGCTCTGATACCGATCCTCGGCGCGCTTCTCGAGGAGCGTCATGACGATGTCCGAGAAGGTCTTGGGAAGATCCGGCCGATGGTGGGTCGGCGGTTCCGGGCTGCGGGCAATGTGGGCGTGAACGAGGGCGAGCTTGTCGTCGAGGGCGAACGGCGGGCGTCCAGTGGCGAGCTCGTAGAGGGTGGCGCCGAGCGAGTACAGATCACTTCGGCAGTCCAGCACCCGGTTCATGCGTCCGGTCTGCTCCGGCGACATGTAGTTCGGAGTGCCCTCGAACGTGGAGACCGGCCTGATGGCTACGGACTCTCTACTAAGAACCTGGGAAATTCCGAAGTCAATCAGCTTGACTTCACCGGATTTGGCGTTCAGGACGATGTTGGCCGGGTTGATGTCTTTGTGGATCACGTCGTGGCGATGGATGCGCGCCAGGGCGTCGGCCACCTGACAGCCGATGTCGAGGATCTGGTCGAGCGGGGCCCGTGGAGTGAGCGCGCTCGAGAGCGCCTGGGCTCCGAAGTCCTCGATGACGATGCTGATCATTCCGTCGTGGGTGTTCAGCTCGTACGCGTCGATGACTCCTGGACCCGCCACGCTGCGGGTGATCTCGAACTCCCGGTGAAAGCGCGCGACCACGTCGGCGGAAGGGTAGAGCCCGCGAAGTTGTTTGACGATCGCCGGCATGCCATCGGTGCTCGATGCGCGGTAGACGCGGGATCGCCGCCCCTCGAAGATGCACTCCGTTGTCTGGTAAGCCCTGCCCACAGAGGGCGAGTCTACCGCACTCCTCAGCCGGACTTGCCGGCCAGCTCGGCGTCGATGATCTCGCTGAACTTGTCGATCGGCATCGCGCCACCGAGGAACACGCCGTTGACGAAGAAGCCAGGCGTGCCGCTCATGCCGGCCGCGGCGCCCTCTTCCATGTCATTGTCGACGGTGGCGACGTGGCGCCCGCTCGTCAGGCACTCGTTGAACTTGGCCAGATCGAGCTCGGCCTGGCTGGCGTAGCCCGAGAGATCTTCCTCGGTCATCGCGCGCTGGTTGGCGAACAACAGGTCGTGGTACGCCCAGAACTTGCCCTGCTCGTTGGCACACTCGGAGGCTTCGGCTGCCCGGTGGGCGCGGTCGTGCATGGGGAGCGGGAAGTGGCGGTAGACGATGGTGACCTTGTCGCCGTACTTCTCCTTCACCTCGTCGAGGGTCTCGGCGCCGCGGATGCAGTAGGGGCACTGGAAATCGCTGAACTCGATGATCTCTACCGGCGCGCCGACCTTGCCGTACCGGGGAGAGTCGCCCGGATCGACCTTGATCCGCGGCTGCGTGAGCAGGATCTGGACGCCGGCTTTGTCGCGGAGGCGCTTGGTCAGGGCCATCATCAAGGTCGCGCCCTGCTGCTGGGCGAGGTGCTGGCGAATCGGGTCGGACATCTGGGTGAGGTCACCGCGCATGCGCCCCTGGTTCTCCTGATAGAAGGCCGCGATGTCGGCTTCGCTGATCGGCGTCGTCTTGTCCTCGATCTCGGCCTTGAGGAACTCCTCGGTGGTCTGGTTGAGCGACTTCGCCTCGGCCTCCATCAGCTGCATGTCGATCATGCGATCGAGCGCCTGCTTCCGCGCGTCGAACATCTGCTGCTGGAGCTTGAGGAGCTGCGCCTTGGCGGACTCGTCGAGCTCCGCCATGGTGATCAGCTCGCCTCCGACGATCGCGACGGTCTCGGACTGGCCAGGAGCGGGCGCCGCGGCGGACGCGCCGGCGACCTGATTGGCGGCCTGGGTGCCCCCCTGAGCGGGTGGCGTGTTGCAGCCAGTGAGGAGCGCGAGAGAAAGGATCAGGAGTCGAAACATTGAGGATCTCCGGATGAGCGGCCCTCATACCTTGTTCGTGCCGATCCGGCAGGATCGCGTGATACCCGGTGACAATGACGGGACTGATGCCGATCCTGGCCATCTTTGCGATGGCGTGTCGCTGTGGTTCGGAGCCCCCGCTGGCGCCAGTCGTCGCGGAACACCCCCGACACGTGGTCGTGATCTCGATGGACACCGTGCGCGCAGATGCCTTGGGAACCCATGGAGGCCCCGCTCAGACGCCGAATATCGATAAATTTGCCAGCACCGCGGTGGTGTTCGAAAACCACATGTCCGCGGCGCCGTCGACGCTGTCTTCTCACACGTCGCTGATGACGGGTCAGTACCCCCACAAGCACGGGATTCCCCGGAATGCCCATCGAATCGACGACGCGAACGTCATGCTCGCCGAGGTGCTCGACGCTGCCGGATTCGAGACCGCCGCCTTCCTGGGTGCCATGCCCCTCGGGGAGCACGCCAACTTCTTGCAGGGATTCGATCACGTCGACGCGGACTTCCGCAGGCCGCGAGAGACACGGGTCTACGAGCAGGCCGAGCGGTCTGGAGATCTCGTCACCGACGCTGCGCTGGGCTGGCTCGAGACGGCGCCAGACGAGCGTTTGTTCCTGTTCGTGCACTACTTCGACGCCCATCAGCCCTACGAATCGACCGACGACGAGACGTCGGGCTCTATGAAATCGGTGTACCGCCTCCGCCGTCAACTGGGAGAGGGGAAGCCGGCCGCCGCGGCCCTGAGTGAGGCCCTCAAGCCGCTGTATTGGGCCGAGATCGCCTCAGTCGATCGCGAGGTGGGGCGGCTCCTCGACGGATTGCGGTCAAAGGGGATCGCGGACGACGCATTGATCGTGCTCACGGCCGACCATGGGGAAAGCTACGCCGAACACGGGGAGTACTGGGATCACGGCAACCGCGTCTACGACCAGACTGTACACACGCCGCTGATGATCAAGAGCCCCGAGACCACTGCCCGGCGCATTGCGCCTCCCGTCTCGGCCGTGGACGTCTTTCCCACCGTGGTCGACGTGCTTCGGTTGGCGCCAATGGACGTCGATGGACGCAGCCTGGTTCCAATTCTAAAAGGCGGAGAGATCCCTCTTCGACCTGTGTTCTCCGAGGCTACCAAGCCCTGGGAGAAGAACAAGCCATGGCGCAACGCCAACCGTGAGAAGTCCGTCCGACTTGGCGACTTGAAGATGGTCTGGGATCCCAAGACCGATCGGCGGGAGCTCTACGACGTCGTCGCCGATCCCTCCCTGTCCAACGACCTGGCGGGGATCCCGGAGCACGCTCGCCTGGTTGCGGCCATGGACGCCTGGATTGCCGAGGCCGAGCCACTCCCCAGTAAGAAGGTGAACGCCCCGAACATCACCGAGCAGCTCGAGGCCCTCGGATACGTCGATTGAGATACATTACTCCGGCCGATAAATCGGCCTCCGCCCTTCGCTTCGCTCCGGTTAGCGATTTGATTCCGTTCAAAGTCAAAGCTCAAAACGGAGGGCGCAAGCGCCTGTTCTCCATTTTGAGCTCCAACTGCGAACGGAATTCGGCCGAATGACCATCAATTGCCGCACTCGGAGACCGATGAGCGGGAGGAAGCCGGAGGAACTGTTGCCGATCACGGAACAGAACGTCGCCGAGATCATGTCCGAGGTCTGGCAGACCACGCCCGGAATGGAGATCGACAATCATCGCACCTGTGAGTGCGGCGGGAACGGGGAGTACGTCGCCAGCGTGATCCGCCTGACCGGTGCGTGGGATGGCACCGTGGGCATAGCGGCCTCGACACCTGGAAATTCGCGGGAGAATTCGCTTAGGAGCTCGGTCGCGTCGGACATCGAGAACACCACTGCTCCCGCACGTCGGCAGGGCCATTAGCGGCGGATCCATAGGCACCATTCGCTGCCGTGTTAGACGACGCGGCGGGATCTTCCAATGCGCTACGAAGGCAAAATCTACCGTCCACCATCGGAATCGGACGCCTACATCCTCCAGGCGACGGTCGGCTGCAGCTGGAACCACTGCACCTACTGCGACATGTATGTGCGCACCTCGCCGGCATTGCGGTAGGGATCAGCGAAACACCTCCCGAAGCCTCTCCTTCGGTGGACAGTGGGTGACAGCCGAGGACAGGAGATACCGTCGAAAACGAGTCGCGTGTGTCCGAGGCGTGTCCCGATTGGTCGCTTCCCGGAGGGTGACGCGTTCCGCGCGGTTCACCGAGAGTCGGACCACGGCTGTTTCAATTCCTGCCGCTCAGAAATACAAACGCGTCGAGGGCTCGCACCGACGGCGCGAATGAGCCGCACACGCATCCATGCGGCATCCTGCTGTAGACTCGCTTGGCGACTTCGGACGCTGGGTGGCGGGGCGGTTGAAGGGATCTACGTCATCGACGGCTGGCACGACGACACCGCCGTCTAGGCATTGGGCCAAGAGGTTTGGATGACAGACGGCAATTCCCCGTCATTTCAGTCTGACCCGGCGCGTGATGCAGCCGGGAGCATCGCCGGCTACATCTATCAGATTGATCTCTCGATCCTGAGATGGCTGCAGCTTGGCCCAAACGAGTATTTGGAGTTGGAGACTGGCGAGGACATCGACATTGTCGTCCCTGCTTCCCTGGATCCGACCGCCGAACAGGCTCGCGTCGTCACACAGGTCAAGCGCCTCTCTCGAAACATCACCTTGCGCTCGGTTAGCGCAATCAGCGCCGTGGCCCACCTGGCTGGTCACCGGGTTCGGAATCCGAACCAACGCATTTCGATGATCTTCATCACTACCGCTGGCTTGGCTGTGGAGAGAAGCGGTCCGTTCAAGAAGGAGGCGGCCCTTGCGCGCTGGAATATCTGCGTGCGGAAGAGACAGGTTGACGATGACAGCCTCAACGGCTTGAGGAAGTTGCTTCGACTAGCCAAGCGCCCGAAAAAGGGAATTCAGGATAACGATTGGTCCGCGCTCCAGTCAGCACTGGACAATGACAGCGACTTGATATCGATAGTCCTTGGGCTTGAGTGGGTGGCGGACGCCCCATCGATTGAGGAGGTCCGCGAGTCGGCTTGCGCGCTTCTCGGGGGTTTTGACGGAGTGTCCGATGAAGACGCTGCATCGAGATTGCACGATGGGCTGTTTATCATGGTGCTACGTGCGATTGTAGCTGGCGAACGTCGCTTCGACCGCGCCCGGCTTGACGCCGCACTCGAGTCCAGTAGTGTGCTGGCCGAGTCGCACCTGGCCGCCGCTGTGCGGGACGAGTTGGGCAAACTCGAGGCCGAGATCGCGGGAACCGTTGCCCGCCTAGACGTGATCGAGACGTTGGCAAAGTCAGTGGTCCGGGAACTGGGTGATTTGCCGCCCGACTCCATTCAAGATCTTGGATTGCTCGATTCCAGTCAGATTATGGTCTTTCTTGAGGGCTTCATCAAGACGAAGGTCGCGGCAACTGGGGTTCCGGATATGTCGCTGCCTCTCCCCGATGAGCGGAGTATTCGTCGGCCATTGGCGGAAGAGCTGGTCCGCGACCGGCTGGCACATCACGGTTGGCTCCACATTTGGGGCACCATTCGAACCGGCAAAACCACCCTAGTACGGCAGATGGTCGCCGACGCGAGCCGTGTGGTGTGGCTCCGATGTCGCGATCTGTCTGGCCAACAGACGCTTGTCCAGCTTCGTTCCACACTACGACCGATGCGTGCCGCTGATGATCCTACGGCGATTGCCGAACTGGTCGGGCGGGACGGCATCCTAGTGCTGGATGATCTGCCCGAACTCGAGTCGTGTCCCGAGCTCGAGATCTTGATCTTGCGCGCGATGCTTCTGATGGGCGGGGCGGGCAAGATCGTCACCACGGGTACTCGCAGGCTTTCGAACCGGGTGTCTGCCGATAGCCGCGTTGGGCAGGTACAAGGGCCCCCATTCATAGATGCAGACTTCCGCAAACTGTTAGCGCATAGGAATGCCCCCGAAAAGTTAGCTACTAACTCGACTTTTCTCGGACACATTATCACGATGACTTCGGGCCATGTCGAGCGTTTGAGTCACTGCATTGAGGTGCTCGAGCGCGGGAAATGGTCCGTCGACCTTCCTACCCTGCAAGCGCTATTTGCGCCGGCGTCGGACGCTCAGGAGTCGGGAAGAATGCTGCGATTGGTGGAATCGACAACTGCCAGTTCTGACGAGCGCGAGCTGCTCTTTCGTTTGTGCATCCTTGAGGGTGAGCTGACCCGGGCCGACGCCCGTGCGGTTGGACGTATCGAGACAGCCTTGATCCACCCAGATGTTCACCTTGCCGCACTGGACGGCGTCTGGCTTGCGGCGGACACCAACAAGACGTGGACGGTTTCGCCGGCGATTCGGCCATTTGGCGCCGACCAGATTCTCCCAAATACCCGCGCCGCAGTGCACCTTTATGCGGCGGAGCGCTATTTCGTTGAGAGGGTGGGCACGCCAGTACAGTTAGGTTGGGCGGTCCATCACCTTGAGCTCGCCGGCGAAGTCGACCGAGCGGGAATGCTCACATTCCAGGGGCTCATGTCCCTGGTGACGGACGACCGCTTGGACTTAGACCCCGGTCTAGCCGCGCGATGGGTTGCAATGCCCGAGGGCATGACAGCGTCAGTGCGGCTGATGGTGAGAGCCGCCCAACTCAGGGCGCGCCGCCTATCTGGCCGTGACTTGGAAACTGGAGTCCGTCTTTTAGCCATCGAAATGACCTCGGACCCCGATCCGATGCACCAGCGGAGCCTGATTCTGGCGGCGCTGCTGGCCCATGACGCCGCTGCGCACTTTAGTCCGGCGCTGGCAACCAAGTGGATTGTCGACTCCCTCCAACTGTCGCCTTCCGGCACAGAGTTCGCAGAGGGTCTTGACGAGACATTGCATTACGCGGTTCTGATTCACGCCTCGCACATTCACGAGTCGTGCCACATCGCTACTTGGTTGGATCTCCTCGCCGCACTGCCTAAAGACCTGCGGCAAGAATGGACGGGAGATCCGGAGTTTGCAATGGTCGCCCGAACGACAATCGCGAACCTCTGGTTTACGATGAAAAAGGCCGGGGCGGACGATGCCTCATGGGATGCGCTATTGGCGGACCTTGAGGCTGCGGCAGAAAGGAGCAACGATCTTGGCGTTGACGCTTTGGTGGCCGCGTGCTTGAGGACGAAGATGATCGTCTTGGCCGAGCAGTACCAGGACGTTGACGGTGCAGTGGCCATCGCATCGTCGAAAGTCGAGGGTCTAGCTGCGCCTCACAAGGCGCTGATCGTTGACGAGGCCGGTCGGCAACTCGCCTACTCAAAGCGCAATGCGGAGGCAGCTCCTTGGCTTGAGAGGGGCCTCGGCCTGTATCCTGCAGTGCCAGAGTACGATATCGAAGCATTCAACTGTCTTTTGATCTCTTGCCAGGTGGCCGGGGAACTCGAGAACACCGCGGCGGCCGTTGAGTTCGCCAAACGCGCGGCCGAGCTGGCTTCTGTCCCAGAGTCACGGATTCCACCGTTCGCAGTCGTCATTGCTCACGCTGAACACGCGGTCGCGCTGTGGCTTGCCGGTCGACTTCACGATTCGTTTCAACCGTTGGAGCAGGCTGTCGAGGACTTGTTCCGAGTGCCAGAACGAGATGACCTCTGGAGAACTCGCTTCGTGCTCGTCGGACATACTTCTGGCTTCCTTTCGAAGTTGGCCTCTACCGGCGAGCCCCCCGCTGCGACCAAGGGTGGGCACCCATATCTTGCGCCGACCCCGGGAATGTTCCGCAACAACAGCACCCACCTTGCAAGCCGCTTCGTTGACGCACAAGCTGCGTTCCTTCCTGCCCAGTTACTGGGATTTGCGCTCGCAATCGGCGAATATCAGCGCGCTGTCATTTGGGCGGAACGCTCGGTCGAACTCGCCCAGGTCGGTGCAGGTATGGAGCCCACATTCGAGGCACACCTCGTCTTGTCCGCGCAATCGCTAATCGACGGAGAGTTCGCTGCCAGCCTCGATGGCGTTCTCCGGTCGGCGCGCGCGATGGCTACCAGCGACGTGTTCGGTCTACCTGGCCCGTTGCCAACAGATGTGCGACAGGCGCTGGGCGGGATCCCGGCGGCAGTGCGGGAAAGCATCCTGGGCGGAATGGCTGGGTCTGCTGCGTTTGGGCTAGTCGCGGCCGCATACGACCTAAGCGGCGAGGAGCGCGACGTTTGGGCGACGGTGAGCGCCGAATGGCTCAACGAAGTCCATCAATTGGGCGCGGAATCGAATGTGAGGGATGCAGCGGCCATCATCGGCGCCATGCAAAGCGGTGTTGGCGTGAATATCCTCAAAGCCATCGTAGCCAAGGAAAGCGAAGTCTATGCGGGCACTTGGGGCTTGGCCCATCTTGCATTGGCGACCCTGAGCGAGGCACCTAGCAGCGTACTTGGACATCATCTCCAGGCGGCGCGAGTGATCGAGTCGAGGAGACAAACGCTAGAGCCCTTTCTTGGGATGGTCGTTGCACCGCACTTCGTTCGACGTTGGGCGGCGATGATCGCCAATGCACGATTCAGATTCCGGTCGCCGGATCGAGTACTGAAAGAGTTGGAGGAGATCCGGACCGGACCGGACCGGGATCGCATTCGACATACGCTTCTAGTGGTCGCTGACGCGCTACGCGCGCCAATTGATCTGAGGATGCGTGCGTGGCTCGCCACAGGGAAGGAGCCTTGATCGTCGACCAACCTCCGCTGGCGCATGGATTGACGTGATCTGTCGATAGGCCCGGCGTCACGTTCACGATGGCCCGCCACCTCAAAGCAGATTCCAGCGGCCGACCTGCTCGCGCTCGTAGTGCGGCAGGAAGCACGGTCGGTCGTCCGAATGGGTCCATCCACGACTACGACGCGTGCTTCCAGGCGACCTCCACCTGGGCGGAGCTGGGGACTGCCCCCGACCTGGATCGCGACGAAACCGCCAAACAGTAGCATGAACGGCCCCGATCGGCCGGCACAAGGAGCAAGTAAGTCCTATTTTGTCTTGGTCTTTTTCTTCACCGCAAGGACTGGGTGGGCTCGCGGATGAGGGGAGCCAGCGAACGACGTAAACAACACTTTCCCACCAGTCTTCGGAAGCACGCCGTACACACTGTCTCGGTGAAAGAAGCTCTTCCCACTCCTCGCTGTGATGAATCCAAAGGCCTTCTGGCCGATGTAGTTTTCTACGATGCCCACACTTCGATCTGAATCCGCGTAGCAGATGGCATCTAGCTCCGAGACGACATTATCTGCGGTCGGACGGTTGGCCGGGTCCCGCTCGAAGCAGCTAAGAACAACGGGAAAGAGAACTTCTACGAGGGGTTTAAACTGGGCCTTGTTCGCAAGCTTTGGGATGGTTGGAAGCGGGTCGTTGATGATTCTGTTGACTGCGCCAAGGCCGCGTCCAAATGGATGTTCACCGGACATTAGTGTGTAGACAATAGCCCCCATGGACCATACGTCGGACGCAGTTCCAACTTCCTTTGGAGCGTTGATCATCTCTGGTGACAGATAGGGGAGGGCACCAAACACCGTTTGAGAGCCGGTAATCGTGGTCTCGTTGTCAGGGTCGACATCCCCAAACTCGGCTTCTGCCATTTTAGCGATCCCGAAATCCGTCACCTTCAAACCGGAGAATCCAGTTCCTCCTACTACCATGATGTTGCTTGGTTTCAGATCCCGATGCACCACCCCTTCGTGATGTGATGCGGCCAACCCCTTCGCAAAGTGGTGAAAGACCATGGCGCAAAGATCGGGATCGAAAGCCGGAATCAATGCCCGGATCTGCTGGAGATCCTTTCCTACGATTAGCTCTTCGATGAGGTAGAACATCCCGCCCTCGTCGAAATAGTCAAGGGTACGCGCGACGTTCGGATGGTTCACACGAGCGGCGGTCACCGCACTTCGATGAAACCGTCTCGATGCGGACTGGCTCTTGGGCACCTTGAGAGCAACCTCGCGCTCCAACACCGTGTCTCGAGCGACGTAGACCTCCTGCATACCGCCTTCATCCAAGTATTTCACGATTTCGTATCGGCGGCCGTGCATGGAGCCAACGGAAAGAAGATGCGCCATCAGAGCACGTACTCCGGGTGAGATTGGTCAATACGGGCAAACAACCTTGCATTTCCACGTTCTGGAGAGCCGAGGGTTATTACGCAGCTTCCCGGAAGGGCATCGCCTACGTTGATTGCTAGGTTGTTAATGCTCACTTCACCACTCACTGCGGAGACGACAAATCGCCGCCCGTCGTAGAGCACGGTTATCGAGGCCGGAATCGACGAGTTGGGGTGAGTGAGCTTAACGGCGGTGTTGCCAGCATCGAGCGTCTGCACAAGCTGGTCGTTGAAGAACACGCGGGCCTTGTGTTTGTTGAACGTCAGAAGACGGTTGGCTTCGTCCCAGATTTCGAATGCTGATGGGCGATGTTCAGGGGACGGCTGCAGCGTGTTGTTGAGCAGATCAATCATGCTGCTGGGTAGAACGGAAAGGAAGGGTTGGCAACCGCCACCGGTCAAGAATGCCCCGGAATTCGGCGGTTGAACCGATAGGTGCCCCGGAAGATACCCACCGGTCGCAATGGCGAGAATCGTTGCGCCAATGGCGTAAACATCTATACCACTTGTAAACTGGACTATGCCAGAAACGTAAAGCTCTGGCGCAGCGAATCCTCGTGTTCCCTTGAAGCCATGAGTCGAAGCGTTGACGCCGACTTCGCGAGCCAAGTTAAAATCGATGATTTTGAGGACGTTTTCCGTTGTGTACATCAAATTGTTTGGCTTGATGTCTCGGTGAATAATCCCGGCCTTGTGAATGTCGGTGAGACCACCCGCGAGCTGGACGATGAGCCGCAACCAATCATCCGAAACTGCTGGACACGGAGCGACATCGAGCGCGTCACCACCAACGTATTCCTCGACAATTGCCGGCTTTCCAAGGTGGGACACAACGTCAAAGATCTGAACAACGTTTTTCGAGCGAACCTGCTGGAGGGCTCGGATCTCATCGAGCATTCTCGACTTGCCTACACCTGGACGAAGGAACTTGACCGCAACCTTGCGCTCTAGGTGTTTGTCCACGCAGATGTAGACCTTGCCTCCACCACCTTTGAACGTCTCGCCGGTCGCCTCGTACCGGCCCGCAAAGAGCTTCGCCATCACCTGTCCTCGATCTGCTTGAACCTGTCGAGTTCATTTGCCAGACGCTCCTGTTCCGCAGTGTCATCAGCTGTTTCCTCGGGAAGACCGGGTTCTACCATCAACTCAAGTAGTGGCGCCGACTCCTTTGTCGGGGGCTTCTCCTTTCGACTATCACGAGGTTTGGCCGATCTTGATTGCGTGTGCTTTGTAGGTTCCTTGTCTGGCGATTGCTCCCGTGCGCGGGACTTGATGTCATTGGTGTCGGAAAGCGGGAACACGATCCTCTCACCGCTTAGCCAGATCGAGGCCATATTGGATTCTCCACGGCCAGGCGGTTGTACGACCGCCAGGGCCGTGGCGTTGTCAAGACCACCTTGTCGCCACGACGAGGCCTGAACCAGGTGGAATGCCAAGTCGCCTGCGGTATTAGCCGTCCTGACAACATACTGAATCACGTCGCCGGGGACCGAATGCGCGCCGTCCGAGGTCAACAAGAACGAAGCAGACTCTCGAGTCGAGTGACGCTGGACGGTAGCTTCAAAGTCGGCGCCCATGCCGACGTAATTCAGCAGCCCTTTTCTCCCGGTCCCCTTAGCTAGCGCTTCGAGCGTCTGATCCTGCGTTATGAGCTTGGCCCCATTGTTCTTGTCGATTGTATATACGCGAGCATCGCCGGCCTGCCCTATCCAGATGTTGCCCCCTGACCAGAGAAGAACCACGACCGCTGCGCCACCACGTTCGTCTTTGAGGCTCCCGTTTACGGTACGGTTTGCGCCATTCAGCGCATCTCGCAGTATGCGAGCGCTTGGGCTGCGTTTGGCACAGACACAGTGAGAGACGATTGATGAAACCGTGATCGCTGCGGCGCGCCCCCCTTCGGCTGCTCCACCTATGCCATCAACAACTACGCCTAGGGTAGCGGAACTACGCCAACTATCGCGCCGCCAATGGACCACGGCGGCACGATCCTGCTGCTCGGTCCTGTTGAGCCCCTTCGCCGTTACCGCTGCTGCGCCAGCGTCCGCAGCTATGATCTGTCCCTCCCATGGGATCGCTCTGCGTAAGAGGAGGTCTTTGAGCTGCTCTTGGTGTGAGTGTTGCACACCCACACCTATCACGCCGACGACCACCCCGCGCTATGAGCTCGAGGTCTGAGCGACCGTAGAATCGAGCCGGAATCGGGCTCATGAGATTGGTGGCGCCGACCCAGCGGGCCATGGCAGTGAAGCTCCGCCCAGCACGCCGTGGTACGTGATCTGATGCGTACGCGGATGGGTGGATCCGCTTGGCCGCCCTCAACAAGTCACGCGATCGGGCTCAGGATCGACCTTGCACGCACCCTCGTTCACGCCGCGACGACACGCTCAGCAGTGGATCCGCTTGGCCGCCCTTTGGGTGGGTCCGAATACCCGCCCCTTGACAGACAAGAACAATCCGGCAAGACCATTCGCGCCTTTTGTGCCGCGAATGACGTGAATCAGAACACGCTGTTGTCCCCGACGGAGCTGCTTCAGCGCCTCGCGACGATCGTTCCGGCGAGCTGGGAGGTCACGCTTGTGCGGAAGAAGTTGGAGTAGGCTGACGGGACTCGCTCTGTAACGGTTTCTCGGCCATGGCGCGGCCATCGCCGACACGTCAGCAGGACTCGCTCTGGAACGGTTTCTCGGCCGTCTTTATAGTCATCGAAGTCGATCTCCACCGGCCCGGAAGCGGGCCTGGCTGCTGCCTGCGGAAGGCCGCAATTCGAGTGGAGCCGCCAGTGCACGGTGGTGGGCCAAGGACTGCCGGAGCGGCTGACTGGCGGCGAGCTCGGGTGGGATGAGGTCTGGACAGCGGCCCGGGCCGCTCGCTAGGCCCAGGGCCTGAACCGGGGGTGGCGTGATCGCCTGTCCGGCGTCGGTGGCATCTATTTTGCTGACCGATCACGCAACAGCCGGCTCTACGTAGGGCAGGCAGGCGGCGTGGGCGGTTTCTGGAGGCCGCTGGCGCGAGTACACCAACCAGAAGACCGGCAATGTGGCCGTCGATCCAGCTTTCGCGTCGGGCGAGCTGCGTCCCGAGACAACGACCCCGTCGATTCTCGAGATCGTCCCCTGCGGAGCCATGAACAAGGCCCGACTCGACGAACTCGAGAGCCGATGGAAGGTCCGTCTGTGTTCCCGCATCACGGGCTACAACCGCAACTGACCTGGGACGGGCGGTCCATCGCCAAGACAACGAGCGGTGCTGGGCTCGTCCGTAGTGGTAATCGCCACGGCAGCATCCCTCCGGCACCACTTGGGTTGCCGAACCTGATGCGCCGCGCACTGGGGCATCGACGACAGGTAGGTCCATGAAGCCGGGTCGGGCCCCCCGTCCCGATCCCCAGCGTGCGGAGCGTGGTTGTGCCCTAAAGCCAAGAACGCGTGCAAATGGTCTCACTCATGCACGGGAGAGTCGGCGAGGCTCTCAAGCCGCCCCCGAATTCCAGCAAAACTCGCCTTCTAAAGCGGACAACTAAACACCAAGACATCGAATCACTCGAAAGCCCGGGAAAACGCCCCATGGGCATACTCCTCGATGGGTATCGAGGTCGATCACCTCACCTCCGGGACGGGGGCTCAAGCACTTGCCGGGACGACAACTGACTCTTGGGCCGACCCCGGTATATCCGACGCCAGGCAGCCCGCCCGAATCGTCCCCGAGAGCGGCGTCCTCGGTCACCGTTTCCCGGTGCCATAGCGCTTGGGTGAAGTACCGAGTTTCGGGGGCCGAATAGACCGTCCCACGCGCGGAGACAGCTCCCTCCGATCAGAGCGGGCACGAGCCGAAGTCCAGGCAGGGATCTCGGCGCTCACCGACCAAGGTGCCAGCCATACCCACCTCTGTACGAGACGCCTTTCACCAGGTCGTCAACGACATCGCCGACACCCGGAGTTGCGCTGCACCTTTCGACAGAGGCCTGCTCGAACTGGGAGTCACGAAACGGTAGAATGCGGTCTGCGCGACGAGTTCGTCTCGATGACAGACTGGGCGGGGAAGTTGCCTGGCACGGTGCTGCGCTTGGCTGGCATCCTCGAGCTGAGCCAGAACGTCCGAGGCCGGCGTCCCGCCGCCGGTGTCGCGCCCGAAGTAAGACTCCGAGGACGTTCTGTAACGGTTTCTCATCAAGCCGCCCGATTCTCGGCGTATGCTGCCAGCAATCAATGCGTCGCCCGCGCCACATTCCATCATCGGCGCAATGGTACCTTCGAATCTCAGCTTTCGAGCTTCGGCCTGTATTCTCTTCGTGCCAGGCGGTGCTGGCGAGGGGGACGAGATCGCCTCACGATATGCTGGGGCCGCTGACGCATTCCGCGTCGGACAACGAGGAACGGCCCGCTGTCAAGAAGCGGACCGTTCAATTGCACACGCAAGGAGTGCCAGCATGAGAAATGCAGAATTGAGAATATGGCCCATCTGGTCGGCGGACAACCGCGCCTTCGGCTACCGCAGCGATTCCTGTGATGGGTGCAATGCTTTCTTCTACCCCACGCATCAAGATCCACACTGCCCACGGTGTGGCGCGCGGGGCACAGTGCTGCTCACGAAGGCGGCGGCCACACCCGAGACACCCGCCCCGGTTTCTGGTGTGCCGACCGAAGAGCCTTCGGGCTGGTCAGCCGGTAGGGCGAAGCGGAGCCCGAAGCGACCAGGACACGGCACCCATGTGCCGTGGCTCCGGGTGATCGACGGCGGCCGGGCCGCCACTGACCCACAGCAGGACCAGTCCAAGGAGGTCGCCATGACCGAATCCGTCCTGATGAGCAAGACCACCCCCTTTCCGGTTCCTCCGCCTCAAAACCCGTCGGTCGTAGTGCGGGTCCGGATACGTCGCACAGCCGTTGTCGCGCTCGATGCGGCCGCGCGGAACGACGATACCACACGCAGTTTCACGTTGCGTGAGTTCGTTCTTGATGGTCTCCGCCGTCGTGGCAAGTGGCCGCCGACGACAGAGTAGAACAACCGCTTCTTCCTAAAGAATCACTCCACATTACCTCGTTGACCACTGGCTCTTCAGCCGGTTGGGCGGGAGACGTTCGTGCAACTCAACGCGTCCGACGGCGGCCCTCACACACTCCAACCGACTCCCAGCAATCCTTGCTTGAGTGTGTCTCTGGGTTCCGCGCGCCGAGGTGGAGTGATGCCGTCCCGACGGGTCGGGGCTTGACGATGGGCGAGCAGCATCGACCGCAGGGACTACGAACCGACGCACAGGTGGCCGCCTACCTCGGCGTCCATGTGCGGACCCTGCGCCGCGCAGTTGGGGCCACACCCGATGATGTACTCGCTCCCTGGGTATGGATCGGCAGGACGCGCCGGTGGACCGACAACGACGCCATCGAAGACTGGCTGCGAGCCCTCAGCCCGCGCAGCCCCGGTGGAGCGGATCGGCGTGAGCCACGGAGCGGCAATCGCAGCCGATCCCCGGCGCCATCGCCGACAGAAGTTCGCAGGTCTTGGACCGATGCAGAATAGGCCAGCTGGAAACGGACCTTTTGACCGGATCAAGCGTATTCGGGGCTACAAGACCAGCAGCTCCAAGAAGCTGCTCCTGCTGCTCCTGGCCAGCTACAGCGACAAAGAGTGGAGCGCCTACCCCTCTGTCGCCCGCCTCGTCGAGGAAAGCGGGCTTGCGCGAAGCACTGTTATCCGTGTGCTCAAGGAGATGCGGGTCGACGACGAGTTGAGGTGCATCGGCTGCCAACAGCGCAAGAACGTGTGGCAGCTCACCGCAAAGGTCCGACAGTTGGACCCTTCACCGGAGCCAAAGGTCCGACCGGGAGACCCTTCGGTTGGGCCCAAGGGTCTGACGACGGGACCCGACGCCGCTGGAAAGGTCCCACCACAGGACATGTCCGATGGCGAGACAGGTCCGATGGTAGGACGCGTAAGGTCCGATGGTGAGACCAGATCAGGTCCGACCATCGGACCCGAAGAGTCCATACAAGGGTCCAAGGAAGAGTCCATACCCCACTCCCTAAATCCCTCTCCCGAAGGAGAGGGACTTTCACAATCGGACCCGAGTGCGACTCAAGTGCCGCACTCTGCCGGAGGGGAGGGCAGCCCCCCGCCGGGAAGGGGAGGGTCGCCACACCCCTTACTGGTTGACGCGATCTCCCGGATTCTCGTCGACCAGCAGTTAGAAGAGGGCTGGCTGGCTGGGGCGAGGTGCAGGGACGTTGGAACGGCCAAGAGTCTCATCCCGGAGCTCAAGAAACGGCGATGCTATCCGGCTGGAACCAGGTCGAGGGACATCGCCGCAGCGCTCCAGGTGGCCGCCTCGCGGCCGCTGCCCAAGCCGGATGCGGAGCCGCAGGAGTCGGCATTCAAGCCCCCGGAGCCGCCGCCCGAGCTTCTCAGCCGCTGGAAGAGTGCCCTGAAGGACATGGAGCCCATCATTGCCCGCGAGAACGTCAACATTTGGCTGAAGAACGCCGTGCCGGTCGACCTCAACGGCAACGTGCTCAAAGTATGGTTCATGCAAGAAGAATTCGCCGCGTGGGTTCAGGAGTACTACCTCGACGACCTCGAGAACGTAATCGGGCTCCAGGTCATACCGATCAGCGGGAACTGGTCGGCGACGCCCTAGCCCCTCAGAACCGCCAACATCACCCTCCTTTAGACTTCAGCGGCATCCGGATCCTCGAGCAACAACGAACGCACCGGCTAACCGGCACAACACTGATAGATAGAGGCTGTTGCGTTGGAACCTACTTACTCAATATTATTCCTGATGCGCGCTGAGAGGGCCTCCGCCTCGTGGAACCGATTACGCTGCGGCCGCAGCTCTGAGCGCGGAAGCGCGCGAGCCGAACCGCCGTTGCTCGCGCTCGCCCGCGGACTTCCGGAGCTGAAAGTGGAACTCGTCGCGACGACCGGCCAAAAGGAGTAGACGATGGCAACCTACACAAAGCGCGGAGACGCCTACAGCGTTCGGTGGCGGGATCCCGACGGAACGAATCGTCGGAGGAAGGCTCCGAACTTGAAGACTGCAAGGCAGTTGGTCCGGGAGATCGAGGAGACGCACGCACTCGGCCGTCGCTGGGAGCCTGAAGCCGCGGGCGCCGGACCACAACTGGTAGGTGCCGGTGGCCTCATCGCGCTGTACTTGCGGGACCGAGAGAGGGTGCTGCGGTCATCGAGCCACCGCACCCGCAGCGTCTCACTGTCCATCTTCGAAGCGTGGCTTCTGGGCAGGCACCGCCGTAGGCACGTCGCCCCCGATGTGCTCTCAGGTGATTTGCTCGGCGAGTACTGGACCTACATGGTGCGCGCCAAAGAGGATGGTGGGCGTGGAATCGCCCACTCGACGGCCAACGACCGGGTCAGGGACGTGGTGAGGTGCTGGGAATGGTTGCGCCAGAGCCGCGATCGCCGCCCGTGGGTTCCAGAAGTTGAAAATATAGACCTCGCGGACCAGCCCCGGCCTGCCTTGGCTGCCCCGACGTGGCGCCAGATGGACGCTGCGGTCCTCGCTGCGAACGGCTGGTATCGCAAGCTGTTCATGCTCCTGCGATGCACGGGTCTGCGGAAGTCCCAGGCCATGCGACTCCTCTGGGAGGACATCGACCTCGAAGCCCGCCGCCTCCACATTCGCGGCGAGCTCGGCAAGACGAAGCAGGAGAGGCGCGGGCGGACGGTGCCTCTGGCCCCAGTCCTGGTCGACGACATGGCGGGCTGGGGATGCCGTGAGGGTTGGCTCATCGAAGTCTCGGGTCGCGTACGGGATCCTCACCGCCGGGTCACGCACGCAGTTTGGAAGCGTTCCGGTGTCCCCCGAGATGTGTGGCGACAGCCTTGCCACGCTTTCCGGCACGGGTTCATCAGCGGGCTGGCAACCCAGGGCGTTCAGGAGCGGATCATCAAGCGCCTTGTCGGGCACAGCCTCGGGATCACGGGGGACGTGTACACGGACCCGGCCGCGATGTTCGAGTTCATGGAGGGTGCGGTGGCACAGATCCCCGCCGTATGTGTCCCCAGCGTGTCCGAACTCTCCAGCGGCTTCGCTAAGCACGGTGGCCAATGAGATACGAAGGCAAGATTTATCGCCCTCCTTCCGAGCATGACGCGTTCATCCTCCAGGCGACGATCGGCTGCAGCTGGAACCACTGCACCTACTGCGACATGTACCGGCAAAAGCGCTTTCGCGTTCGGGATCTCGCCCAGACCCTGGAGGATCTGAGCACCGCCACGGCCGTAGCGGGAGACCGGGTCGCCAAGATCTTCGTCGCCGACGGAGACGCGCTGATCATGGACCTCGATCACTGGTTGCCGATCCTCGATGCCGCCCGAGAGGGATTTCCACGTCTCAAGCGGGTCAGCTGCTATGCCATGGCGAGCAATGTGTTGGAGAAAGGCGTTCGGGCGCTGACCCGTCTCCGCGAGGCTGGACTGACACGCCTCTACATCGGACCCGAATCGGGAGACGAGGCGACTCTGAAGCGGATCGCCAAAGGCGCCACATTTGCGGACCACGTCGATGCCGCCGCCATGGCGCGCGAGGCGGGCATGGAGATGAGCGTCATCGCGCTGCTCGGTGCCGGCGGAACAGAGCGTTCGCAAGTGCACGCCGAAGAGACGGCTCGCCTGGTGACCGAGATGGATCCGGAGTTCTTCGCGGCCCTGACGCTCACCGTGGTGCCGTCTACTCCCATCGCAAAACTCGAAGCCAAGGGACGATTCGCTCTACCCGATCGCCCACGACTTCTGGGTGAGTTGCGCACGATAGTGGACCTGGCGCGACCGACAGACGCACTCTTTCGCACCAATCACGCGAGCAACTATCTCCCGTTGGGTGGCCGGATCCCGAGGGATCGCGAGCGAATCGTCTCGGTCATCGATGCAGCGCTGTCTGGCCAGATCCCGCTTCGGCCCGAGCGCTCCCGCGGCCTGTAGGGGCACGCTTCATCTGGTGGAAGACCCATCGAGAAGCGCGTATCGGGCGTCCATCGACGTGATGACAGCGGCCTCGAGCGAACGCCTTGCGGACTCTCGATCGATCAACGGGAGCACGCAGGACTCCATCATCCGAGCGTGATCGATGTCGAGGTCCCCGCCACCCCAATCGCGGCGACCGGGTCCTTTGTGCAGAGCTGACGGTGCACCCGAATGTAGGACTGGAGTTCGGGCAGAATGGGTGCGTTGGCCCAGTCCGACGGCTCGAAGCGCAGGCCGACCAGGAACTTCCGGTAGATCGACGGATGGGACCGGGACGCATCACCCCGCCCGAATTCGTCCCAGAGGATCTCCGAGAGTGCCTGTTGCAAACCCTCGTCCAGAGAGATCGCCAGCGCGCTGGCCTGGTAGAGCCGAGTCCGGAGGATGTGGGGGGTAGTAGGCCATTCCAAATACGCGAGCCTGCTGCCAGCTGACCTGCCCCTCGACGAACTTCTCGAGTAGTGGAAGCGCCAGGGTTCGATGACTTGCAACGCGCGCTTTCAGGGTGTCGAGCCATTGGCTTGCAGTCATGTCAGTCCTCGGGCTTGTCTCCGGATCGGACGTCGTCGAACAAACTTGAGAGCGGTGACAGGACCTCGCGAACCGACAGCACGGCAAGGCTGTTGCCGACGAGCTTGTATGCCCTCCGTAAATCGAGGTCCGCGGGGATCGAAAAGTTCGAGGGAAAGTGATGGAGCCGCAGGATCTCGGCGGGCGAGAAATGTCGGATTCCGCCGTTGTCGCGCAGGTAGGACCCGGCGTAGACGGGGCTGTTTCCGTAGGCCGAGGTGAAGCAGAAGGTATCGGGCCACGGATCGTCGATGTCGGTGACGGGCAGCGCGGTTTTGTACCGATCCAGGAGGTCGCGACCGACGTACAGCGACGGATCGGGGTCGGTGTCGAGGTAGTCCGACAGTGGACGCTCGACGCGCTCCGGCTCCCGCCATGGGGACAACGCGTCCTGCGATGCGAGCAGGTAGTAGCGCCTGCGCTTGTTGGGCACGCCGAGGGCGGAGTGGCAGAGAAGCCTTTCCTGCCAGTGATATCCAGTGTGGTCCAGCGTCTCGAGAAGTCGATCATGAGCCCGGGATCCATTGAACGCGGGCACGTTCTCGAAGCCGATGTGTCGCGGCGGCACCGCTCGGATCAGATCGAGAAGGTGGAGGAGGGGACGGCAGCGCCGGTCATCGACATCGCGCTGGCGGCCGCGCACAGTGAAGGGCTGACACGGAGGCGACATCCACCACAGGGGCGCGGCGAGATCCCGTAATTGCCGCGGTTTGATGCCGACGACGTTCCAACGCCGGGTCGGATGGGAGAAATTGTGCCGGTACACCCGGTCGGCGTACTCGTTGTGATCGACAGCTGTGACGACCTCGACGGAATTGCCGACGGCCGCGGCGAACCCCCCGATTCCAGAGAAGAACTCCAGGGCTCTCAGCCGCCGCCCGCCGTCACGTATCCGGCGACGATGCCCCCGAACATGGCCGCAAGGATGGCGATGAAGACGATCACGCCGCCGATTGCGTTCCGCGGCGAGTTGGCGTCTGCGGGAGCTTGTACGGCAACCCTCTGAACGGGAGCCGGAGTCTGCTCGGACGCTGGCGCCGCGATACCGGCCTCCATTCGTTCGATAGTAATTTCGGCGGATTCTGGGCGTTGGTCCGGGTACTTGGCCAGGAGCTCCAGGATCAACGTGTCCAGCCAAGGGGGAATCGGTTGCGGCGCGATGGTGGACGGCGTCTCTGGCGTGACCGTCATGTGCATCTGCAGAACTCGCAGGGGCCTCTCGGGATCGATGAACGGAAGCACACCAGTGACCAGCTGATAAAGCACGACGCCGAAGCCGTACAGGTCGCTGCGGTGGTCGAGCTCCTCGCCACTGATCTGCTCTGGCGACACGTGCGAGGGCGTTCCCACCATGATTCCCGACGCCGTCACCCGCGCGTTGGATTCGCCCGAACTGGCCGAAAACGTGGCGATGCCGAAGTCCAGGACCCGGACCACGTCCTTGTCGCCGTAGAGCTCAGTCAGCATGATGTTCTCGGGCTTCAAGTCCCGATGAATGACGTGCTCCTTGTGGGCCGCGGACAGCGCCTTGAGCACTTGGATGCCCACGTTCACGGCGATGGGAACCGGGAGGTGCTCGTCGCGATCGATGCGATCCTGGAGAGATTCTCCGTTGAGGAGCTCCATGGCCAGGTAGAACTCGCCATCTTCGGCCTGCCCGAAGTCGTAGACGCTGATCACATTGGGGTGACCGATGCGCGACGTCGTCTTCATCTCGCGGTTGAAGCGTTTGATGACCGTGTCGTCTTCGGCGAGGTGCTGGTGAATGACCTTGAGCGCGACC
>Ga0315336_1002545_pt1 | contig 27430 bp, 30 predicted proteins | sample ASW5metaG_FD_204512 | JGI IMG/M metagenome (GOLD analysis project Ga0315336, IMG submission 204512) | Ammonia-oxidizing marine archaeal communities from Monterey Bay, California, United States - ASW #5 | ecosystem: Environmental > Aquatic > Marine > Intertidal zone | place: USA: California... | reverse complement strand
TAACGTGAAATGAAACAAGCAGAAATGGCTTTAACGGGTCGCCATTTCTACGTTGCGAAGCACTGGCATTGATAGTGAAATGGCAGCTACTGGCACAAAGCAGACCGTCCACTCATGACGCAGAATGAATATCCAACAGATAGTTGGCGGCTTTGTCCGCATTGCCGCCATGACACCAAGCAGGAACCCTTCTTCGTCATTGGGGTGAGGACGCTATTTGACCAGCTTGCCTTCGCAGTGACTTCCGGTTTTGACCCGGAGCTGACATTGAGGAAGGCTGGCTGGCAGTGGAGATCAGCAGGCCTATCCAGACAGTGGTCGTCATTGATGTTCCTACATTTTAAAGTGCAGGAAAGACAGCTATGACATTAGGTAAAACTGGCCTTAATAGATGTACCAAGCTAATCTAAATCCCTTGAAAAAATGGTGTCTCAATGATGGGAATAAAGGATTGCAGCATGAATAAGGTAATTTTCTCAAGTTTGTTTGTGTTAAGCGGATTACTGCTCGGTTGCTCTACTTTTGATGACACGACACAACAAACAGCTGCACCTGGTTCATTAGCGGTAACAGAGGAGAATTTCTCGCATGCCGAGACGGCGCGTAATTACCGCAACTGGTCGAAAAACGGCGCTTCCAAACAGTTTGTGAAGATGCAAGGGTTACCACCGAGAGGAAAGTCTGCACCGACAGTGCAAATGAACGATGACACTCTTTATGGCATTGCAATTGTCGAAGCTGTAGATGGCAAAGTGACATTTTCTATCCCCCAGACAGATAATTATATGGCTGTTCAGGTGGTGACAGAGAAAGGTCATGGTCAGCATTATGTCGTTGAAGACGGGAGTTATGAGCTGCCGGTAGAAACAAATTATGCGTTTCTAATTTATCGTTCCGGTACAGAGAAAAGCATCGAGTTCGCAAAATCAAGTCTGGATATGGTGGAGGTGACGGATTTTAACTTTGCAACGGATTACAAAATTCAGCCTTATGATTACGAAGAAGTGGAAGTGTGGGTAAAAAAATATACAGAAGAAGTAAACAGCATGGATAATTTTACCTATACCTTTCCCAGGACGTCGGACAAAGTAACAGACCTTCATCAGTGGAATTTGGAGAATGCAGCGGGTTGGGGAGGGGCAAGCCCAGAAGCCTTTGTTGGTAACAAATATTCAAACAGCCCTAAAATGAAGTCAACTACCTGTTATACAACGACGTTTGACGACCCTGAAAACAAGTTTTTTACTTCAATTACGGCTTATAATTCTGATAAATACTTGATCGAGGGCGTCCGTCATATTAGCTCCCATACTTGGGATAAAAACCCAGATGGCACTATCACGGTATCTTTTAACTGTGGGGAAGCAGCGAAAAACAATATTGATACAAAAGGCATCGACTTTACTTTTACTTCTCGCCACTACGGCGTAAACCCTAAAGTAATGGAAAGCGCTCAAGACCCAATTATTGCCGCTGTTAAAGCCGAATAGGCTGCTCTCAAAGTGCAATGAAACTCAGCTTTGCATCCGCCAAAATAGAGGGTAGATAAAGCTGCCCCATACTTGATAAATTGATGTCTGTTATTGGCACAAAGCAGACTTCGTTTTCAACATTGAAGGTATTATCGGGGTTCACTGAGTAATAGATCCCCGGCTCGGTTTCCCCGCTCAGGAATACGTTGGCAGAGTAGGAATACCCATTCGTTCCGCCGTGTGTGTGCCACATAATTCCCTGGTCTTTACGATAAATATTGACCCATGCCTGTACTGCAACAGGGAATTCCAGCATTGGCAGCACTTCTCGAATGCAGGTCAGTAGCCTTGGTATATGCTGTGGGTTTTCTCTGAAATAGTTGTATTCCGAGTGGTAACGCTGTGTAATTTGCGCATCTCCTTTTCTTTTTGATCGCAATACTGGACGACCCGCTCGCAGTCTTCTGCTGAAAAAAACCTAAAACCTTCGACTAAATCCATAACGTTTCCGTAAATTGATAAGGGAGTTTGGTCACTATAAAAGGTAGTCGAGTTTCGTCAACTGGCTCTCACGTTTAGGCATATTGATATCTGTTGCCAGAGACTGTTTCGCAGGTAAGAGATTATGTTTGTTTTTCCTGTCCGGCAATAGACAGCAAAGCTGTCGCGACCCTTTACTCTATAGGTGAAACATGCAATCTCAGTAACATTTATCCGCAGGGATATTTTTCAAATGTCGTATGTCGCATCGCAAGCCTGTCGATAGAAAATGTAAGTACTTGTTTTATAAATGGAAACCATACATTTGATAAGATTATCTGCTGAAAGTGATTTACCGTTTTTGGCGGCGGTCGAGAGAGATGCCGCCAGGATTTATGATCGGCATGTCGGCAGGGACAGCTCCCATACGGACAAAACCCTGGCGCCGGATATTCTGCTGGCCTCCCACAAGAACAAAAGCCTCTGGGTTGCGGAGGAGGCGGCGGCCCTCATTGCTTTTCTGGCCGCAACAAAAACCGGCGAAGCTTTGCACATAGAAGAAATCTCCGTCGCCTTTGATCATCAGGGGCGCGGTGTGGGAGAGCAGCTTGTAACCACCCTGCTGTGTGCGGCGAAAAACAGCGCCTGCAAATACATAAGCCTGACAACAGATCGCAGCCTTCCCTGGAGCCGAAATTTTTACCGGAAGCTCGGCTTTCAGGAATGTCGGGTTGAAAACTGTTCTGCCGACTTAACGAACATCCTGCTTCGGGACAAAGAAATCAGCCCTGTTCCCGAGAACCGAATTGCAATGATTTTGAGCGTTTAGATAAGAAGGGCCCGGCGGGTTTTGGATTCCTGGGCAGGCTGATTTCGCGATTCCATGGGGGCCAATGTTTCACGTGAAACATTGAGATGAGGCGCAGAAAACAGCGGTTTTTCTGTTATATAAAAGACGTTTACCATAAATTCTGACAAAAATCCCGGTGCCGGCACCGAATGCGCGCGCCGCCCGTTGACATTTGGGGCAGGGGGTTTATATGAGGACGCCATGAAACACTATGATGTCATTGTAATCGGGGGAGGACATGCGGGCTGTGAAGCCGCTGCCGCATCCGCGCGTCTTGGCGCCAGCACCTTGTTGCTGACCCATAAACTCGACACCATTGGTGAGATGTCCTGCAACCCGGCCATTGGCGGTTTGGGCAAGGGCCATCTGGTCCGGGAAATCGATGCGCTGGACGGGGTCATGGGCCGGGTGGCTGATGCCGCCGGGATCCAGTTCCGGCTTCTCAACCGCCGCAAGGGCCCGGCCGTGCGCGGGCCGCGGGCCCAGTCGGACCGCAAGATTTATCGCAATGCCATGCAGGCCACCCTGAAAGACCAGCCCAATCTCGATTTGCGGGCCGGGGCCGTGGAAGACCTGATGGTTGAGGACGGGGTTGTCCGCGGGGTGATTACGGCGGACGGCACGGAAATTCCCTGCGGTAAAGTCGTTCTGACCACCGGTACCTTCCTGCGCGGCCTGATCCATCTGGGGGAGACAAAAATCCCGGCGGGCCGTATCGGTGATGATCCCTCCAATGGCCTGTCGCATACTCTGGAAGCCGCCGGATTTGAGCTGGGACGGCTGAAAACCGGTACTCCGGCGCGGCTTGACGGCAAAACCATCAACTGGTCGATTTGCCAAGAACAACCGGGTGACGAGGTGCCGGTGCCGTTCTCGTTCCTGACGGATAAGATCACAACACCGCAGATTTCCTGCCATATCACCCATACGACCGAACAGACACACCAGATTATTCGTGACAACTTGCATCGGGCACCCATGTATTCGGGGCAAATCGACGGCACCGGGCCGCGCTATTGCCCGTCCATCGAGGATAAAGTGGTGCGCTTTGCCGACAAGAGCAGTCACCAGATCTTCCTCGAGCCGGAAGGGCTGGACGATGACACCATTTATCCCAATGGCATGTCCACGTCGCTGCCCGAAGATGTGCAGATGGCTTTCCTGCGCTCCATTCCGGGACTGGAGCAGGTGGCATATTACCGGCCGGGTTATGCCATTGAATATGATTTCGTCGATCCGCGGGAGCTGAAACCAACCTTGGAGACCCGCCGTCTGAAAAATCTCTATCTGGCCGGGCAGATCAACGGCACCACCGGATATGAAGAAGCGGCGGCCCAAGGACTGATGGCCGGTCTCAATGCGGCGCGCCAGGCCGGTGGGGGCGGGGAGATCATTCTCGACCGGGCCGATGCCTATATTGGCGTGATGATTGATGACCTGGTGACCCGCGGGACTAAGGAGCCCTATCGGATGTTTACCTCGCGGGCCGAATACCGGTTGATCCTGCGGGCCGATAATGCTGATCAGCGGCTGACCGATCTCGGAACAGAGATTGGTTGCATCGGGTCCGAGCGCCGCGAGATCTTTGCGATAAAGAAAGAGGCGCTGGCAGCAGCCCGGGTGATGTTCGATACACTTGCGATCACCCCGACGGAGGCCCGTCGCCAGGGACTTAATGTCAATCAGGATGGGGTGAGGCGGAGTGCGGCGGACCTGCTGGCCTATCCCGATATCGGACTTAAACAGGTCGCCGCCATCTGGCCGCAAATCACTGATTTTAAACCGGAAATTCTCGAGCAGATGGCCATCGATGCGCAGTATAGCGGCTATCTGGAACGGCAGAAATCGGACATCCGCGACTTCCGCAAAGACGAAGCTTTGGGCCTGCCCGACGATCTGGTCTATGGCGATATTGGCGGTCTGTCTAATGAAGTGCGGCAGAAACTGGAAGAGACCCGGCCGACAACTTTGGGGCAGGCGGCGCGTATTTCCGGCGTCACCCCGGCGGCCCTGACGGCGCTGCTGTCCTATGTAAAACGGGGTGAGCATCGCAAACGTGTCAGCTAACTCTCCTCTCTTTTCCGCGGAAGACTTTCAGGACCGGACAAATGTTTCACGTGAAACATTGGACCATCTGAGGCGCTATGCCGCCTTGCTGGAGAAATGGCAAAAGGCCATTAACCTGGTGGGCAACTCGACACTCCCTGATCTTTGGCGACGGCATATGCTGGATAGCTGGCAATTGCTCTCCTGTGCCGGATCAAAAAAAGGGACATGGCTCGATCTGGGGAGCGGGGCCGGGTTCCCGGCGCTGGTGGTGGCCATTGCCACCGACTTCGACGTTCACGCCGTGGAAAGCGACCAGAGAAAATGCCTGTTCATGCAAAATGTTTCACGTGAAACATTGGCGGACCTCAACGTTCACCGGGAGCGGATTGAGGCGCTGCCGCCGTTTCCCGCCGATGTGATCTCTGCCCGGGCGCTGGCGCCGTTGGAAAAACTGCTGGACTATGCCGCTCCCTTTGCCCATGAAGGAACAGAATTCCTGTTTTTAAAAGGACAAGATGTAGATGAAGAATTGACCAACGCGTCTAAATGTTGGAATATGCAGGTGAAGAAGCATCGTAGTTTAACAAGTGATGACGGCTGTATTGTGAAATTGACCGCGGTCAGCCGCCTCTTTTAACCCAGGAGCGGATGGTATGAACAAAATTGTAGGCGATCTGCATCAGCGGCCGACAGCGCGGACTTTGGCCATTGCCAATCAAAAAGGCGGCGTTGGCAAAACCACCACTACGATTAATCTGGCCACCGCCCTTGCGGCCATCGGCCAGACCGTCCTGATCATCGATGCGGACCCGCAAGGCAACGCCAGCACCGGTCTGGGGATTGCACGGGACAACCGGGAGAATAATGTTTATGGCGTGCTGATGGGAGAAACCCCAATAAAATCAGCAATTTACAAAACAGACATCCCGCATCTGGACCTGGTACCGTCGACCGCCGACCTGTCGGGTGCCGAGCTGGAACTGGTTGAGCTGGACCGCCGCAGCCACCGCTTATACGACGCCATTGCCGAGATCAGTGACCGATATGACTATATTCTCATCGATTGTCCGCCGTCACTGAACCTGCTGACCCTGAACGCATTGGTCGCCGTGCATGCGGTTGTGGTCCCGCTGCAATGTGAGTTCTTTGCGCTGGAAGGCCTGAGCATGTTAATGAAAACCATCGAGCGGGTGCGCCAGACCCTGAATCCGGAACTGGAAATCCAGGGCATCGTCCTGACCATGTTCGATAAACGCAACAATTTGTCCCTGCAGGTGTCGCAGGATGTGCGTGAATTTCTCGGCGACAAGGTCTATCGCACCGTTATCCCCCGGAATGTGCGGATTTCGGAAGCCCCGAGCCACGGCAAGCCAGTGTTGATCTACGACCATCGCTGCGCCGGCAGCCAAGCCTATATCGGCCTAGCCAAAGAGGTCATTCGCCGTGAACGCCAATTGCATGCAGCAGAAGTTGCCTGAACGAGATGATGTTGAGATGATAATGACAGAAGAAAACCCGAAGAAGAAACTCGGACGCGGCCTTTCCGCCCTGCTCGGTGATGATACTTCCAGCGATTATGCCGATCTGGACAAGGTGCGGGCGGCCAAGGATGTGCCAGTAGAACAGCTTCGCCCCAACCGCTACCAGCCCCGGCAGGACTGGGATCAGGAGGCCTTGGACAGTTTGGCGGCCTCGGTCCGGGAAAAGGGAATCCTGCAACCGATCCTTGTTCGCCGCGACCCCGATCAGGAAGTGGAATTTGAAATCATCGCCGGCGAACGCCGCTGGCGGGCGGCGCAAATGGCGCAGCTGCATGAAGTTCCGGTGGTGATCAAGGAACTGAGCGATGCGGAAAGCATGGAAATCGCCATTATCGAGAATATCCAGCGCGAGGACCTGTCCCCCATCGAAGAAGCGGAAGCCTATCGCCGCTTGATGGAGGAATTCGACTATATTCAGGAGAGCTTGTCCAAGAAGGTCGGAAAAAGCCGCTCTCATGTGGCCAACCTGATGCGATTGCTGGCCTTGCCAGAGGCCGTTCAGACCATGATCCGTGAGGGGAAATTAAGCGCCAGTGCGGCCAGAACCCTTATAAATGCGGACGATCCGGAAGCATTGGCCCGAAAAATCGTCGAAGAAGGACTGAGTGTTCGCGCCGCCGAGGAGCTGGGTAAAAAGAAAGCGAAGAAAGCTGAAAAGGGATCCCGAAACAGCGGTTTTCAAACCTCCCATTATAACAAGACCGCTGATGTGCTGGCGCTTGAGGATGACTTATCCCAGGCCATCGATATGGAAGTGGATATCCGCCATAACGATGATGGCACCGGCACCTTGACCATCAGATATGAAGATCTCGATCATCTGGATGATGCCTGCCGCCGTCTGACCCGGGACCCGTTGCATGCCCTTGTCGAGGATCCGCTGACTGAAGACGAGGTGAAATCCTATTCCTACGGCAAAGAAATCCAGTCTGCACTGGATACCGCCCTCGAAGACCCGAAAGAAGAGTAATCCTCTGCTGTTGCGGTTTTTTGGGGGTTTTGCCGGTCGGAACGGGGGTTTCGAATAATCACCGCTAACGGCAAAAAGACGCGCTGAACACGGCAGAAAACCTCATTTTTTGTCTGTCCGTTACCACAATATATGGTAATTAACCCTCAATTTCAGGCCCCTCACTACTGCATGTCGTGTTAGGGCACGACCAGCAGCGTGAAAATCGGGATAAAAATAGCCAGCGTTTTGTCGGTCATCGATCTGAGTTTAAAACAGGAGTCTCCATTGGAAACCTATGTCATCAAGAAATCTGAAATCGAGGCTATGGAGGGGTTGCAGAAAACCCATTTCCTGAACGAAAACGCGCAACGCCTCAACAAGTCGCTGGGCGACCTCGTCGGACTTACCGGCTTTGGATTTCATATTATTGAAGTTCCGCCGGGAAAAGACTCTACGGAATTCCATGTTCATCATCATGAGGACGAATGTACTTACGTGCTTTCGGGCACGGGGCAGGTGATCATCGGATCCGAAACCCATGCCATCAGCGAAGGCGACTTTATTGGCTACCGCAAAGGCGGAGAAGCGCATACCATGATCAATTCCGGCTCCGCTCCGCTTAAATGTATCGTTGTCGGCCAGAGACTGCCCCATGATGTGGGCGATTACCCCAATCTTGGCAAACGTATATACCGAAACGAGAGTTTGCCCTGGGATGTTGTGGATCACGAGAATATCGTCAATCCGTCAGGTGCCGGGAAAAAATAGCCCTCTGCCGGGTCCTTGTTGCGCCATGGCGCCCTGCAACCGGCCAAAAACCGCCTAAGTAACCACAAAAGCAGCGACGGTCCAAAAAAACACCGTGATCTTCATCCGGTTGCTCTCTACACTGGACAAAGCGTGTGTTTCTGCCGACATTTTCTATCGGGATCGAATAGATTGCCGTCGATACAGGGACGTCGTTCAACCGATAAAGAGGGGATATCATGACAAAATCAATTGGATTCTTCAAGACCGCCATATTGGGCGGCGTCATCTTCCTGGTACCATTTGTTGTTATATTACTTATACTTGCCAAGGCTCTTGAGCTAATGAAAGCACTGGCCAGTCCATTTACCGGCTTTTTACCGGCGGATATGGTGGGGGGTATCTTGCTGATTAATCTGTTGGCCGCTGCCTCGGTTGTTGTCCTGTGTTTTCTGGCGGGTCTTGCTGCGAAATCAATTTTTGCCAATAGAATTGTTACTTTCGTTGAAAATTCCTTTCTCTCCAAGCTGCCCATTTACCCGATTATCAAGGGAATGACTGGAAGCATCCCCGGCAATGCGGATTTCGATGACTTGAAGAGCGTGCTGGTTCGGCTGGATGAATTCTGGCAGGCGGCCTTTGAAATCGAACGGCTTGAGGATAGCAGGGTGGTTATTTTCCTGCCTGGCGCGCCCAATCCCTGGTCCGGTACTGTTTGCATCATGCCGGCCGACCGGGTTGAGCCGCTCAACGCAACTTTGATGGATGTTTCCCAGAATCTCAGACGGTTTGGCCGGCAATCCGATAAACTGCTCACGCCTTCATGAGCGGACCCTTCCAATCAAGGCGACGTCGCACCGCGGTGAGCGCCGTTACCCATTGAAAAAGCGGCCATTTCGATCCTGATCGGATGCGGACCGCCGTTACAGCAACTGTCGCAAAAGTCAAAAAGTTATATGTCCTTTACAAATAATTTGTCCAGTTGACCTTGAATACGAGAATTTTTGTTTGATTTGGATATTGCTTTTTTCTATTTTTATCCTCACATTAGCACCCTCCAAATAAGAATAACGAGCCTCAATTTGATGGTAATATTTCGTGTTATTTACAGCGAATTCTTGTGCTGCATCGGTTCTCTCAATTCCCGTAACTCATCGACAGGAATGGCCCTATGGTTGTCCCCCCTAATCTGTTTCCCTGGTTAAAGTCTGGAACCATGTCCCGCTATCCGAACTTCAACATCCGGCCCTATTTCACCTCGGACGCCGAGCAGACGGCGCGGGTCTTCCATGACGCGGTGCATATTGGTGCGACCCGCTTCTATTCAGAAGCCCAGCGACAGGCTTGGGCGCCGGAAATCCCCAAACCACCATTATGGGGGGCCCGTCTCGCCAATACCACCACTATGGTGGCAGAAAAGAATAACCAGATCCTCGGGTTTATGTCCCTGACCGGGGCAGGCATGCTGGATATGGCCTATGTCGCCCCGGCGGCCATGGGCATGGGAGTAGCAGACGAACTCTATGAAGAGATTGTCCATATTGCCAACTCCCGCGATCTGGTTGCCCTCGGCACCGAAGCCAGTTTTATGGCCCGGCGGTTCTTTCTCAAACAGGGCTGGCGCGAAATCACCGAGCAGGTCATTGAGCGCAACGGTGTCGAGCTAACCAATTTCTTAATGGCGAAGTATTTGAAATAAAATAGAGATTAAGAAGACCTGATATAAAAGACGGAAAGGATTGCTGTCGAGGCAAGAGGAGAGAGGGTGAGCCCACTAAATTCACTGAGCAGTTTGATTTTCAAGACCGGCAAAGAGGGGGCCGTGTTGTATTTTCCGTGGGGTATCTTCGGCGCCGGCTATATTATGGACCGCCCGGCACGGAAAAAGCAGATATATCGGGTCACCGGCGCACTGTTTCTAGGCCTTTATCCGGCAATTATCGCCGCTTCTGTCATATTTGGGACAGAATATGTTTTTCTTCCCCTGACACCATTATGGTTGTGTCACATTTGTGTGACAAAGTGGCTTATCCGCGGTCTGCACAAAACCGATGAAGAGAAAAACCTGTCGATGGAGATCTATGCGGAACATTATTGTAAGAATGGAACAGGATTGCTGGCCTTTGTCAAATGGGGTTGCGTTCTTGTGTTGTTCATGGCCCTGTGGATGATTTCCGACGGTGAATTCTGGTATACCGGAGTGGTTTTCCTCTTCTTTTCTGGTTACGCTTTCGCGGTCAATTCGGCCGGGCTTCGGGAGAAGCGACGACACAACCAAACCGCTTAAATTTTGTCCGGCCATAAGGCACAACAGCGAGATATTTTGACCATTTCCGTTCTGCCGCTATAGTAGGGAAAAAGAATATCTTCGAGCAGAAGAGGGGATAACCGTGACCTTACCGACAAAACTTTCCCGGCAGATTACGCCCGATGAAATCGCCGCCTTTGAACGGGATGGCGCCGCCGTTGTCCGCGATGTGGTGCCAATGGAATGGATCGATCTCATGCGCGCCGCCATCGAACGGATTTTGTCCGATCCCGGCGCGGCCTCGGTTGAATATACGCCCGAGGGCAATAAAGGCCGCTATTACGGGGATTTCTTTGTCTGGATGCGCGATCCCGACTTCAAGCGCTTTATTCTGGAAAGCCCTATGCCGGAACTGGCGGTGCAGGTGATGGGCGCGAAAACCGCGCATTTCTTCTATGACCAGCTGCTCGTCAAGGAGCCGGGCACTATTGAGCCCACCCCCTGGCATCAGGATCTGCCTTATTGGCCGGTGCGCGGACAACATATCCTGTCCCTCTGGGTGCCGTTTGATGACGCGACCCTGGAAAGTGGGGTCGTGCAATATATCAAGGGCTCCCATAAATGGGGCAAGATGTATGCGCCGGCGGCCTTTGGCAAGGATACGGGCTTTGCCGATATCTATGCCAGGGCCGGGCTGGAACCGCTTCCGGATTTCGAAGCCATGCGCGAGGATCTGGATATCCTGCATTGGGATGTCGGGCCCGGCGATGTCATCTTGCATCATCCGTTGACCGTGCATTATGCGGCAGGAAATGCCTCGCTGACCGGGCGGCGGCGCGGTTTGGCACTGCGCTATCTCGGCGATGATGCTGAATATGATGATCGGCCCGGGACTTTTGTCGAGAACCAGAAGGTGATGGCGCTGCTGCCGGGGTTCGAGATGAAAGACGGCGATCGCTTTACCGCTCCGCACTTCCCGCAAGCCTGGCCGCGGCTTTAAAAACCGCCTTCAATACAGAGTGGCGCCACGGCGCCAGACGATTTTTCTCGCCATCGCAAATTCACCAGCCTATAGTGTGTAGAAACAAGAGTATTCCCGAATACCGATGGATGGAACATGCGTATCTTTGCTTTAGTTATTGCTGCCCTGCTTACCGTAACCGCCTGCCAGACAACAGAAAATATCGGAACTGGGCCGATTACGGATATGCCGGATAACATTGTAGTCGCCTATAAGAATTATCGTCAGGTTATGGAAGAGAACGATCACCTCTATATGGCCTTTGCCTATAATAAAACCGGCCGTGGCTCGGGCTGGGCCGGTCAACGCCAAAGAGATGGGGTTGGCCAAGCCATTAAAGTGGCCCTGGAAAACTGCGAAAGGGGGCGCACCACAGGAACCTGTGAAATACTTGATATTAATGGCCGTATTGTTTGGAAAGAGATGGATCCGCAAGTACTTGCCAGTTTGCAGGAAGAACTACCGAAATTCGCTGACACTCAGACTTACGAATATGACGGGAAGAAATATCGTATCACGGACCGTCAATTGAAGAAGTATAGGTCGCGTGAAAAATCCCGTAAACAGTATAATTTTTCTGCATTTTTTGTGAGTGGAGACGGCGTCAACTATGGGGATGGGTATACAACAAGCAACTCTCCATCCGGCCATTCATTCACTATCCGCAATGCGAGAGGGAATTGTCAAATTGCCTCTCCAGAGAGGAAATGCTTTCTTTTCACCACCAATGGCGAGCCGATAAAAGAGGATGCGCGCGTCGCTCTGGAACGAGATAATTGACGCAATGCCTCGCTTAGCGGGCGGTGGCGCCACGGCGCTAACAGTTTATTCTCGCCATCGGAACAATGCCAGCCTATAGTGTGTAGAAACAAGAGTATTCCCGAATACCGATGGATGGAACATGCGTATATTTGCTTTGGTTATCGCCACCTTGCTTAGTGTAACCGCTTGTCAGACAACAGAAAATATCGGCAGCGGCCCAGTTTCCAATATGTCCGGCAAGACTGTCCGTGCCTATCAGTCCTATAAACTGGCTATTGAAAAATATCCACGCCATAATTTTGCGTTTGTCTATAATGGCACCTCCCATGCTTTTGGATGGTCCGGGCAGTGGGAATCACATGGGCAGGGATATGCCGTGGAAAAGGCGATGGAAAACTGCACAAACGGAAGTTCCAACGGAACCTGTGAAGTGCTTGATATCGACGGCCGCATCGTCTGGAAAGGGATGGATCCGCGCGTGCTTGCCAGCTTGCAAGAAGAGATCCCGGAATTTACAGACACCCAGACTTATGATTATGACGCGACGGCATATCGCATCTCGGCGCGTCAGCTAAAAAGGTTCAAGGCGCGCGTACCAACCCGGGAAAAGTATGATTTTTCCGCATTTTTTGTTAGTAGTGATGGGATCAATTATGGCGAGGGGTTCTCCACAGGCCGCTCTCCGTCCGGCCATTCGTCAACTGTCCGCAATGCCCGGGAAGCCTGCCAGATTGCGTCTCCGAAAATGAGATGTTATCTTTTTGCCACCAATGGAGAACCGGTCAACGCCGATGCGCGCGCCGATCTGGACCGACTAATCGATGAACAAGCCCCCCTCACAGACGCTGAGGCAGAAGGCGCTGGAGAGAAAATATGACCGATCACGCTGTGACAACTGTTGACGCCCTGTACGACCTCTACAAATTGCCCAAGCAGTCGGTACGGGACAAAGTTCTGGGGGCACTGGATATCCATTGCCGCGATTTTATCCGCAATTGCCCGTTTCTGGTGATCGGTACCCATGGCGCTGATGGCGGCACGGATACCTCGCCGCGCGGCGATGCGCCGGGATTTGTCGACGTTCTCGATGATACCACGGTGCTGTTGCCCGATCGGCCGGGCAATAACCGGCTTGATACGCTCCGCAATATTGTCGGTAATCCGGCAGTGGGCCTGCTGTTTATGATCCCGGGCCTGCGCGAAACCCTGCGCATCAACGGCAAGGCCACGGTCTCCACTGACCCCGAGCTGTTGGCCCGGGCTGTGGTTCAGGGAAAAACGCCGCTGACCACCCTCAAAATTGACGTGACCGAAGCCTATTTGCATTGCGGCAAGGCGATTATTCGCTCGCATTTGTGGGAACAGGCGGCGCGTATCGACTTGAAATCACTGCCCACAGCCGCCGAGATTTATGCCGACCAGATCGGTGGCCTGAAGGTCGAGGAAATGGAACAGGTCCTCAAAACCTCTTATGAGACGACGTTGTATTAAAGCTGCGCGGTCAGTCGGGGCTGTTTTTGCGGCGCAGGTTGAACATATCGGTAATCAGCCGGTGGCCAAACAGTTGATGGACCACTGCAGCACCGGCATGGACTGCCAGATACCCCCACATGACCGGGCCGAGAAACTCATGGATTTCCTTGACCAGATCCAGCCAGGGGGCAAAGGTCCAGTTGGCGCCGACATAGAAATAAATCAACGTTCCGGTAACGGCCATGAGGCTGGCAACCACCAGTCCGACGCCCTGTATGGCTCCGGCCAGCGGGCTCGGCTCTGACGCATCGGGCAGTTTCAGCTTGATCAGATGTCCGGCATACAGCCGGATGTCGGCCAAGAGGGCTTGCCGTCGATCGCCGGAGAACCAGGGAAATATCTGCGCCATCGGCACCACACCGCCGCGCACAAAAGACCACAGCCAATGCAGGATCAACAAGCCGAGCAGGGCCAGCCCGAGATATTCATGCACGTCATAGAGAAAATTCCCGGGTTTCTCCGGTCGCGGGTGGTGCATCCATTCGCTGACCAGCAGCTGCGCCGTAATTCCCGCCGCCAGAAAAACATGCAGTATGCGTGTGAAACGATCGTAAAACATTGGCGTCCTTTGAGGGCCTTCGAGGCTAGTTATTCAGGGATTTTTCGAGGCCATGCAACGCATACAAGGATCCATTGACCATCTGGCGGGCGCGGGCGTTACATTCGCTTTCCGTGAATTTTTCCCGCTGGGTATCGATCAGACCCATGGCTTCCTTCATCAGTTCCGGATCTTGTGCTTTAAGTTTGGCAGCTGCGGCGTCAAAGGAGGATTTTACCTCTTTCCAGCGGGCCTCGCTCATATCGAAATGCTTGCACACCTCCATGATCACATCGATGCCGAGGGCGGCCCGGGTAAAGCGCCGCATGTTGTAGCGGGTATAGGAAGCGGGGTGGGAATATTCACCGCCGGTCATTTCCCCGCCAAGAGAGCGGGCAAGTTTCAATGTATCCATGGCGACTTTAGAGGCGTCGGCGTTGCAGTCTGCGCTATCTGCAGCATTACTGGCATGATTTTGCGCCGCCACGACAAACGGAACCCCACTAAACCGGGCAATCCATTCATTAATCCGCCACACCTGCCATTCCAGCTCCTGATGGTCTTTTTTGGGCAGGCTGTTGCATTTCTGCTCGAGATACCAGCCATCGGTTATGGTTGCATATTCACCGGAGACTTCACTTAACGCCGCGGGTCCTTCGGCTCGGCTATCAGAACTCATCAAAAACGAGCTGGCTGTTGCAAGACCGATAAGTACGAGAAACAGGTTTTTGCTACGGAGCCTCATGGCGCATCCTTTCGCGGGAAATCAAATAATATAGTCGTTTGGTCAGCGGTTCATTTTATGGGAGACACAATTACAAACTCTATAATGGCGGCGTTTTGTCTAGTATTGCTTTCATCTTATTCGCTTAAGCCTGTTTTTCAAGAAAGAACTCGATTATTCCGGGTTTTGCCCTTAAAGCATAGGCGAGCCAACAAGTTTTCTGGCGCGAATTGGATACCCTTGCATGATCCGAATTTTTATTGATGCCGATGCCTGTCCGGTGAAGGACGAGATCTACAAGGTCGCCGGGCGTCATAAATTGACGACCTTTGTGGTCAGCAACAGCTGGATGCGATTGCCGCAAAGTCTGTTGATCGAACAGGTCGTCGTCGATGACGGGTTCGACGCAGCCGATGACTGGATCGTCGAGAATACCGGGGAGGGGGACATTGTCGTCACTTCAGATATCCCGCTGGCCGACCGCAGCCTTAAAAAAGGCTCCGTGGTGATGGGACCGACCGGCAGGCCATTTGATGAAAGATCCATCGGCATGTCGCTGGCCATGCGCGATCTCAATGCCCATTTGCGGCAAACCGGGGAGATTTCGGGCCATAATGCGGCGTTCAGCAAAAAAGACCGGTCGCAGTTTCTCAATAATCTGGAAAATGCCATCCAGAAGCTGAAAAAGCGGTGATAACAGCCCGCACCTAGTCAACCATGCCCTCGAAAATCTCCAGATCGCCGTCAATATGCAACCAGTCCGGCTTGCTGCGGGCGAACACGTAGCGTTCCGGCGTAAACCAGAAAACGGGCGGATCGAAGGTTCCGCCGGCAATCCCGCGCTTGCCCGGCTGGAATTCCAGGGTCCAACTGACGGTGGTGCCGCATTTGGGGCAGAATTCTGTCTGTAACCAGCGCCCGGCGTCAGATGTGAGCCGAAAGAGGGTCCGTTTTCCGTCGTTAAAGCCGATATCCTGATCGTCGAAGTAAACCGACAGTCCGAGCGCGCTGCCCGTACGTTTGCGGCACCATTCGCAGGAACAGGCGGAAACTCGCAACGGTGTGCCTTTTGCCTCATAGCGGACGGCGCCGCAAAAACAGCCGCCCTTATGAACCTCGATCATGAAACGCCTCCATCAGACTATCTGTCGGAGCGTATGGTCCGTGGCAGTGCCTGTCAATTGCGGACAGAAGCCGGTGTTTTCTCGAACTGTCGTTTGAAGGCACGGCTAAAGGCAACGTCGGAATCATAGCCGACAGAATACGCAGCTTCGGAAACCGACAGGCGGCGCGATTGGATAAGATCATGGGCGACCGTGAGGCGCCACGACGCTAGATAGGAAATGGGGGCTAGGCCAACGACGGTTTTGAAAAGCAGCGCAAATGCCGATCGAGACATGCCTGCCTGAGCGGCCAGATCCCCTAATGTCAGCGGTTGATTGAAGTTGCTATGAATAAGATTGAACGCCTTGCTTAACCGGTCGTCGAATAACCCGGCCATAAGCCCTGTGTCTTTGTTTTGTTGCTGGAAATGTGCGCGGATCACCTGCACCAGCAGTATTTCAGCGAATTTTTCAATGACAATTTCCGAACCCGGGGAGTCCTGGGCGAGCTCCTGGGCAAGGCTCGGCAAGACCGATTGAAGGGTACCCGGTGCATATTGTTCCAGAAACCTGACATGTATGATCGGCGGCAGTTCCTGGATAAGCGGATGCTCCAAATCATTGCGATACTCATAATGGCCACAAATGAGCTGGGTGGAAACGTGGCCATTGGTAAAAAGCGGCGTTCCTTTTTCCAATGAGGCCATAAAATCCGATCCAGCGACAGCAGCGCCATGATCGTCATCAGAAATTATATGGGCCGCCCCTTTGGGAAAGAGGAAAACGTCGCCGGGCGCCCCATAAAAAGTTTCCCCTCCGGACTTGATGACACAATGTCCGCGAAGAACAGCATGAAATTGCGCCACCTCCCCACCACCGAGCTGCATTCCCCAGGGTGCGCAGAAATCGCGTGCAAAATAAACACAGCTCTTTAGCCGGACGAACCGCAAAATGTCACTTAATACATCCACTATGCCTGCTTCCCCATGGTCTGGATCAAGAGTATAGTCAATTTCCCCCAGATTGAACTGATAATCCTACTAAAATGGATGAATGGCAATAGTAATTGGATTTTTAATCATTATAAGTCCGAAAAAAGCAAAATATGATGCGCCTTCATTTGGAATATTCCATTTGGTTATTCAAAACTGGAGACAAATATGAAACGCTTACATTCAAAAATAATCAAAACCGGCATTTTCTCTGCGCTCGGGGCCATTTCCTTGTTTGTTGGATCTTGGGCCTTGGCGGAGGGTGCATTCGACGCCCAAAAGAATATCGCTCTTCCAATCGAGCAGCGGGAATTTCAAAATATTAACCCTGCCATAAAGATGGCAGCCGCTTACGGCAATCGTAGCAAAGGCGGCCATGGATCCTTCGGGCAGTTTCCAGCCAATTTCGAAACGCCGTCTCATATACATAGTGGGGCTTACCATGGTGTCGTGATCAAAGGTGTGATGACGAACCCGTTTAAAGGCGAGGCCAATCCGCCGAGTTTAAAGCCCGGTTCTTACTGGTATGTGCCGGCCGGATCGGAACATACAACCGCCTGTATTTCAGAAGTGCCATGCGAGTTCTACTTTTATGCAGAGGGCGCGTTCGATTTCAAGCCTGTTAAATAGGCTGATACGATGGAGCTGCCCGTTATTATGACGGGCGGCTCCTAAGTAATTGACGCTGATGCATGGACATGGGCGATAAAATTTATCACAGTCAGGAAAAACCAGCGGGAGGAGACGCTCATGTGCCGAAATATCAAAACCCTGTTTAATTATGACCCGCCGGCGACTGACGCTGAAATCGAGGCCTCTGCCGTGCAGTTTGTACGCAAACTGAGCGGTTTTACCCATCCCTCCAAGGTAAATCAGGCAGCTTTTGATCGGGCTGTGGAGGAAGTGAGGGAGGTGGCGTCACGGCTCCTCGTCACACTAGAAACACAAGCCACGCCGCGGAACCGCGAGGTTGAAGCTGCAAAACGCAAGGCACTTTCTGCCCGCCGGTTCGGGGCGGCGTTGTAACAGAAAATAGCTGAAAATTATCGTGGAAGCCCGGCCTCAACCAATCCATCGACCCAGCATTTCCGGGCCTCCTCATTGTTGCCAATCGGGACTTGCTGTCCGGCCAATGTGGCCGTTAAACCAGGGATAAGGCGTAAAACGTGATTATCGATGAGGGCTTTTGCTTCTTCCGATCGACCAGCTTTTGCATAGGCAACAGCGAGCTGTCGCCACCCCGTAGGCATTTCCGGAAAGTCACGAATAATCTCCTCGGCATTGGTGGTCATCTGTTCGATCCTGTCCAGCAAGAGAAGAATAATGCCCCGTATGCCCATAAGGATTGCGCGAAGCGGATCTCTCGGGCTGAGTTCCCGGGCCTGCTTTGCGGCGTTCTCTGCTTCTTCATATTCACCGTTTTGGAACAAGGCCAGTGATAACGCGCCATAGCCTGCGGCAAGATTTGAGTTGAGGCTTATGGCGCGGCGCGCCAGAGCTATGGCATGGTCGCTTTGTGCCACAAGGCAGCGGGCCATGGCGGCGGCAACAAAAGCGTACGCATCTGAATCGTCGGCATCGATCGCTTTATTTCCGGCTTTTACCGCAAGTTGACCGGCCAAATCCAAATCACCAGTCCAACCATAAATACGCTGGTATACATAGGACCAGGCCAGATCACTTTGACCGAGACCGCTTTTTGGCTCAAGAGAGATGGCCTCCAACAAAAACTCCTGCGCTCGTTCATTGTTATCTTTGTTGATACGCCACAGCAGGCTACGCCCCTGCATCATCAAATCCCAGGCGCTGCCATCCCCGCCGGTTCTGACACGGCGTTCTTCTGCCCCGACGATACGCGGCGTGAGTTCCGCCAGGATGGAGCGGGTGATTTTGTCTTCAAGTTCGAACGGATCGTCAGAGGCCCCGTCGAACTGGTCCGCCCAGACGCTGCTGCCGGTGCGGGCGTCGATCAGCTCCGCACCAACCCGGACACGGGAACCGGCAGCCCGCAAGTTACTCTCCAGCACATAAGAAACACTATGTTTTCGACGCAGTTCAGAAACGTCTGGTTGCTGGTTGATATATTGATTGCTGGTGTTTCGCGGTAAAGTCTTAAACCAGGAAAATCGCGACAGGGCAGTGATAACCGCATCGGTCAGGCCTTCCGCCAGCATATCAGATTCCACATTACTCACGGAGGTCCCGAATGGCAGAACAAGAACGGAGGGAAGTTCCCCTCGTTTATTACCCGAGGAGGGCATCGCCTTGAGTTTCACCTCTCCCCAGCCATAAATCTCGATATTCTGGGAGATATTTTTAAGCTTTGACGTGCCAAGGCTTTGAAAACCGGACCTTGCCACACCGTCCAGGCTGTCATGGGCAAAAGCGGAGATGGCAATACCGCCTGGCGCGGCCTGTTCCTGCAAGCGGGAGGCAATATTGACACCGTCGCCATAAATGTCCTCGTCCTCATGCACAATATCGCCAATATGAATGCCTATGCGGATTTTAATGACGTCCTCATCGGCCAGTTCATTCTGCACTTCAACAGCGCAATTGACCGCGTCGACAACGGAGGCAAATTCGACCAGCCAGCCGTCCCCCATGCGTTTTATTACCGTGCCGCGCCAGGTTGTGATGACCGGCTCAAAGGTCTTCTGCCGCAGTGATCGCAATGCGGACAAGGTCCGCACTTCATCCTGCCCCATCAAACGGGAATAACCAACCACATCAGCGGACAGGATTGCAGCAAGTTTTCGGGAAGGCGAGGTCATTGGTCGGACTTTACAGTTCGCCCCTTAAAACCGCAATAATATTAGCAATTGTAATATTATATTCTTCTCAATCAGCACAGTTTATGCAGACCTGCGTATAGGGAAGGGCCTCCAGACGCCCTGTACCAATATCACCGTCACATTTACTGCATATTGCGTATGTATCAGATTCAACTCGATCCAGCGTAGCATTTATCTGGTTGATCTCTGCCTCAATATTCGCTTTCAGCTGTTCCTTGACCTCATCGGATTCCCGCTCAATCGCCTGCTCAGAGAAGGATTTGCTATGTTCTGACCGAAGGGAGGAGGTTATCTTGTCAAGATGCCGGGTTTTATCCGCAAGACGGTCATGTAAAAGGGCCTTTGTTGCGTTGATATCCAATTTTTGACTCCTTAATTTTAAGCCTGATGATGCTACATTAGGCTAGTGTGCGACTTGTGCATTGCGTTCAATCAATTTAACGCTTGATACTTATGTCTATAATGGTGCTATCAAGGTCAAAGAGGACAGGCATGTCGAAACCAACCCTACGGCGGGCATTGAGCCTTCCTCTTCTGACGCTTTACGGTCTGGGTGTGACAGTGGGGGCAGGGATTTATGTGCTCATTGGCGCGACGGCGGCAAAAGCCGGGATCTATGCACCCGTGTCCTTTCTTGTTGCCGCCTCTGTCGTGGTTTTTACAGCCTTGTCCTACGCGGAGTTCAGTACGCGATATCCCTTGAGTGCGGGAGAGGCGGCCTATGTGGATGCTGCATTTGCCCGTAAAAAGCTTTCTTTGTTTATTGGCATTCTGGTGATGCTTTCGGGCGTCATTTCAACTGCTGTGGTTTCCATTGGGGCAGCGGAATATGCGGCGCGTTTTGTTCAGGCACCTTCCTATATGTTATTGATCTGCGTTGTTGCTGTAATCGTGGCGCTGGCGATCTGGGGTATCTTTGAATCGGTGCTTTTGGCTGGACTTATAACCCTTGTTGAAATAGCCGGGCTATTACTGGTGTTGTTCGTTGGCCTGACAAACATGCCAATGGATTTAAATCAGCTGCCAGACCTGATCCCTCCTTTAGAGGGGTCTATCTGGGCCGGGATTGCCAGCGGCGCTCTTCTCGCGTTCTTTGCTTTTATCGGGTTTGAGGATATGGCCAATGTGGCAGAAGAGGTTAAGACCCCGAAAAAAACGCTGCCCCGGGCCATTCTTCTGACGTTGGTCTTGTCGACGATTTTGTATCTGGCCGTCGTCACCGTGGTTGTGATCAATATTCCGCTTGATCAATTAACAAAGTCGGCGGCGCCGCTGAATTTGTTATTTTCCGGCGAGGCTGTATCACTTTATGCATCCTTTGGCATAATTGCCATTCTTGCGACGTTGAACGGTGGTCTTATTCAGGTCATTATGGCGTCCCGGGTGCTCTATGGGCTGGCAGCGCAAGGCCATCTCCCCGCCGTTTTCTCCTCCATCAACGCGGCGACGCGGACGCCGGTATTGGCGACAATCACTGTTGGTCTGGTGTCCTTGGGCCTAGCCCTGTGGTTTCCCATTGAGGAACTGGCGGCCTCAACATCCTTGTTGGTTCTGTTTGTCTTTGCGACGGTAAATCTGGCGCTTATACGGGTGAAACTGCGCGGTAATACCAAGGCACCGAGAAAAGATATTTTTACCGTACCTATCTGGGTTCCGGCTGTCGGAGCGGTGACAGCCTTCGGGTTGGCGGTAACGCGACTAATATAACAAAAAATAGCCGTGAAACTGCTGTCTTCTTGAAGGCAGTGCGGTATGATTGTTCTCATGACCCTTCACAAAAATAACAATAATCAGTGACGTTCCCTTTAAATGCCTCAGCTCCTTAAGTTTTCTTGTCTGGCCGGCCTGGCTTTCGCCGCCCTGTGGCTCCCGGACCTGTTTCCCAATCCGGCGTCAATCCTGACGCTGAATCAGATGGGGATAGCAATTATTCTGGCCATTTCCTATAATTTACTGCTGGGAAAAGCCGGCCTGCTGTCGCTTGGACAAGCAGTTTATTTTGGGTTTGGCGGATTTTTTGCCGTTCATGTCATTCACATGATCTCCGGCGGGGAAAGCTGGATTTCCGTCCCCTTTGTCCCGTTTTTTGGCGGGATCGCCGGTTTGGTTATGGCCGCCATTTTCGGCAGTTTCACCGCCAAGCGCGGTGGTCTTATTTTCGCCATGCTGAGCTTCGCAATGGCCGAGTTGATCTTGGCGTCGTCAACTGTTTTTGGACGCTACTATGGGGGCTCTGTAGACCGGACTGAAATTCCGACAATTGCCGGCGTCAATTTTCAATCGGATGCGGAAGTGTTTTATGTGGTGTGGTTCTGGGTGCTGGTGGTTATTGCTATGGCCGCCTGGTTTAACGGCAGCCCGCTGGGCCGTCTGGCGACGGCGGTCGGACAGAATTCGGACCGGATTGAGTATCTGGGCTATAGCCGTTACAAACTACGCTACCTGACGTTCTGCCTTTCCGGTTTTCTTGCCGGGATTGGCGGCGGACTGTTTGCGCTCGCCTATGAGTTCGTGACAGTGGAAATTATCAGCTTGCAACAATCCTGGCTGATCCTGCAGATGGTGTTTATTGGCGGAGTTGGATATTTTTGGGGGCCGCCGCTCGGCGCAATCTTGCTAACGTTGCTGTTTTCCGGGCTTAGTGGTCTTACGGATATCTGGAATCTTTATACGGGCATTGTCTTTATCGCCATCGTGCTATTTGCACCCAGAGGCCTTACCGGGCTCGTCGCCGACATTACACTGAAAATCCGCCAGGATAACGGGTCCGGGACAGTACGGTCTTATGTCCTGTGCATTATCGGTCTTGTCGTAGCAATGGTGGGTTTGATTGGCCTGTGTGAAATGGTCTACTTCCTGAAAAACCCTTTGGTGTCCCCTGATAACCTTTCGCTTTTTGGACTGTCCGTCGATCCACAGGGTGTCGCTGCCTGGGCTGGTTTTGCGGCTCTGTTGTCTGTCGGCATAGTGCTCGCCCGACGGTCAGGCAAAAAACTGGCGGATTAGTGCTCTGACCCTGATTAGCGACGGCGGCTGGCCATGGCGATCCGCATCAATGCTCGGCGGCAGAGGGTTTCATCGGGATAGCCTGTTGTTTTGCAATCAATTTCCGCATTCAGGGTTATATCGAGGCAGGTTGCCATATGCGCCCCGGTTTTGCCGCTGAGCTGAGCTTGCGCTTTCTTCTGGTTAAAAAACGGAATTCCCGCCTTTTTCATGGCGTCTCCCGTTCTCTGTCCTGTGTCTATCAACGCGGCGGCTTTATGCAATTGCTTCAATTGCCCCTGGATTAGCCTTAAAAAGGCAATGGGGCTATCCCCGGCAGAAAAGGCCTTATTCAACCGCCTTTCCAGTACTGTCAAATCACCGCCGAGTGTGGCATCAATGATATCAAAGACGGTTTGCGAGGAAGAATCGCCGATATTTGCCTGCACATCTTCAAGGGTCAATGGGCGTTTCTCGTTCCCCATATACAGTACAAGCTTGTCCAGCTCTTGTCGCGAAATTGAACGGTCACTCCCGAGATTTTGACGGAGGTATTCTTCAATGTCACGGGACGCCGGCAAGCCGGCGGCGCCGAGGGTTTCCTTGATTAACCCGGTAATATCCTGAGCCTTGTCATGAAAGCATGGCGTCACGGCGCCATGAGGGGCTGACTTCACCATTTTGACCAGGGCGCTGTCTTTGCGGATATCACCCGCTTCGATGACAAATGTTGTCGCTGCGAGATCGAGGTCCAGAGCGGGCTCAATCAAGTTTTTGCTGTTGCCGGTCGCGCCGCGCAAGCGAACAACGCGATCCCCGCCCATCATGGAAATCGCCGTCAGTTCATCCATGAGTTTTGCGGGATCATTGCTTAGATCGTTGGCGCTCAGTTCGCTATAACAGAAGGGGTCATCAAGGCTGTCGACGATGCTTAGACAAACAGCCTTGCTGAGTTCCCGTACCAACCCTTCATCCGGGCCGTAAAACAGAAAAACCTTGATCGATGTATCGGGAGATTTCAGGAAGGATCGGAATTGATTGGCAGACAGCTCCACAGCATTACCGTCCGGCGAAATAGACGGATAGCTGCTGGTGAATCTGCTCTGCGGCAACCAATGCAGCCCGCTTTTCCGCGTTAATTTCAGCTGACAGGTTGGCAAAATCTGAGGCAACAACATTATAGGACGCGATTGTCTGCGTTGAGCCAGCGTAAGTTTTTGTACCGTCCGAGGTTTTAATAAGCCGAAAATTGGTGTTGAGTGTCAGGTTAAAGCGTGTTTTGGTATCATCTTGTTGAACAGCTAGGCCGGTCTTAGATTCTGTTAAGCCGATGTCAAGCCGGTATTGTGGCTTTGTAGGCATGCCCTTTGGTGTTGTTAGATCAAGCAATTCATTTCGTAAAATCTGACCAGTGCGCCCTGTGATAGGAGGGATATAGATCTCCGCAAGTTTGGTCTGAACGTCGGCGTTCTGCGTCGCACTACCATAGAGTGGCTGAAAGCCGCAGGCGGTCAGGCTCAGGAAGAACAGGCAAACAAAGCTGATCTTAAATGACGACATTGACGATCCGATTTGGCACAACAATAATCTTTCGAATGGTGTTTTCTCCAATTGCATTCTGAACTGATTTCTGTGCCAACGCAATTTCTTCAACGCGGTCACTCTGCTCATTCAGGGCAACTTCAATGGTACCCCGTAGCTTGCCTTTAACCTGCACAGCCATGGTGACCGTATCTTCGATTGTCAGAGCTTCAATTGCCTGCGGCCATGGTGTCTCCGCCAAAACGGCATGATGACCCAGTAACTGCCATAATTCTTCCGCCAGATGGGGCATCATCGGTCCCACGAGGTTGACGATGGTTTCCAGAGCCTCTCGTAAGACCCATCGCGATCCATCAGTCTGATCGGATAGATCGTACTCGTTAAGGGCTTTCATAAACTCATAAATGCGGGCAATTGCGTTATTGAAATGGAGGTTTTCCAGGTTCTCGGTTACCTGCAAAATAGTTTTATGGGTTGTTTTACGGAGCGCTAGAGCAGGTTCTGGAATATCTCCCGGCTCTTGCATTCCCGGTGCACAGGCAGAGTCTGTATTTTCGATTATATAGCGATGCAAGCGTTGCTTAAATCGCCAGGCGCCCGTCGCGCCGGCATCCGTCCATTCCATATCACGATCCGGAGGACTATCGGATAACACGTACCAACGCGCGGCATCGGCACCAAATTTATCGATAATGGCGCCTGGATCGACGACATTTTTCTTGGACTTCGACATTTTTTCAATGCCGCCAATGGTAACGGCTCCGCCGCCCTCAATTTCAACAAGGTCGCCGCTATCATTATGCGCGACTTCTTCGGGCAACAACCATTCCCCGGACGCATTGCGATAGGTTTCATGGGTCACCATGCCCTGCGTAAACAGTCCCGCAAACGGTTCTTCGACGTGAGACCAGCCGGTGATCTTCATGGCCCTTGTATAAAACCGGGCATAGAGCAAATGCAGAATGGCATGTTCAATTCCGCCAATATATTGGTCTACCGGCAGCCAGTAATCCACTTTATCCCGCTCGACAGGAATTTCCGCGCGCGGCGAACAGAACCGGGCAAAATACCAGGAGGAGTCGACGAAAGTATCCATAGTATCGGTTTCGCGGATGGCGTCTTTCCCACAGGCCGGGCACGTCGTATGTTTCCAGCTTGGGTGATGATCCAAAGGATTGCCCGGTTTGTCGAAAGTAACGTCGTCTGGGAGGACAACCGGTAAATTTTCTTCTTTTTCAGGTACGGTTCCGCAAGCATTGCAATGAATTACTGGGATCGGGCAACCCCAGTAGCGCTGACGTGACAACCCCCAATCGCGTAGCCGGTAGTTTACTTTGGCGGACCCTTTGTCAAGTTTTTCGAGCCGCTCGATAATCTCTGTTTTTGCGGCTTCGACTTCCAGTCCGTTCAGAAAATCCGAATTAATAATCTTGCCAGGCCCTGTATAAGGTGCGTCTCCCAGTTCTGTAACATCATTGCCGTCAGGCGAGACAACCGGAAGGATATCCAGACCATATTTCTTGGCAAACTCCCAGTCTCGTTGGTCATGAGCCGGACAGCCGAAAAGAGCACCGGTTCCGTAATCCATTAACACGAAATTGGCGACATAAATGGGCAGGCGTTTTCCTTCTACAAAAGGATGCGCCGCAGTGAAGCCGGTATCGACACCTTTTTTCTCTGCTTTTTCAATCGCTTCCTCACTGGTACCCATTTGATGGCACTCAGCGACAAAAGCAGCGACGTCCGGATTGTTTTTTGACAATTTTTGCGTAAAAGGATGATCAGCAGATACGGCCATAAAACTTGCCCCGAAAAGTGTATCGGGGCGCGTCGTGTAAATTTCAAGCGAATCCGCTTCGCCGGTAATGTCAAAAGAGACATGCGCACCTGTCGATTTACCGATCCAGTTTTGCTGCATTAACCGCACCCGATCTGGCCAACGGTCCATCTTCTCCAGATTCTCCAGCAAATCTTCGCTATAGTCGGATATGCGGAACATCCATTGATTCAGTTTGCGTTTTTCCACCGTGGCGCCAGAGCGCCAGCCTTTGCCATCGATAACTTGTTCATTAGCAAGCACGGTCATGTCGATCGGGTCCCAATTGACCCAGCTTTCTTTACGGTAAACGAGCTCTTCTTTGAGGAAATCCAGAAATAATTTCTGTTGATGCCCGTAATAGCCCGGATGGCAGCTCGCTATTTCCTTGCTCCAATCCAACGACAGACCCATGCTTTTCAGCTCATCTCGCATATTGGCGATGTTGGCATAGGTCCATTCGGCGGGATGGACCCCTTTGTCTCGCGCTGCATTTTCCGCAGGTAGCCCAAATGCGTCCCAGCCCATTGGATGTAAGACATTAAAACCTTGTGCCTTTTTATAGCGGGCAACCACATCTCCCATTGTGTAATTTCGGACATGGCCGATATGGATCCGGCCTGAAGGATAGGGAAACATTTCCAGGACATAGTATTTTGGCCGCGTACTGTCGGCCTCAACCTCAAAGCATTTCTTGTCAGCCCAGACGGCCTGCCATTTGGCTTCTACTTCTTTTGCGTTATAGCGGGACATGGATAACTACCTGTACGGTCCTAATCAGGACGGTCTAATATGAATAAGATGAAAAAAGGAGATTATTCGCCTTCTCGTGCGACACGAAGTTCACGTGCCCGGCTGAGTATCGCATTTTCAATATCTGTCGTTACCTTTGGCGTCAGATTCACGGATATCCATTGGTTTGTCGTATCCTGACTTTGTTTAAATGCTGTGACCCGCAAGCCATCTGCCCGCAGGCGACGATCGAGAATATAAACAGTCAGCTTGAAGCGTTCACCCGGGCTTTCCGGCGGCGAATACCAATCAGTAATGATGACACCACCAAACGGATCTGCAGAAGAGAGCGGAATAAAGGCCAGAGTATCGAGAGACGCCCGCCACAAATAAGCGTTTACACCCAGCCCGCCGCCCCCCCCGCCTTCACTGAGCGATTTATCGTCGTCACCAAAAAGGCCACCTTTACCAAAAATCGTATCATCCGGCGCATTGCCTTCTTGATAGACGACACCACGACTACTTTCTGGAAACTCAGATTATGTAAC